>Ga0209517_10005897_pt1 | contig 15386 bp, 17 predicted proteins | sample PeaSoiMetSII2010_FD_187695 | JGI IMG/M metagenome (GOLD analysis project Ga0209517, IMG submission 187695) | Peat soil microbial communities from Weissenstadt, Germany - SII-2010 (SPAdes) (version 2) | ecosystem: Environmental > Terrestrial > Soil > Wetlands > Peat | place: Germany... | reverse complement strand
GAGACCGGACTTGGCCGAAGCTTGCAAGTCTTCCGGATTGCGGCAACTACGCAACTGATTCCGGTAAAAGCCGAGTGACAAACATCCGCCCGGGACGCTTTACTAGCAGCCGCGGTCCTGCCAGGCGATATGGTGTTGAAGATGGCTGTTTTGGAACAAATTGCCACTAGTGCGACGACGCGGGCGGCGGCCGGGGCTGCCGCCGGCGCGGGTCCCGGACTGGGTGCCGATTTGTCGGAGCACAGCGAGGACCTGCGGTGGGGGCGCGAGCTCTTGCGGGCGACGCGGCCTTTCGCGCACGAGTCGGTGGCGAAGAGCTGGTGGTATGTGATTTCGACGTTTACGCTGATGATCGGCGCGTTGACCGTTGCCGGACTTTCGAGCCATTGGCCGATCCGCATGGCGTTTTCCTTGCTAGGCGCCTTGTTCCTGGTCCGGGCGTTCATCACGTATCACGATTTCATGCACGGCGCGATCCTGCGCGAGTCGCGCGCCGCATCGATACTGTTCCATGTTTACGGATGCTTCGCGCTCACGCCGCCGCGTTCGTGGAAAGAGAGCCACAACTATCACCACAGGCACGTGGGACAGATCGCGGCGGCGCCGATCGGCTCGTTTCCGATCATCACGACGCGCATGTGGCGCGCGGCTTCGCCGGCCGAGCGCGCCCGTTATCGCGCCATGCGTCATCCCCTGATCGTACTGTTCGGCTACCTGACCGTGTTCGCATTCAGCATCTGCCTATTGCCGCTGCTACGCGATCCGAAGCGGCACTGGGATTCGGCGCTCGCGATACTCGCCCACGGCGGCCTGATCGCCGTGCTGTGGCTCCGCGGCGGCTTCGAGACGGCCTTCTTCGTCGTGCTGCTTCCCATGACGGTCGCTGCAGCGCTCGGCAGCTACCTATTTTTCGCGCAGCACAGTTTCAAGCGCATGATCGATGAATTGACGAGAGGTCAAACCATCACGAAAGCTTTCGCTGGCTCTTGATGGCCGCAGGACCTTTGGCCGATGGCCAGGCTCGCCTGACTTGGAGACCACAGTACTATTAAAATGTCGCCGTCCGGTCGGAGAACCCAATTCGTGAAAAGCTATCCGCTGGTGAGAGCGTCCTTCATGGTGTTATTGTTGTCGGCCCTCATGCCGCAAATGGGAGCGGGAGCGGGGACCTCTGTTGGCGTTGCACTACCGTCGCTCGCACCGATCATCAAGGCGACGTCACCCGCCGTGGTCAACATCGCGACCCGCGGTACGTTGACCGAGAGGGTGCCGGGCAATCCGCTGCGCGATGACCCCTACTTTCGCCGATTCTTCAATGTGCCGGAGGGTGGAGCGGTGCGGCGCCGCCAGTTCCAAAGCGCCGGCTCGGGCGTGATCGTGGACGCCAAGCACGGCTACATCGTCACCAACCGCCACGTCATCGAAAACGCGAGTGAAATCACGGTGACTCTGCTTGATAACCGGCACTTTCAAGCGCAGGTGGTCGGTAGCGATGAGGGCACCGACATTGCGGTACTCAAGGTCGCTGAACCGCATTTATCGGAGATGCCGCTCGGCGATTCATCGCACTTGGAGGTCGGTGACTGGGTGGTAGCGATCGGCAATCCTTTCGGTCTGAAGCACACCGTGACGGCGGGAATCGTCAGCGCGCTCGGCCGTACCGGAATACATCCGCACGGCTATGAGGACTTCATCCAAACAGATGCCTCAATCAACCCAGGCAATTCCGGCGGAGCACTGGTGAATTTGAATGGCGAACTGATCGGGATCAACTCAGCGATATTATCCAAGGACGGCGGGAATATCGGCATCGGCTTCGCCATCCCGGTCAACATGGTCAAGGCTGTCATGGACCAGATCATCACTTACGGCGAAGTCAAACGCGGAGTTGTCGGCATCAAGCTGCGCGATCTGACGCCGGAGGCCGCCGAGTCCCTGCAGCTCGTGAATGCACGCGGAGTCGAGATCTCTGAGGTCGCCCCGGGCTCCGCGGCGGATCACGCCGGCATCAAAGTCGGCGACGTGGCGGTCTCCATGAACGGGGTGTCGATCGAGAGCGCCGCGCAATTGCGCAACGCGCTCGGGCTGCTGCGCGTCGGTCAAAGCGTGGAGATGCGCCTTTTGCACAACGGCGCGGAGCGCAGCGTGACTCTCATAATCAACTCACCGAGTTCTCTCAGTCAGCCCTGATGTGCCACGTTCGGTTTTAGAGAGATATTTTTGATCATGGCGGACGATGACCAAGATACCAAATACAACAGGATCCCTGATATCCGGGACGGGTTGACCCGCGAAGAGCGCCTCGTCTTATACGTATTGCATGAGACGCAGAAGGAGCGTGGGGGCCGGAACGTACCGACTGCGATGTTGTGGGGGCGGGTGTGCGAACATTTCTATATCAGTCCGGAGGAGCTTTCATTGATGCTTGCGAGGCTCGGGGCGCGTAAATGATCTCCGTGTTGAGGTAACCTATCTTTGACCCGTGACATGAAGCGCTGAAATGTAGGCTACAAACTAGCACCTGACCAGATACCTCGTGCCGCTTAAAGTCATTTCCGCCACGTGGCCGCTACTGCTCGGCATGGGCGTGCTCATGCTGGGCGCCGGCCTGCAAAGCACGCTGCTGGCGCTGCGCGCGACGCTGGAGGGATATCCACCACCGGTGACCGGCATCATCATGTCCAGTTACTACGTGGGGTACTTGCTCGGTACTCGCATCGCTCCGCCGCTCCTTCGGCATGTCGGGCATGTGCGCGTGTTCGCGGCGCTCGCCGCAATCGCGTCGGCGGCGATTCTACTGCAAGGCAGCTTCGTCCAGCCGGTGGTTTGGGGCGTGATGCGTCTGGTGTCGGGGCTGTGTCTCGCCGGCATCTACGTCGTGGCCGAGAGCTGGCTCAACGATCGTGCGAGTCGCACCAACCGGGGCCGACTGTTTGCCGTCTACATGCTGATCCTGTATGTCGGTCTCGGCGCCGCACAGTTTCTTCTCATCGCATGGAACCCCCGCACGGCGACGCCGTTCATGCTGGTGTCGGTGCTGATCTCGCTGGCGCTGGTGCCCATCGTGCTGTCAGCCCAACAAATACCCGAGCGTGCGGCGCCGGGCAAAGTGCGGCTCCTGGAGTTGTATCGGAATTCTCCGCTCGGCGTAGTGGGGGTCACTGTTTCGGGCCTGACGTCCGCCATCGTCTTTTCGATGGGACCGGTGTACGCGCGCCTCAAGGGCCTGGAAACCGACGCTGTGGCCACCTTCATGGGGGTGAGCATTCTGGCGGCGGTGGTCACCCAGTATCCCGTGGGCCGGCTCTCGGATCGAGTCGATCGCCGCACGGTAATTGCTGGCATTTGCTCGCTGGCGACCGTGGTCGCTGGCAGCATCGTCGCCTTCCCGAGTATCCCAAACGGTGCGTTCCTTACCCTTGCGGGCCTGTTCAGCGGGTTGGTGTTGACTCTCTATTCGCTGTCGACGTCGCATGTCAACGACAAACTCGAACCCGCGCAGATGGTTGCCGCCAGCAGCGCACTGCTACTCATGAACGGCACCGGTGCGGCGCTCGGTCCCGTGTTATCGGGCAGTCTGATGTCCTTGTTTGGGCCGAGAGCGTACTTCGCAACCTTGGGAACGCTGACCGGGGCCCTGCTCCTATTTGACCTTTGGCGCAAGACGCGGCGCCGCCCGGTACCGCGGGATCAAAAGACGCCGTTTGTGGGTACGGAACCGAGCGCCTGAGTCACACCACGACCGGGAAGCGCGAAGGAGCGCGGCACTGACCCCAAGGACACGCTTTTCGATATTCTCGTCGAGGACGGAGCGCAATCCGTGGCGGTCTTCGCGATGAGCGAGTCCGACGTGGCGCTCGCGGCAGTTCAGCCGTGGGTGTCATTTTGCAACGATAGCGAGGGCACGGCGCCTGACGGTCTACTTGGCTCCGAATTTCCACATCCGCGCGCCTATGGAACCTTCCCACGCGTGCTGCGGAAATACGTGCGTGAGGAGCGCCGGATGTCCCTTGAGGAGGCTATCCGGAAATTCACCAGCCTGCCGGCCTCTCGTGTCCGTCTCAATGATCGCGGGGTCCTGAAGGTCGGAGTATGGGCCGATATCGTCGTGTTCGATCCGGAACAGATCACCGACAAGGCGACCTTCAGCGCGCCAAAGCAATTGTCGGTCGGGATGCAATGGGTGCTTATCAATGGGGTGCCGGTCATCGCCGACGGCGTGGCGACCAATGCGCTGCCCGGCCGGGTTCTGCGAGGGCAGGGCTATCAGGCGACGCATTGACGCTGGATAGGAAAAAATCAGGCAATGCAGCGTAGAGCCGCTTGTGGTGGACTGTGGCGCAAGAAGTGGGACGCGTAAGAAATGGCCGTCTCCCTGCGGCAAGCGGCATGGATACCCGTGAGGCTTGTGCGGAACCCACGTATTGCATTCGCACACGTGATCAGCGAGGCTCAGGCCTCACGGTCGGCCGGCCCAAGCGGCGCAGAAGGCATAGGCAGCCAGGGCTCTGTACTGAACACGACATCGGTCGACATAAGCGAAAGAAAGATTGACCGAGGAACGTAACATGTCCCCATTGGTCTCCACTGCAGACTTACCACATTTCAAGCGCACACTACGAGCGCGCCAGAGTGCGTTGCGCGTGACAATTCACGAGGCGCTACTGCGCAGCGATCAAGAGCAGTACCTCCAGATCGCCGGTCAGGTCCACGACGCGGAGGACGAAGCACTCGCCGATCTTCTTGTCGACGTGAATCTCGCCGAGGTCACGCGCGAGATTCAAGAACTTCGCGATATCGATGCGGCGCTTAGACGCATCGTTATGGGCACATACGGTGTGTGCGTGCGATGCCGGCAGGCTATCGACCGGGAGCGGCTTGACGCGTACCCGACCGCCAAACGTTGTGTTACCTGTCAATACCACGAGGAGCACGGGCCGACGGCGTCTCCGCCACCCTCCCTGTGAGGTATCGCGCTTTTATGGGATTGAGTGCAGCTGCCGCAGGCGTCTGAATTCACGGAGCTGAATTCGGGCTCTTCTTGATTTACGTGCCGAAATGGCGAGTGAAGAGGCCCGCTTTTTTCCGGCGATGGGCTTAGCACTTTAAGGGGTCATCGGACCGGACCGTCAAGGGCACGGCGCCCGAACGTCCCGGCCAGACGAGGAATATACCGAACACATGCCTCTCGCCGACCGAAAATACGACATCGTCCTCTATGGAGCCTCGGGATTCACCGGCAAACAGACGGCCGAGTACTGCCGGCGGTTCGCTCCGTCAGGATTGCGATGGGCCATCGCAGGACGGAATCGGTCCAAGCTCGATACGGTCAATTCGGCCGCGCGCCGCAGTTTCCGCGCCTCTCGACTCGCCAGTATGCCCGGATTGTGGATTCCTGGGTCCGCCCGGGTGAATCCCTGGCACGGGGGACGGCGGGAGGCCGAGAGGCGAGTCGTGCTCTCGCGCGAATTGCTATCGCGGCGAGTTCGCCCATACTGAGACTCGGCCAGTTGGTCCAGTTGAGGACGCCAGTTGATGGATCGCGCGCGGTAGCGCTTGCGAGAGGTGACGGACCAATTCTCGCGGTTGTAGATCTAATTTCGCCGCCATTGCACGTAGGACACCCGTGCCGAAGAGCGCGTGCAGCTGCTCACTGAAGATGGGCTGTTGGACATCGCTGCTGATCCAAGCATTTGCCACATTTCCCAGTCCCATTTGTTCCATGCGGTTCACGACGCCATTGACGGCCCCGTGGCGGTGGATCAAATCGTCCACGGCACGGGAGAGTTCCTCGCTGGACAATTGGCCCCAGAATACGCGGGTTATTCGCATCAACCGTTGCATGACTGTCATCATCCCCCTTCAATGGCTTTACATATCGTCCCGGACACAATGGTGACAGCAGGAGCCGAATCGTTACAGAGAAGCAGGTCGCAATTCGTGCCATTGCCGACGAACTGTCGAGAGACGCTTGTGCTCGAAGCGGTCAAGGCAGGTAGCGTGGTGAAAATCATTGAACTTGATGTCGGTTTGCATTTCGCGGCAAATTCGGCCGTGGCGATCTCCGCTCGGACATACAGGTCCGAATCCCCTTCGCCGTTTTGCCGGAGGCTACTGGCCGGTTTTGAACTTCTGCCATATGCGCGTAATGGCCCGCACCTGTTCAGGCGATAGCTGCACTTGCACCACCAATCGGCGCATCTGGTCAGTCGTTGGGTAAATGGCGGGATCAGCGGCTATTGACGGGTCAAGCAGCGCTGTCGCGGCCAGATTGGCATTCGCGTATCCAATGGCATTGGAAATGTTTGCAATGACGTGCGGGTCCATCAGGTAATTGATGAACAGATGCGCGTTTGCGAGGTGTGGTGCGTCGCGGGGTATCGCTAACAAATCAAACCAAAGCAACGACCCTTCCTTTGGAATCGCATAATCAATTTCTGTGCCGTTCTCCGCCTCCTTCGCACGCTTTTGCGCCTGGACCACATTGCCGTTATAGGCCAGTGCGACACATAGATCGCCGTTTGCCAGCGCTTGGATTTGGCTCGACGTGTCGATATTGCGTATGAAGGGACGGATTTTGGCTAATGCCTGTTCGACGTCGGTTAAGTCTTGTGAGGTCGGTGCGTTGGAATCGCGCCCTAACAATATGAGCACCACTCGCACCACTCCAACGGGATCGTCCATCAGATTGATCCCGCACCTTGCGAGCTTGGAGGCCACTGCGGGGTCGAAGATCAGCCGCCAACTATCAAGAGGAGGGTCAGGGAGCGCCTTCGAAACCATTGCCTTGTTGTAGCCAATGCCAAACGTTCCCCAGGTGTAGACAATACCGTGGGCGCTGCCTGGATCGTTCCGAGCTACCCGGGACATGATTGCTGGGTCCAGATTGGCTAAATTAGGGAGCCTATTCTTGTCGAGGGTCAAATAGGCCCCGCTGTAAATATGTCGCTGAATGAAGGCCGCAGTCGGCATGACGACATCAAATCCGCTATTTCCCGTCAACATGCGTGATTCGAGAGTCTCTGGGCTGTCGAAATAGGAGACCTGGACCTTGACGCCGGTGAGCTGTTCAAATGACGACAGAGTGTCGGGAGCGATGTCGTCTGCCCAGATGTAAAGATTGACGACCTTGCCGTTATCGTCCTTTGTGACATCCGTTGCCGTCGACGTTCTGGGGCTTTGCTTGCTGCAGCCGATCGAAAGGCAGGCTGCAAATAGTAGTAACCCGAGGAAGGATCGAAAGCGACGCATGAATCTATTCCTGACCTAGCGGGTTTCTTGATGCCGCGTCAAGACTGTATATCGGCGGATTAGCTATTGCACTCGTTATGGTCGCGGAGCCTGCTGGAACGGCGGGACCGTGAGCCCGCGGAGCTTCGACGCAATCTCGATTGCGTGACGACGCCGACCTGCTTTTCAGGGCACTTGCCGACCCCATTCCCTGGGTGCGGATTGAAAAGGCGCACGTGTTCGGCACTCCGCAAGGAGAGCAGACGCCAGCGGAATTATTTGACGGTCGCTCGCAGCTTCTCGTCTACCACTTCCTGTTCGGCCCGACATGGACCGCAGGATGCCCCACCTGCACGCCGCATGCGGAGAGTTTCGACCGTGCCATCATCCATCTCAATCAATGCGCCGTGACCATGGTGCGCGCATCGCGCGGGCCCCTTGTTCTGCCTGCGCCGCCACAAGGAAGTGGCGGCCTCCGAAGTCGACCGGCGGACCGAAGAGCACGGCCTGACGAAAAACAGCGCGAACTATAGCGTCATTTGGACGTCAGTGCGTCCATGTCCGCCTGCATGCGTTCCCTGTATTCGTCTGACCAGTGAGCGCCGGGCTTTAGGTTAGCTTTGCTTTGCGGCTTCGCAAGAGGTGGTGTCTTGCTTTCTCTTGCCGACTTTCGCCCGGCAACCTTTAGCTTGAGCGTGACCCGTGATGAGGTGGGGTTAGAAGACGAGTTCGAATTGTTCATGCAGTTGTTGGGCACCTATTTCAATTTGTTACGTTGCTCGTGTTGGCCGGCGCCGCCGGATCTCACGAGTAGTGGATATCAGCATCGCCACTTGTAGCGTGCAGCCCGTATACATGCAAAAAGGCCGCAGCGACTACAGAAGTTATTGTACTCAATGTTGATTATTGAATACACAAAAAATGCGCCGGCCGCTCCCGTAAGAGTTTCGATGCGGATATGCGCAGAACGGGATCGAAGCGTTCAAGCATGGACGTTAAGCAGGGTGCCAAGCATCTCGTTCGATGTGCGAATAACATCGGCGCCGGCTTGGGTCAGCAAAAGGGACTGGCTTGTATCAAGCAGCGGATTGGTGAGGTTTTCAGTGGCAGGATTTGCGATCTGTTGTGCGTCCTGACTCAACTGCTGGCTGCTGGTTGCGAGCGCGGCACGGCCGCTGTCCTGCGCATTCGGGAAGCGGACGGATGGGAAGGCACTGCTAATAGGGCTCATCGGAGGTATATCGGCAGCGCGCGGCCGGGCTTTAGATCCTTTTTGTTTGACCGATTCTGTGCACGGAGCGGAAATACGGGTGGGCCTGGATCCAAGGAGGCCGGACAGCCCGGCCCGTCGAAGAAGGATTCCGGCCGAGGATCTGCCCGAATTCAATGCCCATATTGTCCCTCTGATTGAAGTGATTGAGACATTTGGGGCAAAGTGACGCGGCTGGGCGCCGGATGCGTGGGAGCAGGCTGGGCGCCGTCGGCTGAACCGAGAACGACGGCTACCGCTGCGATGGCAACGATGAGGCCGCTCAATATCCAGGGAAAAAGGTTGCTGTCGTTGGCCACATCCGATAGTGTTCCGCGACGCTTTCACCAAAGCAGCGACGGGGATCACAAAAATACAAGCGGCCATCGCGTGATTCATTGGAAGATTTTTAACGGATTTTTTATGTCATTTTTGCGATGCTGGAACCCATTAAGGCCAAATGTCCGCTTGCAAGGTTTACCGCAGACAGCAGCCGAGCTAGTCCATTCCGGAAGCGAGTGCTTATGGCCGAAATGAGTTAAGGCAAAGGCGTCTTTGGTGTAATCATTGTGCGTATTGTTCTTTATGCGTTGATACGGGCTGCTTGGGTAACTCGCCGAGCCCTGGTATCGCTTGTATACGAGTTTCTTCCTGTACCCTTAACACCGAGCCGTCGAACTGCAGTCGTCGAATTATGCCGTCTCAGCGGAAGCGCAACCTTGGCGGGCGTGATCCGGATCAGCTTAAGCGGCCCTCCGCCTCCGAATGCCATCTGGTCTATCGTGCTACTGATCTTCGCGTTCCTAGTCGCCCTCGGTGTTGGCACGATCGTCAAGGAAACGGCTTTTGCCCTCAGTGGGCATATTGCGAACTGGGTTGGAAACGATTTCGAGCGGACCGGCATGACCCTTAAAGGGAATCTGTTTAGCGAGATTAGATGTTCAGATGGCACATGGTGCCGCTCGGAGTTGCGAGGAAGCGAAATCGCTTCGGAGTGGACGGATTGGGACGGTGAATGTCACAAGCTCGTATTCGAAGTTGTGGAAGGATTGAGTGCAGGTGAACGTGCATCGGTCTTCAGTCGATTGGCTCCCCAGTCGCGCGCCCGAAGGCCGCACACTCGGTATCGGATATAGCCCACACTGCATCCCGGCGTTCCATATACCATCAGTAGTCAGCGGGCACCCCAACCCTCGGGCAACAGGCGAGCACCATACGGAAACCACCATGATTTCGGTCCCGGTGTCGCGGCGACCCGTAGCTCTTCGGGCATCTGGATTGCGCCGGCGCGCGCGGTGCGCCGCGCCCGGACTAAGCCGCCATGACGCATGCTGCCGAATGGTCCGGGGAAGTCATTGGTCGGCGGATCGTTGATCCGCAATGCGCCACACTTGACGGACCCCAGCGCTTGCTTCGCGGCCTCGGGATCGCGGGTGTAAATTGACGCGCCAAAAGCTATGCCGGAATCGCCGGCAAAGCGGATCGCTTCGATCGCGTCGGCGACCGGCGTGATCGTGATTACGGGACCCAAAATCTCTTCCCGCGTGGGGACGCTGCCGGGTCGAACGTCCGAGAGGATGGTCGGCTGGAAAAAATAGCCCGGCAGGCCCGATGGCCGAAACCGCCGTCCACCGAGAACCAGCTTGGCGCCATCGCGCAGCGATCGTCCCACCTGATCCTCGACCCGGCGTGCGGCCTCGAGGCAGATCAGCGGTCCGAGATCCGTCGGCCGTCTCATCGGATCATCGACGTCGAGGAAGCCGACGCACTGATGCATACGCTCCACGAATTCTGCGGCGACCGAGCGCTCGACATAGATATGGGTGCCCGTTGTGCAGGCTTGACCGCAGTTCTGGAGCCGAGCCCAGGCGATGCTTGGTACGGTCAGATCAAGATCGGCGTCCCTACAGACGATGAACGCATCGACGCCGCCGAGTTCGAGGTCGAGTTCCTTGCGCTGTGCAGCGGCCGCGATTTGGAGGCCGACGAGGGCGGAGCCGGTGAATGTCACCCGATCCACGTCCGGGTGACCTGCGAGTGCGCGGCCGGTATTGGGGCCGCCCGTGATGAGGTTGACAACGCCCGCGGGCAGCACGTCGTAGATCTCGGCAAGTGTCAGATTCGTGAGCGGATTCTGATGCGCCGGCTTACAAACGACCGAATTGCCCGCCGCGATTGCGCGCGTTACCGTACATGCCATGAGCAGCAACGGGAAATTAAATGGCAATATCACCGCGATGACGCCAGCCGGTTGCTGCGGCGCGAAGTCCCTTTCGTGCAAGGCCACGACCGCGCGAATGCAATCGACAGACTCGCACATGGGCTTCCCAGATTCTCGCGTCAGGAGAGTCGCAAGCTCGCGTTCCCGGGCGCCAATCCTTCCGCCTATTTCCCGCAGCAGCGCCGTCCGGGTTGCGGCGGGAACATTCCGCCATTCGGGTTGGGCGGCACGAGCGGCGGCGACGGCGCGTGCAACGTCGTCGGACCCGCAGTCGGGTACTGTGCCGAGAATCTCCAGCGTCGCTGGATTCCTAATGTCGTGGGTCTGCCCCCTGTGGAGGGCATGGACCCAGGCGCCATTGATGAAGACCTTCTGCACGATACCGGTCTCTCCGTCGCCGCGGGTGATTGGCGCTATGATGCCTGATGGCGTGATCGACCGGGGCATCGGCAACTCGCGGATCATCGAATGTGAGTCCCTAATCCTAATAATGGCGATCGAATGAGCAGCTACGATGCGCTTTGTCGGCGCGCGTTGTCGCTAGGTCTCGCTGTGCGCGGAGCATTTCATCCCGCACCGAGAGAGTTCGAACAGCTGTTACCGGAGACGCCGGTCGGCACCATCATCCTGTTGGGCTTCACAGGCAGTCTGCAATGGGATCTGTACAAGCGTTCCGCCGAGGCGAGCGACGGCATGCCGCATCCTCTCGATCGCTGGTCCCGCCGGGTTATCGGTCTGCTTGCTCTCGAATCGGGTGCGGTGGACGTCTATCCCAATGGGACACTGCCCCAGCTACCATTCCAGCGGCTCGCTGTCCGCAGCGAGCCCGTGCATCAAAGTCCGATTGGTTTGTTGATCCATGCCCAGTGGGGACTGTGGCACGCGTACCGCGGCGCGCTCGTGCTACCGCTTCGTATTGAGCTGCCACTTGTCGCGCCATCCGTCCACCCCTGCGTCGGCTGCGCGGCCAAGCCTTGCTTGTCGTCCTGCCCGGTTCACGCGTTTCGCGCGGGCTCATTTCACCCGCAGGCCTGCGTCGATCACGTGCTGAGTGCGGCAGGAGCGGACTGTCTCGAACGCGGCTGTCGCGCCCGCCGGGCGTGCCCGGTGGGCACCGAGTTTCACTACGTGGAGGATCAGGCCCAATTTCACATGCGCGCCTTTCTTCGTTCCGCCGGAGGCACAAAGGCTCTCTGGTGCGCTGCGACAGGTGTTAGAACTGGCCTTAGATTAGAGTAGGCTCAAATGGTGTGATTAGGTGCCGGTGACCAAGTTCAGGAGCATTTAGGTCTTATAGGAGATAGCAGTGGGATCTAAAGGCGTACATCCGTACTACCTACGAGATTCAAAGACAGGTAGTGCCGAAGGGTACTCGACACTCGATACGGCGCGCGAAGCGCTGATTTCCTGGATCCTTACGCAACGTCAGGCGGGCGAAATTGTTGTAGAGGAAGATTCCGGCCAGTGGTCTGACTCACGCATAACGAAATGGATTGCGGACCGAGATGACAATATCGTCAGGCTGAAAGAGTAGCCCGGCTGTGGATTCGCAGAGGATCGGCGCTCGTGCTACTCGCTCAACCATAACTTGGAAACATGGTAGCCCCCGACTAATTGGCCTGCCGCGTTCAACTGGGCTGGCGCCAAGAGAGGGTGACCGGCGACCGGATCAAAGGCTGTGACGTTGCTCCCTGAGGCGGTCGGGCCGCACGCACCGCCAGCGGCTCCCCTGCCAGCAATCGGTCCGGCTGATTTCGGATGAACGGCACCCTGCGTCGCGTGGGCAAGCGCACTAGGGTTAGCCGCCATACCCACCATATGTAGTGCCGACAGCACAACGATGGACAGAATCATACGGAATGAGAGTCTTTTCATGGCTGCAATCTCCTGATCCCTACCCCGAGTCGTTGCTTCACGCTCGCAAAACCAAAATCCGCTGATTTTTGCTTTCTCAAGGAGTAATGCGCAAGCCATGAGCGAAACGTCTCAGCGGCTTGGAGTATTTTGGCTATCGGGGCGGCCTCAAAATTGCCAATTGCTTCGAATGCGCTCCATGATGCAATGACGGCGCAGATCGCGACGGCGGCATTGCGAAAGGAGGAGTAGGGATGGTGTATTCCAGAACGCTAAAAATCCCGGATCACGCTTCCTGTTCACTTCAAAATACGACATTGCCTGCAGAAATCGTGCAAATTTCTGCAGGCAAAAGCACGTCGCTGGCGGCTATCATTCCGGGGTCATTTTTTTCTGCAAACTGTGCCGCTGGTCTTTTTAGGAGCACATCGAGAATTCCACTATATCGGGTAGATGACGATATACTCGACCGCAGCTTCCGCAGCTTGCTGCGCCGCGCGTTCCTGGTGACCCCGCGCGAGGTGCGCATGATGTGCTGCTGTCTCATGCTTTCCTGCCTCGTGGTGTTTTGCGGCTTCCTTGTGGTGCCGTGCCGCGTGTTCATGATGTTCTGCTGCTTTGCGATGATGCTCGGTTGCTTTCTTCGACATAAATTTCTCTCCTCTCGCGATCGCTATTTAATTTTGCTTCCGGAAAAACAGACGTCCGCCAAACGTGACCCCCATTACATTCGCACATGCCTTCTGTTTCCGCGACAGTATTTTCCCTTATAGAAATACCGCAATAGCGCTGGCTCGCGTACGCGACATCGACTGCGTATTGGCCGCCACTGGGTCCGTAACAGCATCCTATTTTCATGCATGCTTCCCCTGTCCTCAAACGATCGCGGCGTTGTTGAGCGCCCAAACGGCGCGGGCGTGAACCGCGGAGCCGCCGCCATCATGGTCTGCGGTACCACGAGCGGCGCAGGCAAGAGCTTTTTCGCAACCGCGTTGGCCCGTTGGTACGCGCGCGCAGGATTTAAGGTGGCGCCTTTCAAAGCGCAGAACATGAGCAACAACGCTCGGGTGGTCGCCGAAGGCGAAATGGGCAGCGCCCAGTATTTCCAAGCGCTCGCTGCCCGATGTGTGCCCGACGTGCGCATGAATCCGGTGCTTCTCAAACCAGAAAGGGACACCCACAGTCAGGTGATTTTGCTTGGGCAACGCGATGACGGGTTGTCCGCCATGGATTGGCGCCAGCGCTCGGAACATCTGTGGCCGACGATTCGCGGCTGTCTTGACGCGCTCATGGCGAGTCAAGACGTGGTCGTGATCGAGGGCGCAGGATCTCCTGCGGAAATCAATTTGCAGGCGACGGACATCGTCAACATGCGTGTCGCCGAGTCCGCACGAGCCACCACGTTGCTGATCTGCGATATCGACCGCGGCGGCGCCTTTGCGCATCTTTATGGAACACATCAGCTGCTTCCTGAATCGCAGCGCTCGTTGATTCGAGGGTTCGTTCTCAACAAGTTTCGAGGTGACCAGCGCTTGCTTGCACCGGGCTCTGAAATGCTCCACTCGCTCACCGGTGTTCCCACACTTGGCGTGTTGCCGATGTGGCGTGATCACGGGCTCCCCGAAGAGGATGGCGTGTTCGACGCAGATCCATCGGGATCCGGCTTTTCAGTCGTGATCGTCGCCTACCCTCGGATCAGCAACCTCGATGAATTCGCGTCCTTACGACGCGTGCCAGGCGTTTCGCTGAGCTGGGCGCGACAAGCGCGAACGATCAGCGGCGCGGATTTATTGATTCTTCCAGGCTCTAAGCACGTGGCCGAGGATCTTCGGTGGCTGCGACAGACCGGACTCGATGCGGCGATTGCGACTCACACTAAGGCCAATAAGCCGACGCTCGCAATTTGCGGCGGGCTGCAAATGTTGGGGTACCATCTTACCGATCCCTATGGAGTGGAAGGCGCCGCCGCGGGCCTGCAATTGCTTCCCCTGTCGACGGAGTTTCAGACGGCGAAGCGATACCAGCGGGGAACCTACACGCTCGCGAAACTTACTGGATTTTGGGCTCCACTCAGCGATGTGAGATTCGAGGCCTATGAGATTCGCCACGGACGAACGCGTCCGATTGAGGCTGATCTAAACGTCTCCCGTCTGCGCGCTGCCCTGCTCGATGACTGCGGTTGGCAATGCGGATCGACGCTTGCCTTATACACACACGGGCTATTCGAAAGCGCTGATGTTCTGCATGCACTGTTTGGCCAGAATGTGCCGACCTTGGACGACACGTTCAATGGCCTTGCAGATTTCGTCGACGAACACATAGGCGGCAAGACGCTGGCATCGCTCCTGAAGTAGGGGTCTCATAGGCATCGCCGGTGCGATGCATATTCAGGCGCGCGATTGCTGAGGCAATCCCGACGCGCGACCACCTATTCTTCTCTTGTCGGTTTGGCCGGAATGCCACCGCGCTGCATTGACTCCTTGCGGATTTGCACCGCTGAGGTCGTGACATATACCGAATTTCATCTACTCGGTTGATGGCTCGACCCGCCACCAGGGTGTTGGTTCGCAGGCCCGCGAAACGCTGGCGCCACTGACGTTCAAAGCCGATGACGGCGCCAAGCGTAACGGCGGTGCCCAGATTGGCGGCGGCTTGCATGATTCCAATAGCCATAAGGTATTCTCCATGTCGAGACGGGTATTTCAGCGGGTGGCGCCGGCGCGAGATTTCAATCGTGCATCGAAGCCTCATCCCACCTGGGTCGTCACGAGTCCGTTATCCTCAGGCGCCATCACGCCAGTCTCGGCCGCAGACTGCGCACGTCTCGAGACG
>Ga0209517_10005896_pt1 | contig 15394 bp, 10 predicted proteins | sample PeaSoiMetSII2010_FD_187695 | JGI IMG/M metagenome (GOLD analysis project Ga0209517, IMG submission 187695) | Peat soil microbial communities from Weissenstadt, Germany - SII-2010 (SPAdes) (version 2) | ecosystem: Environmental > Terrestrial > Soil > Wetlands > Peat | place: Germany... | reverse complement strand
ATTTTCGGGGAGCAGGTCAGACAGAGCAAGACAAAAATGAGCGCCCGGGTGAAGGATCCCGCCGCGCAAAGGCGGCTGCCGGGAATTACCCCGACCATCATGTCCCGGAGCACAGCCTAATTATATCAAAGCCCGTTGTACTACGCTTGTAAAATTTAGGAGGAAATAATGGCCTACGTTAGTGAACTCAGCGTAAAACAAGCCATAGAACTAGCCAAAGCAGGTATGCCCCTTTCAAACGGCAGCATGCTCAACAGTCCCGATACTGTCGCCAAGTTCTTGGAAGTAGTCGCTACCAAGATCGAGATGCTTACGAATCCGCCGAAACCTTAACCTCGACTGTCGCAGAGAACACGTCTCGCCAAGAATCGCCAAACTCTCTCTTATAGAGAGCGATTAGTTCTTGTGTTGTCTCGACCGTTCGCTTGTCCGCATTTCTGTTTTGTTCTTTCGCCTGCCTGTCACTCATTCATTTTACCCCCGTTCTGTGTCAAATGCCTAATCGCCCGGAGGTCATTTCTGGTCGAGACAAAATCGCACCCCATTTAAGCCCAGTGCGGCACTCTCGGAGGCGCTAGGGACCGCGAAAAGACCCGAGTGGCGGCCACACGATCTCTTCAGGACCTTTTGCAAGTCGGCTCCGATTCCTCAAAGTCGTGCCGTCCGAAGACCTGACTCTCGCTCACATTCAGCATCTCTTGTAAGCTCCCCCGGCGAGCGATACAGTCCAGACTTCAATTCTGCACGCAAGCCCGGGGGGCGACAGCCGTGGCCGAGGCCGCAAAAAGCATCCTCCTCATCGTCAGCGCGCTCTTCCCCATCGTGAATCCGCTGGGGGGCAGCCCCGTTTTTCTTTCCTTGACCGCGGATTTCACCCGTCAATCCAGAAAACTCCTGGCATGGCGCGTGGCATTCAACAGTTTCGTCCTCTTAGTCGCATCGTTCGCCATCGGAACGCACGTTCTCTCATTTTTCGGAATTTCGCTTCCGGTGGTGCAGGTTGGCGGCGGCCTGCTGGTGATTTCGACGGGCTGGGCTATGCTGCTGCAGAAGGATGACGACGAGCGCCGCTCCGTCCGCCGCGACGATTGCGGCACCGAGAGCTTCAGCGATGCTTTCTACCCGCTGACGTTGCCGCTCACTGTCGGTCCGGGCTCGATCTCCATTGCCATCACGCTTGGCGCCAACGAACCGCGCCATTTCGGCGTCAATCTGCTGGCGATTCTCTCGGCGATCATCGGCTCGGCCATCATCGCCCTGAGCATCTACCTGTGTTACGGCTATGCCGACCGCATCGCAGCAGTGGTCGGCCCGGGCGGTATGAAAGTGATTCTGCGGCTCTATTCTTTTTTGCTGGTATGCATCGGAGTGCAAATCTTCTGGAATGGCGCCAGCACGCTGTTGAAGTCGCTGCCGCCAGTCGCCGGGTAATGCCAGCCCGCAGATTCAACGGAATTTCACAGTCTCGATTGAAACGGCCACACCCATCCGGGCATCCAATCTCGCGAGAGGTGACACAGATGGTATCGAAAGCAGACAAGCGCAATCCAAGTTACAAGCAGCTGGAGGCCGGGGCCCAGCGCGCCGAGCCGCTCCAGCACCAAACCGCCAGGGAAATTCAGCCCTACGGAAAAATCGCCAAGCTCCCCATCGCTCTGGACGAAAAAGTTTGCGCGGAGAGCGCCGAAAATTTGAATCAAATCCTCGCCGATACGATCACTCTTCGCGACCTCTACAAGAAGCATCATTGGCAGGTCGCTGGGCACACCTTCTATCAACTGCATCTGCTCTTCGACAAACATTATGGCGAGCAGAACGAATTGGTGGACACCATCGCCGAGCGGATTCAAAGCCTCGGCGCGATCAGCCTCGCCATGGCCGCGGACATCGCCGAAACCACTCTCATTCCGCGTCCTCCCCGCGGCCGGGAAGAAGTCCCCGTACAGATTTCCCGTCTTCTTGAAGCCCACGAGATTGTTCTGAAAGAAGCGCGCACCATGGCCAAGGAAGCGAGCGACGCAGGAGATGACGGCACCAACGATCTGCTCGTGAGCGACGTGATCCGCACCAATGAGTTGCAAGTCTGGTTTCTAGCGGAGCACGCAGTCGATGTGCCAGTCGTTCGCGCCGATCAAGGCAAAGCCGCCGCATCCGGCTGCTGAGCCAGCGGAGAACAACGTTCCCTGTTTCCGGGAAAAAACCGGCGGCGATCGTCGTCCACAAAATAGAGTGGACGGCGACGCTCGCCCGAAAGCACGCCGCGACTCCCGAGGTTGCTCAGAGCCGCGTCTCCGGTCGCCATCCAACGAATTCGCTGTGCTACTCTATGCTCATCGTTCGCCATCGGGCCTGTAGCTCAGACGGATAGAGCAGCGGTTTCCTAAACCGCGTGTCGGGAGTTCGACTCTCCCCAGGCCCACCATTTTCACTTCAGAAGTTTCAATCGGTTAGAGGTAGTCGTCGAGTGTGATAAGAATCGGCGACAAGCTCGACTGCAGTAAATTTCCAGGAGTCGCAGGCGATGTGCGACGCTTCTTTCCGCGAGCTCGGCTACTTCCCATCCACGGAGAAGGCAAGCAAGACGTTGCCCGGCGCACCACCCCAGTTCGGGTATCCGGAATTGACGTACAACATTCCGCCGGCAATCACCGCGCCAGGGCCGTCCAGTGCCCCGCCCGTCGCGCTGACGCCGTTGACTGTTTTGTATTGCTGCTGGGTATCAACGTCCCAGATGATTTTTCCGTCCAGCGTGGAGTAGGCGCGCAGATGGCCGTCCAAACCGCCGGAAAAAACCACGCCGGGAATCAAAGTCACAGCGGCTGACTGCGCGGGGCTGCAGCCCGGTTTTTCTCCGCAGCCCGGATGGGGAGTGTGCCAGGCAATTTCTCCCGTTGCCAGATTCAGCGCGAACATTCCGCCGCCGGCTTTGGGATCCAACAGAAAGGTCACGCCGAGGGGAGACGATTGCGCGCCGAGCGTCCCACCTTGAACGACCTGCAATCGCACGTCGGACAGGGCCACATACACTTTTTCCGAATCGGCAGCGGATCCCCACTGAATCCCGCCCAAGCTGCCGCCGACGCCGACGCGTCTCTGCCAGAGAATCTCTCCTTGCTTGTCGGGATCAACGGCGTGAACCACTCCGGATTTTTGTCCAGCGATGAGCGCGCGCCGGTTGCCCGGCAGGTCCACTAGAATCGGCGAGGAACCGAAATCGTAGTCGGGTCCATTGGCTTCGGGACAATTGATCCGCGCGGCCTCGGGGCCGGGGCAACTGATGTTGTAGGCATCCCCGGGAGTCATTTGTTTCGACCAGAGAAGTTTTCCTGTCTCGGAGTCGAATGCAAGAAACGCATCGGAAGTGCTTGCCGTGAGATCGGAGTAGCTATCGCCGGTGGTCACGTAAACCCGGTGGGCCTTCAAGTCCACTGTCGGCGAAGACCACACAGCTGCGCCGGACGGTCCCCACAGCTGCACACCTTGTTTGTTCTTGCGGACAGGTTTCGGCTCCTCCGCGATTGTGTATTGCTTCCACATCAGCTTTCCGGTGGCGGCATCCAACGCGCTCACACTGCCCCGGAATTTGCAACATTCGTAGTTGGGATCTGCGCCGGTTACTTCCTCATAGGAAGAAACGGGCACGTATAGCCGATCGCCCGCAAGCGTCGGGGCTCCGGTGATGACAGCGGCGGGGTAGTCATCAACGTGCGTTTTCCAGATGAGCTTGCCCGACATGGCATCCAGCGCATACGCATTGGCGCCTAAGTCGCCGAAATAGACGGCCCAGCGCGAGCCGAGCGGACCAATGCTGATCGCAGTGCGCACAGGTGCATCAGTCGAGAATTCCCAAAACGTACAACCGGTGGCTGCACTCAGGGAATAGATTTTGCGGCCAACGCTTCCGACAAAGACGCGTCCACCGAAAATCGCGGGTTGCGCGACAGCTCGATCTACACCAGGGAAGCCAAACGCCCATTTCAGTTTCAGAGTTGGAACTTGCGCGGCGGACAGTTGCGCCATCTCCGCAGTCTGAAACCGCCGTTGAAGCGAATTCACGCCCCAACCGTTCCACCGCGGTTGGCTCAACGGGGCCGCAAAAGTTTGCTCTCCGCCCTGACAAGTGTTCGGCACTTCGCTCGCGGAACGCTTTGCTCCAAGAAGCTGGCTGAGCGCTTCGATCTGCGCCGGCGTCAGGCGCTCCCCTTGCGACTTCATACTGCCGTTGGTCAACGCCAGACGAATGTTCTCCGCGGACATCAGCGCCAAAGCAGCGCGATTAGGCGCGCGCGGGACGCCATGGTCATGACAAGTCGCGCACTGTTGGCGATAAAGGCCCTCTAAATCCTGCTTGGCCGTCGAATTGTCCTGCGCTACAAACCCAGCACAGACTGCCGCCAACACCAGGAACTCCAGAAAGAGCCCGGCTACTCTCCAATTGTGGTGACGCATTCGGCCTCCCGCTTCCGTCAGCTCGAAAAGTCCGTGATGTTAGGGGTTGCCGCTTCACTAGGCAAGTAGCAAGGAAACCGCCGAATTAAATTCGGGTGAGTGCCCATCAGGCGAGTTGATGATCGGCCTCTTCGGAGGCGCGCCTCGAAGGAGCTTCCGAGGGAGTCGAAAATTCCAGCGCCTTGTTATCTACCGGGCTCCACTTCAGACTCCAAGTGTCGCGAATATAATTCTGATAGACACGCCAAGGCGCCTTCGACGCTTGCTTCGGCCAATGGGCGATCGCTCGTTCCATGTATCCAGGGTTGAATCCTTCTACAAAAGGCGCGACGGCTACCTCATGGCCGCTGCGGGGCGTGACCTGGCACGCACCTTTCTTGTCCATCAGATTCAGCAACCGGCAGACGTACGTACAAATCAAGTCGGCTTTGAGGGTCCATGAGGCGTTGATGTACCCGAACACCCCTGCAAGATTGGGCACGTCCGAGACCATCAAGCCTTTATAAGCCAGCTTGTTGCCGAGATCCACGGTGCGGCCGTCAACCTCGAGACCGGCTCCGCCAAATGCTTGCAGCACGAGGCCCGTCGCGGTGACCACGATGTCGGCCGGCAATTCTTCTCCCGATTGCAGGCGGATGCCGGTCTCCGTGAATCGCTCGATCTGACCGGTAACCACGCTGCCGCAGCCGTTCCTTATCGCCTGAAACAAATCTCCATCCGGTACCAGGCAGAGCCGCTGTTGCCAGGGGTTGTAGCGCGGCGTGAAGTGAGTGGCCACGTCATAGTCGGGACCCAGTTCCTTGCTGATTTTCTTGATGAGGCCGGCCTTCACGAAATTCGGGTAGAGCTGCGCCAGTTGGTAAACGTACATCATGTAAGCGACGTTCTTCCAACGGCTGATTTTGTACGCCCACGCGTCGGGCATAATGCGGCGCAGGAAATTGGCGATGCGGTCGCGTTCGGGCATCGAGACGATGTAGGTGGGAGAGCGTTGCAGCATCGTCACGTGCGCGGCGCTCTTGGCCAGCGCCGGCAGGAGCGTTACAGCCGTCGCTCCGCTGCCGATGATGATGATGCGCTTGCCGGCGTAGTCGAGATCCTCGGGCCAGGCTTGCGGATGAACGATACGGCCCGCGAAGCGATCAACGTCCGGGAAATCTGGGAGGTAACCGGCGCTGTAGCGGTAATAACCCGCGCAGGAAAATAGAAAGTTGCAGATCAAGGTGACCGGCTCTTCGTGCCCGTCCGGCCCTCGGCGCACTGCATTCAACGTCCAACGCGCATCTTGGGAGGACCACGCCGCACTTTGGACCCTGTGACGGAAGCGAATGTGCTGGTCGATACCTGCCTCGCGCGCTGTCGCAGTGACGTAGTTGCGGATATCGTTTCCGGGGGCAATTGCTTTGGGGTTGGTCCATGGGCGGAACGAATAGCCCATGGTCAGCATGTCCGAATCTGAGCGGATGCCTGGATAGCGGAACAGATCCCAGGTTCCACCGATGCGCTCGCGCTGCTCAAGGATGACGTAGCTTTTCTTCGGGCAGTATTTCTGCAGATGATAGGCGGCGTCGATGCCGGACAAGCCAGCGCCCATGATCAATACGTCGAAATATTCCGCGCCCATTGGCTTCACCAATTTGTTTCGTCAGGTGTGCAAGAGGACTTCGCTTTTGCGCTTCTGTTTCTAGCGAAGTATACATTCGGACAGCCAACTTCACCCAGTTGATTCACCTTGATTTAGGCTGTCGTCACAGATGATGGTTGCATACTTGTCTCACCGGCAAGTAGGAATCAGTCTGGTAGAGGTGGTTTGTTCCGAAGCCCCCTTACGTAGTCTGATTTAGCCAGGAGGCGTGACAAAGATTTTGGAACGCGTCAAGAGCGACAACTGATTTCCTAAACCGCGTGTCGGGAGTTCGACTCTCCGCAGGCCCACCATTCTCACTCGTTGAGATTCGTAGAGATCGGTCATTCGGTTGATCGAATGCAGGTGCGCGCCGGGTTGTAGCCGTTTGAGCAAAGCCACACAAGTGTCCACCTATTTTCGATGCGGTACGCACGCCGGTCACCGGCTCATGTGACCTGCGGCACTGACAGAATAATTTCAAGGGCTATGTTTGAGTTATCAGGAATCACGGGTTCGTGTGCGCGTTCCACATTCTGGAACGCGCAGCCGTACGAGGAAGATGCCATGATGAAGATGAGATTTGCAGTTGTCGCGCTGATATCGCTTGCTGTTGTTCTGCCGGCGTTCGGTGCCGGCGACAAAACTTACAAGACTACCTATCCCGTCCCTTGCAGCGAGGTGTGGGGCGCGGTCAAAATCGCCCTTGCTAATCCGGACAACTACAAAGATGTGCAGAGTGACGATGAAAAAATGACTGCTGAATACAACGTGAAACACTCCATTCATTGGTCTGTTATTGGAGCGGTCAACCAGGGTAAGAACCACGTCAGCTTGTTGCCGAATGGTACCACGTGCGAGATGAGTGTTGTGTCGATGTACAGCGGACTTTCGCACAACGACCAGGGTGACTTCAAGAAGCGCGTGGATGCAGCGCTGGCTACGATTAAAGCCGGGAAACCCTCCGAGCCCGCTAAACCGGCCGATCTGGCCGAGTAATATCGGCAAGCCACGCAGCATGCCGGAGTTCGACAGTCTCAAGGCAGGCTTTCGCGTTTAGAATTCGACGCGTTGACTTGGCTGAGAGCGCAGCATAAGATTCGCGTCCATGCCTGATTCTTCTCCGCTGTCTGGGCGAACGATTTCGCACTACCGCATCGTCGAGAAGCTGGGCGGCGGCGGGATGGGAGTGGTGTATAAAGCAGAGGACACGACGCTGCACCGCTTTGTTGCGCTGAAGTTCCTGCCCGATGACCTGACCAAAGATTCCCAGGCCTTATCCCGTTTCCAGCGCGAAGCTCAGGCCGCTTCCGCGCTCAGCCATCCGAATATCTGCATGGTCTTCGAGATCAGCCAGCACGATGGTCAGCCGTTCATCGCGATGGAGTTTCTGGACGGCGTGACGCTGAAGCACCGGATCGCGGGTAAGCCGCTGGACATGGAAACGCTGCTGCTGCTGGCGATCGAAATCGCCGATGCGCTTGATGCCGCGCATGCCGAGGGCATAGTTCATCGTGACATCAAGCCCGCCAACATTTTTATCACCAAGCGCGGGCACGCGAAGATTCTCGATTTTGGGTTGGCAAAACAAACGCGACCGGAAACCGGAGCGTCGCAAGCGACACTTGCCACGAATGCGCTTGGAGGAGTAAGCGAGGAGCAACTGACGAGTCCAGGAACGGCGGTCGGGACGGTTGCTTACATGTCCCCCGAACAGGTGCGCGGCAAGGAACTCGATGCGCGCACCGACCTGTTCAGCTTCGGCGCGGTGATCTACGAGATGGCTACCGGAAGCGTGCCATTTCGCGGCGAAACTTCCGGAGTGATTATCGACGCGATTCTCAACCGCGTTCCAGTTACTGCCGTGCGTCTGAATCCCGATTTGCCCGCGGAACTGGAACACATCATCAACAGAGCGCTAGAGAAAGATCGCAATCTGCGTTTCCAGCATGCGGCCGATATGCGCGCGGAACTCCAGCGCCTCAAGCGAGACGTGGAGTCAAGTAGCCGGGCGGTTCCCGCGGCAGAGCCGCAAATCGAATCGAAATCCGGGTCGGGCCGAGTCGCTCTGGAGCAGCCGTCCACGCCGAGTGGTCCCTCGATCGCGCCGATTGCCGCAGGTTCTGGTAGCACGCGTGTTCCGGTTGCGTCGCCGGTTGCCGCGGAATCATCAGCAACGATTGCTGCGGCTGCGACGCCAGCGAAGAAGGCTGTTCCGTGGAAGTTTGTCGGCGTGGGCGTGGCGATTGTTGCGCTGCTTGCGCTAGCTGGCTCGTATTTCTTCCTGCATCGCGCGCCGAAGCTGACCGAGAAAGACTCGATACTCTTGACCGATTTCACCAACACGACGGGCGACCCGGTGTTCGATGGAACGCTGAAGACCGCGCTGCAGGTGAGCCTGACGCAGTCGCCGTTTCTGAATCTTGTGTCCCAACAGGAAGTGGATCGAACACTAAAATTGATGGGACGCCCGCCCGACACGCGCATCACTCCTGAAATTGGACGCGAAATTTGCCAGCGTGCCGGCATCGCAGCCATGGTCCACGGTTCGATAGCAGGCCTTGGCAGTCAATACGTTGTCACGCTCGAGGCCGTGAACGCCACCAACGGTAATTCGCTCGGTCAGGAACAAGCGCAGGCCGGCAGCAAGGAACAGGTTCTCGACGCGCTGGGAAAGGCCAGTTCGAACCTGCGCGGAAAGTTGGGCGAATCGCTCAGCTCGATTCAGAAATTCGATAAGCCCCTGGAGCAAGCGACCACGTCTTCGCTCGAAGCTCTGAAGGCGTTCTCGGACGGTTCGGCAGAAGTGTCCAGTGGAAATAATCTGGGAGCCGTTCCCTTCTTCAAGCGAGCGATCCAGTTGGATCCCAATTTCGCCATGGCTTACAGGGGCGCGGCCGTGACTGCCAACAACATGGGGCAGTCTGAAACATCGTTGCAGTATGCCCAAAAGGCCTTCGACTTGAAGGACCGCGCCAGTGAGCGCGAAGACCTTGCCATCTCCAGCTACTATTACCAACAAACGAATCAGATCGACAAAGCTCTGGAGACTTACGAGCGATATCAGAAAAGCTATCCGCGGGACCAACGCGCCTGGATCAACCCAGGGGCCTTGCACTCCAACCTCGGAGATTTTGACAAATCCCTGGCGGAGAGCCTCGAATCGGTGCGCTTGTCTCCGGACCAGTTCATCGGGTACCAGAATGCCTCGAATGCCTACCGGGCATTGAACCGATTAGATGAAGCGAAAGCGATCTTGAACGCCGCGTCACAGCGCAATATTGGCGGCGTTTTCATCCATGATGGCTACGCGCTTTGGGCTCTAGCGGAAGGCGACCTGGCAACGATGGCCAACGAAGATGCTCTGGTAAAAGCGGATCCTCAAGGTGAACTCACTGTTCTCGAGCGCACTGCGAACTTAGCCGTCGCCCACGGACAAATGCGCCGGGCCAGGGAACTCTTCACAGAGATAGAGGACAAGGAGGTGCGGCTCGAACAAAAAGAAGAAGCGCTCAACGACGTCGAAAACTCGGCAGAGTTTGAAGCGATTGCCGGGAACCGCTCCGCGGCCACTAATGGCGCCGACGCCGCCATCAAACAGTCGCAAACGCCGACGCATGAAATGAATGTGGCTGATATTTACGCCCGCGCCGGCATGGACGCCAAAGCTCGGCAGCTCGTTGACGAGGCTACCAAACAGCGTCCCTTGGACACGTTCATCCAGTCCGTGAATGGGCCAATGATCCGGGCTGTGCTCGAAATGAATCAAGGACATGCCGACAGGGCCGTGGAGTTAATGAAACCTGCCGAACCTTATGACCGCGGCAATACCGAGCCTCTCTACACTCGCGCCAGCGCCCTCTTAATGGCCGGGCGCGGCGCTGATGCCGTCATGGAATTTCAACGAGTCCTGAATTTGAAAAATTATCTCCCACAGGATCCTTTAGTTTCTTTCGCACAGCTAGGCCTGGCGCGAGCCTATGCGGCCACGGGTGATAAAGAGAAAGCGCGCGCGGCGTATCAGGATTTCTTCGCGCTGTGGAAAGACGCTGACCCGGACGTTCCGCTGTTGCAGCAAGCCAAAGCCGAGTACGCGAAATTAAAGTAATTACGAGCGAAGCGCCGCCGTTTAGTGCGCTGTATGCGACGTGACGCAGGCTTTTGGCTTCATCGCCGCGCGACTTTCTGGCCGCGTCGTTTGACACGCACGATCACCCATTGAGTTCTGGTCCGGGGGAACGATGAAAAGTAGACGTGATTTTCTGAAAGTTATTTCTTCCTTGAGTCTTGTTGCGCCGGCTCGTGGAATTCCCGCAGTCGTTCGCTCTGTCGCTCACCGCGATGGCGCCGCGTCGCTTCGCTGGCCCAAGCCGATCGGCAGCCCGGTTCTCGAGAGCCTTCGGCCGGCGATCGAAAACTCGCGAGACGTTTTCACCCACGTCGACAAGATCGTCGAGGTCGCGGGGTGGATGGGCTACGAAGAGCTGCCCATGCCGGTGTATGCGGTAGCGAGCGGCATGAAATTGACCGATCCGAACGACGTGATTGACCTGATGCTGGTGGCCAACTCGATCGACACGGCCTTCACCGATTTCACCACACACGCGAAATTCCAGGTCGACTACGACGGGCAACATTGGTCCGACTCGGACGCCATGTTCGCCTGTCTGAATCGAGCGATGAACAACGGCCTTCCCATGCTCGACGGAAAATTCCTGGCGAAGTTGACGCGCGGCGAGCTCGACAAAATCTTTGCCGGCAATGTTGAAATGCCGATGCTCGACGAGAAATTGGAAGTACTGCACCAGATCGGCTCGGTGCTATCCGAAAAATATGATGGGCGCTTCCACAATTTCATCAAATCGTGCGCGCCTCTGCTGTACGACGGAGGAAACGGGCTCGTCGAGCGCATGGCGAAAGAGTTTCCTCGCTTCAATGACGTAAGCCCGTACGATGGCCACGAAATCAAGTTTTACAAGCTGGCGCAGCTTGGGCTGTGGTTCTGCTATGCGACTTATCCAAAATCCGGTCCCGTGCAGTTGAACGATGTCGCGAAGATGACTACCTTTCCCGATTACATCGTTCCGGCGGCGCTGCGACTGCTCGGCATCAACAGCTACTCGCCGGCGCTCGAGCACGCGATCAATTCCTACCAATTGATTCCGCGCGATTCCACGCAGGAAGTTGAAATCCGCGCCCACAGCGTTTACGCCACCGCGCTGCTGCGCGAGGAAATCAACAAGCTGCGTCTGCCGGATCAGCAAGTGATTATCCCGCAGGTGAACGAGCGTCTTTGGACGCACTATCACACGACGAATTGGCCGCATCATCTGACGCGAACGATCATGTATTAGAGAGCCGGGCGAGACCTATCAAACTCGGCGTGTGCCCGCCGATTCAGAACATGTACTTGATTCCCAATTGAATCTGCCTGGGCGGCCGATTGCCGTAAAAGTTCTCCGAAAGAATGGCGCCAAAATTTGCCGAGGGGCAGGACGTGGTACCGGGGATCGAGCCATTTGTAAGCGCACTGCAAAAAACATGATTCGGGAGATCGAAGTTCGGATGGTTGAACACATTGAAAAGGTCGCCGCGCAGTTGCAAGCGATGGCGTTCACTGCGAAGCGAAATGCTCTTAGCCAACGAGAAATCGAGGTCTTTAAAGCCAGGCCCGATTAGGGTGTTGCGGCCCTCCGAGCCAAACTGACCAGCTGGGAGTGCGAATGCGCAGGGATTGAACCAATTCTCGGGCGTTCGGACCTGAGCCGGAGCGATGCAGGCGGAATTGGCCGCCACGTTGCCGGCTGTGAATGGATTCGCGACTTCATCCGGCCGCGCTGGATTACCGAAAGCCAAGGCGGCGCTCGAAGTGCCGCCGCCAAGAACCACGGTGAAGGGATTGCCCGACTGCGCGGTCACAATTCCGCTCGCCTGCCAATTGTCCAGCAGAGCTTTGCGGAACCAGGAGCCATTTGCTGCGAAGCGGTTAAGTGGCAGATCGTAAACGAAGCTTACGGCCAGCCGCTGCGCAGCGTTGAAGTCGGAGAGTCCGCGTTCCGCGCTGAGATCCTGCGAGTTCTGGGGAAGTCCGGAGCCGCTATTGCCCGCGAAGACCGCGGAAACATCGTCGATGGACTTCGAGAAAGTGTAGGAGGCCAGGAACGATATGCCGTGGCTCATCCGTTTTTCCGACCGCACTTGCAGGGCGTTGTAGGAACTGTTGGCTTCCGATTCCACAAAAAGTATGGAGGAAAAGAAGCCGTCGGGGGCGAACTGAAATTGCTGATTGATGTCGCGCACGTCAGACAGGTTCGTGCCTTTAGAGCCCACATAGGCCACATCCACCATCCAATTGGCTCCCAGTTCATACTGCAAGTTGGCATTCCATTGCTGAACGTATGCATCGCGGAAATTGGGTGCAATGGTGTTGGCCTGAATGGAAGTTCCCGGCTGATCGAGAACGTCCTGGACCGTACACAAGCCGCCCGGGCAAACGGCCGGATTTTGCTGGAACAATCCGAGATTATAGAAAGGCGGATTGATGCGCGGAAAGATGCTGATTTGCGAAATCGGATTATCGTAAAAAACTCCGTACGCGGCGCGGACCACCCAGCGCTCCGATTTCAAAGGCCGCCAAGCAAAACCGATGCGCGGGGCGAAGTCCGTTCGAGTGGCCTTGTAAACGCCGCGGGGAATCCCATTCGTTCCGGCCAGGATGTATTGGCAATTGGGTTGTGGTGTACAGGTCGCTGACGCCGGGCTTAGATTGGGCACGCTGAAATGATTTTGCGCTTCGACGGGCGCGCCATTGTATTCATAGCGCATGCCAACATTGAGGAGGAAGCGCGGCACCACGTGGATATCGTCCTGGATGTAGTAACCCATGCTCTTGGCGCGCAGGCTGTTGGCGGTGTTGCCGCTCACTGCCGCGGCGGCGTCCGGGACTCCCGCAAGCAACTGCGCGAGAGCCAATGTCGAAATGGAAGGGCAAGCCGGGCCCGGGCACTGGCCGAAAGCCTGCAAAATTCCGAATGCGCTGTCTCCGAGGAAATTCCAATCGCCTCTGGCAACAAAGTCGATGAAATCGTCGATCCTCACGTAGCGGAATTCGCCGCCGAACTTGAACTGATTCTGCCCGTAGGTCCAAGCGACGTTGTCCGAGAGATGAACCGTGGTGTCGTGGCGGTCCTCCGGGTATTGGACCGGTTCACCAATTGGCGAGTACCCGGAAACGGAAATGTTGGGAAATCCCAGATCAATTGTGTTCGTGAGCACATCCGGGAATCCCAAGGCTGCATTTCCATCCGTGCCGGCGTTCTGCTGGAAGAATCCTGCCCGCATTCGCGTATAGCCGAAGTGAAACTCATTGAGAATGTTTGCCCTGAGGACACGCGTCCAGCCCAGGGCGGCATTCTGGCCCCGATTCATGTTATTGCTGCCGTAGCCCGGAAGATTGGTGAAGGAATTGACCGGATCGAATGGGCTGAAAAGATTCTGGTCGAATAATGAGTAGTGCGCCGAGATCCTATCCGCAGAATCCGGCTGCACGTCCACTTTGGCGGTGACCATGTTCTCCGAGTTGTTAATGCTGGGAGCAGAGACGAACGTGTTGGACGTGCCCGGAGTCCCGCCTACATTTGATTGCGGATAGAGATTGAATACGTTCTGGCCGATTTGACACGAGGGATTGAGAGGGCAGCCGAATAGCTCGTCCGCAACGGCGCCGCCCTCCGCCCACTGTTCGGTTGTGGGCACGGTCGCTTCCTGCGTGTTCGCCTGCCGCAAACGCAACCCCTCATAAGCGACGAAGAAGAATGCCTTGTCGTGTTGGATGGGCCCACCCAACGTGCCGCCAAACTGATCGCGATCGAGAGCAGGAATGCCGCCGCACTCGCCCGCAACGGAGGAGGCCGTGCAATTCGGGAAATCGAAGAAATTCTTGGCGTCCATATTCCGGTTGCGGAGAAACTCGAAGAGATCGCCGCGGAACGAATTGGTTCCGCTTTTCAGAATGACGTTCACCTGCGCGCCGCTATTGCGTCCGAATTCCGCGGAATAATCGCCGGACTGGACCTTGAATTCTTCGATGGCCTCGACGGAAGCCAGCGCCGCAAACTGATTGATATACGGGTCATTATTGTCCACGCCGTCGAGCAGAAAGACGTTCGCCTGCTCGCGCGCGCCGTTGACGCTCACAGCGCCGCCCTCGGTAGAATTTTCGGAACCCTCGGCCGGCGCCTGAGCCCCGGGGACAAGCAGAGCGAAATTCAGAAAACGCCGCTCGTTCAGTGGCAGCTCGTGCAATTGGCGGCCGTTAATCACCTGGCCCAAGGCTGAAGTGTCGGTCTGGACGATGGGAGGGGTTGCAGTGACCTGCACCTCCTCAACCGCCACGCCTATTACCAGCGGAAAGTCCACGCGCACCGTTTGATCCACGTTCACGATTACGCTGGAGATTACGCCCTTGCGGAAACCCTGCATTTCGACCGTCACTTGGTAGCGTCCTGGCGGCAGGAGCGCGACGGTGTAGTCGCCGTCGTCATTGGTTTGCGTGTCGCGAAAGAGGTTGGTGTCCTCGTTGCGGACCCTAATGTGGGCCTTTGGCACAACGGCCTCGCGGGGATCGGTGACCGTGCCAGTTATGGTTCCAGTGGAATCAGCGGCGGAGAGGGGAGAAATCAGTACGCACACAAACAGGAGCGCGGCGAGAAGCCAGCGACGGCCCAAAGGTTAAGACTCCTTTCCGTGGTGCCCCAAGGCTTACAAGGTGCTTGAAATTGAATCACAAAGCAAATCAGATGCCGCGCGTTAACCCAGAAAGCATTCGTCTTGGTCGTCGCTCGGAACGAGTTCGATCGCGTTTTCGCGCGTTGACTTGCCCCCCAGCGCGGCCTATTATGCCCCACTAAGTTCACCCTAGCATTCTTTCTTATCCGAGGAGCAGAAAACTCTTATGCGCATGGCTCCGGTTCTTGCCGCGAACTGCGCTCTGGTGCTGATTCTATGCGCTTGTAGCTCTGCGCCCGCGCCATTTACAGCCGCGAATACGTCACCGCAAGCGCCGGCAAACAGACCGGCAGCGTCAACATCCGGTAGCGGTGGAGAGAGCGCCAGCTTGGCCGGCTTTGCGTTCGTTGATTCGTCGGTGACCGGGCAAGGGTCGCGTGCCAAACTGCCGCCCGGCTCGAAAATCTATCCGCCGGGCTCGAAGATTACGGGAACGGACGGATGTCCAACGAACCAGTACAGAACCGACGGGCTGCTCGTCTTGGTGATCGATTACACGGGCCGGCCGACCGCCGCGAGTGTCGGCGATCACCA
>Ga0209517_10005895_pt1 | contig 15395 bp, 22 predicted proteins | sample PeaSoiMetSII2010_FD_187695 | JGI IMG/M metagenome (GOLD analysis project Ga0209517, IMG submission 187695) | Peat soil microbial communities from Weissenstadt, Germany - SII-2010 (SPAdes) (version 2) | ecosystem: Environmental > Terrestrial > Soil > Wetlands > Peat | place: Germany... | reverse complement strand
GTCCTTCTCAGTCTGGCCAAGAGATTAGCCACTCGCTAGGGAAGCCCCTTCACTGGCCTAGGACTCTCCTCGGGCAAGGTGGAGGAGTCCCCTGGTCAGAGCGCACAGTACTCGCCTCCATCTGCTTGCGATCCAGGCATCGTTTTGCAATGGGCATTCAGGCCACATTTCCAATTTGAACCATATTTCTGAATCTGCAGATCGTCGCCGTCACGAATATTCATGCGAGTTCGAACGTGATGAAGGCGCTCGGGAGATCATTACCCAATGGGTATGACAAAGAAACAGCCCTTTCAGCTCTCTTTCAATGCCTCTCTCAGGGTCGATTCCCACCGTTCCCACGTCACCTGCGACGGGGCATGAGTCTTTTCTTGCGATAGCATTACCGAATGGTCAATAACCTGATCGTGCAACAAAAAAAGTTTCCCCTATATTGACGTTTTGTCATTTGCCCCCTTAGAATCACACTATCCCGTCGTGTCTATGCGCCTCGGTTGTGGCTGAATTCTTGGCCTTTCAGGATGTAGCCCCTGGCACGAGCCATGGCCAAAGTCTGCTTCTCCTTGTAGAGTTGCTGAACACGGCCAAGCCACTTCGTCCCATAGCCGTGGTATTGGTCAAGTTCGTCTGCGATGAGGGTGAGCTGGCCATCGGGCTGACATGCAAAACCGATATCCCCATATGCCCCGCGCAGGTGCTGGCGCCGGATGACGATATTTGCGAGCCTTCCTTCTTGTTCTGAATAGTACGAGTTCAATTGTGTGCCCTCCGGGTGGACCTCAATTTCGTAGCCCATCTCCTTGAGAGCCTCCACGAGGTATTTCTCCTCGCTTAAGACCGTTTGAGTCAAACCGTATTTAGACATTAAATGCCTCCTTCTTCTGTACGTGTACGTGAAACCGTGGACAACCCACTGCCGACCGAATCATGTCGCTCGTGCAGCCGGCCCAGCAGATGTACTTGCGAGAGTCCTCGATTGAGATTGAGAGGTTGTCTCCACTACGGTCATGGCCCTCTTCGGCGCAGGATGGACATTGGGTCACATTGTTGTGCCCAACCGTGCGAAGCGGAGTGTTGATGTGATTGAGGATCCGGAATTCTGGCCCGCCTGTGTGTCTCCTTATCTTCCGTCCAGCCTCCGGCGCTGGTGGCAGGAGCTGAGGTGGGATGGCTTTCCCGGCAATCAATCGGGCAAGCTGGTCACTGGTCATCTTGGGAAGAGAATTGAGGTAGCACACCTGCTTCTCGAGATCTTCATCGGCACCGTCAAACCAGAAGCGCTGAGCTGCGCCCCGGTGAATGCCCAGCGGTCCACGGATGGCATTGCCGTACCTGCCAGGCTTCAAGGCATCGTGCTTGGGGAAGACCTCGATTCCTTCACGCTGCCTGCCTCCCTTGACCGGGATACCCAACCGCAGGGCAAGGCCACAAACGTAGATGCGGCAGTCACGGGCTGGGAGTGGCTCCGCCATGAATATCCAGAGATGTCCACCCCGACGGCTATTCTCAAGAGCTGACTCCGCCCCGTCCTGCCTGAGGTAGCAGCTGAGCTTGAGGAGATCTGGGAGAGAATCCTCATAGTCCGCGTCAATGGCCACCCACTTTGAGCACTGGGTTGCCGGGTTGATCGAGTAGAGGCCGATGGTGATTTCGCCTTCAAGATGGCGGCCGATGGTGTCTGGCGTCAGGCTGAGTCCTTGGCCCGTTGTCTTGTCGGTGGGCCGGTAATAATAATGATGGCCAGTTTTCCGATGCGGCCGGTTGGACTGGAGGGTATAAGCACGCCGGTTGACGAAGAGGCGGAAGTAATCTATCGCTACATCCGGTGGGGCTTCCAAACGAAGCGTTGACATGGCCGTCTCTCCGATCTTGTGCGTGGACATTGACGAATGAATTCGGCTGTGCTAGAAAGAGTGCTTTCGATGAGAGGGGAGCCGATCTGCCCTTTAGGAACTGCGGAGGGGACAGGCGTGATTCCCTGAACGCGGGAAGAATGGTGGCCGCACAGGGGATTTTCTCCACTCGCTAACATGTCCGAGATCGAAACAAAGTCGCTCATACAAGTGAGGAGGTTCTTATGGTAAGCATCCCCAAGTTTGTGCAGGAGTTCTTTCCAGGCAAGATGGCTTGGGTAGCCACCGCGACACGGGAAGGCGTCCCCAATGTCACGCCCAAAGGTACGGTGAAGGTTCTGGACGACCAGCACGTGGTTTTCGCTGATCTCTTTTCTCTGAAGACTCGCCAGAACCTTGAGCAAAACCCCAAAGTGGCTGTAACAGTGATTGATCCCTCCACACACAAGGGCTACCAAGTTAAAGGAACGGCTGAATTGCTCTCATCGGGTCCGCTTTACGACCAGATGGCTGCGGACTTGAAGGGTGCATCGGCGACGCTGCCAGTGCCCAAGTACGTGGTTAAGATCAGCGTAGAATCCGTATACGACCAATCGGTGGGCCCCGACGCGGGCAAACAGATTGCCTGAACTGCTGACGGGCGAGCGTGCGGCGTGGCTGAACGTTCAACCAACCTTGCAAGGCATAGCCGAAGCCAATAGGTCGGTTGCTGACCGCAGTTTGGAGACATCCGCCTGAGTCATACGGCCGATATCTCCGTACTTAAAGCTGCCGCCGCTTGCCCATTCCACCACTTCACCGATAGCTTGCTTCTTGGTTGTGGCAAGGCGCCGTGCCGCTGTAAGGAACTCGTTGCGAAGCTGGTTGAAAGGCGAACCATTGCCGTTGCTCGGCGTGGAGGGTGGAGAATTCCGACTTGGATCAGACTTCCCGTTTCCGTTCCCACCAGCGGTCGAGGTCCCGTTTCCAGGAGGCAGGGTCCTATTGGTCGAGTTTGAAGTAACACTGGCGGGAATCGCATCCGTAGCCTCGGTCGTGGAGGAGCCATTCGTTTGTGCCGGATAGAACTCCGCTGTCAGTTCTGGCGCCTGCTCTTGCTCGTCCTCTACCACCTCCAAGACCTTGCCGCCCGACCCGAGCAGCTTTCGAGTCTCAGCGAACAGCCGGGCGTTCTCCGTCAGGTTAGCGATCAGTTTCTGCATGTCGTCCCCTTCAACTTCCAGACTGAGCGCCCAGATGGACGAAGTCTTCTTCCTCTTCTCCTTGCGGTCGAAGTACGTGGCCTCCTCCGGACGAACCGTCAGCTTTGCCGTGATGCCGGCCAAGCGACCACCCGTGAAGGTCTGGATCTCCTGCAAGGCAGAGTGGATCTGGCGAATCGAGCGGTAAGAGCAAGTGTGAATGCGGCACACACTCCCCAGCCGTGGGAAGTCTGCCAACACGAAGCGTAGATCTCCACCCGGTTTGCACTGCCCGCCGGCAAGTTCCGGACAACCGCTACCGCATGTGGTCCAAGGCTGTCCGCCAGGCTTCTCAGGTGTGCGCCGGATAGCAGTGACACCGTCACCCCAGCACTTGCGCTCTGTAGCCGTCCACCAGGCGTAGGAACTTGGGAAGACATTCTCGATGTCGTCGTCGATCAACATGATGTGGAGTTCGCGGCATTGCTCGCCATAATGCTGGGTCAGCTCGGGATCGGCTTCCCACTCAACCCGGTTGGCCGACTTCTTCTTGCGCAGGAAAACGAAGTGGTCGAGCTTGGTGGGATGGTTGCGATCGCCATTGGGTGGCAGGCCGATGGAGACCTTGGTGGATACGGACAGCCGCTGGACGACACGGCCGTCATGGTCGTGCGTGACACCGATGATCATGGGGATTACTCCTCTTCAAATAGGGTTCAGCCGGCACAGCGAGTCGGGGGCCCATAGCAATGGCAGGGTCGCGCTGACTGCTCACGAACAAGTCGATCTGGTCGAGCGCGAAGTGACAATGGATGTTCCGGAGAAATCCCTATCTTGAGTGCGATCAACCCCGTCCCATTGTTCCAGTGAACTTTTTACCTGCTACGTGTAGTTTTGCAATGCCGGAAGCACATTGCCGTTCTGGATAAAGCCGTAACTGATTCAAGCATAATGGGTTACAAAAAGCTCGATTGGCCCCAGGCGTGCCCGGAAGTCTGCGGAGAGGACTCTTCCTATACTAAAGTGTCCTTTGGGATCCTCGCTTCAGGCGCACTGGACTCGCGGAGCGTGCAAATGGTCAGCGCCTAAGCACGTCAGCTGAAAGAACTGGTAAAACACGCCAAGATGATGAGGAGCCATTACGCCGAGGGAGACTTCCAAGGGGGGGAGGACATCATGAACCAATCGGCTGAAAAGCACCTTGAATCAAATCGTGGTGCAGCGGTGCTCCTGGTGGACGAGGACCTTGAATATCTGGAGTTCATTCGGAGGATTATCCAAGGAAGCGGGCATAGCGTTGACGCCTGTAATTCGTACACTGAAGGCATCCGCCAACTGGAATCTGGAGCTTTCGACCTTATTGTTGTGGGTCAGGGGAGTCGCAACTTTGAGGGACGCTGCGTGCTTGAGTGTGCGACAGCGGTCGACCGGCATTTACCGGTCGTAGTGGTGGCGCGAAACGTCGAAATGGGGTGCTATCTGGAAGCGATGCAGTTGGGGGCTGTTGATTATATCTCCCCGGGCCTCTCTGGATCGGAAATCGCTCGTGTGGTGCAAAACCATGCAAGCGATCGCAAATCCCGAGCGAGAAACGTCGAACCAGAGCGCTTAACCGCAGCCGCGATTTCAGCAGGGGTCGGCGCTTGACCCTTCGAGGTATCGAAGTCCAAGAAGAGGCGCAGCTCACGCGGGCTGTAATGCGCGCGGGATTCTCACGTCTTCCTCTTCCAACCTGAAGAACTTTTGACCCTGAAGACGGTTCTTCTGGACTCCTCCGGGTTCCCGCCAGCCAGGGCCTCCGAGTACATGAGCAGGCCAGCTTCACTCTTACTTGGATTGTCCTTCAGGCGAACAACCAGATACCGGTTCTCCTCGAAGGCTTGCCGGAAGGCGTAGCGTCCCTTAAGGACACCGTTTGCAATGTTGACCTCGAAGGAACGCGTGTGCGGGTCAACTCCTTCGGCAACGAAGTCATAGTGGAAGCCTGCCTTCTGGGCCTGGTGTTCATGAACATTGATTTTGCCAAGCTGGCAGCTTTCGCTAACCTTGATGACGCCTGTGCCGGAGTAAATAAGCCTCTTTTCACCCTTTCCGTAGCCCTCCTTGATGACTCCATTGAAATCCTTTACGGAGTGGGGCTCATTCTCAACCGCCAATAATCTTGTCCGCTGGTCGGTGGGCAGACCTTTCTTCAGTGTGAACTTGGCGTATTCCCTGCCGGTCACCGGACCTGCCAGCAGAGCGCCATCCACGGTTTTCTTCTGGAGGGCACGATTCAAGGCCAACTGGCGGGCTCCGAGCGGCTGGGGCGTACCCAGAAGTTCCTTCGCCCTGCCGAGAGCAATTCCGAATAGCAGCCTTCCAGCTTCATGAACGAGTGTTTCTCCCACGCTGAGAGCTAGGTTGACTAGACGATTCATCTTTGACCTCGATGGGGGTGGGGATTGGAAATCTGCACCGCTTGAGTTGGCGCACCAATACAAGGAAGAATCAATTGGAAAGAAGAGCGCACGCAGCGCGACACATTGCTGGAATACAGCACCGTCGACGGAGAGAACAGTTAAGCACCAAAGCCCAACGGTGGGGGCATGCGCTGTGCCGGCTACGGCGGGAAGTTCATGCGGCGCAGGCGGTGTAGGAAGTGCGGGTCGGAGCGCAGGGCATCGGGGAAGGTCTCTATCGTTAGACCACAGTGGCTGGTGGAATGTTCTCGATAAGCGCACTCAAGCCATTCCAGGGTACGCTGCCATTCCCGTTCGCGCTACGAATACGGGTCGGGAATGCCGGGAGGCAGCCGCACGAGCCGCCGGAGCCGGGCGATGAACGGCTTCCACCGCGGGTCGCGCCGGAGGGCGACCGAGTTGGCATCGTATGGTACACAATCCGCTAGGTAAGGAGTGCGCTCCCTGAGTGCTTGATCGAGAAGCCGGAAAGCTTCCTCCATTCGACCGAGCCCTGAGTACACTACAGCAAGATAGAAGGGAGAAACGTAGCGTTTTTTCGACGCCTGCTCCATCTCGGCCAGAATCTTGAGGGCATCAGCCCGGCGCCCCGCTAGCCCGTATGCCAGGCCAAGTCCAGCAAGAGCACTTGGAGGGCGCTCAGGCTGGAGCAGTTTGAGCACCGCCTTCTTGTCGGAGACGGCGTGGCTCGGCTGCTCGAGAAGGACATGGGCATCTCCCATTTGCCCAGAAATAATACTCACCGGATTTCGCCTCAGCGCCCGCTCCCCCTCTTCGAGCGCCTTTTCAGGTCGGCCCTGGAAGTTCCACCAACTGATCAAATTTATGTCGTTCCAAGGCGAAAGCGGGTCCAGTTCGCGCGCCCGGTCAAGGTGTTGGCGTGCTTCCTCAAAACGGCCAAGCGGGGCCACGAGCATCTGGGCATACCAACCGTGGGTAGCCGCGTCGCCGGGCCGCAATTCGAGGGCACGTTCGAAGTGCCGGTTTGCATTTGCGATGTCCCATTCCGCGTCCCAGGCGATTAACGCGCGCGCCTCGTGAGCTTCAGGGAGATTGCCATCGAGTTGAAGGGCCCTCTCGGCAGCCGCGATCGCCTTGTCGCGCACTTCCCCTGGGGCAACAAACTCTAACCCCGTGCCCGCCAACTCCCACAAGGCCTGGCCCAGCCCCGCCCAAGCCGGGGCATAGGTCGGATCCCGGTCGACCGCCTTTTGGAACAGCTCGATCGCCTGACGGATTTGCTCCTCGCGCGTCGCGTACTCGAGCGTGGCCCTGCCTTTGAGGATTGTGTCGTAAAGCTCCGCATCGACAGTGCGAGCCGTCTTGAGCCGCTGACTCTCCTGTGGTGTTACCTGCACTCTGATCTCGTCCGCAATCGCCTGCACCACGTCCGACTGGAGCGCCAGCACGTCCGTCATCTCGCGCTCGTAGTTGTTCGCCCAAAGGTGCCGGTCCTGCCGCGCGTCGAGGAGCTGGGCCGTGACGCGGACCCGGCCTCCCGAGCGCATCACTGATGCCTCGATGATCCCGTCTACTCCTAGCTCTCCCGCAATCTGCGGCAGCGTTTCGTTCGTACCTTTGTAGTGCATGACCGAGGTGCGCGAAATAACCTTGACGGCCTTGATCTGGGCTAGGCCGGCGATTAAGGCGTCCGTCATGCCATCCGCGAAGAAGTCCTGGGCGGGGTCGCCGGAGAAATTCTTTATTGGAAGCACCGCCAGCGACTCGATGCGCGGCGGGCCAACGGGACCCAGCTTGTGGACTTTCTGGGCGATGAGAACGGCTAGCACCAGTATGATCGTTGCCCCGGCTATCGCGGCAATCAACCGCTTTCGTAGGGGCACCCCTGCCTGCGCGCCTTTGGGCAGTGCAAGCCCTGCCCCTAACCCCGCTTGGCCGGATTCTGTTGCGCGCTTCAGACCCTGCAACTCAACCCTCAGCTCTTTTGCTGTCTGATAGCGCGCTTCCCGCTTCTTCTCCAGGCACTTCCGGGTTATTCGTTCCAACTCTGCCGGCACCTCGGAGTTGAAGCGCCCCATGGCTTCCGGCTCGCTCTGCAAGATGTGGGCGAGCGTCTCTGCCAGCGTCGAACCCAAAAAAGGAGCCCGCCCGGTGGCCATCTCGAACAGCACCGACCCGAACGAAAACAGATCGGTCCGCCCATCCACAGGCTCGCCCAGGGCCTGCTCCGGGCTCATGTAGTGAACCGTCCCGACCACATCGCCCGCTGCGGTGAGTGATCCCGTGGGCGCCACGCTGACAGTCGACGGCCCTCCTGCCCGCGCCACCTTCGCCAAACCGAAGTCCAGAATCTTGACTCCTCCCTCCTGGGTCACGAAGATGTTCGCCGGCTTGATGTCGCGGTGGACGACGCCCTTCGCGTGCGCCGCCTCTAACGCCATGGCGATAGGAATCGCTAACTCCAGAATCTCGTTGACCTTCAGTGGCTGGGCGGATAGCCGCTGCTCAAGTGTCTCTCCTTCGAGCAACTCCATGGCCAGGAAGGGCTGACCTTCATACTCGCCCACCTCGTAAATCGTGCAGATGTTGGGATGGTTCAAGGCAGCAGCGGCCCGGGCTTCGCGCTGGAAGCGTTCCAGGGCCAGCCTGTCCTCGGTCCATTCCTCCGGCAGGAACTTGACAGCGACCTGACGGCCCAGCGCGGTGTCTTCGGCCTTATAGACCACGCCCATGCCACCACTGCCGAGCTTTTCGATTATCCGGTAGTGGGAAACGGTCTTGCCAATCATGAGACGATCGCCTCACAGCAACATGCAGGCGAACTTCCAGTGGCGCCAGCATACGCCGTGTGTACCGGCAAGTCAACGGGCGTCGGCGCGTGGGTTGCGTTGCGCCCGTGTCGGAATACTCGTTCATGCCGGACCATTGCCAGTCCGCGAATGGACCCACGGATAGCCGCACTCATCGGTTCCTTACGCAGCCTTCGCCAGCTTGTTTCTCTCACGCTTGTCCATCCGAGCCAGTACCTGACCGGTCAGCAGATCCACGGCGAACACACCCAGTGCGGCGACAGCTTCGAAGACCACTCCGGCCAGATGAGTGATGGCCAGGATGGAAGCGAAGGCTGCGCTGACCTGGATGATCTTGTTTCTGAAGGGGCTGGTGAGCCAGATCACCACGTACATCAGAAGCAGAGCCGGAGCGTAGATGACCATGAGCGCCACGAGCCCCGTGTCGATGACGGCCTTGCCGAGCCTCCAAAGCGGGGACTTGCGGGGATAGCTCCGCGAGTTCTTCCAGAAGGCCAGGCCGCAGAGCGTGGCGATGCAGGCGGCCCAGAAGAGTTTGTACTTTGCGACGAGTGACATTGCTTGCCTCTCCTTCAATTTGTTAACCGAACTGGTGGTCTCCGATCAGGCCGCAGGAGAGACTCCAGCTTCCTGCGCGGCGGTGGCCTCGGTGTGAGTCAGCGTGTTCGCCAGCTTGGTTGCGTAGTGCTTCATCGGGGTGAGGCCGAGGTCCTTGCGTGTCAGATGACGGATGCCGAAATATCCGGCGACAGCGGCAACAACGGTCAACAAAGCAGCAATCGTGTACTTCATGGTTCTGTTCTCTCCTTTGTGTGGGGTGAATTGTGTCTTAGCGGGATGGGTCCAACTTCCTACCGAGGCTTGCTACCAAGAAGCTCGTGCCGCAGCTAGAGAGCGCCGTCCGGGCCTGCCACGACGCCCAATGGGAGGGTATCGCTGCTCCTTTGCCTGCGCTCCAGATGCGGTAGTAGGCGGTTTGATTCTTTTTCTGGGTCCGGCGGGGCAAGCGTGTTTGAACGAATTGTGGTTTGAGTGCATTGCCTTCACACCATCTGCGACTGGACCGGGACCAGATCGCACCCGCTCAGCTGCTCCGCCGCCTTATCGACTGATTACGGAAAGACATTTCCATTGCGAGAGTTGGGGGGATGCGGTTACAATTTCAGACATTATGGCCACACAGGTAAACCCCCTTCGGGCATTCAACGACGAACGCGATGGAATGTTGTTTATTCCTGCACAATCAATCATTCACACTGTAGGTAACCCCGGCTGGGCCGGCTCCGATGTCGCCGCGACCTTGAAACACACGATCACCAAGTGGACCGACCACGGGAAGGACCCTCTGTTTCGCCAACCCACGATGGATATTGGCGACATCAATCAGGAGGGCGTTGGGGATTGTTGGTATCTTTCCGCATTGGTCTCAATTCTCCATTGCCCGAATGGTACAACGCTTCTCAAGAAAACAATGTTGGATACCGGCGACGGATTCGTGATTGTTCGGTTGTTTGATGGAGACCTGAATCCGTGGTATCTCAAGGTCAAAAAAACGATCCTTTGGACATCCAAGTTCAATACGAAGGTACATGTTTCCGGAATTGGGCAAACGGGCTTGTGGGCCACGATGCTCGAAAAAGCCGCCTGTTGTTTCACCAAGGCCAGTGATCGGAAAGTCTGTGACCCAAACAATCCCAATTATCTGAACCTCGAATCAGGCGGCGGCCACGAGGCATTTCGCATGCTCCTTGGAGTCCGGTCTTTCGAGATGCCAACTGCGGATCTTAACCGGCAGGGGAAAAAAGAGGGAAGAAGGAGAGCGGACCAACATTTGCACTATCTGTTTACCAGGGGCACCTGGCGGATCTTATCCCAAGAGGATCTGAGAGACGCTTCGGAAAGTCTCTACGCCGTGTTCGGATGGGGCGGAATGACGGTGGAGCGATGGAAGCCCATGGTGTCAGGCATGCAGAACGATAATCCGCTGCTGGCGCGAGGCCCGAACTTCCTGGAATTGCTAAAGGTTGGAACCTACTACGGACCATCTATACCGCCGGACGTTGCCAGCGTGATCACACGTTATGCCCGGTCGATCCAAATCTCGGGGCCGAGCGGGTCTGGAACCTACTCGGTCGGTGCAGAAAACCTATTCAATACGATCCGCACGAAACTAGGCGCGGGTTGCCCGGTGAGTTTCGGCACAATTGAGCATATCGGGCCAGCTCAAGGAATCGGAAAATCAGCCGGCGAGACGATGTCCTTCGGTATGGTCGGGAAACATGCTTACGCGATCCTCGGTGTGGTTGAGGAGAATGTGGCGCAGAGACGGAAGTTTGTCAAGGTCTCGAATCCGTGGAATCGTTATGGGAGAACCTACGCGGACACCGGTTCGGTCTTGACCTATCAGGAGCAGGAATGCGGCACGTTTTTCATCGAATTGACGGATCTTTGCAACGTGATCAAGCAGCTTTACTACGCTGAAGCCCCGGGAATGGGCCGATAGAGTTGGTGAAAGACTGCTTTTGGAAGGCTAGTGTTCTGTATCAAATAGTTATTCTCAAAAGCAGGGACCCAGTTCGTAGTGGGTATCTTCGCCGCAGCTGCCGCCCTTGTGACGAGTGTAACGCCTCGCATTATTCTGCCTCTTAGAAACCTTTCCCGTTCTCGCGTAAACCGTTCGCGTCGATCTCGCTTAACGCAAGGAGGACGTATTCCTTCTTGATGATCCGCTTGCGGATCATGGGTGCAACTCGCTCTTCGGAAAAGATTAGGCTGAAACGGCTGTCATAGCCAAGGCCATGAGGCAGTGAGACAAGGCGCGATGATGTCCACCCAGCCCGACGGGGTTAAAGCACCTCAAGGACAGTCTCTCGCCATACGCATCCGGCTTGACGCTTACGGCGACAGACATGATTTCCATTATGAGGCTTCTATCGAATTACAACCGAGACTCCAGCCTGGACAGCCGGCACCAGATGGGCACGATGAACGTGACCATGAAGATGTTTACTAGAGTGCCGCCCAGAGCGAACGTAACGCCCAGTGGACTCGAGATGCCGTGCACGGAGTAGTTCACAGCTTCGGTCAGGGTGATGGTGACGACTTTGTGGGCGTTGATCCAGCGCAGCACGGTCTGGCGGGGATTGGACTTCTTGAAGCCCACGAAATGGACCAGCTCATTGAGCTTGCCCAGCGTGGCCCACACCATTCCCCAGAAGACCGCCCCGGCAGAGAATGAACTGGTGGCGGAGGGTGTAAAGGTCATTTCTTGGCCTCCTCTTCCTCCCGTTTGCAGAACTCAGCGTAGCTGGCTCGGGAGTAAGCAGCCAGTTGGTCACCGTAACGAACAGCCCATACGAAAGCCCAGGCAAGCAAGATTATCCATCCGCCGGGCATGATCCAAAGGACGGCAATGTACAGCAATCTCTTAAATCGGTTCCACTTCATGACAGCCGCCTTTGGCCACGCAACCTGCGGCGTAACGGTGAATTGGGCAGAGCCAAAGCCCGCATGAGCTGACGGAAGGCGTCATACATAACGACCTTACGAATCAGGATCGTTATGCCGTCGGCGAACTTGATCCGTAAACGGTCCTGGTTGGTAATGGCCCTGCAGGTTTGCTTGCGGACAAGGCCATCCAATATGGACTTCTTGTTTTCTGGCTTGTGGTAGAACATCACTTTGCGATCTAGTACGCGATTTCGCCAGAAAGCTAAACTCCCTACCTTGACCGCTCCGTCCAAAACTAGAGCGATTTCTATACCGGTCATGGGTCCTCCTTAAGCGCCCAACAGGTGGGCGATAAAGTGGGCAATACCTTCACCAAAGCCAATCAGAAAACTGATCAAGGCAGTTGCCACTATAGTGAGACCTGCCAGGACGAGTGTTAATGACTTCCGATTGGTTGAAGGCGGCGGTACAGTAGCCAACCTTTTAAGTACTGAAATGACCGGCAGCTTTGCCTTCACCAGTTCGACATCCTTGCCGAAGGCATGACAGTAGTTATTCATTGCGTCTTCAACCTGCCGATAGAGCAGTTGATATTCCTTTGAACCCGGCGGCAGGCCATTGGCTTCGTGGCCTTGCGCAGCTTCGGAGGCGGCCACTACGGCCCACCGCAGCCGGCGCCAGCGCCAGCCAAGCTTGAGAGATTTGCAGAGGCTGGCTCCAAGCCATGAACGGCCAGGAGTGCTCATGCTTTCCAAGCTCGTGTCTTTCTTAGCGTTCGGCTCGTCCATAGGCGAATCTCCTTTTCTGGTCGCTTTGCGATTTGTGAGGGCGCTGTCCTTCGCAAGCGTGCTGTTCAGGATGGCACTGCTATCGACTGTGGGGCAGGCAGGCGAGCCGCAAACCGGAGCAGATTTCGACCACGAGAGCGGTTGGAGGAAGCGAGAGTGTCGGAGGACAGGGCCGGAAAAACGGCAGCATTGGGATTTGGGATTCTCCGAAGACGTAAGACTCGCGCGTTCCGTGGTCCGTGGAAGCGCCCAGCACTGAAAGCTCGGCTGGACATTGAGTTTAGAGGCGCTTGGGTGTACATTACCAGTTGGGCAAAAACTCAAAAGGAAAATTCTGACTACACCATTACTTTAGAGGAGGCAGGAGGGAAGCCATGACGAAGAAGACTTTCAAGTCACCTGACGAAACCCGTAGTTTTCCCAAAGGCAAGGTTGAACTGGTCACCGTAGGCAGCGTCAAGTTTGGGCGCGCTACCCTCGATCCCGGCTGGAAATGGTCGGTCGATGTCCAACCGATCGCGAAGACCAAGAGTTGCGAGGCCCCACACACCCAATACCACGTTTCGGGCCGCTTGCACGTCAGAATGGATGACGGCACGGAAGTCGAGTATGGCCCCGGCGATGTGGGTCATATTCCCCCGGGACACGATGCTTGGGTCGTGGGAAATGAACCTGTGGTGGTAATCGACGTGACCGGTATGGTCGATTACGCCAAGAAGTCTTGAAATCCGGGGCTGGCACGGATGCAGGCTGAACCGTTTTGTGCCGCTTTTCTTCTCGGGGATTTCTCTATATTACACGTTATCAGTGCAGGGATGGAGAGGATAAATGGGCGGGGTTTAGACCACAAACACGAGGTTTTGCGGTGCCGGGCTTACCGTCGTTTCAAAAGACTGTGCCTCGGGAATACCTGCGAAGAAGCAGCACTTCTCACAAAGCCTGCCCCGCTTGGGCGGTGGGGCCTGGCCGAGATCACCAGGCTCAAGTTGGCTGGAAGTGCAATCAGTATTGAAATCCAAGATCCCTTCTCCCGGCAGAGAGCGATAGCGGGGGCAGTATTTCCGAATTTCGTTGCGGGTTGCGAATACCATAGAGTGAAACTGGACTTCGATCGAGCGTTTCAACTCGCCGTCCGGCGTCTCACGGAGTAAAAGGGAAAAGGAATCAATCTTTCCCTCGAGCTTCACCAAATGGCTCGATCCGTTCCCTAAAATCCCAGGAAGTTTAACTACTCCAATGGTCTTTGGCATAAGCACATCCTTTCCCGGGCGATAGCCCAGAGCTGAGAATTGAGATTTGACACAGGGGATTGCTAATTGCTTTGACATGCCCGACGTCATTAAAGCATGCCAATTCACCGTGCAGTTGATTGGACTATCGTAAACAGCCCTATTTTCAAGGACCATCTTCGCCGTGCTCAACTTGGCGGGGGTAAAAAAATTGTCTTCGGGATTACAACCTTCGCCACGCCGAGGCCGGCTTTTGAATTGCGGCCTTACTTGAGGATTTTCTGGGAACTCGGCTTCACTCTCGTAGATTGGGTTACCCTACTCATCCTCCTCCGGCGCCAATCCTCCGTGCTGCAAGAACATCGATCATGGCAGTCTCGGTGTTCGAGTGGCCCCTCGCTTATGCCGGCACCGGCTATTCCGTCCTGCCTGTGAGCGCCGGGTGTGGGATATGTGCGCCTAAAAGTATATATCGTGAAGGGGTCATGTGGGAGGTCATCTTTGATGACTCGTTCAGGTTTGATGACTCGTTCAGGCGCTTCCTTGAGACTGGTAATGTGTTACGCTTCCTTGTGCTTTGTCTTCGGTCCGCGCACCAGGGAGAACTAACCCTTAGGCCTCTCAGCCACAGATCTCTTCAGCACTTTCTTCGCATCATGCGTTAACGGCGCGATTCGCTTGGCTCTCACTGCGGAAATTACTGTCTGGGCCTTTTGCGGTATTGTTCGTACAGCCTCAAATGTTTGTTATCCGTTGAAGTCAATTGGCCATTGATGAAGAGATAGCGAACTTGCGTCGGGATAGCGAGCGGGTCGCCATCGGTGACGATAAGGTCCGCTATCTTGCCGGTCTCGATTGTGCCCAACTCGTCCGCGAGGCCAAGGATCTGAGCCGGGTAGAGCGTGACGGCTTTCAAGGCCTCGTCGTAGGGAAGTCCATACGCGACCGCATTGGCGGCCTGGTAAGGCAGGCGGCGCGAAAACGAAGAGTCGTTAAAAGTCGCAAAGGCGATCTTGATGCCCGCAGCGTGCAGTTGGCCGGGCGTGGCGTAGGACTGGTCGTAGGGTGCGTCTTCGTCTTCGGGCAGAGCCTGCGTGGGCCCCAGAATCACCGGCACGTGCTTGGAGGCCAGCAACTCCTTGACCTTGTAGGATTCTGATCCGCCGCCCAAAATCATCTTGAGCTTTTGCTTCTCGCAGAACTCGACCGCATCGTGAATGGCGCGCTTCTGCTCGGCCACCACCAGCACCGGCAGCTTGCCCTGCACGACAGGCACGAGCGCTTCGAGCTTGAGGTCACGATCGAAGTTCTGTCCGGAGCCCTTCTCCATGGCTTGGGCGTAATGGCGCGCTCGCTCCAGCAAGTCGGTCAGTTCGAAGATCCGCTTGTCGTATTCCTGCTTCGCTTCCGTGAACGGACGCTCTCGGACGCTGAACGTACTGACGTCAAAAGACCGGGTCTGCATGGTTGGCCAATCCACCACCATGGCGACGGAGCGGCGAATGAGCATCTCCTCGACTGTCCAGCCCGCCAGGTTGATGGCCGAAGCCTGGCCGGTTATCACCGAGCCTCCACCGCCGCGGAATCCGCCTCCGCCCAGGGGCGTGGCCAGAGCGTGCGTGATGCCGTTGGCGCGCGCCACCGGGATCAGTTCGCTGGCC
>Ga0209517_10005894_pt1 | contig 15396 bp, 12 predicted proteins | sample PeaSoiMetSII2010_FD_187695 | JGI IMG/M metagenome (GOLD analysis project Ga0209517, IMG submission 187695) | Peat soil microbial communities from Weissenstadt, Germany - SII-2010 (SPAdes) (version 2) | ecosystem: Environmental > Terrestrial > Soil > Wetlands > Peat | place: Germany... | reverse complement strand
CACCGGTTCGGCAAAAATCACATCCGGAGAGGTTGCCTGCAGATCCTCGATGACTTCAATCAACCTGGAAAACTTGCAGCAAAAACATCCGCCCGTAACTTCGCGCGCCAGCAGCCCTTGCGCATCGGCGTGGTGCGTGTCCACCAGTTCATCGCTCTGATCGTTGAGGATCACCGCGCAGCGCAAGCCCCGGAGTTCGAGCTCCCGCGCCGCCGCCAGAATCAGGCTGGTCTTGCCCGCGCCAAGAAATCCTCCGACAATCACAATCCATGGCCTTTTTCGAGGCGACTTCGAGTTCATGCGAGCACCGCGATGCGGATCTCGTCGTTCGCGGAGACGGTCAATGTCCGAGCCAGTGTGACGATCATTCGTTCCGCCTGTCTCTCCACCCGGTTCTCCACCAGCCTTCCCGAATTTTCGACCGACGCCTCTGTGCCCGGCGCGGCAATCTCGCAGGAACGGCAGGCAAGTTTCCCGTTGAGCACCTTGATCGAAAACACCGTGCGTCCGCCCTGCGTCCGCTGCGAAAACATGCCCCATCCAGTCCCCGTCGACCAGAAGCATCGGAAGTTGTCACGCGGAGTTTTCGGCACAGCCACCACTGACGCCGCCACTCCATCATAGAGAAAGCCGCTCAGTGCAACGACAGTTGACCAGGACGACATCGCGCGCGCGTAGTGGTGGCCGCACTCCGGCTCGTCCCACGGATTGCGCTTCTCGCCGTCGTAGCGCGCGCGAATGTTCTCCACGCACTCCACGCCTTCCTTCACCATGCCCCAGTTCATCATCAGCGCCGCGACAAGATACTCCTGCCCGGTCCACGCCTCCGCATAATACGGAAATGGAATGTGCGGACGCTCCACTTTGCCGTAATCGCAAACCACCACGGCAGCCTCTTCATTCAGCGCATAAGTTCGCTCCACGTTATCGTGATCCTCGAGCGTTGGCTTGTAGTTGTATTTGTAAATCGAACGCAGCGCCCTGCGAATGTTTTCCGGCGAGACGAGCGGCCCCATCCCTCCAACTTCCGCCAGGTATTGCCCAATCAGCTGATCGGCCAGGCAGCCGCCGCCCACCTGGTACTCCGGCGTCTCCGTGTTCTCCGAACCCATGTCGCTGCGCAGGTTGTTCGCAATCTCGTCCTTGCGAAATCCCCGCACCTTCTGCACATAAAACTCGCCGTTGAAAAGGTTCGCATCGATCCAACTGCTTCCCTGCTCGAACAGCTTCCGGTACGTCTCCGCGGAATCCGCATCGCCGGCCGCACGGGCCATCTCCTCGCCTGCACGCAGCGCGCCAAGATAATAAATACCGCACATCGGATTCGGCCCGTAGAACTCCACATCGTACGTGTTGTGCTGCACGCCTTCCATCACGCCATCGCGATTTGCATCCCATCCGCCGGGAACCCAGGCAAACTCGAGCGCCTTCTTCGCGCGCGGCCAGGTGCTCTTCAGCAGCGCCGCATCGCCGGAGATCTTCCAGTCCAGCCACCCATGAATGATCTGTCCCATCTGCCCATCCGCCGCCGCGAATCCTGAGCGCCCCTTGCCCTCCGGCAGCAACTGCCGAAAATGAATTGCGCCCGCGTCGTCCATCGAATAGCCAAACGCACTCCGGCGCAGCGACCTTGCAAACGAAGGAAAGAGGAAAGGTGTTGCCGTCTCGTAATTCCACACATGCGTGCAGTTGCCAAAGCAGCATCCCTCGGTGTCATCGCTGCCCTCAAATGCGTGAAACTCGCCATCGGCCGTACGGAAACAAGTTGTTGTCGCCAGCGTGGAGAGGTTGGCGCACGCGGCCTCCTTCACCGCCGCGGGCAGCGTGCTGTCCCGCATCGCACTCGCAAACATCCGCGTGCGCGCTTCCAAATCCTGCAAATTTTCCGCGGTGTATTGCACAGCCTCCCACGCGCTCTTGAACCGCGTCGCATAGAAATTGCCGACGATGGTCTTGCCCTCGCCCTGCGGCGCTTCCCACCCCATCCAGTCCGGCGTGCGATTTGCAAATCTCCACCCCAGTAAAAACTCAAAGCTCGCCGTCTGCCCCGCGGGAATCGTCCGCTTCAAGCACAGCACGCCAACGGAGTCGTGCGGCTCAGGTTGCCCGCCCAAGTCGCCTGTCTTCGAAAACCGATCCCAGAAATGCAGCGGCGCATTCCACCAGCGGCCCGCTGGCCATCCCTCCCAATGCGAAACCTCCGCGCCGCCACTCACGCTCGCCGCCAGCACCAACTCCCCCATCATCGGGTCGTCCGCTGCCAGCGCGGCATTGCTCATCACCAGGCCCGCAATCTCCTTCCCGGCTCGATACTCGTTGCGCCGTCCCTCATCCGACTTCTGTTGCGCGGCCCCGCCGTCGTCTTCTTTCCTCCTCACCGGATTTTCGATGGAGAACGCAATGCCCACCCTGGCTGCCTCGTGTCCGGAGTTGGTCACCGAATAGCGCAGAATCGCCACCGGCAGTCCCGAGTCATCCGGTTCGTGCGGAATGAACGGCGAGAACGCATCCAGCTCCACCTTCACGGGCAGCGAGCGATCCTCAAAATCGATGTGCGCCAGCGGATACTCGCCGGTGAATGTCGCCGACTCCAGCCGGCTCAACCCCGGAACGTTGCCTGAGCCCAACCCATCCTGCCCCTCATACGGAGGCAGAATGCGCGACTCCAGCACGCGCGCCACCGGCTTGTTGTTGCCCGCCTGCACCCAGATGGCCGGGAACGCGTAGGGCGGACGGAATCCCTTGTTGGGCCGGTTGAAGATCTCCCAGTTCACCAGTTGCCCGCGCCCGCCCAACCCAATGCTCCCCGCGGCCACGCCCCCGAGGGGAAACGAAATCATCCGAAGTTGCCGCCCGCGAAACCGCCGCGGATAATTCACATCCGAGTGTGGCTGGCTGTGCTCCTGCCCATCGTGTACAGCCTGCTCCTGCGCCAACGAATTCAGGCTTCCAGCTTGTGTGGCCGCGCCCACCGCTCCCGCCGCCTGCTTGAGAAATTTCCGCCGGTCCAGCCTCAGCTTCTCCGTCATGGTGCGTCTCTTTCTCGAAGACTGATTCGCTCAGATTGTACCGCCCGCCGCAGCCTTCGAAGCACAAGTGGAATTTGAGACCTCGCCAGTCGCGCTGCCAATCCACCAGCGAAATATGGCAAACTTGTCACGGAGGAGATGCGATGAAATCCGCAAAGCTTTTGCTGCTGGCCGGCGATTTTGTTGAGGACTACGAGATCATGGTTCCATTTCAGGCGCTGCAGATGGTGGGCCACACCGTCCATGCGGTCTGCCCCGGCAAGAAGAAGGGCGAGCAGGTTCGCACCGCCATCCACGACTTTGAAGGCGACCAGACCTACTCCGAGAAGCGCGGCCACAACTTCACGCTCAACGCGACCTTCGACGAAGTGAATCCCGCCGACTACGACGCGCTGGTCATCCCCGGCGGCCGCGCGCCGGAGTATCTGCGCCTGAACGCCAAGGTGCTCGACGTGGTACGCCACTTCGACCAGGCCGCGAAGCCCATCGCCGCGCTTTGCCACGGGCCGCAACTGCTGGCCGCGGCAGGCGTGCTGAAGGGCCGCAAACTCAACGCCTATCCGGCTTGCGCGCCGGAGGTGGAACTGGCCGGAGGCACCTTCGTCGCGGTCGACTTTTTCGACGCAGTGGTGGACGGCAAGCTGGTCACCGGACCCGCGTGGACAGCGCACCCTGCCTGGCTGGCGCGGTTTCTTGAGGTTCTCGAGGCACATCTTGAGGTGCCGGCTGCCTGATCGCCGCACAGCCTTGAAGGCATCAAGCGTTGCCTCGCGGGCTCGGCTGCAAAGAGCCCCCGTGTGGTACATTGACGCCATGATCGCAAAGGGTTTGGCCACACTCGCGGTGCTCCTGGCGCTGGCTTCCGCGCCTGCATTGCTCTCTGCACAGACAACCACTCACCCCACCTCCGGCCAACAGGCTTCGCCCTCTTACCCCTACCCCGCGCAGGGCCAGCCCAGTCACTCCAGTTCCGGCCAGCAGGCTTCCCCCTCCTACGCCTACCCCGCACAAGGCCAGCCCAGGCCCGATTGCAACGGCGTTCCCTGCGAGGAGCAGCAGCCGCGCGTCATCGTCACGCTTCCCGCTCCAGCCCCCACTCCCTGGCCCACTCACGATCGCATCTTGTGGGCAGCCTACCTCGTACTCGCCCTCGTGGGATACGCCGGAGTCATGCTGGCCGTCTCCACGTTGAGGAAGGTCGAGCGCCACACCGCCGCCGCTCAGGTCGCTGCAGCCGCCGCCGCGGACACCGCCCAGGCTGCGCTGTTGCACGCTCAATCCATCGTCCAGGCCGAGAGACCCTGGCTCATGATCACGGTTGAGCCGACGCTGGGCGTGGAGAACAGCTTCAACGTGACCGCAACCAACCGCGGCCGCTCCCCGGCGACCATCACCTCAGCGCTTGACCAGCTTCTGTTTGCCTCTGATGAAGTGCATCTGCCCGGCGCATCGGAATTCGAACCAGCAGAGCCCAAGGCTCCCTTCCGCCCCATCGTTCTGCTGTCCGGAGAATACGCCGCCATCAAGACCTTCAAGCGGGACGATGTGAAAGAGCTGTGCGGATCAGGCGAGAAGTTCAAAAGCGTCGAAGACTGGGAAGAAAGAATCTATCTGCGCGGCAGAGTGGTTTACAACGACCTGATTGCGCCCGCCGGCAAGGAAGCCCACGAGACCAACTGGTGCTGCTGGTACATTCACGGCCGCCAGAAGAGCGCCCTGGTCCTGGCCGGCCCGCCCGAATTGAATTCGCACACGTAGCGCCAGCCGAATCCGGCACGATTCCCGCTCGCCTTATTTGGCAGTCCGCTCAATCACCGCGGAGTTCTTGTCTTCGTAAACCAGCTTCCAACTGGGCAGCAGGGGAAGTACCTGAATCATCGGAGACTCGCGGGTGAGGATGCAGAAATTCACCCGGTATTTATCCAGCAGAAGATTCGGGTCGGTCTGGAGTGTCGCCCACTCTCCGAACTCGCGCAGCACTCCAGCCCATTCAAAGACGTCCGTGCGGCCATCAATGAACACCGGGTACTCCGGCGCCGCCCACAGCAGGTAGCCCCCATACACATGGTCGTTTAACATGGGCCCTTGAAGATGATGCGCCCTGACGAATTCCAGCGCCTTCACCGGGCTCCCGTCTTCCACTTGCTCCTGCAGATTGCGGCTGTTGGGGAATCCGAAATACGCCACAACCAGGGCCAACGCAATGAATGCAGCGTTCAGACCTGGCCGATCGCCTTCAGCGTCGTACGCATCCCACTGGGTCGAGAGCTGCCGCGACAGAACCGGCGCGGCCAGGATGCCGAAGACGAAGAGCATGCGCATGTGGCTGACCGCCATCCACGTGCCGATTGCGAGAAAAGCCAGCTCGTCCCAGTACATCGTCGATCGGCGCATGGCCAGCAGCAAGAAGCTGCACAGCAGAATGGCCAGCAGCGCAATGCCGCGCGCTTCCGTCATGTTGAGCGGCGCATACTCGGCCACGTTGCCCACCAGCAGAGGCATGTGCAGCAGGGTGTCCAGCGGGTAGAGGATCTGCTCGATGCCCACCGGATTCACAAACAGCGCCGCACAGGAAAGCAGTAGTGTCAACGCCAGAGTTCGCCGGCATTTGGGATCCCAGCGCGACGGCAGCATCGCGCCCGCTTCGAAGCTCACAAACGATGCGGCTAGGAGCACCGCGCCCACAACCAGGCCGAGAATGAACGATGCGTGGCAGTTGATCCACACCGCAAACAGCACAGGCAGGCAATAGAACCAGCGAGGACTGCGCGTGCGCCCCAGTTGGATCAGCAACAGTTCCACGACAAAAAAGATGTAGCCGATCAGTTGCGCGCGGATGGAGAGCCCGACAGTGGCAAACATCCACAAGATGAGTGCGCCCACGAAGCCGACCTTGGAGTTCCCCGAGTAGAGCGTGCACAGCGCATAGCCGGTCCACAGCAAGGTGGCAGTCAGCATGCACAGCAGAAGCTCCAACCCCGGAAAGCCGCCGGCCTTGTATGCGCCGTAGATGGCCAGTTGCGCCAGCCACTCGTGCGGAATCCACGCGTGATGATTGGTTGTGTACGAGAACAGATCGGTCACCGGAATCGAATGCGTGGTCCAGATGACCTCGCCCGTCTTCAGGTTCCACCACAGGTCCGGATCGTCGAATCGCGACCGCACCGTAAGCACCGCCAGAATCAGCAGGACGCTGGCCAGCATTGCCTGGAAGGAGAAGACCCTTCGAAGGAAAGGGATGTTCACAGACTTGGAGCGGTTTTCCAACTCGGGTAGTCTTTCTGGCATCGAGCAGGGCGCTCTTTCCTCAGGAAAGAGCGCCCTGGGCCGGTCGTTTCAATCTACAGTAATTGGAAAACCGCTGGAGCCTCAACCCCGGCGCCCGTGCATGCCGGGCTCAGGCATTTACTGTCTCCTGCAGGTCGTGCTCAAAGAGCTGATCGGGTTCGGCAAGGCGGATCAGCCGGTGCAGATACGCGCGGGAGATCGACAGCTTGCGCGCGGCCAGCGTCTTGTTCCCGTTGTTCTCCCGGACCGCCGTCACAGCCAGCTTGATCTTGTAGTCGCGAAGCTGCCGCTCAAAGGAGCCTGCGGGATGGTAGTCGGCGATATCGACAACGTCTTCGTTATCGACGCCATCCTCTTCCGGAAGAGACAGAGTCAGGTCTTCGGCGCGAACCGTCATTCCAGGGGCCAGGATGATCGCCCGCTGCATCACATTTTCCAACTCGCGCACATTGCCGGGCCACGGATAGCTCTGCAGCATGTTGATCGCGTCCAGCTCAATGCTGTCCATCGGCTTCTGGAACATCTGCGAATAGTGCCGCAGAAAATGCTCGGCAATCTGGGGAATATCTTCCGGATGCTCCTGCAGCGCCGGCGATTCAATCCGCATGACGTTAATGCGGTAGAAAAGATCCTGGCGAAACTTTCCTTCCGCCACCAGCTGAGCCAGGTCGCGGTGCGTGGCAAAGATCAGCCTCGCGCGCAGCGGGATCAGTTTGTTGCTGCCCAGGCGGCTGAACTCCATCTGCTGCAGAACGCGCAGCAGCTTGACCTGCGTAAACACGCTCAGGTCCCCGATCTCATCGAGGAACAGCGTGCCGTCGCCGGCCTGCTCAAAGTAGCCTTCGCGCGCGCCTACCGTGCCGGTGAAGGCGCCCTTTTCATGGCCGAATAACTCGGCCTCGATCAATGTCTCGGGAATCGCGCCGCAGGAGACGGCCACAAACGGCCGCTTCGACCGGGAACCCATATTGTGGATGGCCCTTGCGATCAATTCCTTGCCGGTCCCGCTTTCGCCGGTCACTAGCACAGCGGCATTCAGATTGGTCACCCGATGCACCATCTGATACAACTGTCGCATCTGCGCGCTTGAACCGATCAGCTGATCGCAAGTGGTCGGATCCTCCATGCGCTGCTGCACGGTCTCAAGTTGCCGCTTCAGCAACGAGTTCTCATAGGCCCGGCTCAGCATGGTCTTCAGATCGCGAATGGACGGCGGCCTGCGGCAGTAGCCGAACGCGCCCGTGCGGACAAGTTCGAATGCGGTCGACCGAAGACCATCGTCGGCCATCACCACAGAGGGAACCTGCGCTGCGATCAAGCGCCGGGAAAATCCGATGCGCTCCTGCAACGAATCATGATTGGAGTTCAGATCCAGAATTACGACATCGCACTCCCCAGCCAACACCAGGTCGTTCATCTCTTCCTGATCCGACTTCAAATGGAGTTGGAATTCCCTCCCCAGTGCAGAGGAAAGAAGCGGGTGGAGCGTACGATCCTCTGAGTACAAACCAATCTTGATCATGAATGGGCGACCTTTCCCACTGAGTACAGCCACGCGCTACCAAGGCAGAATCGGCGACGTGTCACCATGATCCTTAATCGACACAAGATATGCCAATGCCTGTTTTGCGTTAGCTCACTGCAACCTTGGTAATACAATTGAGGTGACGAACGGTAACCCGCGTCGCGAATCGATGCACTGCACACCTTGACCACGCCTGATTCGACGCAGACCCAGGCGCGCCGAGGCCACTAGATATGAATCTCTATCCGCCAGATTATGGACCGGCCAGACCCGCGTCAATGCTGCTTTGGTAACACGCCTTGAGGTACCAAGTGTGCATTCCGCTCCAGGAACTCACCCGCAATCATGGGGCGCATACTCCCCAGCACTGGGTGCAGGGGTCGCTCTTTTTCTGCAATACCCTCATTGTGAATGCCTTGCAGCCACATTCAGCAGCGACACCGTCTGCCGGCGGCGCCACCGGTAAATCGCCGTGGCATTGCGCACGGCCCATAACACTTTTGTGTTATGCCCAGGCTCCCGAGGTAACTGTCCGTGCAATCTCTCTTTCCATTCCATGCGGTCCATGCCGCCAAGTGGCCCACCAGTTGCTAAAGTTCAAGTGTGACCTCTCGGCCAAAACTGGAGTTGTGTCTGCTGTCTGGCGCCGTTGCCGTCACTCGTTTCGCCTTTCGCAGCCATGATCTCTACGACCTTGACTCCGTAAATTTCGCGTTGGCCATCGGCCGTTTCGACCCGCGCGTCCATCAGCCTCACCCGCCCGGCTACTTCCTCTACGTCTGCCTGGGCCGGCTGATGAATTCCCTGGTCCACGACGCCAACCTGGCCCTCGTGCTCGTGAGCATCCTGGCCAGCGTGGCCTCCGTGGTCCTGATCCACAAACTCGCGCTCGACTGGTTCGGCCCCCGCGCTGCAACCTTCGCCGGCCTGCTCTTTCTGCTCTCTCCGCTTGCCTGGTTTCATGGCACCGTAGCCCTCACCTACAGCGTCGAAGCAGCCGCCTCGGCCCTGGTGGGCCTGCTCTGCTGGCGCATCGAGCGCGGCAACGCCGCCTTCATCCTCCCAACCGCCATCGTCCTGGGCATTACCGCCGGTATTCGCCCGTCTTCCCTGCTCTTCCTCGGGCCGCTGTTTCTCTTCTCGCTGCGCCATGCGCCCAAAAGAAAAATTCTCCTCGGAATTCTGGCCCTCGGCCTCACCCTCGGCGCGTGGTTCCTGCCCATGATCTGGGCCAGCGGAGGACTGGCCGCCTACTTCGGGGCACTCTCTTCCCTGTGGCTCATGGTGCCTTCCAAGGGCACTGTTTTCAACTCCTCGCCGGTCACTTCCGTCGCCCGCGCCATGACCATCGTCTACATCGGTTTTCTGTGCTTTGGCGCCGCAGTCCTGGCTCCGCTGGGCGCCGCTTCCAGCCCCGCTCCCAGCGGCAAAGACAAGAAGCTCTTCACCGCCGTCTGGATCGCGCCCGCGCTCTGCTTCTTCATCTTCATCTTTCTCAAACTCGTCAACAGCGGCTACCTGCTGCTGGTGGCTGCTCCGGCCTGCGTCTGGTTCGGCGCCTGGGCCGCCGCCTGGTACGACCAAGCCGCCTGGCCCAAACCCCTCAAGTGGGGGCTCATCGCAGCCTCCGCCATCGTCAACATCCTCATTTTCCTGGCCTTCCCGGCCTACTGCTCCTATCGCTCCGTGCGCCGGTTCGAAGCCGAGTTGCAGGCCACTCAGACCGCATTGCCCCAGCTGGGCGCCCCGGACAACCTGCTGATCGTCTCCTTCGACAACCACTTCCTCGGCTATCGCCATGCCGGCTACTACCTGCCCAGCTACCTCACCATCGAATATCCTGAAGCCCGACTAACCGAGGGAACCCGCATCTTCGCCATGCAGGGGCGCGATACCTTCCTGCTCGCCGGACTGCCTGCCGCCGGCTGTTCCCGGTTCGTCCTCTTCCCCCTTCCCGCCGGCAACCCTGACTACGACAAATACCTCGAAAAAGTCGAGAAACTCATTCCCAGCAAGGACTTGACCAGCGTCGACCTGGACGGCCGCCGCTTCGTTACGGCGCCTATCGCCGATCTGCCTCTTTTGTTCCCGAAATCGGCCCTCGCCCCGCCCCAGCCGGTTCCCGGCCAAGTGTATACGCCCCGCGCCACCCCCACGCCCAAGACGTAAACAGGCGTGTACACCCGCCGGAAAGCCCAGCGTTAACTCTCTCAATTCAAAATGCTTGAGTCTTCTGCGGTTTGGTTGGACAATTGCTCTGACCATAATGTTCCCTGGACGCTGACGGGGAAAGGAGCTCGAGGTATGCATTCGTTCGCCTGGTGGCCGACGTTGATTGTTCTCTCCGTGGCGACCTTCACGGATCTGCGCAATCGGCGTATCCCCAACTGGCTGGTGATCCCGTTTCTGGTAGTCGGGCTCGTTTCTTCCGCATGGCTCCACGGTTGGAATGGGCTTGGCCACAGCCTGGCTGGCTTCGGACTGGGACTTTTGATCTACGGTTTTCTTTTCTGGATGGGCGGCATGGGAGCCGGCGACGTGAAGCTGGCCGCCGCGATCGGAGCCTGGATTGGCCCCAACCAGTTGTTTATTGCTTTGGTTGTTACCGCCATGGCTGGCGGCATCATGGTCCTCGGTTGGGCCCTGTTCGGCGGATTCCTGAAAGACATGTTCAAGGGCGCCGGAAACCACCTGAAGCGCAAGATGCCCTACGCTCCAGCCATCGCCATCGGAACGCTTGTTTCATTTTTTGCACATTGAGGTCCGGAATTGACATATGCCTGAGTCGGAGACAACGTATCATTTTCTGGCGACCCCAATGGGGACGGCGCACGCAGCAGGGAGCAGCAATCAAATGAACTCGAACCATCCATCGTACTTCGATGCAAACTCCCCCGATTCCATCGGAGCTGACGCCTTGTCGATTGCTTTGATCGGTCCCGACGAGCAGCGCCGCAAGGAGGCCGCCGCCGCTCTTCTCAAGTGCGATGGGGCCGAAGTTCGCGAGTATTCCGCTTATCCCGCCAGCCTGGACGATGTGCCGCGCCTGATCGAACAACGCAACGACGTCATCATTATTGATCTGGACAGCAGCCCCGAATACGCCCTCGAACTGGTCGAGAGCATCTGCGCCAACGGCTCGGCAACCGTGATGGTCTATTCGTCCAAGCCCGATTCGGATCTGCTCGTCCGCTGCATGAGGGCCGGCGCACGGGAGTTTCTCACCCCGCCCTTTGCGCACAACACCATGGCCGAAGCACTGGTGCGGGCCTCCGCCCGGCGCTCGGCAACCCGCCTGCCCAGAAAGACGGGCGGCAGGCTGCTGGTATTTCTGGGCGCCAAGGGCGGCTCGGGGGTCACCACCCTGGCCTGCAACTTCGCCGTTTCTCTGGCCCAGGAGTCCGGCCAGAGCACCCTGCTCATCGATCTCGATCTGCCCCTCGGCGACGCGGCTCTCAACCTCGGCATCGTGACCGAATACTCTACCGTCAACGCCTTGCAGGATGCCGACCGCCTGGATGCGGCATTCCTGAACAAGCTGCTCATCAAGCATAGCTCCGGCGTTTCCGTGCTCGCCGCTCCCGGCAAGTTTCCCCAGTTCCATGCGACCAATGAGGCCATCAACAAGCTCATCACCGTCGCCCGCCAGGAATTCGACAACGTGGTGGTCGATGTGGGAGCCAGGCTCGACCTGACCGAGTCCGCCTTGTTCAAGGATGCCTTCACCATCTACCTGGTCACCCAGGCCGGCATCCCCGAACTGCGCAACTCCAATCGCCTCATCGGCCAGTTCTTTACCGTCGGCAGCCCCAAGCTCGAAATCGTCATCAACCGCTACGAACCACGCTCCCTGGGCGTTTCCGATGAGACCATCACCAAGGCGCTCACCCGGCCGGCAAACTGGAAGATCCCCAACGACTATTCGGCCGTCCGCCAGATGCAGAACACCGCAACTCCGCTGGCCCTTGGGGATTCCCCCGTCGCGCGCCTCATCCGGCAGATGGCGACCTCCATTTGCGGTCAGCGTGCCACGCAGCCAAAAAAGAAGGGCTTCAAACTTTTCGGATGACGCTCTTGATTAAGGATCATTCCGTCTCGATCGAAGGTGCAACTTGGAACTTCTGAACCTGGAAAACTACAAAGCGGAGATTCACCGGACCCTGATCTCCAAGCTCGATCTGGAAAAGCTCTCGCGCGTCAACTCGACCCAGGCGCGCCAGGCCGTCTCCGGCATCGTCAAGGAGATCATCGCCGACCAGCGCGTGCCCCTGAATTTCGACGAGCAGGAAAAGATCCAGGCCGATCTCCTCGATGAAGTCTTTGGCCTCGGTCCCCTGGAGCCTCTCCTCCGCGACCCCCGGATCTCCGACATCCTGGTCAACGACAAGGACCACGTCTTCATTGAAAAGGGCGGACTCCTGCAGAAGACCAACACGACATTCCGCGACGATCGCCACCTGCTGCAAATCATCGACCGCATCGTCTCCCGCGTCGGCCGCAGAGTGGATGAGTCTTCGCCCATGGTCGATGCGCGCCTGCCCGACGGATCCCGCGTTAACGCCATCATTCCTCCGCTCGCGCTCGATGGGCCCTCTCTGTCCATCCGCCGCTTCGGCACCGGCCCCCTGGCTGCCAACCAACTGGTCGAGCTCAAGAGCATCTCCGCGGAAATGATGGAGCTGCTCGCCTCCGCCGTCAAAGCCAGGATCAGCATCGTCATCTCCGGCGGCACCGGCTCCGGCAAAACGACGCTGTTGAACATCATGTCCCAGTACATTCCCAACAATGAGCGCCTGGTCACCATCGAAGACGCGGCCGAACTCCGCCTCGCCCAGGAAAACATCGTGCGCCTGGAAACCCGCCCGCCCAATATTGAAGGCAACGGAGCCATCCGCCAGCGCCAACTGCTCATCAACTGCCTGCGTATGCGCCCCGACCGCATCATCATGGGTGAAATTCGCGGCGAGGAAGCCTTTGACATGCTCCAGGCCATGAATACCGGCCACGAGGGCTCCATGACCACTATTCACGCCAATACCCCGCGCGACGCCATCTCCAGGCTTGAATCCATGGTCGCCATGGGCAACATGAATCTGCCGGAAAAGTCCGTCCGCCAGCAGATCTCCTCGGCCATCACCATCGTCGTGCAGGCCACGCGCATGAGCGACGGCTCGCGCAAGGTCACCAGCATCTCCGAGATTACCGGCATGGAAGAGAACATCATCAGCATGCAGGAAATCTTCACCTTCAACAAAAAGGGCATCGGGCCCGACGGCAAGGTGATTGGTGCCTTCCAGCCCACTCGCATCCGTCCCAAGTTCCTCGAAAGGCTGCGCGTCTCGGGCATCATCCTGCCGCCCAGCCTGTTCGAAAAAGAAACGCCGGTCAACTATTAGGCGGAAAGGAGGTCAACGATTATGGCAACGATCATTGCATTGATATTCGTCGGTGTCTTCTCGGTCGCGGCGCTGTTGATCTACGCCGGCGGGGCCGGGGCCTCGGAAAAGGCCAAGCAGGTCCAGGCCACGCTCGACTCTGCCCTGGCTACGGAAAGCCAGGAGATGCGCGATCAGATCGTCAATCTGCGCAAGAATGAGCAGTTCAGCGCCATCCCCTGGATCAACAACCGGCTGAGCAAGCTCGAAATCGGGCCGCAACTGCAGGCGCTCATCCACCAGGCCAACCTCCAGTGGTCCGCCGGCACCCTGCTCGCCATGTGCGGCGTCTGTTTCGCGGTGCCCGCCTTCATGATTCACTGGAAAACCGGCTCCTCGATCATTGCCACGCTGGTCGGTTTGCTCTGCGGCTTCGGTCCCATCGCCTTTGTGCTCTTCAAACGAAGCAAGCGCTTCGCCGAATTTCAAAAGGGGCTGCCTGAAGCCTGCGATCTGATGGTCAGCTCCCTGCGCGCGGGACAAAGCCTCATCGCGGCCATGGGCATGGTCTCCCGCGAATGCATCGATCCCATCGGCATCGAATTCAGAACCTGCTTCGAGGAACAGAACTTCGGCCTTGAACTCAAGGTGGCCATGGAAAACCTCCTCCATCGCGTTCCCCTGCAGGACCTCAGAATTGTCTCCACAGCCATTCTGATCCAGAAGGAGAGCGGCGGAAACCTCGCCGAGGTCCTCGACAAGACCGCACATGTGATCCGCGAGCGGTTCCGGCTCCGCCGCGAGGTGGCCACACGCACCGCCCAGGGACGCATGACCGGCTGGGTCCTTACCCTGCTCCCCATTGTCCTGGCCGGCGCTCTGTACACCGTCAACCCCGACATGATGAGCCTCCTGTGGAAGCGCGAAATCGGAGTCAAGCTGCTCTACGCTGCCTCCGCAATGATCGTCATCGGCGGTTTGATCATTCGGAAAATCGTCAACATGGACATTTGAGGAGCGTATGGGAATCTCGATAGTTGCGTTTTTAGTCATCTTCCTGTTGATCGCCAGCGGCGGGCTCCTCCTGTTCTATCGCGAAGCCATGCTGCAGCGCATCTCCGAGGTGATCAACCCGAATGCCAAACCGAAAACCCTGTTGAGTTCCTTCCAGGAGTCGGGATTCTCCATCGGCGGCGTCGTCACGCACTTTGACAGCGTCCTGCCCAAGAGCCAGGCCGAAGTTTCCGTCGTCAAGCAGCGCCTCATCCGCGCCGGCTATCGCAAGGAATCCACAGTCAGAATCTTCAATGGCTCCAAGGTTGTGGTCCCGCTGCTGCTCTGCATCGTGGCCCTGGTCACCGGCCTGGGCGATCTCAGCCCGTTCTTCGTCTATGCCGTGTGCCTGGGCCTCGGCTTCCTGACCCCGGATTTCTGGCTGGGACGGCAGATCAAGAAGCGCCAGAGCAAGATTCGCCGCGGCCTTCCCGATGTCCTCGATCTGATTGTCATCTGCATCGAGGCGGGCCTAAGCCTCGACCAGGCAACCGTGCGCACTTCAGAAGAGCTGGCCCATGCCCAGCCGGAGCTCTGCGATGAACTGCACGTTGTGGTGCTCGAGCAGCGCGCCGGACGCCCACGCCAGGATACCTGGAAACACCTGGCCGAGCGCACCGATGTCGATTGCGTCCGCCAGCTTGTCAACATGATGGTTCAGGCCGAACAGTTTGGCACCAGCGTCGGCAAAACATTGCGCACCCACTCAGACACCCTGAGAACCCAGCGCATTCAACAGGTTGAAGAGGCGGCGGCAAAGACGACCATCAAGCTCATCTTCCCGCTGGTCTTCTTCATCTTTCCGTCGCTGTTCCTGGTCGTTCTGGGACCGGCAATCATCATCATGATGGATTCGTTCAAAACGATGTTTACCCACTGAGGAAAGGAGGATCTGTATGGACAGTGTCACGATTATCCGGATTGTTGCCGGCGTTCTGTTTGTCATCGTGCTCGGTATCCTGATTCAGCGCCGCCGCTCGCGCATCAGCTAACGCAGTCTGTGCGGATCTTCTGGCGGGGCCAGGTCGTTCAAACTGCCCCGCCCGGCTGGCTTCGCAACCCCAGGTCGCGGATTTGTTGCAGCCTCGTGTTGCAACGGGCGTCAAGCGCACCAGGGGAGCATCCA
>Ga0209517_10005892_pt1 | contig 15403 bp, 16 predicted proteins | sample PeaSoiMetSII2010_FD_187695 | JGI IMG/M metagenome (GOLD analysis project Ga0209517, IMG submission 187695) | Peat soil microbial communities from Weissenstadt, Germany - SII-2010 (SPAdes) (version 2) | ecosystem: Environmental > Terrestrial > Soil > Wetlands > Peat | place: Germany... | reverse complement strand
GAACTGAGGAGGGGCTTGTTCTTTGAAACGTGATTGTCCAAACCGCGCAACCTGAATCGCGCCTTTTCTTTTGAAGGGGGGAGCAAGGGGAGGAGACGTGTCGTCAGTTTTACTTTCGATGCTTCAGGCAAGCGCCTCGCTGCTTGACTTCCGCCCTACGCCGTTGTTATGTTGCCGGAGACGAAAGGGAGGGACAGGCGATGAGGACTGGATGGTGCGGAATGGCGCTGGGATTGACGCTGGCTCTCGAAGCACAGCAAAGCCCGTTGCCGCCGGGCCGGCCTACCGATCAGCCGCGCCCCGAGGAAGTCGCGAAATTGAAGTCCGGGCCTCCGCTTCCGTTCCATGTCGCGGCGAATTGGCCGCAGATGCCGAAAGGGTACAACTTCGGAGAAGCTTCCGGTGTGGATGTCGACCGGCAGGGCAACGTCTGGGTATTCAACCGGGGCCACTGGCCGGTGATGGAATTCGACCGCGGCGGGAAGATGCTCCAGGCGTGGACCGATGAGACCTTCCCGGTGAAATCGGCGCACGGGTTGCGCGTGGGGCCGGATGGAAGTATCTGGTGCGTGGACGTGCAGGGCCACGTGGTTTTCAAGCTGAGCCCGGAGGGCCGGATTCTGATGGTGCTGGGCAACCGGCAGGGCAATCCCGGCAACAACGGCTCGCACGATGCGTTTTACCAGCCGACCAATGTGGCCTTCCGGCCCAACGGGAATTTCTATGTCTCCGACGGCTACGTGAACTCGCGCGTGATCGAATTCAATCCGCAGGGCGAGTACGTGCGCCACTGGGGCAGGAAGGGAACCGGCGATGGGGAGTTCGACCTGGTGCATGACGTGGTGCTGGATTCCAAACAACGGGTGTACGTGGCCGACCGGCGCAACGAGCGCATCCAGATCTTCGATGAGAACGGAAAGTTCCTCGGCAAGTGGACGGACATCGGCGCTCCCTGGGGACTGACTTACCTCGCGAAAGAGGAGGCCATTTACATGTGCGATGGCAAATACAACCGCATCCTCAAGCTCAACCTCGAAGGCCAGGTGTTGGGAGTGCTCAGCTCGTGGGGCAAGGCGCCAGGCAAGATCGATTACGCGCACAGCATCGCGGCCGACTCCGCTGACGGCAGCCTCTACACCGTCGAGATCAAGAACTGGCGCGTGCAGAAGTGGGTGCACCAGTAAAATGCAGCGTCTCAAACCAGTGGATGTGGTCATCGCCGGAGGCGGCTGGGTGGGACTGGCGATGGCCAAGGAGATCGCAGGCCGCACGCCGCTATCCGTGGTGGTGCTGGAGCGCGGGCCCGCCCGCCGGTTGAAGGATTACGCGGCCGGCATGGACGAAGTGGACTACGTGCTGCGCTACCGGATGATGCAGAACCTGGCGGAGGAAACGGCCACCCACCGGCACTCGGCCGGGCAATCGGCCGTGCCCATCCGCCAATACGGATCGTTCAATCCGGGCACCGGAGTGGGCGGTGCGGGCGAACATTGGCAAGGGCTCGCCTACCGATTCCTTCCGGACCAGTTTCGGCTGGCCACAGTGTTGCGGGAAAAGCACGGCCGCGCGAAGCTGCCCGCGGAACTCGCGGTCGAGGATTGGGCGGTCACCTACGAAGAGCTGGAGCCGTTCTACTGGCGCGCCGAGCAGATGATGGGGGTCGGCGGCAAGGCGGGCAACCTGCGCGGCCAGATTGTCGACGGCGGCAATCCATTCGAAGGGCCGCGGTCTCACGAGTATCCCAATCCGCCGCACAAACAGACGTACCTGGTAAATCTGTTCACCAAGGCTGCGCGGGAGTTGGGATACCATCCCTTTCCCAGTCCGGCAGCCACGCTGAGCCAGACGTACCGCAATCCCGACGGCATCACACGCTCGGGCTGCGCCTACTGCGGGTACTGCGTGCGGTACGGATGCATGATCGGGGCCAAGGCACAGCCCACGAACACGCTGCTGCCGTTGCTGGTGAAGCGCAAGAACTTCACGCTGCGAACCGGCTGCTCGGTGCGCCGCGTAGTACATCGCGACGGCAGGGCGCAGAGCGTCACGTACGTGGACGAGGTGGGCGCCGAAGTGGAGCAGCCGGCGCGCGTGGTGATTCTGGCCTCGTGGACACTGAATAACAGCCGGCTGCTGATGCTATCGCGCATCGGCGACCCCTACGACCCGTCGACGGGAAAGGGAACGCTGGGCAGAAACCTGACCCACCAGGTGGGCGCCGCCACGCCGATTTTTCTCGACCGGCCGCTGAACGGATTCATGGGCGCGGGCGGTCTCGGCATAACGCTGGCGGATTTCGATGGCGATTTCGGACTCGATCCCTCGTTCGGGATTCTGCGCGGCGGGCATATCCGGATTGCGAGTGGAGGCGAGGCCCCCATCTCTTCTTTCGGCAGGATTCCTCCGGGCGAGACGGAAGCTACGTGGGGATCCGCGTGGAAGAAGGCGGCGTTGAAGTGGTGGGACCGGTCGGCGAGCATCACGAGCGAGGCCGAGCACTTGGCGTATCGCCAGAACTACATCGACCTCGACCCCAACTACACCGACAAGTTCGGCGATCCGCTGGCCCGGCTGACGCTGGATTGGACGGACCACGAGCGGCGGCAGGCGGTCATGGCGGAGAAGGTGCAGGAGACGCTGGCCAAGGCCATGGGGGCCAGGGCAGGGAAGCCGGCGCGGCGGGTGGGCACGCATTATTCGGTGGTGGAGTATCAGAGCAGCCACGTGTCGGGCGGCGCGACTGCCGGCACGTCGCCCGAAACCAGCGTGGTGAATCCGTGGATGCAGCACTGGCGCATGCCGAATCTGTGGGTGATCGGCGCGTCGGCCTTTCCGCAGAACTCGTCGGGCAATCCGACCATGACGATCTTAGCGATGGCCTATCGCGCGGCGGACGCGCTGGTGGATCGCTATCTGAAACATCCGGGGGCATTGGCATGAGACGACGGGAATTCCTGGAATTGCCCACCAAGAGCATGGGCGGGGTGCTGCTCTACACGCTGGCCCAGGCGCAGCAAACTGTGCGGGTCCCGCTGCGCTTCTTCACGACGGCGGAAGCGCGCGTGGTCGCGGCGGCGTGCGAGCGGATCTTTCCGAGCGCCGAGAGCGGACCGGGCGCCACGGAAGCCGGCGTGGTCATCTATATCGACCGGCAACTCGCCGGCCCCTACGGCCGCGACAAATACCGTTACACGAAAGGGCCGTGGGTGGACTCCTCTCCGGAGCACGGCTATCAGGGGAAGGCCACCCCGAAGGATATTTATCGCGAGGGAATCCGGCTGCTGGGAGATTTGCCGGCGTTGCCGGAGGCCGAGCAGGACGCCAGGCTGCGCGCCATCGAGAAAACGGCATTCTTCCAGATGCTGCGCCGGCATACGCTGGAGGGGATGCTCTGCGATCCGCTGCACGGGGGCAATCGGGAGATGATCGGCTGGCAGTTGATCGGATATCCGGGACCGCGCATGAGCTACCGCGAGGAGATCGGCCAGAACCCGGGCGAGGCGTGGCGGCGGAAGCCCGTGAGCCTGGCCGACATGGTGGGGCATCCGGTGACAGGCTGGGAAGAGGAGAAGAACTAAGCGGATGCTGCCGGTTGACCCAAGAAGACGCAGCCACCCTCCATGGTTCACTGGCTCTTGAAGGGCGCGTCACAGACTCGAACGCCGGCCCCGAAGACCATCCATATGCAGCTTATCGTCCTTGTTGTCGCCGAGGCGACGCGAGGAAGGCGTATGATCGAATGTATGGCGGAACTGCACGTGAGCGAAGGTGATCGCCAGGAACTGCACGAGTTGGTGGAGCACATCCCGCCGAGGGATCTTCCGGCGGCGCGCAAGATTCTGCGTGCATTGGCAGATCCGGTATGGCAGTCGATCCTCAGCGCACCACTCGATGACGAACCGGAAACCGAGGAGGAACTGGCCGAGGTGGAAGCCGCCCGCAGCGAGACGGGTCCGGGCGCAACGCACGAGGAAGTTCTGCGCGAGTTCGGTCTGTGAGCCGCTTCATCTGGACTGACCGCGGCAGGGAGCAACTCCGGCAGGTCGATCGCGAGCAGGATGCCCTCACCGAGTACGCCAGCAGCGGCAAGGGCCAGATTAAGAAGCTGAAGGGCAGCGGCGACCTGCGTCTCCGCGTTGGCGACTACCGGGTACGGTTCGAGGTGGTCGAGGAAGATACGTATCACATCTTGCGGGTCGGCCATCGGCGTGAAGCATACCGGGGCTAGGGTTAGGGGCTTGAAGGAAATGCTGCCGGTTGCCATTCTTGCGGGCGGGTTGGCCACGCGCTTGCGGCCGGTCACGGAGAAGATTCCCAAGGCCCTGATCGAAATCAACGGGGAGCCGTTTCTGGCGCACCAGTTGCGCCTGCTGGCGTCGAGCGGCATCCGGCGCGTGACGCTGTGCGTGGGATACCTTGGCGAGATGCTGGAGGCCTATGCCGGAGACGGCAGTCGCTTCGGGCTGGAGGTGACGTACTCGCCCGACGGCGCGAAGTTGCGGGGAACGGCGGGGGCGGTGGCACAGGCCAGGCTGCTGCTGGGCGAAAGCTTCTTTGTGCTCTACGGCGATTCCTATCTGCCGTGCGACTACGGGGCGGTCGAGCGGGCGTTTCTAAAGAGCGGCAAGCCGGCGCTCATGACCGTATACCACAACCGCAATCAGTGGGACACGAGCAACGTGCGGTTCGAAGCAGGACGGATTCTGGCCTACGACAAGAAGCTCCGAACGCCTGAGATGCGGCACATCGATTACGGGCTGGGCGTCTTCCACGGGTCCGCATTCGATGGCATTCCGGACCACGGCGCCCACGACCTGGCGGACCTGTATCGGGTGCTCCTGGGGCGGGGAGAATTGGCGGGGTTCGAGGTCGAGCAGCGCTTTTACGAGACGGGTTCGTTTGCGGGAATTCAAGAACTGTCCGAATATCTAGCTGGTGAGCGGCGGGCCGGTTTCCGGCTACAATGAAGGCTCTGCGCCCGATCCAAATGAGCTTCTCGCAGCAGTTTCTTTCCGAAGCAAAGGCGATCATCGACCGGCTGGATGCGGCCCAGATCGAGCGCATGGCCACCCTGCTGGCCGCGACGCGGGCCGCGGGCGGGCGGCTGTTTATTCTGGGCGTGGGCGGAAGCGCCGCCAACGCCTCCCATGCGGTCAACGATTTCCGCAAAATCGCCGGGATGGAAGCCTACGCCCCCACCGACAACGTGTCGGAGCTGACGGCGCGCACGAATGACGAAGGCTGGGCCACGGTATTCGAGAGCTGGCTGCGCACCAGCCGCCTGCGGCGGGAGGACGCGCTGCTGGTCTTCTCGGTGGGCGGCGGAAACGTGGAGAAGAACGTCAGCCCGAACTTGGTGCGGGCGCTTGAGTATGCCAAAAGCGTGGGCTCCAAAATCCTGGGCATCGTGGGCCGCGATGGCGGTTTCACGGCGCAGGCGGCGGATGCCTGCGTGATCGTCCCCACGGTCAACGCGGTGCATACCACTCCGCACGCCGAAGCGTTTCAGGCCGTGGTCTGGCACCTGCTGGTCTCGCATCCGGAGGTCAAGCAGGCGGAAACGAAATGGGAATCGGTACGCTGAGCGGAAGCGGAACAGGCCTGAGCGGCAGCGGAACAGGCCTGAGCGGCAGCGGAACAGCAAAGACAGCAGTCTTTCTGGACCGCGACGGCGTGCTGAACGAAGCCGTGATGCGCGATGGCAAACCGTATCCGCCCGCATCGGCTGCGGAGGTGGAAATCGTGGCGGATGCGGCGACGGCACTGGGCCGCCTGAAGGCGCGGGGATTGCCGCTGATCGTGGTCACCAATCAGCCGGATGTGGCGCGCGGGGCGCAAACGGCGGAAGCCGTGGAAGCGATCCACGAGCGGATTCGCCGCGAGCTGCCGGTGGACGATGTGCTGAGCTGCCTGCATGACGATGCCGACGGCTGCCCATGCCGCAAGCCCAAGCCGGGGCTGATTCTGGAAGGTGCGAAAAAATACGGAATCGACCCGCGCGGTAGCTTTATGATTGGGGATCGCTGGCGCGACATCGATGCGGGCAAGAGCGCGGGTTGCCGGACGGTGTGGATCGATCGAGGCTATCATGAGCGTGGACCTTCGATCGCGCCTGACGCGCGGGTGGGCTCGCTGAGCGAAGCCGTAATGTGGATCCTGCAGAAAATCGATGCCGAAGAAGATGGAACCTGATCATGCGGTAAAGGTGGGACTGGTGGGAGCCGGGTATGTGAGCGCGTATCACGTCCGGGCGTTGCGCAGCCTGCCGTTCGTCGAGATCGTCGGCGTGGCCGATCCCGACCAGGACCGCGCAGAGGCGCTGGCGGCGAAGTTTAAAATCCCCCGCGTTTTCCCATCGCTGAAGGCCATGGCAGAGACGCGGCCGAACGTGATCCACGTGCTGACTCTTCCAGCCACGCACGCCGCCACGGTGCTGGAGGCGCTGGAAATGGGCTGCCACGTCTTTGTGGAGAAGCCCATGGCGGAGACGGTGGCGGATTGCGACCGCATGATCGCGGTGGCCCGCGCGCGGGGGCTGGTTCTGTCGGTCAACCACTCGGCGCGGATGGATCCGATCGTTCTGAAGGCGCTGAAGCGGCTGCGCAACGGGGAGTGCGGCGAGATCACGGGAGCCGATTTCTTTCGCAGCTCGGATTACGCCCCGTACGGCGGCGGAACGGAGCTCCCGCCCCACTTCCGCAACGGCTCGTATCCGTTTCGGGATCTGGGCGTGCACGGCCTGTGCCTGATGGAGGCATTCCTCGGCCCCATTCACCACGCCAATATCCGCTACTCCGCGAGCGGCATGGGAGATCCGAACCTGGTCTTCGACGAATGGCGGGCGCTGGTGGAGTGCCAGAGGGGCACGGGGCAGATGTACCTTTCCTGGAACGTGCGGCCCATCCAGAACGAAGTCATCGTACACGGCACGCGCGGGGTGATGCACGTGGACCGCTACCTGCAAACCCTGACCGTGCGCAAGGCCTGGCCGGCGCCCAAGCCGGTACAGCGGATTGCGGCCGCCGGATTGAATTCGCTGAGCATGCTGTGGAAGGTCGCGGCGAATACCGTGCGGTTCGCGGCGGGGCGGCTGGTTTCCAATCCGGGCATTCACGTTTCGGTGGTGAAGTTCCATGAGGCGCTGCGCAAGGGGGAGGCGCCGCCCGTGCCGGCCGAAGAGGGGCGGCGGATGATCGCACTGCTCGAAGAGGTGTCGCGGCGGGCGGATGCCGATAAGTGGCATTACCTGGAGGAATCCAGGATCGTGCCGGCGCCGCGCATCCTGGTGACGGGCGCCCACGGCATATTGGGGCAAGCGTTGGTGCGGCGCCTCGGCGAATTCGGAGAGTCGCTGCGGATGGCGGTGCGAAGGCCTCCCGAGACTTCGCCCGGCGAGCGAGTCGAGTTGGTATTCGGCGACCTGGGCGATCCGGAATTCGTCGACCGCGCGGTCCAAGGGATGGATATCGTGTTTCATGTGGGCGCGGCCAAGCGGGGCGGACTGGCCGAGTTCACCAGCGGCACCGTGTGGGGCACGCGCAACATTGTGGATGCCTGCGAGCGGCACGGCGTTGGCAAGTTGGTGTACGTGAGCTCGATGACCGTTCTGGAGCACGCCGGACACCTGCCGGATGTGCCGGTCACCGAGAAATTCCCGTACGAGCCGCGTGCCGCGATGCGCGGTCTATACACGCAGACCAAGCTGGAGGCGGAAAGGACCGTGCTGCAAGCGGTCGAAGAAAACCGCATTCACGCCGTGGTGTTACGTCCCGGGCAGATCTATGGCCCTGGCGCGGAGAAGGCGCCGCCGGGCGGCACCATCACCGTGGGAGAGCGCTGGCTGGTGGTGGGGTCGGGCGCGCGTTATGTGCCGCTGGTCTACATCGAAAACGTGGTGGATGCGCTGCTGCTGGCCGCCCAGGAGGATCTTCCCAACGGCGCAATCTTTCATTTGGTGGATCCGGTGGGCATCCGGCAGAAGGACTACGTGGAATGGGTGCGGCGGTCGGGCCGCAAGGTGCGCGTGTGGTACGTTCCCACGTGGCTGTTCAAGTGCGCCGGCCTGGGAGGTGTGGCGTTGGCAAAGATCTTGCGGCGGCCGGCGCCGCTCAGCCCGTATCGGGTCAAGTCGATCGCGCCGCTGTGGCCGTGCGACTGCATGGCCGCACACACGGAGCTCGGGTGGAAGCCGCGTTACAGCGTGCAGCAGGGGCTGGCCATCACGTTTCCGCCGGAGAAGGGGCGGTAGGGGCGCGGGCACTGTGTGATCCTCGTATGCGCGATACGCGTCGCGCCGGCGCCTGTGCGGCCGTAGCGCCTGAGCGCGTGCAGGATTGTCCAGCCAAGGCCTGGTTCTTCTCGATCCGGCGCAGATCGGCTCGCGCGGCCGGCTCCCAGGCGAACCGGCTCATCGTTCCGCTTCGCTTAAGCCAAACTCTCCCGTTTCCCGCCCGTACGCGAGGCAACAATGTTTGTCAAGTATCTCATGCCGGCGCCGCTTGGCCGGCCTGGCCGGCGGCCCGATAGACAAAGGCCCACCTCCAATGAGACCCTACATGTCAGACCGATGAAATCCGTCGCCGATTTGAAAGTCAAACTCTTCGCCGATGGCGCCGAGAAAAAGAGCATGCTGGAGCTCTATACGAATCCGGCGATCCGGGGCTTCACCACCAATCCGACGCTCATGCGCAAGGCCAACATTACGGACTACGAGGCCTTTGCCCGCGACATTCTGGCGGCGATCTCCGACCGTCCCATTTCGTTCGAGGTTTTCGCCGACGAGTTCGACGAAATGGAGCGGCAGGCGCGGCTGATCGACACCTGGGGGCCGAATGTGTACGTCAAGGTTCCCGTCACCAACACCCGGCGGGAATCGGTCTGCGCGCTCATCCACAAGCTCTCCCACGCGGGCATCAAACTGAACGTCACGGCGATCCTCACGCTCGACCAGGTTTGCGCGGTGGCCGCGGCGCTGGCGGATGGGGCGCCTTCCAACATCAGCGTTTTTGCCGGGCGCATCGCCGATACGGGCGTCGATCCGGTGCCCATCATGGCGCAGGCGGTGCGCATGCTCCAGCCGCACCCGCGGATCGAGCTGATCTGGGCCAGCCCGCGCGAGCTGCTCAATGTATTTCAGGCGGACGCGGTGGGATGCCACATCATCACGGCGACGCCGGACGTGTTGAAGAAGCTGGCGCTGGTGGGCAAGGACCTCACCGAATATTCGCTCGAGACCGTGCAGATGTTCGCCGGCGATGCGGCCAAGTCGGGCTTCCGGCTATGAACGGCCAGCGCGGCCAATAATAGTTCTGAGAGGTATTGGTTCAGGGCGGCACATGAATAGTGGCCGCTGATGAGCTACCGGATACCGTTCAACAGGCCGGGACTGGCGGGCGATGAACTGCACTATATCGCGGATGCCATCGCGCAGGGGCACAGCGCCGGCGATGGCGTCTACACCGCGAAATGCCATGCGTTCCTGCAGGGAAAGCTCAACGCGGCCAAAGTTCTGCTGACCACGTCCTGCACCCACGCCATCGAAATGGCTGCCCTGCTGCTGGATATTCAGCCGGGTGACGAGGTGATCGTGCCCGCGTTTACGTTCGTCTCCACGGTGAACGCGTTTGTCCTGCGGGGAGCGCGGCCGGTGTTCTGCGACATACGGCCGGACACGCTCAACCTGGACGAGAGCTTGGTGGAGCAGGCGATCACGGCGCGCACCCGGGCGATTGTGCCGGTGCACTATGGCGGGGTAGGCTGCGACATGGACGCCATTCTGGCGATCGCTGCCCGGCACGGCGTCGCGGTGGTGGAGGACAACGCGCACGGTCTGTTCGCGCGCTACAAAGGCCGCTACCTGGGGACCTTCGGGTGCCTCGCAACGCAGAGTTTCCACGAGACCAAGAACATCATCTGCGGCGAAGGCGGGGCGCTGGTGATCAACGATCCGGTGTATGTGGAGCGGGCGGAGATTGTGCGCGAGAAGGGTACCAACCGCGCGCGCTTTTATCGCGGGCAAGTGGACAAGTACACCTGGGTGGATATCGGCTCCAGCTACCTGCCGTCCGACATTCTGGCGGCCTTCCTCTACGCGCAGCTTGAACGATACGAACAGATCGACGCGAAGCGGGAGCGCATCTGGCGGCGCTATGACGAAGGCTTGCGGGACTGGGCCCGCGATAACGACGTCCAGCGCCCGCACGTGCCGAAATACTGCCGGCAGTCCTATCACATGTATTACATCCTGCTGCCGTCGGTGGAGGATCGCCAGGCGCTGATCGGGCTGCTGCGGGACCGCGGGATTTTGAGCGTGTTCCATTACCTGCCGCTGCATCTTTCGGAGATGGGCAGGCAGTTCGGGGGCAGGGCGGGGCAGTGCCCGGTCACCGAGAGCGTGAGCGACCGGCTGCTGCGGCTGCCGTTCTACAACAACCTAACCGAGTCCGAGCAAAGCGAAGTGGTCTCGATGATTCGGAGTTACGCGACCCAGCCCGTGGGCGTCGGAGTCTGAAGCGGATATGCGCCCTCCGCTGGTGCTGGCGTTTGCGTGCCTGCTGCTGCTGCTCCAGTGTCTGACGTTCCCGCGCACGCGCTTTGTGGAAGACGAAGGCTGGAACAGCGACGTTTCGCTGACCTGGATGCGGGAAGGGCGGCTGCGCATGTCGAGCTTCCCCGCCACTCTCGCATCTCGGGTGGACGCGCGTCCGCCGCTGCTCGCGCTGGCCATGGGGGAGACGTTCCGGTGGTTGGGGGCGGGCGTGCTTCAGGCGCGGCTGTCCTCGATTCTGGCGGGCGTGGGGGTGGTGATGGTCGCGTATTTTCTGGGCATGGAATGGGGCGGCGCATGGGCGGCATGCTTCGCGGCGCTGCTGATGGCGTGCGACAACTTTCTGCTGATTACGGCCCGTTCGGCGCGTCCGGAGCCGCACACCACGCTCTTCGCGTGCCTCGGCATTTTGTCCTACTACATTTCCCGGCGCAAGAATTCCGCGGGGTGGAGTTTTCTGGCTGCGGTATCGATCGGGATCGCCATCAATTTCCATCCTTTGGGGATCGGGTTCGCATTGGCTGGCGGGGCGCTGATGATGATGGACCTGCGGGGCGCGGTGGTGCGATCGCGGCGCGCCTGGGCTTACGTACTCGGATTGGCGCTCGCGATCGCGCCGTACGCGTGGTGGCTGTCCTCCGACGAACTGCATCGCGCCGGCTTTCGCGCCACCTACATGAGCCGGGCGGTGGGAGCCTCTCCCTGGGAGCGGTTGGCCGGAGAGGCGGCGCGGCTCTCGGATTTCGTGGGGCTGGGCAGCCAGCGGCTTCCCTTGCCTTTTCACCTTCCGTATCGCCTGCACATCGCGTTGATCGCCGCCGGCGCGCTGGTGTATCTCTTCCGCAGACGGCCGCGCCTGGCTGGCGAGATCGCGGTGGTGCTGGGGGTCAATTTTCTGTGGTGGGTGTTCATGGTGAACAAGAGCGCGCGCTACATCACGGTGTTGACGCCGGTGCTGGTGGTAGCGGTCGCGATGGCCCTGGTGGTGGCCGCGAAAGATGTCCAGTGGAAACGGGCGGCGGTCGCGGCCGGACTGCTTTTCGGCGTGTCGCAACTGGCGGGCAATGCATTTCTGCTGTATCGGTACCGCAATGCCGATTATGAAGCGGTGGCGCGCGGGTTGCGCGCGGTGATTCCTCGAGCGGCGCCGGTTTACGGGATCACGACCTTTTATCTGGCGCTCAACGACCGGCAGTACTACTCCTACGACCGCACTCCGTTCGCCTACGCCATGGCGGATCTGCGGCCGCGGTACCTGATCTTGTATGACCGCGTGATGATGCACGGCTCGGGGCGCGGCGAGGACGATTTCGCGGGGCTGCGCAACCAGGCCACGGAGTTTGTGAAGCCCCACGCCACGCTGGTTGGCCGCGTGTCGAACGAGTTTTACGGCGACTTGGAGGTGTATCGCGTCAACCAACCACAATAACCTTCTCGGGGACCCTCTCGGCGAGGGCCGTTTGCAGTCTGTTTCGGTAGTGGTCCCGGTCTACAACAGCGAGACCAGCCTGGAAGAGCTGGTGGCGCGGCTGGACACCGTTCTGAAACAGCATAACCTGGCGGCCGAGGCGATCCTGGTCAACGATGCCAGCCGCGACCGGTCGTGGGACAAAGTCAAGAGCCTGTGCCGGCGATACGCCTTCGTACAGGGCATCAACATGATGCGCAATTACGGTCAGCACAATGCGCTGCTGTGCGGCATCCGATCAGCCCGAAACGAAGTGATCGTCACGATCGACGACGACCTGCAACATCCGCCGGAAGAGATTCCCGGGCTCTTGGCGGAGCTGGAGCGGGGCTACGACGTGGTCTACGGAACACCCGTGGCCGAGCATCACGGATTTCTGCGGGATATCGCGTCGAAAGTGACGAAGATCGCGTTGCAGGACGCGATGGGGGCGGCCACGGCCCGGCGGGTGAGCGCTTTCCGCGTCTTCCGGACGCAACTGCGGGATGCGTTCGCCACGTACCAGGGGCCGTTCGTTTCAATCGACGTGCTGCTGACGTGGGGGAGCACGCGCTTTTCCTCGGTGACGGTGAAGCACGCGGAGCGTCCGTATGGAGTCTCCAACTATACCTTCCGGAAACTCCTCATTCACGCCATGAACATGATGACGGGATTCAGCGTGCTGCCTCTGCAACTGGCAAGCCTGATGGGATTCGCCATGACGTTCTTGGGGCTGGTGGTTCTGGGGTACGTGTTCATCCGCTATGCGATCTACGGCGGAAGGGTGCCGGGGTTTTCGTTTCTGGCGTCGCTGATTTCGATTTTCTCCGGGGCGCAGATGTTCGCCATGGGAATCATGGGAGAGTACCTGGCGCGGATGCACTTCCGAACTCTGGAGCGGCCCGCCTATACGGTTCGGGAACATGTGCCAGGGGATGGGCGGCAGTCACCGCATTCGGCAGACCGAGGGCGCGCGACGGGAGCGTAGAGGTGTTTGAGGTGAGACACACTGTCCACGCATTCCCCTTTTGTCAGGAGTCCAGCCATGCTTTAGTAACTAATCCGCATCCCGTCGAGATCTGCCATGATAAGCGTGTAATGCCTGTTTCATCCGGCAGAGTTGATTCAGCAATGTATTGTGGGAAACTCTTCATTTCACTAATGGACCGGCTTCAGTTCAGCGATGGCGTCTTCCGTGTACTCGATTTCGCCGTCCCAATACTTGATAAGTCTTGGATCCGGCGTGAAAAGCGATGGTTCCCACAGAGCCAACCGCGCGGTGAGTTCCTGACCGGTGTCGAGATGCCCGTGAACAGGGCGCTTGGCGTTCAGTTATGGTTCGGGCCGAGAATGGGGTAGGTGCTGCACTCCTGCAGCAGTCGGTACATTCGCAGGCGGCGTTTGACACGATCTTGCTGTTACGGTGAGTAGTAACAGTTTCCGGAGCACTGCGAATCCTGAAGAAATCGCGCAGGCCGGTTCTCCGAACCGTGTAGGGCTGCTCAAAAGAATGGCAGGGGCTGCAGCAATCGGAGAAATTCGTGGAAGAAGTAAACACCGCCGTAGTGCGTCAAACGCGCATGATTACAGGCTATTTTGATGTTCCGTGGTGAATATGGCATTTCAGGAATTCCTAACCGATGGTTAGGAATTCCTGAAACTCTACAATATGCATCCCGAGCCTGTCAACACGGCGCTCGGCGGCCGCTAGGGAGGCCCGAATGCGCCGGATCCAAGTAAGTACGTCCCTATTCAATGCTACCCATTTTCGGAGAAGGTCCAAGTCGTGAGCGCTCATCTCTCCGCCACCGACGACATGAACATCGGGCCGAATTGCGACGGAGATCAGATCGGAAGGGTGGACCTTTGGTCCCCTCGAAATCTTCACACGAACGTCGTGCGGAGCACCAGCCTTCGGGGAAATCCAAACCACGAACGGTAGTCCTGTGCGCTTGGGGGAGAGGGTTGCCATTTCAAATAGAGCTTCACCTTCGTCTTTTTCGACGTATTTGCTGAACGTTTTCATTTCTTCTTCGCTATTTAGCATGGTCTTGCCTACACAGTCGCCGGATCGGAGAAGAACCGGATGGCCTCGACCATCGTCTTCGGCTCGAATTGCGTACTTGGCTCACCCACAAGTCCAATAAACTCCAATCTACACCGGGGATGCCGGTGAGGCAAGTATATAAAAGCCTCTTTTTGTGGGCCACGGAGCGTGCGCATTATGGCCGGCCTTGACAGATTCTGTTGATCAGATAATCTGAGAGTATGGCCACGAAGACAGCCGTACCAACTCGCGAGCGTATCGGTCGCGTCGGACAGCGCCGCCAGGTGGTCATCCCGCGCGAGATCCTCGAAACCCTCAACCTGAGAGAAAGGGATTTCGTGGCGTTTGCGAGGCAGGCCAACGCATCCGGGCCGACCCGGTGCAAGGCAAATTCCTCAACCTGGCCGACTAGACCCCTCTCTTGACGATTGTTTCATTAACCGCTATTGTGAAGTCACAACAAGTAACACTCAAAAACCTTATGAGAACCACCGACACCCTGACCATCTCGCTGCCGCCGGCAATGGCCAGGCAGATGGAACGAGTCCAAAAAGAGGAGAACCGTACCCGCTCCGAACTTTTGCGCGAGGCCTGGCGCCAATATTTTGAAGGCCGCTACCCGCTGGTGCAGCCCACCAAGGCAGAGCTGGCCGCTATCCGCAAAGGCCGAGCACAAATCAAGAACGGCCAGTTCGTAACCCTCGAAAAACTCCTCCATGACCTGGACAATCCACATCGCCAAGCGAGCAGAAAAAGCGTTCGCAAAACTTCCCGCTAAACACCAGGCACAGCTCCGGACCGCTTTAGAAGCCATGAGGGACAATCCCTTCAGCGGAGATATTGTGCGCCTGCACGCCCCCGAGCGTTCAGCCTGGCGCCGCCGCGTCGGCAGCTACCGGATTTTCTTTGACGTCTACCCAGACCGCCAGGTGGTTGATGTTGTGGACATCGACCGCCGCACCTCAAGCACCTACTAATTCCCCCTCTTCCCCATGTTCCGCGACGATGACGAATTCAAGCCAGGGTACGACTGCCCGGCCTGTGGGGCTCTTTCAGCAGCTTTGCCCGCCTCGATGACCACCTGGCCGAGCACGAAGGCCCGCGCCGCTGCAAAACCTGCGGCGAGACCATCCACGGACCATACCACCGCTGCCGCTACCCCCCCAGTCCAGAATTGTCCAATGCAAGATGATCCTGAAATGGAGTTCGTTTCCAATGCTCAATGATCCTGAAATCGGAATCTTGCCACCCTATCAGGTGGATGCGAATTCACATGGAGAATGCAGAGGGGCTGAACCTAGAACAAATCGATGATTTGCTCAGGGGCAGCAACGAGATTACGTTTGTGGGACAGGGGCGGCAA
>Ga0209517_10005891_pt1 | contig 15405 bp, 9 predicted proteins | sample PeaSoiMetSII2010_FD_187695 | JGI IMG/M metagenome (GOLD analysis project Ga0209517, IMG submission 187695) | Peat soil microbial communities from Weissenstadt, Germany - SII-2010 (SPAdes) (version 2) | ecosystem: Environmental > Terrestrial > Soil > Wetlands > Peat | place: Germany: Weissenstadt... | reverse complement strand
CATCTCTATCACGAATTGTTGTCGCAATCGGTTTTTTACTCTTCAGTTCGCAATTCAGGCGTCACGTCACACTACAACACTATCGCCAGCATCCTCACCGGAGAATGGCAGCGGTTGGATGATTGGGGGAAGACGCGCCCTGCGAGCCCGACCCTGTTTGAGTACCTGCGGAAGGAACTGCACTTTAGTCAGGACCAGACATGGTTCATTTCAAGCAATAAAGCACTGACCAGCCAGATCAGCGCCAGTTCGGTAGGGGATTTTGGCCCCACATACGGGGCCAACGTGATTTTCCCAAAGCAATTGCTGATCAACGCGGTTGTGCGGGCAGCAGCACAGGGACGCCCCGTGCGTAGCACAGACAGAACAACGTTCCGCCCCGAAATTGAGGCCATCCTAAACCGTGACAACTACGATGGCTTGGGCTGGTCGGTGTCGAACGAGTCTTCGTCGCTCGACACTCCAACGCTTGGAGTCTTGCAAAAAGCCATTGACGAGCTGATCCGCACGAATGATCCCGTGACAGGCGATGAGTTTACGTTTCTTGTTGCTTCCGAGATCATGAGCCGTTTCGAGCCCACAATGCTCGTGATGAGCTTCTCCGATATGGAGGTTGCCCACTTCGGTTCGTACTCTTTACATCTGGCAGGAATTGCAACGGTCGATCGTCTGGCTGGCGAACTTTGGAGACATATCGAAACCCTGCCGGCCTATCGCGGCAAAACCACACTTTTTGTTCTACCCGAGTTCGGGCGTGACTCGGATGGGTCGACAACGAACGGTTTCTTCAATCATCGGCAAGATAGCGATTCAACTCGTGCGACATGGATGATGTGTCTGGGAGATGCCATTCGCAAACCCCAGATTGTCGAAGAGCCGGTAAAGCAAACAGATATCGTACCGACGATAGCCAGGCTTTTTGATCTCAAGAAGATTGAAATGGCGGGAAATCTTCTACCCGGACTTTGGCTATGATGCAAGACTCTTCTTACGGAGTAGACGCTGGCCAGCAAGCGGATGCTGCGCGGCTTGCTATGTATCGTACTGCCGTCAGACGCTTGCCGATTACCATGCGGCCTGCAATCTATCATCAACTGGCTCAGTGGAATTCGCTGTTTCCATTTGAGCAGCAGGGAATCCAGGAATTCATGCGCGGCCTCGAATCGTTTTCGTCATCCGCGCTCAAAGTTCTGCTCGGACCACTGCGTGCGCTTGAAATCAAAATGGGCGTTGGAGATTGGGAGTTCGACGAGTCGGATAATACGCTGGAGAATGTTTCCAAACTTGCACGGTCGAAGTACTACGTGGATTGGCGCAATGAAGTTCAGCGAGTCTTCGAGACGATCGAAAGAGCGGGGCGTGCTCCAGAGCCTCCGCAGCGGAATCTTACCCGGCTGATTCTCATTATCCTGCCTGCAAGTCTTCCGGTGATGCCTCTCGCAACCTGGAAGCCGTGGGATCCGCGAGCTCGTGGCTTCGACGTCGAGGGCGATGCCAGGAGCATTTGCGACATGGCCCTTAATGGAGCGCCATACCTGCCTGCAATCGCCGAGATCTTGTCAGCGAAGGCTCACGACGCCTCTGATCTCTGGTTGATCGATGGTGACGAAAGAAAGGGCGGTCTTATACAAACCACTTCGGCGGCTGCCTATATGTTGAATTACGCGGCTCTGAAAGCCTTCCGCGATGAGTTTCTCGCCGAAATCAACAACATCCCAAAAGATCTGCATGCAACCGATCAAGTGCGAAAGGCAGTTCGAGGAACGGATTGGACTCCTTTGTGCCCTGTCGGTCTGGCCGGGGATGCACGCCTACGGGACTTTGTCATCGATTTGTTTCTCAGTGGCAATGGGGCCTTGATCTTTTCGAACGCTTTCGTCGAATGGGCTGCCTCTGAAGCACTGCGTCGCGCCCGGCCACGCGTGCTGGTGGCCCGCTATGGCATGCGAACAAGACCCAAGCCGTTCACGGGAATCGCAATTTTCGAGAATCAGGAGAACATCAGTACTCTGCCCGAGATAGACGACCCGCAGGGGAGCGCAGTTGACGCAGTAGAACTGGCACGCTATATATGGCTCGCTGCTTTGCGATATCCCGAGCAGGAGCAAACCTGCTGCCTTTGCGTTCCTGAATCTCTCAATGCCGTCTATCTGATTGCACCGTCCGGGCAATCTCCCGACTGGAGCGAGAACCACTCCGCCTCACCACGCGAGATTTGCGCGTGGGTTGGAAGTGTTTTGAAGGAGTAAGCCCTACACAAACTTCCTTCGCTTTTACGATGTAGGACGATCATTAGGCAGAATCAGCGAATGGATCACTAGGCAGCCTCGGGGATCTGTCCGTTGTTCTTATCGGACCGAGGTTTTTCCGCTTTCGGCGGTCGGCTGCTTCACATGCTCCGAAGTCAATGGATGAACCGAAACGAGAGAGGTCCCCAAAACCTGATTTCCCTTTTGAAGCTGAACGCTCACCAACGCCTGAAACAGGGGAGGACCACCGTTCGCCCCGTGGATGCCCTGAGCAGCAAGTGCTTTTGAAAGCTCTTCCACGCCAGCTTTGGAGGTTGCGAAACGAGCGGCTCCTTCGGATCCCATACAGTCCAAGCCGCCGAAGTCCGCAATGTACCGCCCGGAAACAATGCCGGGTCCAATAGTGATGAGGGCGTGGTCCGTTTTCACAACCTGAGTCACGGGATCTCGCTCAGTGTGATAGAGGCGTTCCTCTCCTGGCCGGGGATGGGAATTCTCGATCAGGCCGGCCCAGTCCTTCTCAACGGTTTGTGGGCTCTTGAATCTGAAATCACCCATCGTGTTGAATTGGGCCACCGCGTAACTCTGAAAAGAAGACCCAACCAGAATCACGTTGTGCTGGTTGAGATCCTCCGAAGTGAGGTCTCTTCCTGCCTTGATGATCGGTCTGAGTCCGAGCCGTCCGAAGAGATTGGCAAAGATTCCTACCGCGTCAAGATCGCCCGAGCCCAAATAAACATCCTCGTAGTAAAGCTTGCCGGCTTTTGCCACAAGCGCCGGGTTAGCGGCAAATTTCTGCGCCAGTTCCGGGTCGACAGGAGCGCCGCGGTAGTCGCTTTCTCCGTGCGGAAACCAGAACAGGTCACTGCTTGAGTCCAGTAGAAAAACCCCATCCGCATGTGCGATGATCGGGGTCGGGTCATTGCCGAGCAGTGCGGTCCAAAATGCCTCTACCTGATCGCTTGATTGGTTGGAGCTCAGTTCTGCGCTAGCTGCGGCGACGCCTCTGTTGGTTCCAGAGCGGAGCTTCTCTGTCGCCGACCAGAAACCAAGTGCGAAGATAACCATCATCGCCGTTCCAACAAGTGCAATGCGGAAGAGCAATTTGCCAAATTGACTGTTTTTTGGAGGAAGAGGCGGTGCGTCTTTGCTCTCGGAAATGTGATCGGCGACGGAAGCGTCATGGATTTCCTTTGCTTCTGGATTAGGAAACGAATGGCTGTCGAGGGCCGAGGGCCGGGCTGCAAGTTGTTCAATGACCGGGACATAACTACCTTTAGGGATGCCAATCAATATGGGATCGTGCTTGCCGTCGGTTTCGTAATATTCCTGCAGTTTCAGCCTCAGTCGGTGAATCTGCACGCGGACGACGGGATCGGCCTTTGGGTCGAAATCCGATGACCGGCTGAATACCTCCACCCCGATCGTGTATTCCTTCAGTGTTTCAGCGTCGGGTCCATACGCCTGAGCCACCAGAAACCCGAGGAGATGTTGCATGCTGTGCGCATTGCGGAACGCAGGAGATTGCAGAATCCGCTGCAGTTGGCGTTGGCTTTGTTCCTGGGACAGCAGCACTATGCCGAATTGAGTTTCAGCCATTCGGTCCCCCAACATGCGACGAAATCTTAGGATTTGACGCTTCCACCTTTTGGTCTCCCTTCGGCACAGGCGCTGAGGGGTGGGTCCCAACTTTGACCGGATAATTTTACGCCAGATTTAAGCTCATGGGTGAGGGCCTTTAACCCTCCGGAGACCAGTCCCGTCGCGCGACGCCTATCCCAGGCTGCTGCCGATTCCTCCTCTGTAACAAAATGTAACACGGATGTTACCCCTCGATCTCGCATGTGGGATCTCGTCGGATCTACTGCCTCAAGTGCATGTTTCAAACGCTTGCAACCCCTGGACACTTGCAACTTGAGACGTCGTTGCACCAATATTCCAGCGATTCTCGACGGGCTCGTTTCTGGAGCCATCGCTGATCTACAGCGCAGATCGGATCAAAGTCGTGAGTATACCCTTCGTCGGCGGTGAAAACGCTAACATTGGGCGATCTGGCGAGAATTGGATGGATTCGGCAGGCGAAATCTGACAGCGCGGCTAAGAGCGGCGCGGGGAGTCAATCTGGACCAAGACCTGTAAATCGGGGGCAAGAAAGGACGAACGAATATGAACTCAGTGAGACTAAGGACGCCATCAATCCTGTCCCTTCTGGGACTGATAATCTGGTTGGTCGCCGGGGGGTTCGCGAGAGCTCAAGTCGATCAGGGCACGATCGCTGGTACGGTTCAGGACACCACTGGTGCAGTAATCCCAAACGCCCAAGTGACATTAACCAGCACTGATACTGGGCTCGTGCTTCAAGACAAGACCGACGAGCATGGAATGTACACCTTCTCTCCAATCAAAATCGGTCTTTACACCGTCAAGGCTTTCGCCCCGAACTTTGGAACCACAGTGCAGGAGAACTTGCGGCTCGATATCGGCGCGCGGCTCTATGTTGTGCTCACACTAAGACCAGCGGGGGCCACAACACAGGTGACCGTGACATCGGCCCCTCCTTTGCTGCAAACCGAACAAGGCACGGTGGGCCAGGTCGTCAGCACGCAGCTCATTAACAACCTTCCGCTCAATGGGCGCAACTGGGTCTTCATTGCGCAATTGACTGCTGGTACAGCCCCATCGATAAACGGCCTAAGCCGAGGTGCTGGAACCGGTGATTTCTATGCCAATGGACAGCGCGCCACCCAAAACAATTTCATCCTCGACGGCGTAGACAACAACGTGAACGTCATCGACTTCATGAACGGGGCAAGCTACAACGTGAAACCCCCACCGGATGCGCTGGCGGAGTTCAAAGTGGACACGACCGATTACAGCGCCGAATTCGGACACTCGGCAGGAGCGGTGCTAAGCGCTGATACCAAGTCGGGCACGAACGAGATTCACGGAAGCGCATGGGAATACGCGCGGGATCAGGTGCTGGACGCCATCCCTTGGAACGCGAAAGGGAACCCTCCCTACAAGGAGAACCAGTTCGGAGCCACCCTCGGGCTTCCACTTCTTCGCAACAAGTTGTTCTATTTCGGCGATGCCGAGGCGAACCGGATATCAATCGGCACGACTTACACGTTCACTGTTCCCACGGCTCTGATGCGCCAGGGAAACTTCTCAGAATTGCTGAATACAAGCCTGACGGGTTCAGCCAAACCCATCACGCTTTATGAGCCCAACTCCGGTGGCACGCAGCTGATGGTGTGCAACGGACAGCAAAATGTCATGTGCGCCAACCAGATCGACACTGTAGCCCAAAACATTCTCAATTTGTACCCCAAGCCGAATACGAATGGCGGGTTGACCAACAACAACTACTCCACGAACATTACGAACATCAGCGATACCTGGCAATGGGATCAACGCCTCGATTGGAACATCAGCGCCAAAGACCAAGCTTACGCGCGGTTCAGCTATGCTCACGCCCAATCAGCAGCTCCATCACCAGTCGGACCGGTGCTCGATGGCGTCCAGTGGTCCGGCAATGAGAATGTAGCTGACCTGAGCGAGAACGGAATGGGAAGCGAAACGCACATCTTCAACCCAAAGCTGGTGAATGAATTTCGCTTTTCCTATAACTGGGGCAACTTCAACAACCTTCAGGAAAACGCAGACACCAATGTTGCCAAATCGCTGGGCCTGGGTGGTGTTCCGTTCGGTGCGGGCTGGCCGAAAAACGGTGGCTTGCCGAACCTGAACCCAAGCGGTATCTCCACGGTGGGAACCGGATGGAGCGTACCATCGGTCGAGTTCCAGAATGTGTATCAGATTCTCGACAACCTGACGAAGATCGCTGGCAGGCACTCGCTGAAAACGGGGGTATCGTTCCAGAGCGTCCGTTCGGCGTTCCTGCAGCCAGGCTGTTCACGCGGCGTATACGATTGGACCGGGCTATTCACGTCAAATCTCGGAGCCAGCTTTACGGGATTTGGCGTAGCCGACATGCTGGCAAACCAGATGCATGACTCTCAAATAACCGGCGACGACAATGTCGCGGACACCCGCTGGTACAACGCGGTATATGTCCAGGACGACTGGAAAATCGCTCGCAAGCTCACGTTCAATCTTGGCTTGCGCTGGGACTACTACCAGCCATGGAAGGAGCAGTCGGACCTGCTCGCCAACTTCGTCCCTCTCAGTGCAGGGATAGGTACCGGGAAAGGGACCCTGCTGTTCGCCAAGAAGGTCCAATCCAGTCTGAATCTTCCTGCCGCTTTCACTGCGCTCGCGACAGCGAACAACATCGCGATCCAATACTCCGATAACGAGAGACTCGTGAACAGGCAAAAGACAAACTTTGCGCCTCGCCTTGGCTTTGCGTATACAGTGATGCCAAGAACCGTGTTGAGGGGCGGGTTTGGAATCTTCTATGGCGGAATTGAGAGCTTTGGAAGCGCCAATCTTGGCAACAGCTATCCCTTTATCGTGTCGGCCAGCGTAACATCACCGACCTGCACCGCGACCAGTTGCCAGTCTCTCGCGAGCGCCTCTGCAGGAAACGTTACGCTGGAAACCGGAATGGGAGCCCAGCTCTCCCAGGGACTGGTAAACTTCATCTCTTATCCAGGATTGAATCAGATCGATCAAAACGCAAAGACGACATACTCAGAGGAGTACAATCTCACAGCTGAACGCAGCTTGTCGAATAGCATGATCGCGACAGTAGGATGGGTTGGGAGTGTGAGCAAGCATCTTATTACGGCCGCAGGCTCAGGCGCCAACTCTCCTGCAGCTTTGCTGAATCCGGCCAATAACACTCAGAGCGTGCTACCGTTCCCAGGGTTTGGCGGCGTCGGCTACGAAGACTATGGAGCTCACGGCACCTATAACGGCTTGCAGGCCAAGATCCAGAAGCGCTACTCGAGCGGGTTGGACTTCCTGGCCACCTACACCTGGTCGCACAGCCTCGACAACGGGGTTACCGGTCTTTCGAACAATCCACAAAAGTACGTGAGGAACTTCCTCCTGATTCCGATTAACGACGAGTACACGAATAGCGGCTGGGATACGCGTCACCGCTTCAACTTCAGCGGAGTCTACGATCTACCCTTCGGCAGGGGAAGAAAGTATCTCGCACAGAGCAGCAGAGCGTTGGACGCCTTTGTGGGGGGATGGTCGGATTCGATCACGTTTGTTGCACAAACCGGCAATCCTTTCCTTGTGTCACCGAACATTTCCACGGCGGCCGGCATCAGCCAGGCGAGGACCTTCGTGATTCGAGATCCGTTTGCGGCTGGAGGCACACCGGATTCATCGAATCCTGGAATCACTTGTGCAACTTCAACACGCAACCGTACGCATTGGTATAACCCGTGTAATTTCGCCAATCCGCTACCGGGAAGCAACATTCCGCAAACCGGAGCGGGGTCTCAAGTCACTAGCGAAGCTGCAGCCATTTCCTATGCAGGCGGCAAATCAGACACAGTCTACGGGCCCGGATACGAGCGTGTGAACATGTCGCTGTTCAAGAGTTTCCCTGTGTGGCGTGAACAGCAGGTGACATTCCGGGCCGACGCCTTCAACCTATTCAACCACCCGACTTTTGGCTATCCAAACGTCATCAGCGACAACTCAAACGGCGGTCAAATCACAGGACCTGCATCACTGGGCGCCAACACGCCAGATGCCCGATTCTTCCAACTCTCGGTGAACTATAAATTCTAGATGCGATCGCCGGAGAAGAGGGGTGAATGCGATGGTTCGCGTTCACCCTTCTGAAAGTGGCGGTTCGTAATTGCAATTGGGCTCAAAACGGGGAGGAAAGTCTGAGTGACCTTCAAGAGAATTAGTCGAGTACGAGTTCTTACGATCTTTATTTCAACACTTGCAATCATCAGTTTTCTTGGGGCATCGGAACAAGTTGCAAGTTCAGGGAAAGCACCAGGCGCGAAGCCGCTGATGAAAGTGCTGCCTCTGTTTACTGCTCCCAATGTGCCCGAGACGGGCCCGGCGGAGATCGAGGCGCCTCCGCTCAAGGATGTCAGGCCCGTCCCACCGGGATTACCCGGCAAGGGCATGGCTCAACATCCAATGCTCTACGTAGGCGAAGGCTATAACAAGATTCTGCTCGTCAACAAAGGCAAGATTATCTGGACCTATTCAACTGGGCCAGGATGGGAATATGACGATGTGTGGATGCTTTCCAACGGAAACATCCTCTTCAGCCGCATGCAGTATCTGGCCGAAGTTACTCCTGACAAAAAAGTAGTATGGCGATTTGACGCGCCACCGGGCACCGAGATTCACACCTGTCAGCCCATCGGATTAGACAAGGTGCTTTTCATCGAAAACGGCTTGCCGCCACACCTGATGGTCGTCAATGTCAAAACCGACGCCGTCGAAGTGGATCACGTGTTGCCGGCCGTCAGCGAGACGGATCGCAAAACGGTTCACGCACAATTTCGGCGCGTTCGCTACACGGCCCAGGGGACCTACTTGGTTCCATTCCTCGAAATGGGCAAGGTGATCGAATACGACAAAGACTTCAACGAAGTTTGGAGCTACGACGTGCCGAGTCCCTGGGCCGCGGTTCGGCTGAAAAATGGCAACACAATGATCACTGATGAGCGAGACGTAACGACACTCGAGGTAACACCGGACAAGAAGGTGGTGTGGAAGGTCTCTCCGGGGGATTTACCTCAAGAATATCGATACGAGAATTCCCAGTCCGCCACTCGATTGGCAAACGGCGACACGATTCTCTGTTCACGGGGTGGCAGCAATGAGGGACCGCAACTTGTTGAGGTGACACCTGGGAAAAAGGTGGTGTGGGTGCTACAGGATTGGACGCACTTCGGTCCGGGAACGGCCGTCCAGATCCTCGATGATCCGGGTGTCCCAGAGGATCCAGGCGGCTCGGAACACTAAGGCAATCTTGCCGGCAGGTTCATCAACGTATCCGCCGCAAGAAGACACTCAATGTAGCAGCAGGCACATTTATGGTATTGCCCCCAAAGCCCGGGTTAACTCCGGGTAGGGCCAAGAAAGAGGAATCAACTCTCATGCCGGAAATTGCAAGAACCTCGCGGCGTAACTTCATTCGCAGATCCTTCGCAGGCGCAATGGCGCTTCCGCTGCTCGGTCGTCTGGCAGCAGATGCTCCATCCATCGAGAATGCCAACGTCAAGTCGGACGTCTTCCGAGTAAACGGCTGCCCGATTCATGATGGGCAGTTGCGGCATGTCGGTGTTGACGCCTTGCTTCAGCTGCTCTCTGCGCACGGAACGAAGTTTTACAAGTCGAGGAAACGCAATGTGCTTTGTGGCCCGTCGGGTCTCATAGCGACTGACGATGTAGTTATGTTGAAGGTGAACGCGCAATGGAAGTGTCGAGGCTGCACCAACACGGACATGCTTCGCGGCCTAATACATCGCATCCTGGGCCATCCTGACGGCTTTACCGGCGAAGTAGTGATCTTTGAAAACGGGCAGGGCAGGCCCGGGGCATTCGACGGGATCCACAGCAACTCTGACAGACCCGAATACAAGCCATTCCCAGAGTTGGAAGGCAAGGTCATAGTGAACGCCGAGCAGCAAGATGTGACGACGATCGACTACCTGGTCAATACTGTCTTCGCCGGAAAGCCCGTTAGCTCGTTCCTCATGGACCCCTTCGCGAACGTCTGGATCACACAGGACGATCACAGGACGAACGGATATCGTCGGATCGGTGAACGAGGCTCCTCTTGCATTTCGTATCCGTGCTTCACAACGCATGGAGGCCACCGCATCGAGCTCAAGGAGGGGCTCTGGACTGGTTCCGGTCATGCTCACAATTTCAAGTTGATCAATTGCGCCGTGCTCAAAGACCACAGCGGCGATATCGGAATGACTGGAGCGCTAAAAATAGTCTACGGAACACTATCAATGAGCGATGGAACCTCAGCAAGACGCCATTACGAAGATCTCGGCTCGCAGTGCGCGAGGATGTGGACTGAGGTCCGCGCACCGGACCTGAACATTTTGGATTGCATCTGGGTGAGCTTTGGTTCGATGACGGCGGGAGGCCAACACGTGAGCGGCTGCATTGGATATCCACCTGAAATTACGAGCCGGCAGAATATTCTGCTTGCCGGTCACGATCCCCTGGCGATCGATTACCACGCCAACAAACACATCCTGTTGCCGCTTGGCGGCACCAATGCCGCAGCTCACGATCCCGACAGCAATCTACGGCTCATGAGCGTCTACAGGCAGGCGGAAGAGACAATCAACAGCGTCGGTGGAATTCGGGGTCACAAAGTTTGCACCGGCGACAACAAAATTCAACTCGTCGCCGCCGGCGCGATGGACGTGGCTGCCGCCAAGGCCTGGCCGCATTACGCGTAGACCCTCGCCACACAGGAGCGAAGAGGGAGATGAGAGAAAGAAGAGAATTTCTGCGCATTGCCGGGGCTGGGGTAGCCGGGGCTATGACTGCTTCGGCGGTGTTGAGAAGCCACGGGCAGGCCGCTGAGAATCCGGCGCACGCCGGAGGACACGGTTTCACAATCCGCGCATTCGGCACAACCGGCGATGGAAAGACCATGGATACGGCGGCTGTGAATCACGCCATCGAGGCGGCGGTGGATGCCGGGGGCGGCACGGTTTATTTCCCGGCGGGACAATACCTCTGTCATTCAATTCGACTCAAGAGCAATGTGGCGCTTTATCTCGACCAGGGCGCAATCATCATCGCGGCAGACGCGCTGCCGGAGGGCTCCATCGGTGGATACGACGATCCGGAGCCGGAACAGCAGTGGGAAGCCTATCAGGATTTCGGCCACAATCACTGGCACAACAGCCTTATCTGGGGCGAGGGCTTGAGCAATGTCTCGATTCTCGGTCCCGGCCGCATCTGGGGGCGCGGGTTGGTGCGCAACTACAATCCCCAGAGCCAGGACCTCATGCAGCGGCGCGTGAAAGGCGTAGGCAACAAGACCATCTCGCTCAAAAACTGCCGGAACGTGCAGTTGAAGGAATTCCAGATCCTCAACGGCGGCTGGTTCGGAATTCTGGCCACGGGCGTGGACAACCTGGTGATCGATGGGTTAGCGATCGACACCAACCGCGACGGCATGGACATTGACTGCTGCCGCAACGTGCGGGTGAGCAATTGCGCGGTGAATTCGCCGCACGATGACGCTATCGTTCCCAAGAGCAGCTATGCGCTCGGTGAAGCCCGTGCCACGGAAAACCTGGAGATCGTGAATTGCTACGTGACCGGCGCGTATCAGGTGGGCACGATGCTCGATGGCACGTGGCAGAAGTTCGAGGCAGGTTCTAGCGTTCCGCGGACCGGACGAATTAAGTTGGGAACCGAATCGAACGGTGGTTTCAAGAACATCACCATCAGCAATTGCGTGTTCGATGGCTGCCAGGGTCTGGCGCTGGAGACCGTCGATGGTGCACTGCTTGAAGACGTGACGGTGTCCAACATCACCATGCGCGACATTGTCTCTGCACCTATCTTCCTGCGCCTGGGCAGTCGTTTGCGTGGGCCAGAGGGATCAACCACGACAGGGACTTTGCAGCGCGTGAGGCTGAGCAACATCGTGTGCTCAAATTCGGCCTCGCACTTGGGCTGCATCATCAGCGGCGTCCCAGGGCACGAGATTCAAGACCTCACGCTCGAGGGAATCTTCATTCAGCATCGCGGCGGAGGAACGAAAGATCAGGCAGCCATCCTCCCCGCGGAGAACGAAAACAAATATCCGGAGCCGAACATGTTCGGGAACATGCCTTCACAGGGTATGTATCTTCGCCATGTGAAGAACCTAACCCTGAGCGGCATCGTGATCGCCGCCATGAGCGATGATGCGCGGCCTGCGTTCATTCTTCAAAACGTAAGCGGCGCGGACCTGTTTCACATCAGGACGCCGGATAGCGCTCCTGTGCTCGAGATGCGCGACAGCACGGGCGTGCAGGCGATGTGGGTGAACAGAATGAAGGACGGGGCGGTACAGGATTGATTGGTTAAGGCTGCTCCGCAGGCACAAAGACCATTTCAACGATCAGGGAGATTGTAGGGCGCGCGCTCTGGGTGCAAACATTGGCTGCCACAGCTCATAACACGGCAAATGCATGAAGGAGATTGTTCAGCGAGGTTGTCGAGCGGTCGACGAGATCATCACAGTCAAGAGAGCTCGATATGCTTCACGCGGGACGCTAAGAATGGGGCAAACATGGCTGACGAACAGCAGAGCAGACGTGATTTTCTGCGCGTGGGACTGGGTGGAGCTGCGTGGTTGGGTGTTGGCTCCCGTTTATCTGGCACCGATATGCGCTCACGGGTTGTCGTCGCTCGTGATCCCGCGCTGCGTGGTTCCGGCTCCGCCATCGATGACGTAAGGCTCCTGGCGCTCCTTGATCGAACAGTCGTGAATTTGTTCGCGTCTGGCCGCGGAACTGGGGCCTTGCCTGAGAACTCAGTTGCAACCTGGCAGCACATCGCCAAGCCCGGGGAACGCGTCGGGATTAAAGTCAATACGCTTGGCGGGCCTGCCATGTCCACGAGTGCCGTAGTCGTCGACGCCATCTGCGAACGGTTGCAGCAGGCCGGAAGCAAGCCTGCTGACATCGTTGTCTGGGATCGCCAGACCTGGGAACTTGAGCGCGCGGGGTTCCGCATCGTGGAGGGCGGCAATCGCGTTCAGTGCTATGGTTCCGACCGCGCCGGTTATCAGAACGCTGTGTCCACCTGGTGCAGCGTGAGCAATCGTCTTTCCAATATTCTTCTTCGCTGCGACGTGCTCATCAACGTCCCCATCCTCAAGGACCATGAACTCGCGGGTATCACGCTGGCGCTAAAAAACATTTACGGAGTAATCTCCAATCCGAACCAATGCCACGCCAATGGCTGCGACCCTTCGATCGCGGATCTGAATATGCTGCCCGAAATCCGGCAGCGCCTTCGAGTTACGATCGGGGATGCCACCACGGCAGTCTATGAGGGGGGGCCCAGCCGGCCGGGACATACGTGGCCATGTAACACGCTTCTTGCTAGTCAGGATCCGGTCGCGATTGACTTCACCGGTTGGCAGATGATCGAGCGCAAGAGATCGGAGAAAGGCTTGCCGCCGCTGGCGGCGGTTGGCCGGCCGACGCGCTTCCTCAATACTGCCGCTGACTTTCGCCACCGCCTCGGCTCTTGTGATCCTCGACGCATTGTGCTGGTGGAAACTTAGCTGCGAGGCGCCTTCTGTCTTGTGAGCGTTTCGAAAGGACACGCAATCAGACATTTCAATGATCAATCGAGGGTAATCACATGCGCATCAATTCCAAACTCGCCACTCAACACTGGATGTTGGTTGTTCTCATTGCTCTCTTGTTTCCTGACGCACCGTTGCTGGCCACCCAGGCAACGCAGCCGAATCCGGCACCGGCGCCGGCACAGAACGCTCAGCCCGCCAGGCCACCGCTCCCCAAGCCCCATTACGACGAGAGCAAGATTCACAACTACACGCTTCCCGATCCGCTGCTGCTGCTGAACGGCGCGCGCGTCAAGGACGCGGATGCATGGTACCGCGTGCGTCGGCCCGAGTTGCTGAATCTCTTTTCCACTTACGTTTACGGTCACACGCCAACCTACACGCCTGAGATGAAGTGCCAGCAGTTTGAGAGTTCCGAGACCGCGCTCAATGAAACCGCTCTGCGCCGTCAAGTCACCTGCTATTTCGACGGAAAGCCGACCGGCCCGAAGATGGATATTCTGATCTATCTCCCAATTTCGGCGACCACAAAGCCCGTCCCGCTTTTTCTTGGGTTGAACTTCAGCGGCAATCAGAGCGTCAATGCAGACCCTGCAATCAAACTTGCGCAGGTTTGGAATCGCGATACCAAGACCCTTCAGCAGGCTGCGGAGTCATCCCGCGGTACTTGGGCGCGTGAGTGGCAGGTAGAGAAGGTGATCGCCCACGGCTATGGAATTGCTTCGATCTACTATGGCGACATCGATCCCGACTTTGCAGGAGGAATAGCTTATGGGGTCCGTCCACTTTTCTTCTCGGCCTATCAGTTAGGCCCTCAGCCTGATGACTGGGGCTCGATCGGCGCATGGGCCTGGGGATTAAGCCGCGCTCTCGATTATCTGGAGACAGACAAGGAGGTCGATGCGAAGCGCGTTGCGCTGGTGGGGCAATCGCGGCTGGGCAAGACCGTTCTCTGGGCCGGGGCACAGGACACGCGCTTCGCCATGGTCATCGCCAACTGCTCGGGGCGAAGCGGCGCTTCGCTGGCGCGGCGAAACTACGGCGAGACCGTAGCTAGTATGGTGATCTCGTTCCCATGGCAGTTCTCTATCAATTACCAGCAATTCGGCAAAGACGTCGACAATCTGCCAGTGGACACGCACGAACTGCTGGCGCTCATAGCGCCCCGGCCCCTATTTTTAGGCACCGCGACGTTGGACAACTGGTCCGACCCGAAGGGTGAGTTTCTCGCGTTGAAGGCGGCCGGCCCTGTGTTTCGGCTGCTCGGGACGCAGGGAATTGGTCCCGGCAAGTTTCCCGCTCCCGATCAGCCGATCCTGGGCCACACCAGTTTCCTGTATCGAACCGGCGAGCACCAGATCACCGCCTACAACTGGGACCTATTTCTTCAGTTTGCAGACAAGTATCTTCCGAAGTAGGCGTGTTAAGTGCGTTGGCTAAAACTGATCCGATGTTATTTCTTGACATCAACACGGATAAACAAGGAGAGATGGATGCCCGCAAGAATGATTACATGGCCGATGAAAGCCATTTCAATCGCAGCGCTGCTCGCATGTAACATGCTGGTCCCGGCATTAAGTGGACAAACCCAGGCGCTGCCGGGAACATACGCAATAAGACCGGGCCCCCTGCCGGGCCACGGACTCGCTGAGCATCCCTTTGTTTATTGCGGAGAATTCGATTACGTCGACCCCCAACAGACGATTTACATTGTCCGGGACGGTCAAGTTGCATGGACGTATTCGATTCCGACCCGAATGATGGTCCATGGAAAATCGCAGATGGCGGAACTAGGTCTTTGACAACCTGAATTTGTTCCTTCTGTAGCCGAACTTCTGGCGGGCCTTTTTGCGCGTGAACTTCCAGTTGATGTCGACACGGTCACGATTCATTTTCCGGTTCCATGCTTGCGCTTCG
>Ga0209517_10005888_pt1 | contig 15407 bp, 14 predicted proteins | sample PeaSoiMetSII2010_FD_187695 | JGI IMG/M metagenome (GOLD analysis project Ga0209517, IMG submission 187695) | Peat soil microbial communities from Weissenstadt, Germany - SII-2010 (SPAdes) (version 2) | ecosystem: Environmental > Terrestrial > Soil > Wetlands > Peat | place: Germany... | reverse complement strand
CACCGGCAACAACGAGTTCGTCCGAAATTTGCCGTATAACGCGGCTCGCGCAGTGGCCTACGGGCTGCCTGCGGACGAGGGTCTGAAAGCGGTAACGATCAACGCGGCGCAGATCTGGGGCGTCGCCGATAAGATGGGGTCCATCGAGAAAGGCAAGTGGGCGGACCTGATGGTGACCACCGGCGATCCGCTCGAGACCCCGACGCAGATCAAACATTTGTATATTAAGGGTCAGGAAATCGACCTGACGAATAAGCAAACGCGGCTGTACGAGAAGTATTTGAGTCGTCCATAGGAGGGTTTTTCATGACCCGTTCGTGCTTGTTTTTACTAGCGCTGCCGTTGGCGGCCAGCTCGATTCGCATCTGGCAGACCAACAGCGCCGGCGACGTGGTGGATGTCATCGATCCGGCCACCAACAAGATTGTCCTGAAGGTGAAGGACATCGAAGTGCCGCACGGCGTCGCGTTCTCGCCCGATGGAACCCGCGCCTACATCAGTTGCGAATCGGAAAAAACGCTGTGGGCGACGGACACGAAGACCGGAAAGCTGCTGGGGAAAGCTCCGCTGACGGGGCATCCCAATAACATTTCCATTTCGAGGGACGGCAAGCGCGTGTTCGTCGGGATCGTGCAGCAGCCGGGCGCGGTGGACGTGATTGACACGGCGACCATGAAGAACATCAAGTCGATCGCGGTCAAGGGCGGCATTCACAACACCTACGTGACTCCCGACGGCAAATGGGTGCTGGCCGGATCGATCGTCGGGAAAATGCTGACCGTGATCGACCCCGAAACGTTACAGATCGCGTGGGAGAAGCCGTTCGATCTGGGCGTGCGGCCGATCGCGTTTGAGAAAGCGGCCGACGGGTCGACCAGCCGGCTGTTCATCCAGCTTTCCGGCTACAGCGGATTTGCGGTGCTGAATTTCAAGACACACGAGGAAGAGACTCGGATCAAGCTGCCGAGCGAGCCGTCGGGCGGCCATACCGAAGGCGGCGCTCCTTCGCACGGGATCGGCGTCGCGCCTGACGGGAAGACGCTGTGGGTGGATAGCTCGCTGGCGAACGCGGTGTTTATTTATTCGCTGCCGGATTTGAAAGTGCTCGGGTACGTGAAGACCGGCGAGGTCCCGGATTGGATCACGTTCACTCCTGACGGCAAGCTGATTTACATCGCCAACTCGGGCTCGAACTCCGTCTCAGCCATCGACACTTCGACGCGAAAAGAGGTCGCGCGGATTCCCGTGGGCGAAGTGCCCAAACGGAATGGGACGGTCGTGATTCCTTAGGAGTTCGTTGAAAAAGCGGACAGGCCGAGTAGTTCTGTTCCTTGCGAGCCCAAAGTCATTCCGAGCGGAGCGATGAATCTGCTTTTCGTTCGGATGCTATAAACGCTTCAAAAGCAGATCCCTCGCTGACGCTCGGGATGACGGGCATTGTAAGTATGACTACGCGAAAACGCTATTCGTATCTGAGCGCGACTAACGGGTCGACTTTCGTCGCTCGCATCCCCGGAATGATGCACGCAGCCGCGGTCACCGCGACCAAAAGCGCCGCCATCGCGACGAACGTTATCGGATCGAAAGCGCTGACGCCGAACAGCAGCCCGCTGATCACGCGCGTTAACGCCAATGCTCCCGCCGCGCCCACCGCGACCCCCGCCAAAGCCAGACGCATTCCCTGACCCAGCACCAGGTTCAACACGTCGCGCCGCTTCGCGCCCATCGCCATTCGGATCCCGAACTCAGTGGTGCGTCGCGTCACGGAATACGAGATGACGCCGTACAACCCCACCGCCGCCAGCACTAGCGCCGTCCCTGAAAACAGCCCGAGCAGCGTGGTGAGAAACCTCGGCCGCGATCGCACCCCGTCCATCACTTCGTCCATTGTCTGGACCTGCGATACCGGCAACGACGGATCGACCGCGCGCACCGCGCCGCGCGCCGCCGAGATCAGCGACTTCGGGTCTCGCGTCGTGCGCGCAACCACGTAGAGCTGGCGCGTTTGAAATCCCTGCCGGTAGGGAAAGAACAGCTCCGTGCCCGCCGGCTTGTCCAGACCCGCGTTTTTCACATCGGCGACCACGCCGACGATGGTGAGCCACGGGTCCTGGAACCCAGGCCGCACGCGATGGCCGATGGCGCTCTCGTTGCCGTAGTATGTGCGCGCAAAGGTCTCGTTGATGATCGCGCTGGGCATCGCGCCGGGCGCGTCGCGCTGGTCGAAGAAGCGGCCTTCCACCAACCGGATGCCCATGGTTTCGAAGAAATGGTCCCCCACGGTCTGCCAATAATCGATGTTGTGGCCCGGCCCGTTCGGCACCGGCGTGAAATTCTCGATCTGCGTGTCGTTGGCGTTGATAAAGCGCTGTGGCGGCAAACCCGCCATGACCGTCATCGACTCGACGCCCGGAATCGCCGAAACCTGCTCCTCCACTCGCTGCCAGAATCGCGTGATATCGGGTGGATTCGGGTACATCGTTTGCGGGAGATTGACTTGCATGGTGAGCAGCCTGCCGGGCTCGAATCCGGGGTTCACATCGCTCAATTTCCAGAAAGCGCGGATCATCAACCCGGTGCCGATCAGGAGAATCAAAGCAAGCGCCAGTTCGCTCGCCACTAATGCGGATCGAAACCGGTTGGATGCGATCGACCCCGCGGTGCGCCCGCCCGCTGCTTTCAGCGCGTCATGCAAAGTTCCCGCGGCGATCTGCGCCAGCGGAGCCATTCCGAAAATGAATGCGGTCAGCAGCGACACTCCCAATGTGACGCCTAAGACTACCGGGTCGATATTCACTTCGTCTGCCCGTGGAATACTGGCCGACCCGGCTGCCACGACAAGCTTAAGCCCCACCAGAGCCAGCGCCAATCCTACGGCAGCGCCGGCGAGCGACAATAGCAATCCCTCCGTGGTGAACTGCCGGATCAGTTGAGCCATACCCGCGCCCAGCGCCTTGCGAATCGCGATCTCGCGCTGCCTGGCCTCAGCACGCGCGAGCAGAAGATTGGCGACGTTCACGCACGCGATTAGTAAGACAAACGCGACCGCGCCCATCAGCGTCCACAACGCCGGGCGAATCGTCCGGACCACTTCGTCGTGGAGTCCATAGCTGACGATGGGATGAGCGTCCGGGCTGAACGGATGCATCGCCGCCCCCAGCCGCGCCTTCGATTGCGCCACGTGTACCGCGATCTCATCCTGCGCCTGCCGCAGATTGACGCTTGGTTTCAAACGTCCCAGGACGAACAGAAAATGACTGCCGCGCCGCCTCGGATCGGGAGGCCCCAACTGCAGCGGCAGCCACAATTCAGGCGCAGGCAGGGCTCCGGGAGGAAATGAAAATCCCGACGGCATTACTCCGGCGAGATTGGCGTTTCGTCCGTTGATCTGGACTACTTTGCCGATGACTCCGGAATCTTTTCCAAAGGCCCGCTCCCATAGTCCGTGCGAAATAACCACGGTCGGCGCCACGCCCGGGATATCGTCCTGCGGGGTGATCAGCCGTCCGATCTCAGGAGGAACGCCGAGCGAACCGAGCAAACCCCCTGTTACCGCGCAGCTATTCACACGAATCGGATCCGCTGCGCCGGCCAGGTTCACGCCGTTGGTAGCCCACGCATCCAGCGTTTCCCAGGAATGCAATTCCCGAGCCAGTTCGTCATACTCCGGCGGCGAAACCGGGAATCTCCGCAATCCGCCGTTGGGAAACGTCGGAAACTCCGTATAGAGCCGGACCAATCGCGATGGATCTTTATATCCCAGTGGCCGCAGCAACACCGCGTGGACCACGCTGAAAATCGCGCTCGTCGCGCCGATTCCGAGTGCCAGGCAGACAACCGCAGCGGCCGTAAATCCGCCGCTTTTGGCCAACATCCTGACGGAATACCGAACGTCTTTGAAAAATGTCGACACGGCTGGTTCCTCAGGTTATATACGAGTTGAAAAACGAATGGTTACGATTCTTCGATGATTTCGAAACTGGTGACAATCTCGACAGTCGGCCGCAGGGTCGCCGAGACGCCGCAATATTTGGTGTTCGAAAGCTCGATGGCCTGTTTCACTGCGGCTTCCGATATTCCCCGACCCTTCACGATATGGCGGACCTCCATGCGGGTAAAATTGCGCGGATGCTCCTCCCGCTGTTCGCCCCGGACCTCGACTCGGTAGTCGGTCACCTGCTCCCGCTTCTTTTTCAGAATTGAAATGACGTCGGCTCCGGTGCATCCTCCCAGCGCGATCAGAAGCAGCTCCAGCGGGCTCGATGCGGCCGACCGCTGGCCGTCGAGATCCAGAGGAATGGCATGTCCCCGCGGCGGAATCGCGATCAGGAAGTCGTTGCCGGCGTAATGCACGGTTGCGTAGGGACTTTTCATTCATCCAGGTTAAACTAAGGGTTCATGTCTGAAGTGCTTACGCTTTCGCAAATCCAGGCCGCCCGGCAAAGGATCGCGCCCTGTATCCGGCGCACTCCGCTGACTCCCAACGCGACGCTCAGCGAGCGTCTACGAACCAACGTCTACGTCAAGCTGGAGATGTTTCAAAAGACCGGAGCCTTCAAAGTTCGCGGCGCTTTCAACAAGGCGCTGAGTCTGCGGCCGGAAGAGCGCGGTAAAGGAATCGTCAGCGTCAGCGGAGGCAACCACGCCCAGGCCGTCGCCTACGTCGCTCGCGCGCTGGGCCTGAAGGCTCTTCTTCTGATGCCCGAGGGGACCCCGCGCAATTACGTCGAAGCCACGCGCGGCTATGGCGCGGAAGTGAAATTCGCCGCCAACGCCACCGCCGCCTTCGACGCTGTCGCCGAGTATGAGAAGGACGGCTGGGCTTACATCCATCCCTTCGACGATCCGCTGGTTATGGCGGGTCAGGGCACGCTAGGCCTGGAAATTCTCGAAGATGTTCCGCAGGTGACCGACGTGATCGTGAGCATCGGTGGCGGCGGATTCATCGGCGGCGTGGCGACGGCTGTAAAATCCCTGAAACCGGCGGTGCGTATGTGGGGCGTCGAAACCGAAGGTGCCGATTGTATGTCGAAATCTCTGGCCGCCGGCAGGATCGTGACGCTCGAAACCATCACGTCCGTGGCCCGCACCCTCGGAGCGCCCGCGCCCAGCGAGCGGACCATGGAAATCGCCAAGCGCCTGCTCGAAAGCATCACGATCGTGCCCGACAAGGAAGCTGTCGCCAGCATGAAGTTCATTCTCGAGCGCTTGAAAGTCCTCACCGAGCCCGCCGCCTCCTGCACGCTCGCCGCCGCCGACCGCCTGCGCGATAATTTTTCCTCCGGCCGTCACGTAGTGCTGGTCCTGTGCGGTGGAAATGTCTCGGTCGAAGACGTTTGCCGCCTGACCAATCAATTTGCCGTGTAGGGAATAAATCTTCGCCCTTCGCGGTCTTCCACTGCGAAATGGGCAAATTCATCCTCGAAAATCACAATCAAGACGGCGTTGATCGCCGCGGATTCCTCGAATGCATGGCATGGGCCGGCACCGGCCTGCTGGTCAGTTTCAGCGGAGGCGTCGCGCGCAGCCAGACCGTTCATGGCGAACACCACGCGAAGGGCGACCTTCAGTTCGTCCAGATCAGCGACAGCCACATCGGGTTCAACAAGGACGCCAACAAAGACGTCTCCGCAACCCTTCAGGAAGCCGTGAACCGCATCAACGCGCTGCCTGAGCCGCCCGCGTTCATCCTTCACACTGGCGATATTTCGCATCTTTCGAAGCCCGAAGAGTTCGACGCAGCCGAGCAGATACTAAAAGGCGCTAAGGCCGGCGAGATCTTCTATGTTCCCGGCGAGCATGACATCCTCGGCGAAAACGGGAAGAGCTATCTCGACCGCTTCGCCAAGAACACGAAAGGCAACGGATGGTTCAGCTTCGATCAGAGAGGCGTTCACTTCATCGGTCTGGTGAATGTGATGGACCTGAAGCCCGGCGGCCTCGGCAATCTCGGGCAGGATCAACTGGAGTGGCTCGAACAGGACCTGAAATCTCGCTCCGCATCTACGCCCATAGTGGTTTTCGCGCACATTCCTCTGTGGACCGTCTATCAGGATTGGGGCTGGGGAACCGCGGACGGAATGCAGGCGCTCTCCTACATGAAAAAGTTCGGATCAGTCACCGTGCTGAACGGCCACATTCACCAGACCATGCAGAAAACCGAGGGCAATATCACGTTCCACACCGCTACGTCCACTGCATTCCCGCAACCGAAACCTGGAGCCGCGCAATCGCCGGGTCCCATGAAAGTTCCCGCCGAGCAGCTCCGCAGCCTGCTGGGCCTGACTCAGGTGAGCTACGTGCGCGGGAAAAAGCAGCTTGCCATCATCGATTCTTCGCTCGACTCCGGCAACACCGTCGCGTCCAATGAAATCAAAATAGATAATTTCAGCTTCGCGCCGGTGGCCGCCAAAATTACTCCCGGTACCGAAGTCACCTGGACCAATCACGACGATATTCCGCACAACGTGATTGCCACCGACAAGAGCTTTGCCTCCCCGGTCCTCGACACCGATCAGAAGTTCACACGCCGCTTCACCGAGCCGGGCGAACATAACTACTTCTGCTCGCTTCACCCCAAGATGACCGGTAAGTTAATCGTGTTGGAATAAGAATCGGTGCCAGAACCGGCAAAACTCGCGCGCTTCGAGCAAGCAATGATGCCCCACTTCGACGCGGCCTACAACCTGGCGCGCTGGCTGACCCGCCGCTCTGAGGACGCCGACGACGTGGTACAGGAGGCCTATCTTCGTGCCTACACGTTCTTCGATAGCTTCCGCGGCGGCGATGGCCGAGCTTGGCTGTTCACCATCGTCCGCAACACCTGCTACACGTGGCTGCGAAAAAAACACGGCCAGGAGCTGATGACCGAATTCGACGAAACCCTGCACAGTTCCCCTGCCGATTCGTCGAGTCCCGAAATTCAGCATCTACGCCGCGTCGATGCCGAGATGATCCGCGATGGGCTGGAAAAACTTCCTGCCGAGTTCCGGGAAGTTCTGGTCCTGCGCGAAATGGAGGGCCTCTCTTACAAGGAAATCGCCGAAATCACCGGTGTGGCGATCGGCACGGTGATGTCGCGTCTTTCGCGGGCGCGCCGCCGCTTGCATGACGAACTGACCGTTCCCGCGGGTGAGGAGTCCACAGCGTGACCTGCAAGGAGACCCAGACTTTTATGGACGGCTACCTCGACCGCGAGCTCGACCTGGTTCGCAGCATCGACCTCGAACGTCACCTGCACGATTGCCCGGCCTGCGCGACTCTACACGAAGCTCGTCTGAAAGTCCGCGCAGCCATGCCTGCGTTGCGCCATCAGGCTCCTGTGGAATTGAAGAAAAGTGTCCACGCGGCGCTGCTCGAACGCTCACGCGAAGAGGATAAACCTGAGCGCAAGTGGTATCAGTTCCCCTGGTCCGCGATCGCCGCGACCGCCGCCGCATTTGCGCTACTTGCCGTGCTGTGGATTCGTCCCACTTCAAATTCGCTCGAACGTGAAGTGGTCGACAGCCACATCCGTTCTTTGATGGCGAACCACCTGATGGATGTCCCGTCCACCGACCAGCACACCGTGAAGCCGTGGTTCGCGGGCAAACTGGACTTCTCTCCTCCTGTCCGCGACTTCTCCGCCGACGGATTTCGCCTCACCGGAGGCAGGCTCGATTATCTCGACCGTCACCCGGTCGCCGCGCTGGTCTATCAGCGGAATCAGCACATCATTAACGTGTTCGAATGGCCGGTCCCGGCGAGCAACCGATCTTTCCACACGCACGCCCAACAAGGCTATAACGTCATCGAAACCGTTCGTAACGGAGTGGAATATTGGCTGGTCAGCGACCTGAATTCGATCGAACTTCAACAGCTAGCCGATCGCGTCGTGGCGAATTAATGTTTCGTCCCCAACCCGAGCATCGCCAGGCCCACCAGGATCAATCCCAGCCCGCCGAGCTTCCCCCAGGTCATCGCCTCGCCGAAAAATAATTTCGACCATAGGATGGTCCACATATATCCGAGCGCCACCATCGGATACAGCACACTCAACTCCCCGACCGCGATGCCCCGGACGAAAAACACTGACGACAACAAATACGCGACGATTCCAGCAGCCAGCCGCCAGCTCGTCAGCACCGACGCGAGTCCTTTCAACCTGCTCGCACCCGATTTGAGAAACGCAGCTCCGAAGCTTCCCACAAATCCGGCGATAAATACAAACGCCATCGACGAAAGGGGCGTCTTCATTTGCGCGCGCCCCTCCCCAGCATCGCCACGCCGATGACGATCAGCGCGATCCCCGATATCTTCGGGAGATTCAGAGCTTCATGGAAAACCACCACCGACAGTACCGTCACCCACACGAACGTCAGCGCGATCACCGGATAGAGAGCCGACAGTTCGCCATGCCGCAGCGCCAGGACCAGCAGCACCATGCTGGCCCCATATAGCGAATAACCCGCGAACAGTTGCGGAGTGGTGAGAATCGAGATTGCGGTCTTAACCAGCGAGGGGTGCTCGCCCAAAGTCCCGGCGCCGGTCTTGATCAAAACCTGTGCCGCAGCGCCGATCAGCGTGCAGCAAAATACCAGCAGCAACGATCGGCGCTCCTCGGCTGGAGAAACTTGCGTCAAGATTCTCCAGGATAACGCTATTTAATCGAGACAGTCCCCGTGTTGCTGGTCACCGACCCGTCCGGGGTCTTCACCACCAGCGGAATCCCGTCGCCTGTCGGCGCGCCCGAAGGAACGGTAATATTCACCTGGTAGACGCCCGGATATCCGCTCGGCCCCCAGTACGCTACCGCCGCGCTGATCCCGCCGATCGTTACCACCGGCTGAATATTGGCCTCATGCGTCACGCCGTCGATCCCGCTGGTCCCGTCCACGACCGAAGGCGTCAATGCGCCCAAGCCAGTCGCGTAGAAGAATCCGCTGGCGCCGCGCGCCATTGGAGCTGTCGGATAACCTAGATTCGCGCTCGTCGGAGCCGCGATCTTCGCGGTCCCGTCGGTATCGACGAACACCAGAACCGCGTTACCTTGTCCCGTCGCGGGAATCGTGAAGATCCCAGGAGCGCTCGGCACGACCGGTACTGCCTGCGGCTGCGAAGCCTGGCCATTCACCGTCACGATTACCTGCGCGGTCGCGGCGGTCTGCGAATTGCCCAAGATCTCGAACGGCACCTGCGCCGTCACGAACGGAAACGCCCCCGTCGGTGTGCTGGCCTGCAAAGGCGACGGAAACGAATTCCCATTCGAATCCAAGAAAGCCACGCTCAATCCGCCCAGCGAGGTCGAATACGGAATCGTATCAGCGGCCGCTACCGTTGCTCCTGGAAAACTCCCAAAAATCGCGACCAGCGATCCCGGCGCTACCGCCGTCCCGTGCCCGTTGGCATCTTTCGTGAAACTCGCCGCATTCAGCACGCCTCCGGTGGCGACGCTGGGTGCCTGCGCGAAAACCGCGGGCGCGATCGCAAGTACAATGCCGATAAAAAGTGCCTTCTTCATAGCCCAAGAATACGGAAAAACCGCCGCCTGCGAATAGAGGATATTGGACCCTTCCTGGCACATGGTTAACGCGACTGGATTCGCTCCAGAGCCTGCTCCACTTCCGGATGTTTTCCGCCGTCGCGGTCCGCCGCAGCCTGCGCCTCCGCCTTAGCCTCCGGCACCCGGCCGCCTAACTCCAGCACCTGCGCCAGAAGCCAATGCGGCTTATACCAGTCCGGCGCCGCGGCGATCGCTTGGCGGAGGGTTTCCTCCACACCACGCGAATCGTTTGCCGTAGCCTTGAAAGCCGCGAGATTCACCAGCGCATTCTGCGGATCGTCGCCGGTTTCGGGAGCGCTCGTTGCCGCGCGGATCGCAGCCGGCCAAATTTTCGCCGTCAGGAAACGGCGCGAAAAATACAGATCCGCCGACACTCCAAGTTCTCGCGCCCGATCCACCAATTCCGCCGCGAGCCCCGCCTGTCCCCGATCCATCGCCCGCCGAGCCGAGCCCAACAGCACATCGCCCCAACTCAAATACACAGCCAACCCCACGAACGGAATCGCCAAAAATTTGGAAAACCGCTGAAAAAGGGGACTGACTACTCTGTCCCCAGATGCGACGTCCCGCCCGGACCCGGGTGCGCTACGGTGGACAGAGCGGTCAGTCCCCTTTTTCGGCAACCTCTCGCTCACCAGCATCGCCACACACAAATAGAAGTACAACTCCGTAGGAACCGTGAACGCGGTGAACTGCTGGCTCACCAGCATCGCGACGAAGGCGCCTCCCAACGCACCCCGAGCACAAACCAGCCCCGATGCGACCAGTGCGATCAAGCCCGCCAGTCCCAGCACTCCCTCCGAAAGCAGCGCGTCGACGAAAATATTGTGCGGCGATTCATGATAGAAGTCCGGATACGCGCGTTCCAGTTCCAGCGATTCGTGCCGCGGAAACTCGATCGCGAACGTCTCCGGTCCATAACCGGCCAGCCAGCGTCCCCCTGCCATCCTCAACGAGTCACGCCACAGCATCAACCGCGATCCGCCCAGCCGGTCTTCGCTCGACCAGAACGCCCGAGCCCTCAGCCTGGCGCCCGCGGGCGAAATATAAAACGCTGCCAGCACCATCAACAATACTCCCGTCGCTGCCGTCCATTTCCAGTTCACCCGCTCGCGCAGTGCGATGAAAATGGCCCCCGCGATCAGGCCCAGCAGCGCGGCACGGGTCCCGCTCAACACAATCGCAAATCCTGCGACCACCGTTGTCACCGCCGCGGCCCATTTCCACAAGCCCGCCTCCATCCGGGCGAGCGCGGCGCCTGCGAATACGACAAACAACAGATATGTCGCCAGATATGCGGCGTGTCCCAGCGTCCCCGGGGGCCGCACGATCATGAACTGCCCTTCGCCGAACCGGTAACCCGCCGGATCCATCAGCGGATCGATTCCGAAATACTGGAAAATCGCGTAGATCGCGACGGGCAGGCCGGAGAGAACCATGATCCGCAGCCACCGACGATCGGCGCGGTAAGTCCCCGCCGCGGCCGCCGCCAGAATCAACACCGCCAATTCCGCGAGCACTCCCCGTCGTCTCCAGGTGCTCCCATAGAACGAAAACCACCGGTGAGCGGACGCGGCAGTGGCGATCAGAACCGCGATTCCCTCAACCGCGAGAATCCCCCAAAGCCATTTCATCCGCCGCGACGAAATCGCCGGCCACGGCATCCACAACGCCACTGCGGCGCCCGCAAGCACGATCGCGACCTTGGGAATCACATCGAAGTAAAAGGACCACCCGGGCAGAATCAACAACGAAACCAGCGCCGCCAGCGAGGGCAGCCACAGACTCATATTCGCTACGGTAACATCGCCGCCAAATGCTAATTCTCTATTACGGGGCGTTGCCTTTCACCTATTTGGCACCCTCGTCCCACCCCGTATAATCGCGAATAAGGAGCAATCTAACAGTGTTAAGGACGCGGGAACGACTCGATCCGGACCACGCCCCGCCGTTCCAGGTCGACTCCTTCAGCGGATACGATTACCTGCGTCATCTTCGCGGCCGGTCCCGTTTTATACTCATCGTTTGCGCGGCCGCCGGCGTACTCGCTCTGGTCGTCAGTCTTTTACTTCCCAAGCAATACACTGCCACCGCGACCGTCGTCATCGATCCGCCCGCCGGCAGCGATCCCCGTACTTCCACCGCCTTCAGCCCCGTGTATTTCGAATCGCTCCGGGCGTATGAGCTGTTCGCGTCCAGCGACACCCTTTTTCAACGCGCGGTGGAGAAATTTCATGTGCGCGGCCCGCACGATCAGGGTTCCATCGAAGGATTGAAGCGCCGCATCTTGAAGGTGACCAAGGTCCGGGACACCAAGATCCTGGAAGTCGCGGTCACTTTGCCGGATCCCAGACAAGCGCAGGCCGTGGCGCAGTTCCTGGCCGATGAGACCGTTCGTCTCACTCGCGCCGCGAACCTCGAAAACGATCAAGATTTGCTCGCCGAGGCGCGCCGCCGCGTCGATGAGGCCGAGAAACGCCTCGCCCAGGCGCAGGCCGCCTGGCGCGACTTCAGCCATCGGGAACCGATGGAGTCGCTTCGTGACGAACTGGACGCGCTCGCCACATCCCGCGAGCGCCTGGACCGCGATCTCCTCGAATCGCGTGCGGAACTGGCTGAAGCGTCGCTCAATGCCTCCGATCCGCGCCTTCCCGCGGTTCGAGCCCGAGTCGCCAGTCTCGAAAAGCAGCAAGCCGACCTCGCGCGGGAGCTCGAAACCAAAGGGGTCCTTTTGTCCGAACGCAGCGCGCGCGCGCAGGAGTTCGATCAACACGTTCAGTCGGCTCGCAGAGCTTATGATTCCGCAGCCGCCAATGTCAGCGAGCTGGAAGCCGCGGCAGGCTCGCGCGGCGAGCGTCTTCGCGTCCTCGATCCCGGCGTCATCCCCGAGCGTCCCTCCTCGCCGAACATTGTCCTGAACCTGGCCCTTGCGTTGGCGGTCGCGTTCATCGTCTGTCTGACGTATTTGACGCTGACATTCCGCATGTCCGCATGATCGTCTCGCGCAGTTCCTGGAGGTACCAGTTCCTGCCGGGAATGCTGCTGGCGAGCTACGCCGCCTACGTCGCCATCGCGCGAGGTCCGGCGCAATGGGCGGCAGCAGCCATGGCTGTCGTGATTCCTCTGCTTTACTGGATCCTGGTTAACCCCAACGCATGGCTGATGCTGTTTTTCGCCGTTACGCTGCTTGCTCCGCCGCTGCCGGTGGAAGTGGGAAATTCGGGCCCGCACCCCGCCCTGGCGATCGCGGTTCTGGGATTGGCCGCCGGATTCGTGCGGATGAGCGAATGGCGCTTCACGCGCGAGTTTCTTCCCGGCGTCCTCATTTTTTTCTTCGCCGTGCTGGCTGTCAGCGTCGCACCCGCGATGTTGTATTCGGGAACCGAACTTGGCGTCCAGTCCCTGGCACGCGTCGATTTGGCAGCTATTTCCCTGTATGTCTTTTTCTACGTTTCCGCGGGACCCGGCCGGCATGCGGCGATATCGCGGAATCTCGTTTACTTCATCGCGATCGCCTCCGCACTGTTCGCGTGCCTGGATTTTTACTACCAGTTTCCGGCGCCCGCGGGATTCGGACCGCAATTCATCTGGCTGCCATCGGGAGTGTATCGCCGCGCGCAGGGTTTGTTCTATGAAGCCAGTGCGCTCGGCAATTTTTGCGGCTTCTTTCTGGTGATGACCGCGGTAGCACTGGTGCGTGGAGTCGGCAGCCGCATCGTTCTGCTTCTCGGAGGCGCGATTTTTTCGACCGCTCTGATCTTTTCTTACTCCCGCTCTTCCATGCTCGGCGTCGCTTTGGCCATCGCTGCGCTGGGGATCCTGGAGCGTAAGCGCCCCTCGATTCGCCTCATCGCCGTTGCTGCCGCTGTGTCGCTCGCCGTGCTCGTCATAGCTCTGTTCCGCTGGGCGCCTGAATACGCCGCGCTCTACTGGACTCGTTTGTGGGCCAGCGTCCAGTACGCGCTTTCCTCGAACGAAGTAGTTCTCAGCGGCCGCGTCGAATCGTGGAGAATTCTTGGTACCTTCCTGTTGCAGCATCCTTGGCACGCGCTGATCGGAGTTGGATACAAGACCCTCCCGTACTCCGATTTCATCGGCCAGCCGGTGGTCGCCGACAACATGTATCTCAGCATGCTGGTCGAGGCCGGGATTTTCGGCCTTGCAGCGCTGCTGCTGCTGAATTTCGCGATCCTCAAGGCCGGATTTGTCGCCTCGCGCTCTTCTGATGCTGAAAAATCGTTTTACGGCGCCTGGATCTTCTGCTTCTGGCTGGCCGAGTCCGTGCAGATGCTCTCCGCCGACCTGTTGACCTTCTGGCGAATCCTGCCGTTGTACCTGTGGGTGCTGGCGATGGCGGTTCGCCGGACATGAAAGCCCTGTTTCTCGAGCAGTTCAGCGAGCTCGGCGGCGGGCAGCGCAATCTTCTCGACTTGTTGCCCGCTGCGATCGCACACGGCTGGAAGGCCGTAGTGGCCGCTCCTGGAGCGGGACCTCTATTCGACCGCGCCCGCGTCATTGGCGCCGAAACCGTTCAGATTCCGCTCGGCAATTATTCGAATGGACGAAAATCCGTATTCGATGCCGCGCGTTTTCCGCTCGACACGATGCTTCTGTCACGATGGCTTGCACGCCAGCAATACGACGTGTTGTGCGTCGGCGGAGCGCGCCTGCTTCCCGCAGTCGCCATGGATGCTCGCGGTAAAAAAGTTATCTTCCAGGCCCAGCACTTCTTTGAAGACGCGCTCTCTCTCAAGCTGGCTCGCTGGGCGATCCGCAAAGCGGGCGCAACCGTAGTCGCAAATTCGAAGCACGTCGCTTCACAGTTTGAAAATGCGCACGTGGTTTATAACGGAGTCGAAGAGATTCCTTTCATCGAACGCGAATTTGGAAACGATTGGCGTATTGGAATCATCGGCCGCATTGCGCCTATGAAAGGACAGACCGACTTTCTTCGCGCCGCGGCCATCCTGATCTCAGAATTGCCAGCGGTCAGTTTTCAGATCTGTGGCGAGCCGATGTTTTGTCCGCAGGAATATGTCCAGCAGGTTCATGCGCTTGCCGCAGGATTGCCGGTCCGATTCTTAGGCTGGCGCGATGACATTGCCGCGGTGCTCTCCGGGCTGAATCTCCTGATTGTGCCTTCGAGCGACGCCGAAGCCACCACTCGCGTGATTTTGGAAGCGTTTTCAGCCGGCGTCCCCGTCGTTGCCTACGCCGCTGGCGGAATCCCCGAAATCATCCGCGACGGCGAAACCGGCTTTCTGGTCCGAGAACGAACCCCGGAAGCCCTTGCACGGAGAATCCTGGAAGCAACGAAACTCGATTGGCGCCGCGTCGCGCTCGAAGCCCGCAAGGAATGGGAAAATTACTACTCCATCCACCGCTATCGCGAGCAAATGATAGAAGTTATTTCACCCACCCCGGCACGACGTATGCGTACAGCATCGTAATCAAACCGACCACGGTCGCCATGAAAATACTGTGTTTCAGCGTGAACCGGAACAGCCGTCCTTCTTCTTCGCGTTTGATCCCGGTAGCCGCGGCCGCAACCGCCACGCTGGTCAAACTAATCATCTTCCCCATCACGCCGCCACTCGAATTGGCCGCCGCCATCAATGCCGGATTCAACGACAACCGGTCCGCCGTGATCACTTGCAGGGTCCCGAACAAAGCATTCGCAGACGTATCGCTGCCGGTGAGAAAAACTCCCAGCCATCCGAGCAAAGAACTGAAAAACGGAAACATCGCGCCGGTGGCCGCGAATGCCAACCCCAACGTCGCCGTCGCGCCGCAGTAGTTCATCAAGAACGCCAACCCCACTACGGTCGCGATCGTCAGCATCGGCAAAGCGAGCTGCCGCGCCGTC
>Ga0209517_10005886_pt1 | contig 15414 bp, 7 predicted proteins | sample PeaSoiMetSII2010_FD_187695 | JGI IMG/M metagenome (GOLD analysis project Ga0209517, IMG submission 187695) | Peat soil microbial communities from Weissenstadt, Germany - SII-2010 (SPAdes) (version 2) | ecosystem: Environmental > Terrestrial > Soil > Wetlands > Peat | place: Germany: Weissenstadt... | reverse complement strand
AAGCCAAGGCTGGACCCTGATTGTCTTCAAGGACCCTGGCGGCAAGACCCCCGATCAGTTACTCGCAGCTACCAGCGAGGGCATCATGAAGCTGGAGGGCGATAACCTTGTCCCAGCGATGCCCGCGGTACACGGTCTTCAAGAGCAGAGCTACGACATTTTGCAGTCCCGGAAAACTCCTTCCCGTGTCTTCATCGGTCATTCCGATGGCCTGGGTTCCATGCGCTGGGATGGCCGGACGTGGATCGACGAGGGCAGGCTTCCGAACACCATCGCTGAGGCCAGGAACCTGGTCGAAGACGCGGAAGGAACTCTCTGGGTAGGTGGCGGTACCGGCAAGGTGCTTCGCGTTGAGGTCGCTCCCGCGGGCATGCGGGATTCCAAAGTCCAGGTCCTTTCGCATAAGGAAGGTCTGATCGACAGCATCACCGATGTGGAATTCGTTGCGGGGGGCGTTTTTGTAACCTTCGATCGCTCGAAGGACATTTATCGCTGGGACGCGGCGGCTCACAAATTTCTCGTCGACAACCGCTTTCAGCTTCCCATCGATGCTCCCGATGCCACAGCTTTCCTGGCTCCGGTCGATAGCACCAATCCGGACCAGAACGCGAGCTTCTGGTCTTTAACCGCATCTTCAGACCGCCGGCGCCTGGGCCAATTCACCCGCCAGCCTGACGGAAGCTGGCGCCTCGAGGAGGATCTTTACCGCCGCCTCACCCGGTTTGGCATTTTTCACGCGCGCACCGAGCCCGGTGGAGTCGTATGGATCACCGGTGAGAATCTCATCCGGTTTATCGCGCCCACGAATCAAGCCGCGCCGCAGCCGTTTCCGACCCTGGTTCGCCAGGTCAATGCCGGGTCGAAGGTTGTGTTCGGCGGCTCCAGCGTCGACGGAGCCTCGGACCTGCGCCTCCCGCCAGGCAGCAACGCTCTGCGCTTTCAGTTTGCCGCACTGAGCTATGCGAACCCCGCCGACACCGAATACCAGTATCTGCTTGAGGGAGCGGACAAGGATTGGTCGGCGTGGGGCAAACAGAAGGAAGCGAACTACAGCGGGCTGGGTCCGGGCAGCTACCGGTTCCGCGTCCGCTCGCGCGCAGATGACGGTCGCGCCGGCGAAGAAGCGACCTACGCCTTCACCATCCTTCCGCCCTGGTACCGCACAACCTTCGCTTACGTTGTTTATTGCCTGCTCTTCGTGCTGCAGGGTCTGGCCGCATGGCTGCTCATCAGCTTGTATGAGCGGAAAAAGGCCCGGCGCAGAACGCAGGCGCTTGAAGCTCAAGCCAAAGCACTTGAAGCCACCGTCAATGAGCGCACCCAGGAGATTCGCGCCCAGGCCGCCGAGATCGAGGCGCAGAAGGACTCAATCGAGCTGCTCAGCGAAATCGGCAAGGAGATCACGGCGTCGCTCGACTTGAACACCATCCTGTTCAAGCTCTACGAGCGGGTGAACCAGATTGTGGACGCGAGTATCTTCGGCGTAGGCCTCTACCGGCCGGAGAAGCGTCTGATTGAATACTCGCTGGCCATTGAAAACGGCAAGCGCTACGCGCCTTATACTCGCAGCACAGACGATAAGGGTCAGTTTTCTGTCTGGTGTATCGACCATCGACAGCCGATATTGCTCAACGACGTCGAAGCCGAATTTTCCAAATACATTCCCTCCTACGAACACACCGGATTGGCACTCGAAGATGGCAGTGTAGCGCGGCCGCCCGCCTCGATGATCTACCTGCCCCTCATTGCGCAGGAGCGCGTGCTGGGGGTGCTGAGCATCCAGAGCTTCAGGAAGAACGCATACACGGAGCAGCACCTGAGCCTGCTCGAGAATCTTGCCGCCTACACAACCATCGCGCTCGACAATGCCAACGCATACCTGGTCATCAATGAACGCGAGCGCGAGGTGCGGGATCGCGCCGCGGAGCTGGTCACCATCAACCGCATCACCCAGGCGCTAGCCACACAGCTCGATCGCGACCGGCTCGTCCAGCTTGTCGGCGACCAGGTGCGCGACCTGTTCCACGCGCCCATCGCTTATGTTGCGCTGCTCGACCGCACAACGATGATGCTCGCGTTCCCCTACACGTACGGCGAAGAGGTTCAGCCGCGCCCATTCGGGACAGGGCTCACTTCGCAGATCATCCGGACTGGTCAGCCACTGCTGATCAATGAGGACATGAACCGCAACCGCGCCAGGCTGGGCATCGAGCAGATGGGCCGCGATACTGCCTCGTACCTCGGCGTCCCGATTCCGTCGGGCGGCCAGACCATCGGCGTCATCAGCGTTCAATCCACCGACCAGGAAGGGCGCTTTACCGACGCCGATCAGCGTCTTTTGTCCACCATTGCCTCTGCTGTCGGGGTGGCTTTCCACAACGCCAGGCTCTTTGAAGACGCGCGCCAGGCGCGAGCGGCCGCGGAAGAAGCCGATGCAGCCAAGAGTTCATTCCTCTCCACGGTCAGCCATGAGCTGCGCACTCCGCTCACGTCCGTGCTCGGCTTTGCCAAGATCATTCGCCGCCGCCTTGAAGAGAGGCTCTTCCCGCTCATTCCCGAGGACGATCGCAAGGTGCATCAGGCCAAGCAACAGGTCATCGACAATCTCGATGTCGTCGTGAGCGAAGGAGAACGCCTCACCAAGCTCATCGACGACGTTCTCGACCTGGCCAAGATTGAAGCCGGCAAATTCACCTGGAACATGACAACGGTCTCAGTCGGAGACGTTATTGAGCGGGCCATCGCGGCCACGGCTTCATTGTTCGAAGCGAAGAAACTCAGCCTGGTGCGCGACCTCGGTGCCGATCTGCCCACTATCAACGGCGATCAGGACCGCCTGATTCAGGTGGTCATCAATCTCATCTCGAACGCCGTCAAGTTCACCGACTCCGGCTCCATCACCTGCTCCGCTCATCTCAATGGCAGTGACATCGTCGTCGGCGTCACCGACTCCGGCATCGGTATTGCGCCTTCCGATCAGCAGAAGGTCTTCGAGAAGTTCAAGCAGGTCGGCGATACGCTGACCGATAAGCCCAAAGGCACCGGCCTGGGCCTGCCCATCTGCAAGGAGATCATCGAATACCACGGCGGCCGCATCTGGGTGGAGAGCGAGTTCGGCAAGGGGAGCACCTTCTCGTTCACGCTCCCGCTCGTCGGTCAGCCCGCGCAGCTCGAGCTGCTGTCAACGCGGCGCTCTGTCGATATCGAAGCGCTCGTTCGTCAGTTGCGCGAAAGAGTGCCCGCGCACCAGCCGCGCGACAAGTTCGTGCTGGTTGTCGATGACGACCCCAACATCCGCTCTCTGTTGCAGCAGGAACTCACAGAAGCGGGCTATGTCGTGCGCCTGGCCGAAGATGGCCGCAAGGCGCTCGCACTCATCCGCGAAGAGACTCCCGGACTCATCATCCTCGACGTCATGATGCCGGAGATGAATGGCTTTGACGTGGCGGCCGTGCTGAAAAACGATCCCGCCACCATGGAGATTCCCATCATCATCCTTTCCATCGTCGAGGACAAGGAGCGTGGATTCCGTCTGGGCGTGGACCGCTATCTCACCAAGCCCATCGATACGGCATCGCTCTTCCATGAGGTGGACGCGCTGCTCGATCAGGGCAAGTCCAGAAGGAAGGTGATGGTCGTCGACGAAGACGTCTCCACCATCCGCACCCTCACCGATGTTCTGAAGACGCGCGGCTACGAGGTGGTGGAAGCCAACGGCGCCGAGCTGGTTTCAAGAGCTGTTGTTTCAAAGCCCGACATCATCATTCTGAATTCGCTGCTCTCAAATGACGAAGCGGTTCGCGCTCTGCGCTTCGAGAAAGGCATGGAAAACGTTCTGTTTCTTATCTATCAGTGAAAACCATGAAGATACTCATTGTCGACGACGAACCCCATCTGCGCACGCTGATCCAGCAGTCCCTGGAGGAGCTGGAAGACGAAGGCGTTGACCTCTACACCGCTGCCAACGGCGAAGAGGCGCTTGAAACCATCCGCCAGGAGGAGCCAAACCTGGTCTTTCTCGACGTGATGATGCCGAGGAAAAACGGATTTGACGTATGCAACGCAGTAAAGAATGAATTGGGCATGAGCCACATCCACATCATCCTGCTCACAGCCAAGGGGCAGGAGTTCGATCGCCAACGCGGACTGGAGGTGGGCGCCGACCTCTACATGACGAAGCCCTTCGACCCCGACGCCCTCGTCGCCAAAGCCCGCTCTGTATTAGGCCTGCCGCCGTCCGGATTGTGAGGTATATGTCTGGTCTTTCTCTCCGAGCTCTTCTCAGCCCGAGATCCGGCAGCCTCCCCGCGCTCAAAGCCGTTTTGGAGGCTGTGGGCTCGGACATTTCGATTGTTGATCCCGCAGGCAAGCTTCTGCTGGGCGGAATCTCTGCGGAGAATGCATCGGGCCAAGCGAGAACTCCGATCGAGTTCGAGGACGCAACGCTGGGCTACGTAACCGGTCCCGTCGCACCCGCCGGCGCGCTGGCTCTGCTCCTTACGTATCTTGCGGCGCGCGTGTCCGAAGGCCGCGCCCTCGCCTCTGAGGTTCTTCATCTCTACCGCGAAGTGCACCTGATTGAACAGCTTTCGGAACAACTGGCCGCTCTGCTGAACCTGCCGGCTGTCGGTCAGTCCGCGCTGGAGCAGGCGCAACGTCTCATTCCCGCTACCCACGGCGGCATCCTCGTCCTGGAAAAGGAAGATGGCCCCCTCCGCAGCGCTGCCTCATTCAGCCCCTCCAGCAGCGATTCTGCTGCCGGCCCCATCGGCGAACCCGGTCCGCTGTTGCCCGGCTCGCGCCTTGCCGCCTCCATCCTGGAACGGGGAATCGCGGAGATCGTCAACGACTGCGCATCCGATCCCCGCGCTCTCGATCAAGAGCGCAACCTGAACGCTCTCATCTGCGCTCCTCTGCGCGCCGGACAGCGCACAGTCGGCATCATTGCGCTGGCCAACACTACCCCAGGCGCATCCTACTCCGCAGCCAATCTGAAACTGCTCAACACCATCGCTCTGCAAACTGCAGCAGCGATCGCCAACTCGCTGCTTTGCGCAGAGATGGTGGATGCTGCCCGCGCCCGCGCCGCTTTTGCAGCGGAACTTCACGCCGCCAGCACGGTTCAACAGCTCCTGTTGCAAAGCGCGTCGCGCCCCACGCCCGGCTTCCAGGTCGAATCCGTCTACCTGCCTGCCAGCGAGGTGGGCGGCGACTTCTTCTTCGTATCGTCTGCGCCCGATGGCGCCCTCACCGCCATTGTCGGAGATGTCTCAGGAAAGGGCCTCACCGCGGCCATGCGCGTGGCCATGATCCTCGGCGCCCTGCGCAGGGAAACCTCCCATGACCCAGGCGACATCCTCCACGGTCTGAACAACGCGCTCATCGCTCAGGGCCAGCTTGGCTTCACCACGGCCTGCTGCATCCACATCGCTCTGTCCGGCGAATACACGCTGGCGAACGCCGGCCACATCGCTCCCTATCTCTCCGGGCGCGAACTCGACACCCCGCCTGCTCTGCCCCTCGGCCTCGTCCCAGAACAAACCTATGAGCCGGTACATGGCCGCCTGGCGCCGGGAGAGCGTCTGGTCCTGCTCTCGGACGGCGTCCCGGAGGCGCGCTCGCAAACAGGTGAGTTATACGGCTTCGAGCGGCTTTCCAGCCTCACCCTGATGCCCGCCGCAGACATCGCCGAAGCCGCACAGCGCTTCGGTCAGGAAGACGACATCACGGTCCTGACCTTGGCTCTGGCCGAAAGCTAGCCGCAAATCGGTGCCGCGCTGCCTTCGGACCCCCTTCACAAGCGACCATAGTCACGATTGCAAAGATTGATGGCGAACCTCTTCCGTGGTTGGCCGTACAATGGCGTCTATGTCTCGCTTCAGTGCTGTCTCTTCCGCGATCCTCGCCGCGCTGGTAGCGGCGCCCCTAGTGACGGCCGCTCAATCGATCGCGACAAACTCCGCTGTGCCGCTATCGACCCGCGTCGTCTCCTACGACATCGACGCCCGCCTCGACACGGACAAAAAGTCCCTCGACGCGACCGAGATAATCACGTACAGGAATCTGACCGGGCAGCCGTTGTCCTCCATTCCGTTCCACCTTTATCTCAATGCGTTCCGGCCCCAGTCCACGTTCACGAGCGAAACCCACTTCACCGGCGGCATCCGCGACTCCGAGAGCGACGACGACTACCCGGACGAGAAACTAGGCAGCATCAGCATCTCGAAGATTTCAGCCGACAGCTACGGCGACCTCACCGGCAGCATGCACTTCACTGCGCCGGACGACGGCAACATGGAAGATCACACTGTCGCCGAGATCGCCCTGCCCCGTCCGCTCGCGCCCGGCGCTACCATCACCTTTCATCTCGCCTTCCATGACCAGTTTCCACTCTCCATCGCCCGCAACGGCTACAAGCGCGATTTCATCATGGGCGGTCAGTGGTATCCCAAGCCCGGCGTCTTCTGGCACGGCGCGTGGAACTGTCACCAATACCATTCAACAACGGAGTTCTTCTCGGAATTCGGTACATTCAACGTTCATCTCACCGTGCCGAATCGCTCCGTTGTTGGCGCCAGCGGCGTCCCCACCGGCACACGCGCCAACCTCGACGGCACCAAGACGCTGGGCTTCTACGGCGAAGACATCGGCGACTTCGCCTTTGCCGCCAGCCCCCACTTCACCGTCACCGACAGCACGTACGCATCGTCTATGGGGCCGGTCCAGGTCCACGTTCTGGCTCTCGCCTGCCACCCTGCCGCCGGTCCTCGCTATCGCGACATCATCCTCAAAGCCCTCGCCGAGTTTGACCGGCGCTTCGGGCCTTACCCTTACAAGATCGTCACCGTCATCGATCCCGAGCCGGGCTCGGAGATTGGCGGCATGGAGTACCCGACCCTCTTTACCGGCGCGACGAGCTGGTATGAGCCCACTCACCTGACGGAGATAGCCGCCGAACATGAATTCGGCCATCAGTACTGGTACGGCATGGTCGCGACCAACGAGTTTGAAGATGCCTGGCTCGACGAAGGCATCAACTCCTACACCGAAGTCACTGTCCTCGATTCCATTCTCGGCCGCAACACCTCTGTGTTCGACCGCCCCTACGCCAACGCCGGCGATTACGAACTGCAGCGGCTCTCCTACGCATCGGTTCCGGATTTCGATCCGGTCACTCACTGGGCCTTCAAGTTCCGCAACTCGGCCTCCTACGACGGTGTCACCTACGGCAAGACGGCCACGCTGCTGGCTACCCTCGAAGGCATCATCGGCCGCGACACCATGGACGAGGCGATGCGCACGTATTTCATGAAATTCCGCTTCACCCATCCCACCACGGAGGACTTCCTCCGCACAATCGAGCAGGTTGCGGTGGCCCGCGGCAGGGCCACCGTGCTCCCGGTCGCCTGCGCCTGCGCCGGCCTTACCGGATGCATCGCCGACGTGCCGCCGGTGAACTCCAGCCTTCGTCCCTACATCGACCAGGCTGTTTACGGAACGCAGGTTCTCGACTATTCGGTAGACAGCGTCTCCTCCAGTCCTGTTCAGTGGTGGCTGCCCGAGCCTAAAGACAAGAATGCAAAGAAGCAGCTTTTTTACCTGAGCACCATCTATCTCCGCCGTAAAGGCGACTTCGTTCTTCCTGTCACGGTCGAGATTGTCTTCGACGACGGCACCCGCCTGCGCGACCACTGGGACGGCATCGACCGCTGGAAGAAGCTCACCTATGTTCGCAACGCCAGGGTGGTTTCCGCGGAGATAGACCCCGATCATGCCGTCTTTCTCGACGTGGATCTGTTCAACAACAGCTACACCACCAAGGCGAACGGCATTCCCGCGCGCAAGTTCACAAACATGTGGGCGGCCATGCAGCAATTCATGGCCCAACTTGCCGCGTGGATCGACTGACTCGGTCGGCGCATGCGCCTCGCCACCCCGCTCGCATTCACCTGCTGTTCGTAAGAGGTCTTTTCAATGTCGCAGCAACGCAACATTCTCACCGGCGGCCTCAAGCTCACACTGCGCAACTGGCCTGCGCTCGTCTGGACCTACGTCTTCAACCTCGGTCTTGCCTGGCTCTTCACGCTTCCGCTGCACAAGCAGATCAACGCCATCACTGCCCATTCCCTCGCTTCCCAGCGCCTGACTGGCGCCTTCGATCTGGGTACCATGACGGAAGTGATCTTGAAGCTCGCGAAGGGCCCGGGCCCGGCGACGCAAGGCAGCTACTTCTCTACGCCCATCTATCTTGTGCTGTACTTCCTGCTCGTGCCCGGCACGCTCTTCTGTTACCAGACCGGCACGCCCGCCCGTCTCTTTACGCTGCTCAAATCCGGATTCGATCACTTCTGGCGATTCATCAGGATTACACTCATCAGCCTCGTCGTGTCCGCTCCGGTCCTCGGCGGGTTGCATGCGCTCCAGAACCTCTGGTCCGATCATGTCGACCAGCACATCGTCGGCCGCCGAGCCTTCCTACTTGAATTCGGCGGCCTCGTTGTTATCGGTCTGATCGCCGCCATGCTGCGTCTCTACTTCGACCTGGTGCAGGTCTACACCGTACACCTGGGCCAGCAGTCTTACCCCGTCGAGGCCGGGCGGAAGAAAAGGCCCGAGCGCCAGATTCGCCGCACCTTCAAGCCCGCCTGGCGGACCTATCGGCGCAACTTCCTGCGCACCTACGCGACCTTCGTCTTCCTCACCCTGTTGGGGCTTGCAGCGGTTGTCCTCACCGCGCGCATGGCCATGCACTCTCTCGCGCAGCCGCGCGTGTGGCCCATGTTCCTGCTCGCGCAGCTCGGCTTGTTCCTCATGCTCCTCACCCGCTTCTGGCAGCGCGGCGCGGAGACTGTCCTCGTTCTCGACAACCCCATTCCGATCCCTGTTGCAATCGTTCCGAAGCCGGTCGTTCCCGACGAGGTCTTTGCTGCCGCCATCGTTCCCGAAGCTCTTCCGGCGGATGGCGCACCCGTCCAAGTCGACGATGAGGAAATCCAGGACGTCCCGCGTGCTGACCCACCAAAGGATGCCATTTGAAGGAAAGCGCAGGCCGTACGGCCTGTCTCCACCACCGCAACGGCGCTGCGCAGCGGGCTAATGAGACGCTCCCTTTGCAGCAGCGAAATCGCGGAACGGCGTCGCCTTCAACTCATCGAGGAAGCGCCAGGAGCTCTTGAAATCGGGCTTGAGCGCCTGGTTGGTGAGGAGGTCGCGAAGAATCTCGATGGGCATCATGTTTTCCTGCAAAATAGCGTCGTGAAACTGCCGGTCGGTCATCTTGCCTGAATCCACCAACTCATAGTGCAGCGCGCGGAACTGCAGGGCGCCGAGCATGTAGGCGCATTGATAGAGTGGATCGTAGCTGCCGTTGAACGAGCGCCGAACCTCGGCTACTGCGTTGTCGCGCTCGAAGCCAACCTCGTCGACGAGGAAGTCGATGGCCTGCTGCGGCGTCATCAAACCCAGATGGAAGCTGAGCGAGAAGATGATGCGCGCACAGCGGTGCATGCGCCAGAAGAGCGCGCCGGTGCGCTGCTCGGGCGTTGCGTCAAAGCCGTGGTCCCAGTAAGCCAGCTCCCAATAGAAGGCATTGCCCTCGATCCAGAAGCCCGTTGAGAAGACCTGCCGGTAAGGCCGGTAGCGCGCAGTCATGTATTCCTGCAACCAGTGGCCGGGAATCAGCTCGTGAAAGACCGTTGCGTGCGAGAAGGCCGGGTTATTGCCCCTCATGCTCATCATCCGTTGGTCGAAGGCCATCGTGTCAGTCGGATAGCTGACGCTGATGGTGTCGCCTCCCGTAAAGAATGGGTTCACCATCTGCCGCTCGGGCGTCATCATGTCCATACGCCACGTTTCCTTTGCCAGGTCGGGCACAGTGACAAGGTTGTTCTTCTCGGCAAACTCGGTGCCCTCGACGGCCAGGTCGTGGATGAGCTGTGGCTGCCTGCCCGGCACCACGTAGGTGTTCTTCACGTGTTCCATCGCCTTGTGCCAGTCGTCGCCGTAACCAAGCTCGCGGCTGGCTTCGAGCATCTGGCTCTTGCACCAGATCATCTGCTCCTTGGCCATCGCGATCAGTTCCTCCGGCGTGTAGGGAATCATCTCGTCGGAGAGTTGGGCCAGCAGCGCCTCGCGTCCCACGGGCGTGCCGATGATCGTCGTCTTATCGTCATGAGCAATGCCGGCCACTTTCTCGCGCAGAAAAGTCGAGTAGTCCTTCATCGCGTCGTCGGTCTGCTTGTAAGGTTGCGCTGCCCACCAGGTAAAGCTCGGGTCGTAGCCGTTGTAGAACTCGAACCAGTGATGCAACTGGTCGCGCAGTTGATCCAGGTCATCGGCCGCACGCCACGCGGCGATGGGGGTAGGGCGCGCTGCTGCTGTGGGAGAGTCTTTGGCGATGCTGGCTTCGAGTTCCTTGCGGCGCGTGGCCAGTGCCGCGGTCATCGCGTTTAACTGCCCGGCGATCTTTTCGCCGTTGGGCATCTCGACCCGGCGCTTCGCGTCTTCGAGCGCAAAGATGGCGGGCGCGACGGGAAGAAGCGGCTCCACCTCCTTCCATTGCGCCGCGGCCAGGGTCAGACTGTGATCCTCGCGGATGAGGTGGTTGGCCAGCAGCAGATAGTCGACCTTGCCTTCCTCGTCGAGCGAGTCAAAGTTTACTGCGGCCAATTGCCGGCGCGAGTCGGCAAAGAAGCGGCTCATGCGGTCGCGCGCGACAGGCGCAAGCAGGTCGCTGTAGACGCTGACCAGCGTGTCGTGATCGGCCGAGTAGAGCTCGATGAGCGTCTGCATGGAGTCCGGCCCGGCAGACGGCACAGCAGCGGGCGACGGCTTTGGCGGGGCAGCCTGGAGCAGAGGCAGCGAAGCGCAAACAAGGGCACAGCAGAGGATACGGGACGTGGGCAGCGGCACGGGCTGGTTCCTTTTGACTCAGTTATGTAGTGGATTCGCGCTGAGGAGGCAAGTTTTCTCCGAACGGTCTTCATGATATACAAAAATGTACGCAAAAACCCGGAAATTCCGGAGCCCAACCCGGAATTCCGGTTTTCGCGGGTGCTGCTCTCGGGGGAAGGAGCACAAGCCATGAGCGAAAGCTGCTCCATTACTGTGAACGGCAAGGCGGTGCGCGTGCCTGCGGGCGCCAGCGTGGCTGCGGCGGTGACGATGTCCGGCGAGCCCTGCCGCTTCTCCGTCAGCGGCGAGGCGCGCGGGCCGATGTGCGGCATGGGCATCTGCATGGAGTGCCGCGCGACTGTCGACGGCGTTCCGCACCGGCGCACCTGCCTGCTGGTCAGCGCTGAGGGAATGGAAGTGGTGACCGGATGACGGCGAGCTTCGATCTGGTGGTGGTGGGGGCGGGGCCTGGTGGAATGGCGGCGGCGACGGTGGCTGCGGAGGCGGGACGTCGCGTTTGCCTGCTGGACGACAATGCAGGACCGGGTGGGCAAATCTGGCGCGGATTTCGTGCCGAAACCGCGCGCGAGTATCCGCACGGGAGCGGGTTCCGAAGCTGGGCGGCTCGCCTGGCGAGGAGCGGCTGTGAGGTGTGGCAGGGGTGGCAAGCGGTCGACCAACCTGTGGCGGGACTCCTGCGGTTGGAGCTCGAGGGCGAGCGGCGCGACGTAGGCTTTGGAAACCTGGTTGTGGCCACCGGGGCGCGGGAGCGGTTCCTGCCCTTTCCCGGCTGGACGCTGCCCGGCGTGATGGGCGCGGGGGGATTGCAGGCTCTGGTCAAAAGCGGGCTCGATGCGCGTGGCAAGCGGGTTGTGCTTGCCGGGAGTGGACCGCTGCTGCTGGCTGTGGGCGCAGGGCTTGCGTCAGCGGGCGCGCAGGTCGCCGGAATCTACGAGCAAGCTCCGCTAGCGCGGTTGGCGGGGTTCGGGCTATCGCTGCTGGGTCAGCCGAGCAAGCTGGTGGAAGGAGCGCGCTACCGGCTCAAGACACTGCCTGCGCCCTACATCACAGGCTGCTGGATTATCCGGGCGGAGGGACGCGGCCGCGTGGAGCGCGTCACCCTTACCGACGGCCGAAAGCAATGGACGGTGGAGTGCGATTGGCTCGGCTGCGGCTTCAACCTTGTGCCAAATCTGGAATTGCCGCGGCTGCTCGGCTGCCGGATTGCTGGCGGTTTCGTCGCGGTGGATCGGATGCAGCAGAGCTCTGTGCCGGGCGTGGCCTGTGTGGGTGAGCTGACCGGCATCGGGGGGCTGGAGAAGGCGCTGGTCGAGGGTCAGATTGCAGGATGGGCGGCGGCAGGCTGCAAGGCTGAGGCGCAGGCGCTGGAACCGCAGCGGAAGCGGTTGCAGCGGTTTGCCGTGCGGCTTGAGCAAGCCTTCGCTCTGCGGCCGGAGCTCCGCACCTTGGCCACCGCCGAGACGCTGGTCTGCCGCTGTGAAGATGTGCCCCACGCGGCCCTCGAGGGCTGCGCCAACTGGCGCGAGGCCAAGCTGCACACCCGCTGCGGCATGGGTGCCTGCCAGGGCCGCGTTTGCGGAGCCGCAACGGAGTTTCTGTTCGGCTGGGAGAACGCGAGCGCGCGGCCGCCGGTCTTTCCTGCCGCGGTCTCGACGCTCGCGGCCGAGGCGGAAATGCCTGAGGACGCGCTCTGATGTGCGCCGGGAGACGGTAATTCTCCGCAAAAGCAGCTTCCAGCTTCCAGCTCCTAGCTTGAAGTTCTCAGCGTTCGGCTTTCAGAGGTCTTGAGAGGGGAGAAATGGTGCGCCTATCGACTGGCGGCGGGACGTAAGTCCTTTGTTTTTTCAATCCGGTCAGAATTTTTAGAACATAAGTCGTTTATTTTGTTGAATATAGGAGCGATTCGGGGGTCATTTTTTGGCGTAACCTGCTTGTTTTCATTGGGATGGGGCGAAAGCGGGGATATTTGATGGGGAGAATGAAGGGCGAAGATGCGGCCCTCAGAGGACGCCGCCGCTCTCCCTGGCTCATGCTCACAAGACCTATTGTGCGCCGGAGACACATAATTATCTGCAACCACCTGCGGTGGGGCAGACGGCGGCGCGATGATGAGCAGGCTGGCGAGGTGCGGTCAGGCCTGGTCGATGCTGAGGGCGGCGAGTTCGCCGACCAGACGGACTGTTTCGAGGGAGACCGTGACCACCTGGCCGATGAGGCGGACGATGTATTCGGGGTCGCCGGGGCGGTTGGGGTCGTTGACGATGCCGGAGCGGGCGTCGGTGGAGACGCGGTACTGGTCGACGACCCATTCGAGGGCGCTGCGGTTGCCGAGACGGTAGTCGTAAACCTGGGGCGGGATGCCGCTGAGGGTGAGGAAACTGTTGTATCGGAGCTGGGTCTTGTCTTTGGAGAGAGACATTTTTTCGACGCGCCAGTCGAGGGTGCCCGTCTCGCGGCGTTCGAGGGGGTACTCGGGCTGCTTTTCATAGTCGATGTGCAGGGTCATGAGGGCCGCGCCGATGCGGGCGTAGTCACGGAAGGCCGGGGCCATGGGGATGCGGGGGAGTTCGCGCTTGAGGTTGGCGGCGTAGCGGGTGCGGTACTCCGGGTGGTGGAGCAGGGCGTAGGTGTAGTGGAAGATGTGCCATTTGGAGATGGAGTCGTCGCGGTAGTGGGTGCGGAATTGGCCGAGCGCCCAGTCGGTAATGTTTTCGCGGCGGTTGGCGCCGTCTTCGTCGTAGGTGTAAAACGAAAAGCATTGGGCGTCCCCGGTGAAGTGAAAGTCGGGGCAGATGCCCGTCCCAAGCGTCCAGAATCCCCCGTTGTCGACGTTCCGGTTGATGCAGATAGAAGGGTTCCCTTCCGCTCCGGCTGGATAGAGAAGCGGCAGTTGATAGCGCTCTTCGTTCCAGAAGTCGTCGAAGTATAGATATTCTGCGCAATATGGACGATAAAGGGCCCTCCTGACGTGGTTCACTCCAAACTCGGTCGTCTCAAGCTTGTGGAGAGAGCTGAGGGTCTGTCTCGACCATTTGATCGAGCCGTCTTCGACGTCGACGACTTGTAGCGGGTCCGGCCTCTTCGGAGGAATCGCCCGGTATCGTGCCAAGGCGTCTTGGTAGCGTTCGACGAACCGCCGCGCGCTATTCTCTAGGACCTCGCGACTAAAGTTGAACACGTAAGCGTCCCGAGCGGTCACAACTCCAAGCGAGAAAGATCGGAAGATTGTCTGGCATTCTTCCTCCCCCTTTGCCGACCTATCTGCGAACGAGACGAAAGCGTGGAACTCCTTGCGCTCTGCCTCATTAAGCCATGTGTTTCTCTCGTCTGGCTCAAGAACCTGCCAATGGACGCCTGAGAGCACTCCCCAGGCGTTTAGCTGCGCGTACTTTTCTTCTTTCTTCCAGTCCTCTCCTACCCTTGCGTAGTGGACGGTCCCTTTTCTGCCTGGCTGGTGGTTTGTGTTCTTCGCTAGTACGGTGATGGACACTCCAATTTGGATACCGAAGACATTGTGTGTAGTTCCGGAAAGCTTCGGATTTTTCCTAACGTCGCCGCCGAGATCGACGACGTAAATCTTGTCGAACTCGTGCGTAAGGTGCTTCCGCATTCCGTCGAATGCGATCATGTCCACAAAGCTGTTATTGCTCACAAAGGCCACGACGCCTCCGGCTCGGATGCGATCGCTTGCGAGCCGAAACGCCTTCACATATGGGTCGCTGAGTTTGTTGCGCAGCGTGGCCTTCGATGCCTTCGTGTACGTCTCCTTGACTCGCGCATCCATGTGTTTGTATTTCCGATTCTTGTTCTGGTCGTACTCGTTCGCCTGGCCCATGTTGTAGGGCGGGTTCCCAATCACGACGAAAATGGGCGCTTTCTTCTGTTTACGAATGCGTTCTGTGTTTCCCTCCGTCATGTATTCGAATTCCGCCTGTTTGGGCTCGGCCAATTCAAACGTGTCGACCAAACAAATTCCCTCGAACGGCTCGTATTCGCCGACGCGGTCGAGGTAGGCGTGCTCGATGTTCATGCTGGCGATGTAATAGGGGAGCAGCATGATCTCGTTGCAGTGAAGTTCCTCCTTGTACTTGTACGGGAGGCTGCTGGTGCGGATTTCTTTCATGACGCGGGTGATGAAGTTGCCGGTGCCGACGAAGGGGTCGAGGATGTGGACGCCCTTGTCGGAGAGGCTGCGGCCGAACTCGGTTTTGAGGACTTCTTCGACGCTGCGGACCATGAAATCGACGATGGGCTGCGGGGTGTAGACGATGCCGTGGGTATCCGCCTGTTTGCGGCTGAATCCCTGGAAGAAGCGTTCGTAGACGGAGTTGAGAAAGGCCTGCTTTTCGGAGTAGTCGCTGGCCGAGGCGGCGGTTTCTTCGATGGCTTTGTAGAAGGGGTCGAGGTCGCGCAGGAAGCTGTCGCGGCTGAAGTGCTTCTTGGTGAGGGAGTCGATGACCTTTTCAATCTCGGCGGCGATGACGTTGCGGCGGGTGAACT
>Ga0209517_10005883_pt1 | contig 15417 bp, 10 predicted proteins | sample PeaSoiMetSII2010_FD_187695 | JGI IMG/M metagenome (GOLD analysis project Ga0209517, IMG submission 187695) | Peat soil microbial communities from Weissenstadt, Germany - SII-2010 (SPAdes) (version 2) | ecosystem: Environmental > Terrestrial > Soil > Wetlands > Peat | place: Germany... | reverse complement strand
TTTAGGATTGGGCGTGGGCCAGCCAGATACCGGGCGTTTTGGGAGGTCCCGAGAGGCTTGAATCCCACACATAGCCCGCCGGGCCACCTGGATAATGAAATCGATTATTTTTGCAAACAAATGCTAGTTGGGACTCGTTCAAGTTTCGGCTTCGTCCTTCTCCTCTGCTTCGTTATCGTCATCGTCACTCGCAGGCCAGTCATAGGCCTCCCGAGCGTTCATGAGGGCGCCGAGGATGCCGATACCGATCATCAGACTGCCGGTAATCCAACAGGCGAAACGATACAGATCGTTCAGCTTTACGGTCAGCGTTGCGGTTGAGGACGGAGCTTTGGTCAGGAGGACGACCAGGTTGTGCTGAAAGAGCCAATCCGCGCCGATCGGCGCCAGAATGAGCACCGCGCCCATGATAATTGCAGTTGCAGCTACGAGGGGTTTCATTTGATTATCCGGATCATGAGGTTAGTCAGGCGATGGTTGGAAGTCCGGCGACGGTGACAAGGGTTTTGACCGAATTGGCAATAAAACACTGTTCGTGTGCCGCATGATGAAGGCGCTCGAGGTCGGCAGCGGCAGGTTGCTTCGCTCCGCTCCAAGCAATTCGGGGGTTGAGCGTTACGGCACTGACCCAGGGGATGCCTTTCTCGTTTTTTGAGACGATGCCGACCGCCTCGTCGTGGTAGTCATCCAAAAGAAAACCCTCGCGGTAAGCCAGGTACACGAAAGTTAACATGTGGCAGCTCGAAAGCGACGCCACGAAGGCTTCCTCGGGATCCACGTATGCCGGGTTCGAGTAAGGGAGCGGCACCACCGAGGGGGAGGAGGAGGCCTGGACCGTTGCGCCGCCATCAAACGTCCAGGTGTGCTCGCGCGAGTACTTCCCCTTGAGAAAGTCCGGGCCGGTGTTTTTCCAGCTTATAATCGCTTTGTGCTCCGACATAATTCACATAGCTCCGATTAAGGGCGGGACGAAGTTTGGGACAGCGGCGTTGGAATGGAAAGGCTTAAGTTGACACTTTTGGCAGGCAGGTTGGCATCCAGGATGATTGTGCTGATTGTTGGGTTCGTTGACACAACCGGCCCCGGTTGTTAGGTTGCGGGCTCGTTTGAGCGTGATGGATTACAAGAACACATTGAATTTACCCCAGACCGATTTCCCAATGAAGGCCGACCTGGTGGCGCGAGAACCGGAGCGGTTGAAAAAGTGGGAAAGCGCCGGGATCTATGCGCGCATCCAGGCCCAGCGGGCCGGCGCGCAGAAGTTCGTGCTACATGATGGACCTCCTTTCGCCAACGGGGACGTACACATCGGCACGGCGCTCAATAAACTCCTTAAGGACATGGTGGTGAAGTACAGGACGCTGCGAGGCTGGAGCACGCCCTACGTTCCCGGATGGGATTGTCACGGCTTGCCAATTGAGTTCAAGGTCAGCCAGGACCTGCGCAAAGCTGCCGGGGCGGCGACCCCGGCGGGAGAGTCTGAGGCCGCCGCCATTCGCAAGGCCTGCGAGGCCTATGCCCGCAAATATATCGACATCCAGCGCCGACAATTTAAGCGGCTGGGCATCCTGGGGGAATGGGATCGACCTTACCTAACATTTGACAAGCAATACGAGGCTGACGAATTACGGCTCTTCGCGGACCTGGTGGCGCAAGGCTTCGTCTATCGCGGCAAAAAGCCGGTTTATTGGAGCATCCCTTGCCGCACCGCGCTGGCGGAAGCCGAAGTGGAATACAAGGACCACGTTAGCCCAAGCATTTTCGTGAAGTTTCCCGTCCTGGACCGGCCGGGAACTTTCATCGTCATTTGGACCACGACGCCTTGGACTTTGCCGGCGAATTTGGCCATTGCTTACAATTCAAAATTCAGCTACTCGCTCGTTCTCGCCGGCGGGGAGACCTATATCGTTTCGGCGACGCTGCTCTCATCGGTGGCGGAGAAATGCGGCTGGCAAGGCTACCAGATTATTCGCAGCCTGGACAGCTCGGAGGTCAGCCAACTTGCCTATCACCATCCGTTCTGCGAGCGCACGGGGAAACTGTTCGCGGGCGACGCCTTTGTGGACAACACCACGGGGACCGGTTTCGTGCATATCGCCCCGGGACACGGGTTGGAGGACTATCAGCTCGGCTTGGCGCATGGGTTGCCGATCTACTCGCCGGTGGACGACGATGGGCGGCTAATGCGGACGAACGATTTGCCGCTCGAGCAGCAAATACCGGCGGAGATGGTGGGCAAAGCCATTCTCGAGAAACACGGCAAGAGCGAGGCCAACGAAGCGGTCTTACACGAATTGCGCTTGCTCAAGGCTTTGCTGCACCTCGAGAACTACCATCACAGTTACCCCCATTGCTGGCGCAGCAAGACGCCGGTCATCTTCCGCGCCATGGACCAATGGTTCATCGCGTTGGATCATGCCGCCCCGCGTTCGCAGGCCTCCGCTGGTGCCACGACCTTTCGCGCGAGAGCCCTTGCCGAAATCGACCGCGTCCAATGGGTGCCAGACTGGGGCAAGGCCCGCATCGAGGCGGCGGTCAAAAGCCGGCCCGATTGGTGCATCTCGCGACAACGCGCATGGGGGGTGCCCATTCCAGCGTTTTTCGATGCGATCGGCCATCCAATCCTCGAGCCGCAGATCGTGCGCAACGCCGCGGACTTAATCGAGCGGCACGGTTCCAACGTCTGGTTCGAACAATCCGCTGCCGAGCTGTGGACGGTGCTCAGGCCGGCTGATTGGCAAGGCCCACCAGCCGCGACAAAATCGAACGATACTCTGGATGTGTGGATCGATTCCGGGTCGTCGTCGCGAGCGGTTTTGATGCGGCGACCGGAGCTGGCTCATGAAACGGCGACGGCGGAAGGCGAGCCACCACCCTGGCAGGCGGACATGTACCTGGAAGGCAGCGACCAGCATCGTGGCTGGTTCCAATCCTCCCTGCTGCTGTCGCTGGCGGGCAATGGGCTGGCGCCCTACCGGAGCGTGCTCACACACGGCTTCATGGTGGATGCGGACCGTGAAAAGATTTCCAAAAGCAAGCAAAGCCAGGGCGGGTACGAAAAGCCGCAGACCTCCGAAGCTTACGTCCAGAAATACGGTGCGGATGTGCTGCGTCTCTGGGTGGCTTCGCAGGATTTCCGCAATGACATGATCGTCAGCGACGAGCGCCTCCGCACCGTGGCTGAGACCTACCGCGTGCTCCGCAACGCCCTACGCTACCAATTGTCTAACCTCTACGATTTCGACTCGGCCAAGCACGCCGTCCCGGAAAGCCAGTTGACCGGACTGGACCGCTGGGTGCTGGAGTCATTCTCCAACCTCGAACGGCAAGCCATTGAAGCTTACGAGCAATATGAGTTTCATGTTGTCTATCAAAAAGTCAGCCAATTTGCCGCCGTCGAACTCTCGGCCATTTACCACGACGTGGTGAAGGATCGGCTTTACACCGATGCGGCCAATTCCGCGCGCCGGCGCTCGACTCAGACGGTTTTGCACCGGATGGTGTCCGGACTTTGCAAAATGCTCGCGCCTATCCTGGCTTTCACGTCGGACGAGGCCTGGGAGTTTGTGCCCGGCAGGACGGTCGAGTCTGTGCACCAGCTCACCTGGACACCGGTGGAATTTCAACGAACCGAGGAGGAGCGGGCGGCGTGGAAGGATTTGTTCGAATTGCGCGCATTGGCGCTTCCGGAACTGGAGAAGGCGCGGCAGGCCAAAGAGATTGGCAAGGCGCTGGAGGCGCGGCTGAAGTTGTCCGGCGCCAGCCCCTTATTGGCGGCCGCCCAGGCGCACCACGATGCCTTGCGCGAACTCTTGAATGTTTCTCAACTCGAAATTAAGCCAGGGGGCGAGGCGGCGCTGAGCATTTCAGTTGGCAAGGCGGAAGGTGAGAAATGTGAGCGTTGCTGGCACTGGGAAACGGACGTTGGGTCGAATCCGGGCCACCCCACGCTCTGCGCCCGGTGCGTCGCGGCAGTGCAGTCATGAGTGACGGCTGACGAAGCTCGGGCACGCCTCATGAACCCGGCCGCTGCTTCCCCGCCCCTGGCCCATCCTGCCGCGGGCCGCGGAGCCGCCCGCAACCCATGGCTCTGGGTGCCCAGCCTATATTTTTCGCAGGGCATCCCTTACGTCATCGTTATGACCATGTCGGTGGTGATGTACAAACGCCTCGGCATCTCGAATACGGACATCGCCCTGTACACCAGTTGGCTGTACCTGCCCTGGGTGATCAAGCCGCTGTGGAGCCCGTTCGTGGACATCATCCGCACCAAACGTTTTTGGATCGTGGCCATGCAATGTTTGGTCTCCGTGGGTTTGGCACTCGCAGCCCTGGCGGTGCGCGGCGCGGGGTTCTTCGGCCGGTCGCTTGCTTTGTTCTGGATTATGGCCTTCGCCTCGGCCACTCACGACATCGCGGCGGACGGGTTTTACATGCTCAGCATGACGCCCCACGAGCAGGCTTGGTGGGTGGGACTGCGCAGCACGTTCTATCGCACGGCGATGATCGTCGGCAGCGGCTTGCTCGTAGTCCTGGCGGGCGTGCTCGAACAGAAAAACGGTTTGCCCCCTTTAGAAATCCCGGTCCAGACCGCACCCACGTCGGAGCGGAACTCCCTCACGGACGGACCATCGTTGCACGTCCCAGCCCCTCCTGATTCGGTTCCAGCGTGGGAGCGCAAGCCGTCGCCCAATGGAGCACTGCACCTCGCTTCCTGGCCACCGGCCCTGGCCATCGCCCCTACCGAACGCAGCCCCGACGAAGTCCAAGCGCTGATCGACCAAGCCAAAAAGTGGAACCAGGGCCATGGATTTTACCAAGAGTCCACTACCATCCACCGTCCCTCATCTCTCACCCGTCCCTCATCCCCCCTCCAAGCCAAAGTCTCTGCCGCCGGTAATGTTGGCATCTTCCTCCTGGCGCTCTCGCACTCGCCGGAGCCGGGCCAGAAAGTTGTAGTCACCGTGGACCGTCACAAGCGGGGTCTGGAGTATTTGGGTTTAGCTAGAGGCGATAAAGGCTTCCGATTAATGGAAGGCGAGCGCTTGGTGTTCAACTCGACAAACTGGGACCAGCCCGCCCGGGTGGTCATCCAGCTTGACCCCAAACTCAAGGGCCAGGTCGCGGTCGTGTTCCTGGCGAGTTCCGGAAACATCCCGCTCGCCTGGTCGATCACGCTGTTCGCCGTGGCGGGCCTTTTCCTAGCCTTCTGTGGCTGGCACAGCTTGATGCTGCCCCGGCCCGTCAACGACGGCCCGGTGGTGACCGACCGAGGCCTGGCGCATGAGTTTTTTCTGACGCTCGGCTCGTTTTTTGAAAAGCCGGGCGTGCTGTTGGCCATCCTGTTCATTCTGCTGTTCCGATTCGACGAGGCGCAGTTGGTCAAAGTCATTTCGCCGTTTTTGCTGGACAACCGCGAGGCCGGCGGCTTGGGTCTGACCACCAGCCAAGTCGGGCTGGCGTACGGCACTTTTGGCATTCTGGCCCTGACCTGCGGCGGCTTGCTGGGTGGGTTTATGGCAGCCCGGCAAGGTCTGAAAAGAATGCTGCCCTTTATGCTCGGTTCCATTTACCTGCCCAAACTGGCCTTCATCTTTTTGTCATTTTTTCAGCCGGAGAACTTTCTCATCACGTGCGGAGCGGTGGCGATGGAGCAATTCGGTTACGGGTTCGGCTTCACCGCCTTCATGCTCTACATGCTTTACTTTGCCGATGGGCCGCACAAGACGGCCCATTATGCCATCTGCACCGGGTTCATGGCCTTGGGCATGATGATTCCCGGAATGTGGAGCGGGTGGCTCGCCGATCGGCTCGGCTATAAGCATTTCTTTATCTGGGTTATCTGTTCGACCCTCCCCGGCTTCACCATCGCCCTGTTGCTCAAGATCGATCCGGCATTCGGCAAGAAGCAGGCCGTCGGTTAGGAAGCTTGGCGGTAATAAGGGCGGGTGCAAAACCAACCACCACTGCCTCATTATCCCCCGCTTTAGAATCCCGAAAGGATTCCTTTGCCCCGATCATTTTGTCTCTCCGTTTCCTCCTGTGAAATTCACTGCCCTGTTCAGTCCGGTCCCATCTTTCTGCCAAAAACATTTTTCTGCCACTTCCTCTTCCCCCTTATTCGCACCCATCTGGCAATTCATCCTTCATCGACTCATCCCTCCTCGTTCACTCCTCTTCCCCTTCTTAGAATCCCGAAAGGATTCCGTCCTCCAGCCCAGGGTTGGATCGGCAGGGGAAGGGGACCGATCCTACCCTGGGTCAACTGCCAAAAACATCCTCAACCCTGAAAGGCGTTGCGCCTCAGCACGCAGTATCCTCCATCACCCGGGTTCGGCCCATTGTCACAATCCCGCCGTGGCGGTCTTCCCTCTCATTCGTTTGCCCCCATTCGTCTGCCAGCATCGCTTGCCCTCTCTTTTCCCCCATTTTTTTGCTCTCCTAGTCCCTCCCCTTTGTACTACAATCGTTCAAATTGTTCGCAGGCTGCGATGAGTTTTTCATGCTGCTTTACCAAGCGCATGAATTGGAAGAATCGGTTGCGGCTTTGCCGCGCTGTGATCTGGGTGCCTCTGTGGTTAAAATTCCCTGTCCGGTCCCTCCCCTCCCGCTCCGTTGCCTCCGTTTCCTCCTGTGAAATTCACTGCCCTGTTCAGTCCGGTCCCATCTTTCTGCCAAAAACATTTTTCTGCCACTTCTCCCTTTCCTTTTTGCTCCTGCCGAGCCGCCGCCTGCGATAGGGTACGTTCACGCCCCCCAATCCCATGACTTTGCTCCGATCATTTTGTCTCTCCGTTTCCTCCGTTTCCTCCTGTGAAATTCACTGCCCTATTCAGTCCGGTCCCAGCGGTACCTCAAACTTTTCCAGCAAGTCCGCTTGGAACCGCAGCAGACCAAGGGCATATTACGGATAAACCTATGATCCAAAGTGAGTCTCAACTGCGCCAGGCGCTCGAACAGATCCAGAACCTCTGTGCCGCCGTGGACAGCCTGCGCGCCGACCTGTTCTCGAAGAACTCCCGCAACTTCGCAATCCTGGCCGAGGGGCCCCTGGAACAAATCCGGCAGTTGCAGGCCCAGGTGGATGAATACGTCCGCCACCTTGAGGCAGCGCCGGTGTGAGCAAAAGGCGAACTCCGTTTCCTCCTGTGCAATCCACTCCGGGAAGAGCGGCAGACGAATAAGACCGGCCCCCTTCCTTACTGACTCGACTCATTACTGCCTTCGGGGCCAACGGCCCGGCTCATACCAGCCCAGGCTGGAGGCCTGGGTTGGAGTCACTCGAAGCCCTCGCGCGCTGAAAGCGCGCCTCATCCAAAATCGCCCGATGTCGATTCGCACTGCGGGCTGAAAGCCTGCCTCATTATCCCCCGCTTTAGAATCCCGAAAGGATTCCGTCCTCCAGCCCAGGGTTGGATCGGCTGCGGTGAACGGGGACCGATCCTACCCTGGGTCAACTGCCAAAAACATCCTCAACCCTGAAAGGCGTTGCGCCTCAGAACGGCCTGGAATGCCATTCCTCGCTAAAATCTCCTCTTCCCCATCTTTCTGCCAATACATCTTTCTGCCAGTTCCTCTTCCCCCCTTTCGCGTTCATTCGCCTTCATTCGCGGTTAACAACGCTTCCCCGCATTCGCGGTCAATTCATCCTTCATCCCTCCTCGTTCACTCCTCTTCCCCTTCTTAGAATCCCATCGGGATTCCGTCCTCCAGCCCAGGGTTGGATCGGCAGGGGAAGGGGGCCGATCCTACCCTGGGTCAACTGCCAAAAACCTCCTCAACCCTGAAAGGCGTTGCGCCTCCGAACCACGCGCCGCCCCCGCATTCTGCAATTTGCACCTGCGTTCTGCGCTTGGATGCCTCTTTCGCCATCCACCACATCTCCGACGCTTGGTCCTTTTGGCCCCGGGTTTCCTATGCCGGCTTGGGCCGAAACCATCCGCCCGCGTCAACAAACGCGAAAGCTGGCGGCTTGGATCAATTGGCTTTTCGCTTGTCGGTCAACGATTTTGCACTTTGCATTTTGCGTTCTGCATTCAAATGGCTTGCTTTGCCTTTCCCGGATTCTTCATTCTTCGTTATGCACTCTGCATTTGGGTGTTGGCTACCGGTCGGAGAATTTGTGGCGCATCTTGGCGTCAACTCGGATAGAAGTTACAACTGGATCACTGGCCAAAAAATGGCCGCTCACAAGCTGGGCCTTTGGAAACCCGCCACCTCCGAGTTTGACCAGTGGACTGAGGCGGGCCAAGCAGCCAGGGACGTCGCCGAAAGTGCACCCGGCACTGCGGGCAAGCAGAAGTCAGCGGGACACAGAATTCCTCTGCAATGAGCGAGAAAGCGTTACACGGGGGCCACCGCGAGCGAGTCCGGGAGAGGTTCCTCTCCGGCGATGCCGCCTCGCGCTCCGAGGCGGCGCTTCTCGAACTCCTGCTGACCTACGCCATTCCGCAGCGGGACGTTCAGCCCCTGGCCAACAACCTCCTGTCCAGATTTGGCAGCCTGGACAAAGTGCTTGCGGCCCAACCCGCCGACTTGTGCCAGGTTGCGGGAATAAAGCAGAATTCAGCCACTCTCCTGAACCTCGTCGCTGCGATTCACAAGCGAAACTCTTCCTCGGCGCCAGCCACCGCACACGGGCCAACGCCTAAATCCGGCCACGCAGGCCGACCCCCCGAGCAACGCGTCCTGACCCAGCTCCTGGAATCCCCCACCGCCGCGAAACCGCAGCCGCCTTTACCCCGCCACCGCAAACCCGCCTCGCGGTACGGCTCCGGGCTGTTCGGCAAGGCCGTCCTCAAGGAAGCCATAGACATGCTTCCCAAACTCCCGGATTCCGACAGCCTCGATGACACCCGCGCCTTTCTCCGCAGCAACCTCCACTTCAGTGCCGAGCAGACCAGGCAACGTTGCGCCGCTTACATCACGCGCAGAATGTTCCCCGAGGGCATCGCCGACGCTCCGCTCCGACATTTCGCCCGCGCCTTCCCCGCCTCGACCGAACTCCGCGATGTCTGCTACTACCGCTTCTGCAAGGCCGAGCCTCTCATGCCGGCGGTCATTTCAAACGTGCTCCTTCCGGCCCTCGGCCTGGGTCGCATGCGCAGAGAGCGCATCGCCCAGTACCTCCAACACAAATTCCCGGAATCCAAGGCCGTCAGCGATTGCGTCACGGCTATCGTCGAAGTCCTCGTCGCCGGCGGCATCGCCTCAGCTGATCGCAAGCAAATCACCTTCGCCGCCCGCCCTATCCGCAACGCATCCTTCGCCTTCATTCTCCACAGCGAATTTCCCGAGCCGGGTATGTACGAAGTCGGCAAGGCCGAAACCAATCCGCTCCTGTCCAGCCTACTCTGGACCCCAGAAAGAATCCTCGCGGCCCTGTATGAGCTCCGCAACGTCGGCCTCATCAGCAAAATCTCGGAAATCGATTCCATCCGTCAGTTCACTCTCAAATTCGACCTCGCCGGGCTCGTTAGCCACCTGGCTCGGGGCGCCAAGACGCCATGACCCACACCGAAATCATAGAAACCTTGCGCGCGCGCCTCTCGATGCCCGGCGGCCGTCACCTCTATGGCGTCCTCGGCAGCTATCGCCTGCTTAACGCATTCTCGAACCAGCTCATCAAAGCCAAGGCCACCGACGGCACACCCCTGCCCAAGCCGGTCTCGGTCAACCGCGGCATTCTCGACACCATCCCCGACGACGAATTCCGCAAGCTGGTCAATGACGAAGCCAAAAGGCCCGAACCAACCGCTGCCCACGTCGGCGCCGCCTTTGAGCAGTTCATCCGCTCTAACCTTGCCGGCAAGGGACTGCTCATCCTCCGTGATTTCGAGCTGGTCTTCGCCTACCACCTCGAACTGAACCTGCTTCGCACCCTCGCCGCCGACCAGGACCGCCTCCTCCTTCTGCTCCCAGGCAAGCGCGAGCGCGGTGCCACCATCCTCTTTCCCGACTCCGACCACGGCAGCTACACCTTGCCTACGAACCTGATCGCTGAGAATAACCTCTGGGAGCTGAAGAATTAATATGCCGGAAGACCTCCTCACTCAAAGAAAGTCGCTGGACGAAATCTGCGCCGTCCCCGACAAAATCATCAGCGTTTACTCCCTGGAGAAACACGTCTGGGCAAACTCCAATTCCGACCAGGCCCGCCGCGCCCGTCAGCCCGAACTGAAAACCATCGACGAATTCAAAATCGACCCCGTACGCCCCTTCCTCACGGACATTCTCCGCCGCATCGCTGCCCCATACGACCGCCAACGCAAAGAACAACCCATCGGTCAGGGCTACTGGATTCAGGCCGAGTTCGGCAGCGGCAAGTCTCATCTTCTCTGCTTCCTCGCCTCGCTTGCGCTCGGCACCAAGGACGCTTGGCAAAAAGTCCAGGAGAAGGAAAGCAAGGCCGGTAAGGGCAAGCGCGAATCCTTGTTCCAGTTCTGGGAAGAAGGCATCCAGTCCAAATCCGCCAAGCCCAGTAGAGGCTTGCTCGTCATCGTCAAAACCCTCGTCGGCGTCGGCGGCGGCACCATCGGCATGACCGACCAGGGCCGCGAGCTTTCGGCTTACATTCTCGATGCCGCTAAGGACCAACTCCTTGTGGAAACCGGCAAGAATCTTTCGCTTTACCCGGCCGAGCTTCTCGCAGACCGGCTCCTCAAGGAAGTGGACCGGCACCGCAACGACCTCCGCAAGTTCCTCAAGGACCCCAGGTTCTTCGAGGAGGATGAATTCGAGGAAGTGGACAATTTCATTCGCGACATCCAGCAGAACAAATCTCCCGAATACAAACGGAGCTGCGGCAACAAACTCTGGAGGTTTTACACCGAATACCTCGACGTCCACCCCAACATCGCCGCCGAAACCGAAGCCATCCTCAAACACCTGGTCGAGACGATCACGGCCGAGGGCTATGCCGGCGTCCTCCTCATCCTGGACGAGGTCTCGCTCTTCATGAAGAACCGTCCCCAGGCCATGCGCGACGAGGACGAGAAAACCCTCGTCGTCCTCGCCAATCGCCTCGCCAAAATCCACAATCTCCCAATCTGGACCGTTTGCGCCGCCCAGCAAGCCATCGAAAGCAAGATGGGCGTCAAGAACATCATCGCAGACGACCGCCTCAAGCTCGTCAAGCTTCTCGAAGAGGACAAAGATTATTACGACATTGTCCTCTCCCGCGTCCGCGAGATCACCAACGAGCAGGCGATCGGCAATTATTACCTGTTCTACAAGCGCGGCTTCACCTGGCCTCAGAACATCGGCGAGAAGGACTTCAAAAACTTCTTCCCCTTCCACCGCCCGGCCCTCGAAGTCCTCCGCGCCATCACCTACGAGCTGACCACGGCTCGCTCGGCCATCCACTTTATGCACCAGACCCTGAAGCACCAGGTCAAGGTTAAGGGCCGGGAACTCATCCGCCTCTGGGAGCTTTTCGACGAAGCCGTTCGCTACGAGGAAGACCCCAGCGGCGTCACCGCCGGACTCGTCGCCATCAAAACCAAGCGCGAATCTGAGTACCGCGCCTACGAGCAATGCAAGCGCCAGATCGAGGGCCTTAGCAAAGGCACCCTCAAGGTCAACCACGACAAGGCGGTCAAAATCCTGCAAACCCTCTTCCTCTACCATATCGCCCGCACCAACCAGTCCGGACTGACCGCCGAGGAACTCGCGAACTCCGTTCTCATCGAACGGAAGCCCGATGCCACTCCCCAGGAGAACATCGAGCATTACGAGGCGCTGGCCGACAGCCTCAAGAAGGAATTGCGCCAGGTCGCCATGAGTACCGACGAGGACGGCAACCCCCGCTATCGCTTCGACCCCGTCGTCACCGGCGTTGACCCCAATTCCGAGTTCAAGAAAGCGCGCGATGAGGCGGAGGCGAATGAGGTCCTCCAGCAGGAAGCCTGGAACCATCTCCTGGCTCTCGACGAATGGCCCGTCCGAACCCGTCAAATGACCTTCGACATGGCCGGCGGCGTCCGGTCCATCTTCCGCGACATTGCCCCCTTTATCGGCACCTGGGAGGACAAGTCCACCGCCAAAGCCGGGGACCAATCCATTGACATCACTTGGCAGGGCCGCCAGATCAGCGGCACCGTCGGCATGAGGGACGCTCTCAAACTCCTGGCGGACAATCACAACCTGCCCGAGCTTTCTACTGACCAGACCCACCACGACTTCGCCGCCTACATTTCCACCAAGACCGTTTCCGACGAGGTCTGCCAAAAGCTCCTTTCCCGCCGCAACGATCCACGAGTCCTCCTCTGGGCCCCCGCCGACCTCACCAGCCAGGAGCGCGACCGCCTCATTGACTTCGCCGCCTACCGCAAACTTGTCTCCGATTGGCAGAACAAGGACACCGAAGAGGCCGTCGCTGTCATCGCTTGGGTCAACAACACCCTCAAAACCGAGATGGGACCCATCGCCAAGATCGTCGAAAACAGCTACGCCCGCGGGCGCATCGACGCTCTCAACAATTCCAAAATGCCCTTCAAGGTCGTCGGAGAGCTCGGCGCTGTCCTATCCCCCCTCGTCGAGCGCGTCCTTAACTCTGTTTACGAGTCCAGGGACATCGTCTTCGATCCGCCGTTCATCTTCCGCAAAGAGGAAGGCGTTAAGGTCATCAACGGCATCGTCCGCACCGGGCGCATCCCGAAGGGTATTAAGCCCAATCAGGACATCAGCGCCGCCCAGAACTTCGGCTACGGCCTCAAAATCATGCGCAAGGGCGCCGACAAAGACCTCGACACCACCCAGAACCCCCACGCCCAGGACATCTGGCAGTTCATTGATGAGAAGTTAACGGACGAGGGCGCCGCCATGAAAATGGACGCCCTCTACAAGAACTTCATGGGCATCGGCGGCCACAACTCCAAAAACTACGGCCTCACCCAACGCATGGTGCAGATCTTCGCCCTCTGTCTCGTTCAACAGGGCAAAATCCGCATCTCCCTCGGTCCCAAGTCCGGCCTCCCCAATCCTTACATTGATTACTCGAACCTTGCCGAAACCGATTTCTCCGTCAAGGTCCTCGACTCCCTCGGCGCGGTCCAAAAAATGGCCAAGCCGGAACATTGGGAGGTCCTCCGCCCGTACGCGGAAAAGCTCCTGGCCGAAAATATCCCCACCACTCACGACGACGCCATTATCTCCGGCTTTCGTGCCAAGCTCAAAAACCTCTTTGCCAAAGGCAAAGAGGAATCCACCCGGGTCCTCGCCAAGGCCCAGGCACTCTTCGACTGCCTGAAAAGCGAAAACCCCTACGCCAAGGAAATCAGCCAGGTCGCCAGACTCTTTTCCGCCGACCTTTCCTCCGGCAACGACATCAATCTAATCCTCCACGCCCTCAAGGACGCCTTCGCTTACCAGGCCTTTGACGACAACGCCTCATCCCAGGCCGAAGTGGATGACCTGGCCAACCGCCTCAAGAATTACCGCGACACTCAAAACCTGCTCCAGTTCGACACCGAGCTCCGCGCTGCTAGCGCCTACGTCTCCCACGCTCTCCCCGATGCCAAAGACCTGAAAGCCATTCGGGACCTCCAGACCGAAGTCGCGGCCAAGCTCGCCAAAATCCGCACTTACATTGACTCCGACGTGGCCCTCGCCACCGAGCTGATCGGTCAAACACCCCCAGCGCCAGGCGAGGCCAGCACCGTCTCAGTCCTCATCCGCGATTACACCGAGACCTACGCCACCCTCCACGACACCGTCACGGCGAAACTCGAGGACCACAGGTCCGAAATTGAATCCACTCCCGGCAGTGCCCCGTTCAAAGCGCTTCAAACCCTCGAAGGCATCACCGCCCTCAAACCACCGGTCAGCGGCTCGTTCGACTTTCAGGCCCTGGCCGGTCGGATCCGCACCTGCCCGTCACCCTCACGCCAGTCAGTCGAGCAGCAGCTCCGGAACGGGCCAGTGCACGAATGCGGCCTTACCTTCGAAAATGCCAAAGAGCACCTCAATCAGGCCACCCAAGTCCGCTGCGTAGCTGACGCCCTCCTCACCACCGCGCTGGATCGCAAGGCTGAGGTCTTTTTGAATCCCGCCATCCGCACCCGCCTGGAGCAGGGCAAACAGGAAAAGCCCATCGCTGAGCTGCTAACCAAGTCCGACCTGACCGCACTGCGCGAGTTCCTCGTCGCGAACGCCACCCTGCAGTTTGTCCAGACGATCAACCGGTACCTGAAAAACATCGTCACCAAGAACGTCAGCCTCACCGAGTTCAAGCCCTCCCTGACGACCATAGAGCCCGACCAGGCCGCCAAGGTCGTAAAGGAGTTCCAAGAATTCCTGGAGCAGCAGTTCAAGACAATCTCCGAGGACAACGACACCCTCCCCATGCTGCACTTCGAGTGACCGCAATATGGAGATCAAACTCGGCACAATCATTGGCAACCGCTTCGAGTGCGGCCAGGAACTAGGCCACGGGGGCTACGGCCAGGTCTTCGTGGGACATGACAAGGAACTCAAGCGCCCTGTTGCCATCAAACGGCTTCTCCGCAGCTCACTTGGGAAGGTGGACAAGACGGAGATCGTCCAGGAGGCTCAGCGCATCGCCGCCGTGGGCCACCCCAACATCGTCGCCGTGTACGACGTGCTCGAAACTGCCGACGAGGTCCTCATCATCATGGAATTTCTGCCTGGGGGTTCGCTTCATGACCGCCTCCGCACCCTCTCTCGAAACGGTTTCTGGATCTCCTCCTCCGAAGCGATCCGCCTGACCCATGCCATCCTGTGTGGGCTCGAAGCCGCTCACACTTCTGAAAGCGGCCCCATCATTCATCGGGACCTGAAACCGCAGAACATTCTGTTCGACAAGAACGACACCCCAAAACTCGTGGATTTCGGCATGTCAGTCGTTGGCGAAGTTAGCGCCCTGTCAACCTCAGCCCGCGCCATTTCTTTCGAGCACGAAGGCACTGAAGGCTACAAGTCGCCCGAACAGCTTCAAGGTCTCAAGCTCGACCACCGAACCGACCTTTTCAACGCGGGCCTCATCGCCTATCTCCTGCTCGGAGCCAACCATCCGTTCACCGACGAGCGTTTCCTGTTCTCCCAGCGAGAAATGATCCTCAAGCCATATCGCAAGCTCCCCGCTCTCGACCATCAACCTCTGCCAAAAGAACTTCAGGCATTTGTCCTCCACCTCTTACAGATGGAGCCCGGCAAAAGGTTTGACACTGCCGCCCAGGCCCTCTCCGAATTTGAAAACGTGGAGAGCGCCTGCAAGGAGATGCTCCAGGAGCGCTGCATCCGCTTGCACGATTCCCTGGTGGCCGGTGAGAGGGGCTGTAAATTAAATCGTGTAAATGGCCAAACGAGAGGACAATGAACTATGGCCATAACCGATGCAGTTTTGAACGAACTACTTAAAGACTACCAGAAGCCCGAAGATTTGTTGGGCAAGGATGG
>Ga0209517_10005882_pt1 | contig 15418 bp, 11 predicted proteins | sample PeaSoiMetSII2010_FD_187695 | JGI IMG/M metagenome (GOLD analysis project Ga0209517, IMG submission 187695) | Peat soil microbial communities from Weissenstadt, Germany - SII-2010 (SPAdes) (version 2) | ecosystem: Environmental > Terrestrial > Soil > Wetlands > Peat | place: Germany... | reverse complement strand
TCAACCCCCCGGACGCGGATACAGTTAGGCAGCGGTTCCCTTGTTTTCCTCTTGACACCCCCCAGAGAGTCTTTACTATGTACGAATACTTATGCATCAGTGTGCATAAGTATTCATTATGAATAAAAGCTTACGGCAACGGGCAATTCTGGAACTGCTCAAGCACGCGCCCGTGGCCAGCCAGGACGATTTGCAGAAAGCCCTGCGGAAGCGGGGGATCAAGGTGGGGCAAGCCACGCTTTCTCGAGACATTCGCGACCTGGGTCTGAGTAAAACGGCGAGTGGTTATTCGTTATTCCACGGAGACGGGTCGCCGGGGCCGGCATTGCCTCCGGTCTCGCGTCTGGTACGCGAGTTTGCCCTGGAGGTGCGGGCAGCCCAAAATCTGCTGATTATTAAGACCAGCATCGGCAGCGCCCAGCCGGTGGCCGCGGCTTTGGATGAAGAGAACTGGCCGGAAGCCGTGGGCACGGTCGCGGGGGATGACACCATTCTGATCGTTTGTCCAGACAACAAGGGCGCCACCCGGCTGGCCGCGCGCATTCAGGAGATGCTTGCGTGATGCCGGCGAAACTCAAGACTGCGGTGGTGGGAGCTACTGGCTATTCGGGCATGGAATTGACGCGGCTGCTTCTGCGTCATCCTCGACTGGATAAGCCGACGCTGGTGGGCCGGGAAAATGGTGACCAGGCTGCGGCGAATCTTGCGGATGTTTTCCCTGCCCTTTCGGGCAACGGAGGCTATCCGTTGCAGCCGCTTTCGTGGGAGGGCTTGAAACAGCAGGGTGTGGAACATCTTTTTCTAGCCACGCCGCATGAGACTTCTCGTTTGCTGGCGCCGAAGGCCGTGGCGCAAGGGTTTCGCGTCATTGATCTGAGCGGGGCCTGGCGGCTGAAGCAGGCACGGCATCGCGCAGTTTACGACTTTCACGATGCGGATGCGGTGACTGCGGCCGAGCTCACTGAGAAGGCCGTGTATGGGCTGCCGGAATTGAATGCGGACCGGATCCGAGGCGCGACTTTGGTGGCGAATCCGGGATGTTACGCGACTTCGGTGATTCTGGCCGTCGCGCCGTTGTTAAAGGCTGGCATCGTCGACCGGCAGCGCGGGATCATTTCTGATTCGAAGTCGGGCGTGTCGGGTGCGGGCAAGGAACCGAATTCGCGGACCCATTTTGTCTCGGTGGCTGACAATTTTTCTGCCTACTCCGTGTTTGGACATCGGCACGTGGGGGAGATTGTGGAGCAGTTGAAGTTGGATGTGGGTGAGCTGACCTTCACCCCGCATTTGCTCCCGATTCCGAGGGGCATTCTGTCAACGGTTTACGTCTACCTGAATCGGCGGATGATCGCAGCCGAGGTCGAGACTTGCTTCCGCGAGTTTTATGTGGGCAAGCCTTGGGTGCGGGTGTTCGCGAACCCACAGTTGCCGCAGATCCAATTTTCCCTGCACACCAATTACTGCGACCTCGGCTTTTGTCTGGCGGATGATGGCCAGCGATTGGTGCTGGTTTCGTGTGTGGACAACCTGCTGAAAGGGGCTGCCGGGCAGGCGGTGCAGAACATGAATCTGATGTACGGATGGAAAGAGGAAGAGGGGTTGCAGTGAAGATCGTAGTCAAAATCGGGGGCGCTGCGCTGGAGGACAGAGCGACGTTGCGGAAGTGCGCGCAGGCGATCGTAGAGTTGGCCAAAGACGGCCATCGGGTCGCGGTGGTACACGGCGGGGGCAGCGCGCTGACGCGCACGTTGAAACTTTTCGGCAAACAGAGTGAGTTCATAAACGGGTTGAGGGTCACCGATGCCGAGACGCGGGATATCGCGTTGATGGTTCTGGCAGGGATTGTAAACAAAAGCCTGGTGGCGGCAATTGTGGCGGCCGGCCTGCCGGCGGTCGGTCTTTGCGGCGGAGACGGCGGGGCATTCCGGGCGCGCAAGAAAAAGATGGCCGGTTGCGACCTCGGCTTCGTAGGCGAGATCTGTTCGGCTGAGCCGCGCTGGCTGGAGGCGATCTGGAAGGAAGGCGGCATTCCAGTTTTGGCCTCGCTGGCTCTCGGCAGCGACGGCCAGTACTACAACATTAATGCCGACCAGATGGCCGCGGCCGGTGCGGCGGCGTGTCATGCGGACTCGCTGATTTTCCTGACCGATGTGCCGGGAGTAAAAGATGCAGCAGGCACGGTGATTCCCTGGCTGACCACGAAGGAAGTTGGAATTCTGGTGGCCGATGCCGTCGTCGGCGGCGGAATGCTTCCTAAGCTCGAGGCTTGCAGCCAGGCCCTGACGAAAGGTGTGGGGAGAGTGCGGATTCTGCCGGCAGCACAGGCCGAGGTATTGTCTCAGTTCTACTTCACGAAACTCGCCTGCGGAACGGAGGTGACGTGCGCATGAGCCTGGCGTCCGTCATTCGCTCCGAACAGAAAGTGCTGCTGCCGACCTACGACCGTCACAAGATTTTGTTTGAACGCGGGCGCGGGGTGTATTTGTGGGATTCGCGGGGACGTCGCTACCTCGATTTCCTGAGTGGAATCGGCGTGAACGCGCTCGGTCATGGGCATCCGGCGATCCAGGCGACCTTGAAGCGGCAAGCTGGCCGCCTGATTCACACGTCGAATTTGTTCTTCCACAAATATCAAGCCGAGCTTGCCGTACAGTTGACGAGGATCTCAGACCTGGATCGTGCCTTCTTCTGCAACAGCGGGACTGAGGCGTGGGAAGGAGCGCTCAAGCTGGCTCGCTCTTATGCGCGCGTGCAGAATAGCAATGGGCACAAGCCGAAGTGGCGCATTCTCGCGCTCGACAATTCCTTTCATGGGCGGACCTTCGGTTCCCTGGCTACCACGGGTCAGGCGAAATATCGAGATCCGTTTGCGCCCCTCCTGCCGGGGGTTAGCTTTGTTAAGTTCAACGACACTGAAGACTTGCAGCGGCGTTTTGATGGCAGCGTGTGCGCTATCTGCCTGGAAACTATTCAGGGTGAGGGGGGGATTCGCCCCATCAGTCCTGAGTTTCTGCAACTCGCGCGGAAGCTGAGCAAGAGCACGGGGGCGCTGCTGATTCTGGATGAGATCCAATGCGGCCTCGGCCGCACCGGGCGTTCCTTTGCCTATCAACACTACGGTGTTCAACCGGACATTGTGACGGTGGCGAAGCCGCTCGCGGCGGGGTTGCCGCTGGGAGCGATTCTCACCACAAACCGCGTGGCAACTGCCATGCATCCCGGAATGCACGGAACCACGTTCGGAGGCGGGCCGTTGGCCTGTGCAGTAGCCATTCAGTTTTTGCATTTGATGGAAAAGCTGATGCCGCAGGTTCGCGAAACCGGGGAATATTTCCGCGCACAACTGGAATGGCTCGGGGCCAAGCACAATGGCGTGCGCGAAGTTCGCGGCATGGGTCTCATGCTGGGCATGGAACTGGACTCCGCTGACGCAGCCAAGCGGGTGGTGAACCAGTTGCTGGAGCGCGGAATCCTGATCAATCGCACTAACGAGACAGTGCTGCGATTTCTGCCGCCTTACATCGTCGAAAAGAAACATATCGACCAAGTGATTCGGGAACTGGATGCAGTTCTTTCTTCCGGCAGCTCAATGCGGACCGCTCGTCAAATTCAAAAGTCCACAGCAAGGAGTCAACGTTGAATAGTCAGGTATTAAACGCAAAGCCAACTGCAACACCACGGGTCCCTAAGACGTTCTGGTGCCCCGATTTGGTGTCAACCCGCGATTTCGGTCCGAACGGAGTCGAAGCCGTACTGCATCTTGCCGGAATCATGAAGTCACGCCCCGCGGATTTTCGCAAAGCACTTGCGGGCAAGCAGGTGGCGATGTTCTTTGAAAAACCCTCTCTGCGGACCCGGCTTACTTTTGAAACCGGGATGGGAAGTATGGGCGGCAACGCATATTTCGTCGACCAGACGCAGAGCCGTCTCGGCGCGCGCGAGAAGCTGAGCGACATCGCTCACAATCTTGAGCGCTGGGTGGATGGCATCATCCTGCGCACCTTCGCCCAAGAAACGATTGTGGGCATGGCCGAACACGCGTCGGTGCCGGTGATTAACGCGCTGAGCGACCTGGAGCATCCTTGCCAGGCATTGGCTGACTACTTCACGCTGCAAAGTCACTTCGGCGATCTCAAGAATCTGTGTTTGGCCTACGTGGGAGACGGCAATAACGTTGCACACTCGCTGCTGCTGACGGCGGCGTGCCTGGGATCAAAGATCCGCATCGCCACGCCCAAAGGCTATGAACCCGCGGCGGAAATTGTCAGCCACGCTCAGAAGTTCGCCAGGCAGACGGGCGCGGTGATCGAAATTGTTTCCGATCCGCACGAAGCGGTCGCCGGCGCCGATGCGGTCTATACCGATGCGTGGGCGAGCATGGGCCAGGAACACGAAGCGGAGGAGCGAGCCCAGATTTTCCCGCCCTATCAGTTGAACCAGGCGCTGGCCAGCGCGGCCGCGCCGCATGCGGTGTTTATGCACTGCCTGCCGGCCCACCGGGGCGAAGAGATCACCGACGAAGTGATGGATTCAGCGCGGTCGGTGGTTTTCGATCAGGCGGAGAACCGCCTGCACGTTCAGAAAGCAATTCTATATTTGCTGCTCGGCAGCGGAGATCACAGTTTGCCGGCGAGGAGCGCCCATGCGTGAGAAAGTTGTGCTGGCTTATTCCGGAGGCCTGGATACTTCAATCATCATTCCGTGGTTGAAGGAAAACTACGACTACGACGTAATTGCCATGGTGGGCGACGTCGGCCAGGGGGACGACATCGAGGCGGTGGTGAAAAAAGCCTATGCCACCGGCGCCAGCAACGTATTGGTGGAAGACCTGCGGGAAGAGTTCCTCACTGGATATGTATTCCCTGCTTTGAAAGCCGGCGCTGTGTATGAGCATAAATATCTGTTAGGCACTTCACTGGCGCGGCCGGTTATTGCGAAGCATCAGGTTGAGGTTGCGCTGCGCGAAGGCGCCACCGCGGTTGCCCACGGCTGCACCGGCAAGGGCAATGACCAGGTGCGCTTCGAAATGGCATACCAGGCATTGGCTCCGGAGTTGAAAGTGATTGCGCCGTGGCGCGAGTGGTCATTGAAGTCGCGCGAAGACTGCCTCGATTACGCCGAGCAGCACGGAATCCCGGTTGAAGCAAGCCGGCAAAAGATTCATAGCCGCGACCGCAATCTGTGGCATGTCAGTCACGAAGGCGGCGAACTGGAAGACGCGGCCAATGCGCCGCTGCCCAGCACCTGGCAATGGACACGCTCGCCGCAAGATGCTCCCGATCAGGAAGAGCAAGTTAAGATTGGCTTCACGCAAGGAGTTCCGGTTTCGGTAAACGATGGGATGCTCGATCCGGTGTCATTGGTCGAGATGCTCAATGAAATCGGCGCCCGTAACGCGATCGGCCGGGTGGATCTGGTGGAGAATCGCTTTGTCGGAATCAAGTCGCGAGGATGCTACGAAACTCCAGGAGGGACTCTGCTGATCACGGCTCACCGCGAATTGGAGGCGCTGTGCCTGGAGCGTGACGTGGTGCACTTCAAGCAGCATATCGGGCTGAAGTATGCGGAGCTCACCTATTTCGGCTTATGGTTTTCGCCGCTGCGAGAGGCGCTGGATGCTTTCGTCGAAACCACACAACGGGATATGACGGGGACGGTAACACTCTCCTTATATAAGGGCAATGTGTCGGTGGTAAGCCGGCATTCGGAGTTTTCGCTGTATCGCACCGATCTGTCTTCTTTCACCATGGGTGACAGCTACGACCAGAAAGATGCGGCGGGCTTCATTCGTATCCTGGGGCTTCCGGCCCGCTCGCGAGCTCGCACGCGGGTGGAGGTAGCGAAATGAAAATGTGGTCAGGGCGCTTTCGTCAGGGGCTGGATCCGGAATTCGAGCGCTGGCAAAGGTCTTTTGAGTTCGACCGGCGTCTCTTGAAGCATGAACTTGCGGCGAGTAGCGCCCACGCGCGGGCGCTGAAAGACGCGGGAGTACTGCCGTCGGGTGAACTCATCGCGATTCTTCAGGGGCTGGAGCAGATCGGCGAGCTGGCGGCGGCGTCCCCAGAGTTTCTTGACGACAGCGAAGCCGAAGATGTCCACCATTTCGTAGAGAAACAATTGGTCGCACTGATCGGGAATCCCGGGTACAAGCTGCACAGTGGACGGAGCCGCAATGAGCAAATAGCAACTGATCTCCGCCTGTATGTTCGAGCTGCAATTGATCAGCAGCGTGCGGATTTGGCAGAGTTCGCAGGCGTGCTGCTGGAAAGGGCCGAACAGGCCGGGAATGCGGCCATGCCCGCCTACACGCACTTGCAGCGGGCAGAGCCGGTGTTGGTTTCGCACTGGCTGCTGGCGTATGTCGAAATGTTCTTACGCGACGCAGGTCGGCTGGCCGATTGCCGCGAGCGGGTGAATGTTTGTCCGCTGGGATCGGGAGCGGTGGCGGGGGCGACGCTGCCGCTGGATCGGCGCGCCATGGCGGCGAGTCTAGGGTTTGATGTTCCAACCGCGAACAGCATCGACGCCACCAGTGATCGGGACTTTGTGTTGGAGTTTGTGAATGCCCTCTCGCTGCTTGCGCTGCACCTGAGCCGCTGGGCGGAAGAGATGATTCTGTTCTCCACGCAGGAGTTTGGCTTTGTCCATTTGCCCGAAGCTTACTCCACGGGAAGCAGCGCGATGCCGCAGAAGAAGAATCCAGACTTGCTCGAGTTGACTCGCGGCAAGGCGGCGCGGGTGATCGGAAACGCGACAGCGCTGATGGTCGCGGTCAAGGGTCTGCCGCTTGCTTATAACAAGGACTTGCAGGAAACGCAGGAACCTCTCTTCGATTCTGCGGAAACGATAATGGCTCTAGTTCCGCTGGTGACGGGGTGGATGAAGGCGGTGGAGTTCGATTACGAACGTATGCAGCAAGCGGCGCAATCGGGCTTTATGAACGCCTGGGCGGCAGCCACCTACCTGGTGCAGCGCGGAGTGCCTTCCCGCCTGGCGCACGAGCAAGTCGGAAGAGTCGTACAGAATTGTGTGGAAAGAGGGTGTGAGCTTCAGGATCTGCCGCTGGATGAATTGCGTTCTGTGAATCCGCTATTCGACCAGGACTTGCATACGTGCCTGAGTTTGGAATCTGTGCTGGCAATCCATGATGTGCTGGGAGGCACGGCGCCGGCGCGAGTACGAGAGGCGTTGGCGGAAGCGAAGCGGAAGATTGAAACCATTTCCGAGGAAGTTCATGCGCACCCGTAAGGCCATTCTGCCGGATGCCCAGCAGATTCACGACCTGATCGCGGCCTATTCTAGCGATGGCACGCTTCTGCCACGAACGCTGGCTGAGATTTGCGAGAACGTGCGGGATTTCGTGGTGTTGGAAGATGTCGCCCGCATCATAGGTTGTGGCGCGCTCCATCTTTACGGTACGCACCTCGCCGAGATTCGCTCCATCACAGTCGCGCCTTCGTGCCAACGACAAGGCGGAGGGCAGCGCTTAGTAAAAGCGTTGATGGCGGAGGCGAGGAAGCACGGAGTCAGTTGCATCTGCCTGTTCACCCGAACACCGGATTTCTTTGCGGGTCTTGGTTTTCAAGTGGCACAGCGCGAGGACCTGCCGGACAAGATCTACAAAGATTGCTGGGTGTGCCCGCGGTTCCACCAGTGTGACGAAGTGGCCATGGTGCGTGGGGAATTGCCGAAGTTCGCGATCCTGCCCGAGCCGGCGAGTTGGCTGGTGAAGCTGCAGGTATGACCGCGCCCGCGCAGTCACCAACAATTCATTTACCCAAGGGCTTCAGATTTTCTGCGCTGGCCGCCGGAATCAAAGCCAGCGGGCGGCTTGACTTGGCTATGGTCGAGGCCGCTCCTGGCACCACTGCCGCTGCCCTGTTCACTAAGAACCTCGTCGTCGCCGCTCCCGTGCAAGTAGGCAGGGAGCACTTGTCGAAGGCTAAAGGCTGCATACGAGCGGTCATCGTCAATTCTGGAAATGCGAATTGCGCCACCGGGAACGCTGGGGTGAAGGCGTGCGGGCAGATTTGTCAAGAAGTTGCCAGGACGCTGGGCATTCGCCCAGAGGAGGCCTTTCCATCTTCCACCGGAATCATTGGTGTCCGCTTCCCTGCTGAAAAGATTGTTGCCAAGCTTGCTGATCTGATCGGAAGCCGCGAACCAACGGCAGCCGCGCTGGATCGGTTCACTCAGGCCATCATGACGACCGATACGCGACAAAAGCTGGCGTCGGCAAGGTTCAGTGCGGGGGTCTCGGAGATCAGTCTGCTGGGAGTTGCCAAAGGATCAGGAATGATTCACCCGCAACTGGCAACCATGCTGGTGTACCTGTTCAGCGATGTTGGTGCCACTCCGGCTGAATTGAGGCAACTGCTGCGTGGGGCCTGCGACCAGAGTTTCAACTGCATTTCAGTGGATGGTGACACATCTACGAACGATACCGTTCTGCTGCTGGCGTCAGGGCAGAGTGGAGTTCAGCTGAAAGACGCCGGCGTCCGTAGGAAGTTTGCCGCCGCGCTGTCGAAAGTCTGCCAATCGTTGGCGGAACAGATCGTTTCGGATGGTGAAGGTGTGCAGCATGTGATTCATCTCTTCATCGAGCAGGCGAAGAGTCGGCAGGAAGCGCTACAAGTGGCAAGAACGATTGCTCACTCCTTATTAGTAAAGACGGCATGGGCAGGGGCCGATCCCAACTGGGGACGCATCCTGGCGGCCGTGGGGCGAAGTGGAGTAGCCCTCGATCCGAAACGGGTGAACATTTACATCGCGCAGCAAATGGTCTGCAAGGCGGGGGTGGGTTACAGATTTGACGAAGCCAGGGCTCACCACGATCTGGCCCAGCCAAACTGTGATATTCGAGTGCGCCTCGGTCGCGGGCGCAGCAGCGCGGCATTCATCACTTCTGACCTGACTGCGGAGTACGTCCAAATCAACGCTGACTATTCCACCTAGAATTGAACGAGTGGGTCCATCCTGAGTATCACTGCAACCCAGCCTGCCCCAACATTTGCAGAAACTGCTCCCGTGTGCGCATGTCGATCGACTGTGCCACCAGTTTGCCGTCGCGGTCATAGACAAAACTCTTCGGAATACCCTCCACCTGAAAGAGGTCGTTGACCTTCCTGCCGGGATCAAGCAGCACGGGATAAGTGATCTTATATTCGGCGATGAAGGGCTTGACCTTATCCTGTTCTTCGTCCGAAATTGCCAAAATTACGAAGCCCTGGCCCTGGAAACGCTGGTGGAGAGCCTCCAGGTCCGGCATTTCCTTGCGACACGGCGGACACCACGTGGCCCAAAAGTTTACCAACACGACTTTGCCATGAAGACTTTTGAGCTCCCAAGTCTTGCCCTGCAAATCTGTCAGCGTGAAGTCTGCCTGCTGCCGACGCTGGTCATCGGCCACAAGCTTTGCCATAGCTGCCTTGTACGCGGAGGCATCCAATGAAACTTGCATGTGCTCGTATCTTTCGAGCTGTGCCAGTTCCATGTAAGCCTCCGCGGGCTCACCTTTGTCGTCGGGCTGGGGCTGCTCGCGAAGCGCATCGGCCAGCGTGGTGGTCACCTGCTGGAGCGAATCGCGACCGAAGTCGCCTTCGGTCGCCCGACTCGCCAAGCCGTATGCGAGACTCACCTTGTTAGGAGTTGCGGGCAACTGGCGAATCTGAAGCGCAAGTTGTTGGTTGGTCTGGCCACGAATGGCGTCCGGCAGTTTGCGCAATCCGTGCAGTTGGTCGACAATCGGCTTCTCCTGGCCGCTCCAGACAATTTCCTGCTTCTGGGCTCGCGCAGTCGACGGATTGAAGAGCAAAGCATTTACAGAAAACAGCAGCAGGACACAGGAAATCCTGGCGGCTGTAGTAATGGGAAACATACGGATCGTCACGGCCGTTACCTCACGAGGAAGCCATTGTAACCGTGGGAATCCGTTTGTGGAGTATCAAGAATCCGGTAGTGGTGCAGTTTGAACTGCACCACTACCGAACATTTCGTATTCCGCCTACTTCGTGGACCAGCCGTCGTACCGGGCACTGAGGTGCGCGACGGTGGCTCAATCCGCGCTCACTAAGCTCTTTCCGGACTCCCGCGCGGACGCCTCCACCTCTGACTGGTTGGCGTCCGCCACCGCCAAGGCGGCGCTGTTGACAATATCTTCCACTTCAGCGCCTCGCGGCAATACGTAGGCCGGCTTGCTGAGTCCCAAGAGGATGGGTCCGATCGCTTCCGCGCCGCCCACGCGCATGAGCAGTTTGTAGGCAATGTTAGCCGAGTTCAGATCGGGGAAGATCAGGACATTGGCGCCGCCTTTGAGCGCGGAGAACGGATAGTCGCGTTCCAGGATCTCGGGCACTAAGGCAGTGTCCGCCATGACTTCGCCGTCAACGATGAGCGAGGGATCGCGTTGCTTGACCAGTTCGGTAGCGCGGCGCACCTTTTCGCAGAGCGGATGATTGGCGCTGCCGAAGTTGGAGAAGGACAGCATGGCCACACGGGGTGTGACATCGAAGCGGCGGGCGGCATCGGCGGCACAAATTGCGATTTCGGCAAGGTCCTCGGCATTGGGCTCGATGTTCACCGAGCAATCGGCGAGGAACAGCATGTCTCCCTTCTTGGTGATCAGGGCGTACAGGCTGGAAACCTTGTGGACGCCTTCCCGCACCTTGATGATTTGTAGCGCCGGCCGGATGGTATCGGGATAGTGCTGCGTGATGCCGGAAACCAAGGCATCCGCGTTTCCCATGTGGACCATCATGGAGCCGAAGATGTTGCGGTTATCAATGAGTTCCCGGGCTTCGGAAAGCGTGACGCCGCGGCGTTGGCGAAGCCAGCAAAACTCCTGGATGTAAACATCCCGCCAGGATGAGGTCTTGGGATTCACGATCTCCATGCCCTCCAGCGAAACGCCGAGTTCGGCAGCTCGCGAGCGAATGACCTGGTCGTTGCCCAACAGGATGGGGTGGGCAATCTTCTCGTCGAGCAGGATGTGGGACGCGCGCAGCACCTTATCGTTTTCCCCTTCGGGGAAAACCACGCGTTTGGGCTTGGCCTGCGCTTTGTGAATGACAAAACGCATGATTTCGTGCGCTTTGCCCAAACGCTTTTCAAGTTGCTCGCGGTATTCGTCAAGATCAACGGGTTCTTGCGCTACTCCGGTCTCCATCGCAGCCTTGGCTACGGCTGACGCTTCCCACACCAGGACGCGAGGATCGAAAGGCTTAGGAATGATGTAATCCGGTCCGAAGGCGAGGTGTTCTAGGCCATAGGCGCGGCAGACCGAGTCGGGCACGTCCTCCTTGGCTAAGTTGGCCAAGGCGTGCGTCGCGGCCAGCTTCATCTCGTCGTTGATGGCGGTGGCATGCACATCGAGAGCTCCGCGGAAGATGAAGGGGAAACCCAGAACGTTATTCACCATGTTGGGATAATCCGCGCGGCCGGTGCACATGACGATGTCGTCACGGCAGGCTCGGGCGTCCTCATAAGTAATCTCCGGATTGGGATTGGCCATAGCGATGACGATCGGACGGGCCGCCATCGAACGCACCATGTCCTGCGAAACCACGCCACCGACCGAGAGGCCGAGGAACATATCGCTCCCCACCATAACCTCCGCCAGCGTACGCAGCTTGGTGGCTTGGGCGAAGCGCTGCTTGTAAGGATTCATACCGTCCGTACGGCCCTGGTAAACCACGCCCTTGGTGTCGCACAGAGTAATGTTCTCTCGCTTCATGCCCAGCCGAATGTAGTGCTCAGCAGTGGCTACCGCCGAGGCACCGGCGCCGTTGATGACGAGACGGATTTTGCTGATGTCTTTGCCCACCACTTCCAAAGCGTTCAACAACGCGGCCCCGGAAATGATGGCGGTCCCGTGCTGGTCGTCGTGGAACACAGGAATGCGCATCGTCTTCTTCAGAGTCTCTTCGATGTAGAAGCATTCCGGCGCCTTGATGTCTTCGAGGTTGATGCCGCCGAAGGTCGGTTCCAACAACTGGCAGACCTTGATAATCTCATCCGGATCATGACTGTTGATTTCGATGTCGAAAACGTTGACATCGGCAAACCGTTTGAACAGCACGGCCTTGCCTTCCATTACGGGCTTGCCGGCTAAGGCGCCGATATCCCCGAGGCCGAGTACGGCAGTGCCGTTGGTGACCACGGCAACCAGGTTTCCCCGGCCGGTGTACTTGAAAGCATCGTGGGGATTTTTATTGATCTCAAGGCACGGCTCGGCCACACCGGGGGTGTAAGCCAGGCTCAGGTCGCGCTGCGTGCGGCAGGGCTTTGTGGGCGTGACTTCGATCTTTCCTGGCTTCGGCCAGGAGTGATATTCGAGAGCTTCCTGCTTGGAAATTGACATAGTTCCTCCGCGCCTTGCTTGGCGTTCTCCATTCATTGATAGACCCGGCAGACGCTGCAAGCTGTGACTGAAGGCACATAAGGATGTGATGGATGTCACGAGGAAGTGGTGCGCTGCGGGGATCGGCCAGCTTTGGGAAAAGGGGCCGGCTCATGGAGGCAGCCGCATGATCCCTGTGGCCAGAATCGGGTAAACTGGATGGTTATCCTCGATGACTTTCCACAGGGGCTTCATGCCTCCCCGCGTTGCGTAAGGTCGTTGCGTAGAGGAAACCTCCATTAGGCATGAGGCTCGAATTCATAACTAGCTTCCGAAAGAGGACGAATCCATGAGCACTTCCCTACTTCCTGAAACGCAAGAACAGCAAGCCGCCGTGAACCCTATCCAGTACGTTTATTTTTTTGGCGGCGGCAAAGCTGACGGCAACGGCAAGATGAAAGATGAACTTGGCGGCAAAGGCGCGGGTCTGGCTGAGATGACCAATGCCGGACTGCCGGTGCCTCCCGGCTTCACCATTCAGACGGAAGCTTGCCGCGAATCCATGCGGCACGGAGGTGTTTCGAAGGAAGTGGACCGCGAGATGGAAGAGGCGTTGGCCCATCTGGAGCAACTGCAAGGCCAGAAACTGGGCAAGGGCGAGAACCCGCTGCTGGTCAGCGTGCGCTCGGGCGCAAAGTTTTCCATGCCGGGCATGATGGATACGATTCTCAACCTCGGCCTGAATGATCAAAGTGTCGAAGCCCTGGCGAAACGCAGCCACAATCCTCGCTTTGCTTATGATTCCTACCGCCGTTTGATCCAGATGTTCGGCAACGTGGTACTGGAGATTCCGAAGCCGGCTTTCGACGAGGTATTCGACGCTAAGAAGAAACAGAAGAAGGCGAAGCTCGACACCGGCCTGGATGCCAAAGCGTTGAATGAAGTGATTACGGAGTATAAGAAAGTCGTCAAGAAACAGGCCAAACGCGATTTCCCGCAGGATGCGCACGAGCAGCTGGTTATGGCGCGCGATGCCGTTTTCCGCTCCTGGCAGAACGATCGAGCTAAACACTACCGCCGCATCAATAACATCTCCGATGAACTGGGCACTGCAGTGAACGTGCAAGCGATGGTGTTCGGCAATCTGGGCGACACCAGTGGCACGGGGGTCGGCTTCACGCGTAATCCCGCGATTGGCGACAAAGAGTTCTACGGCGAGTTCCTGCTGAACGCGCAGGGCGAGGACGTGGTGTCCGGGGTGCGCACCCCGGTTCCGATTCTCGAACTTCAGAAGATCATGCCGGATGTCTACCGGCAGCTCCGCGAGATCACCACCCGCCTGGAAAAACACTACCGCGATATGCAGGACTTCGAGTTCACCATCCAGGAAGGCAAGCTCTACATGCTGCAAACGCGTAATGGCAAACGCACCGGGCTTGCGGCGGTGCGTGTAGCCATCCAGATGGTGGAAGAAGGATTAATCACGAAAGAAGAGGCGATCTTCCGCGTCGAACCCAACCAGCTTTATGACTTCCTGGTTCCGCGGTTGGATGAGAAGAGAGTCAAGATCGAAGTTCTGGCAACCGGCTTGCCGGCATCGCCGGGCGCTGCCGTCGGGCAGATTGTGTTCACGGCGGATGAGGCGGTGAAAAAGGCGGGGCCTGGCCCCAAGAGAAATCCGGTCATCCTGGTGAGAGCGGAAACTACTCCGGAAGACATTCACGGCATGGAAGTGGCCGCCGGCATTTTAACCTCGCGTGGCGGAATGACCAGCCACGCCGCGGTGGTCACGCGCGGTATGGGGAAGTGTTGCGTCGCAGGGGCCGGCGATATCGGGGTGAACGAACACGCTCGTGAAATGAGGGTGAAAGGCCAGGTATTCAAGGAAGGCGATTGGATTTCGCTCGATGGAACCACCGGCCGCGTGATCAAGGGCAAGCTCAATACTCTCGATGCGGCGCCTGATGATCCTGAGTTGATGAAGTTCATGGCATGGGCGGAGCCGTTCCGCAAGATCGGAGTACGGGCGAACGCGGACATTCCGCGCGACGCGAAACAGGCGCGCGCGTTTGGCGCCGAGGGCATTGGATTGTGCCGTACCGAGCACATGTTCTTTGCCGAAGATCGCATTCCGCACATGCGTGCCATGATTCTGGCGGACAACGAAAAAGATCGTCGCGCGGCGCTGAAAAAACTGCTGCCCATGCAACGCGCCGATTTCATCGGCCTGTTTCGTGTGATGGATGGCCTGCCCGTGACCATTCGCCTGCTGGATCCGCCGCTGCACGAGTTCCTGCCCAAGCGCGAAGAGTTGATGGTCGAAATCGCGGTGTTGCAAGCAACCAAGCCGCGCTCACCCAAGTTAAAAGAGCTGAACCGGTTGCTTCGCCGGGTCGAGGAGTTGCACGAGTTTAATCCCATGCTGGGGCATCGGGGCTGCCGGCTGGGCATCACCTATCCCGAGATTACTGAGATGCAATCCCGCGCCATCTTCGAAGCCGCGGTCGCAGTGGAGATGCAGGGAGTGAAGACACATGCGGAAGTGATGATTCCGCTGATCGCAACGGTGAAGGAAATGGAGAACCAGGCAGCGATTGTGCGGCGTGTGGCGGAGGAAGTCTTCCTCGAGAAAGGCAAGAAGGTACATTACCTGGTGGGGACTATGATCGAGTTGCCGCGCGCCTGCCTGGTCGCGGACAAGATTGCCCAGGAAGCGGAATTCTTCTCGTTCGGCACCAATGACCTCACCCAGACCACGTTCGGCTTCTCGCGCGACGACGTGAACAAAATCCTGCCGACCTATCTGGCGGAAGGCATCCTCAAGCAAGACCCCTTCGCGGTGCTGGATCGCGACGGGGTGGGCGAACTGGTTCGCATTGGAATCGAGCGCGGACGCAAGACCCGACCCGGTCTTGAGGTGGGAATTTGCGGCGAGCACGGCGGGGACCCCGCGTCGGTGGAGTTCTGCCACCAGGTGGGGATGGATTACGTTGCCTGCTCGCCATTTCGCGTGCTGACCGCGCGACTGGCAGCGGCTCAGGCAGCGGCCAGTGAGAAGCTGAAAGTCGAAGGCGGAAGAAC
>Ga0209517_10005881_pt1 | contig 15419 bp, 21 predicted proteins | sample PeaSoiMetSII2010_FD_187695 | JGI IMG/M metagenome (GOLD analysis project Ga0209517, IMG submission 187695) | Peat soil microbial communities from Weissenstadt, Germany - SII-2010 (SPAdes) (version 2) | ecosystem: Environmental > Terrestrial > Soil > Wetlands > Peat | place: Germany... | reverse complement strand
CGCTCTGCCGGGCGGATTCGGGACGCTGGAGGAGTTTTGCGAGGTGGTGACATGGACGCAACTGGGCCTGCATGCGAAGCCCTGCGGAATCCTGAACGTGCTGGGGTTTTACTCTCCCCTGCTGGCTATGCTCGACCATGCGGTTCAGGAGCGGTTCCTGAAACCGGAGAACCGGGCGTTGGTGCTGGCGCGGGAGTCGCCTTCCGAACTGCTGCAAGCACTGGAGGAGTGGCGTCCGCCACACGTCAAGAAATGGATCAGTCGGGAGACGCGGTGAAGGCCGTGACCAGCAAAGGCGGTATTCGGGGCTGCTTGCCAGCCTGCGAGGTCATGAGCGACACTCTCCGGCTGCTTCCTCGTTCACGACCCCGGGTTCAGAGTGCTAACCCTGATTACATCATCAACCGACAATTATTTGCGGCACCGATAAACACTACGGATCTCAATCACCCATCCCTTTCGCAACGAGCGCGAAAAGGATGGGGTATCCGGCGATAGTTTGAGCCGCGTATTATTTAGACGACGGGGTGGTCGAATAGAAGCCCGCGATGCTGGAGCTCCCCAAAATATGGCCGCCCCTTCCTGCCCTAATCAGCGCCTGATAGAGAGTCTCGGCACTTCTCGGAAAATTCGCTGAGGTGGGCAGGTCGAGGACTACGTCCAGCGCATAGACCGTGAAAACGTAGTGGTGGGCATAGGGTCTAACGCCCTTTGGCGGACATGGACCGTCATATTCGGCCCCGACAAAAAAGTCATTGAAGATCTGTTTGCCATACTGGCTTCCGGCAACACCGGCGTTTGCGGGCAGCCCGGTCGCCGTTGGAGAGATGTTGTACATTCCCCAGTGGGTAAAGGCGGCGGTGGTGTCGTAGGCGGTCACGACGAAACTAGCCGTGCGCGAGGAAGCGGTAGTCCACGAGAGCTCTGGAGATTGATTTCCACCGGGGCTTCCATCCAGTGAGCAGGCGTTGGAGCCGTTCACGATATTGTTGTTGATCATGCTGAGAGGCAGCGTTGCTCCGTTCGCGAAGGTTGTGCTGCTCAACTGGAGCGAGGTCGGGCCGTCGCCGACGTGTGTGCGACTGCTTTGCGCGGCTGCGAATACTGAGAGTGAGGACAGCAATAGCATCAACCAGCCAAGTCGAATTTTCATTGATATCTCCTTCTTTCCTCGACAAGCGGGGGCATTATACATCTATTCAGGCGTCCGGCTCGGATTTGAGGGCGAGCGCCACGCCGACCGTTAGAAGCAGAGGAGCCGCGAATAGCCCATGAGAAGCTTCACCCAAAACGACCCGCTGACCGACGCCGAGCTTGACCGCCTCGGTGATTTCCTGAATGGTTGCAAGGGGGAGAAGGCAATGAACGTGGAGCAATTGGACGGATTCTTCGCAGCGTTGATCGCAGGGCCGGAGACCGTGATGCCGAGCGAATACTATCGGGAGGTCTTCGGCGGCGAGATGTCGGAGACCTGCGAGTTCGCCAGCCTCGATGAGGCGAACGAAATCTTGGGGCTCATGATGCGGCACTGGAACGACATCGCCGGGACGCTGTTCAAGAGCGAGGTCTACGTGCCGCTCCTGCTACAGGACGAGAATGGCGTGGCGAACGGTAATGACTGGGCGCACGGGTTCATGCGGGGCATGGGTATGCGCCGCGATGGTTGGGCAGAGTTGGTCAACGACGAGCAGCACGGCGGATACCTGATCCCCATGATGATGCTCTGCCACGAGCACGACGAAGACCCGGAGATGCGTCCCGAGCCGATCAGCCCGGAGAAGCGCGAAGAAGTCGCCGTGCACATGGCGGCTGGGCTGTTGGGGGCGTATCGCTATTTCCGGGCGCATCGGCAGGTCAGTCCCGATGCTTACACGAGCGAGCCACGGCGCACCGCTCCCAAGGTCGGGCGGAACAATCCGTGTCCCTGCGGCTCTGGGAAGAAGTTCAAACGGTGCTGCGGCGGGGCGAGTGTGAACTGAGCGCCCTGTGGCTGTCGCTACTGCTTGGAATCCTGAATCTCGAAGCCAAGAACTACCGGCATGATGACCACAAGCTTACACGTATGTGTTCGATATTGCTCAGATCAAGATGATCTGAGTCGTTACAGTAACGCAGGGGTAGGTAGATGACCGCCCCGATGATGGAGAGGATAATTTATGAACGGATTTAAGTTCCTTGCGTTAGCTGCTGTTGCTGGAATCTGCTTCATGGCAACTACTCCCAAAACAGAGGCTCAGGTAAGCGTTAACATCGGAGTCGCGCCTGAATGTCCCTACGGCTACTATGACGTGGCTCCGTACGACTGCGCCCCCTACGGCTACTACGGCCCGGAATGGTTTACGGGTGGCGTCTTCATTGGCGTTGGCCCGTGGTTTCATGGCGCTGACAACTTCCGAGGGCACGTAAATAACCGTCTCCATCCTGAGCACGGCTATAAAGGCCCAAGGCCAAACCGTGGCGACAAACCCGAGCCGGGAAAGCGTCTCGATAAGGTTGCCCACTTCAAAGGAAACGAAGTGCGTGATGGACGCGGTCACGCAGTTGGGGGCAAACGCTAACCGATACCGGTATCTCAATCAAGAGACCCCAATCGAGAACGTGCAAAAGGAAATGGCAGTTGTCCGCGGATTGAAGATTGGAGTGGATACCTGCCCCCTTTTGATCTGCTGGATGATCGTTCGTTCTCGGGCTCGGCTTGGAATCGAAGAGATCGTCGGCAGTCTTCAGGTGACATGCCACGAAGATTCTACGTCCGGACGGAGAATCAATCTGGGCTCCCCTGCGCCTTCACGGGGCACCGCCGATCAATCTCAGCCATTATCTGCTCTGCCCAACGCACAGCATCCCCGATTGCTGTTATCGTCGCAGGAACCCGAGCCCCGCCGTCGTACTGAGCCAGCTTCCTTGCCGCAAGAATCGCTGCCATGATTCCGATCACCCGTTTGCGATTTTCGTCCATTTGCGGCGGCACCAGACCGAACCTCACGCAACCTCACGCAAGTCCTGCGTTCGGAATCCACCAAGATACTTGACACGTCGATGGAAATGGCTTCCGAGATGAAGTTGCGCTCAGGTTCGAGTCCGAGTATAGCACGAGTTTCGCTTTTGTTTCGCCTATCTGTTCCCAAGGAACCAACGCGCCCGCCTCGGGCGATGGGTTGCGGGTTCGGGTGGCGCTGGGACAGGCACAAGGGAGTGGTCACAAGGGCTGTGGGGAGGTTCGGACAACGAGACGTGGCTCGGTCATCCCAGAGTTTCTGTGTGACTATTTGTGACTACTTTCGAGCAAAAACCAGTTTGAAATTTGCCATTTCTACTGAGATTTTGTTTTTCGGAAATTCTCCCTAACCCCTTTACAGGTCTCGGTTTTGCCAGTATTGTTGGGATAAGTCAGAGGCATTAAAGAGATTCCCGGTAGCGCTACCAACTCAACCTTTCTGCTATCAATCACTTGCACCATCCCGTAACACAGTCGCCTAAAACGATGTGACTAAAAATGTGACTTTCCTACTGCACCAACTGATTCCTTCTCTCAATCGCGTCGCGGATCTGCGCCAACTGTTTGCGGATGTTGGTGCATACAATTCACGACCTTATTGAAGGCGACGGTGATGAAGAGGCAGAAGATACCCAAGCCGATCAAGCTAAAGTCTTTCTACTGTGCTACCACGCCGCACGGTTGGGATGTTGATGTCGCCGAGTCTGGTGCGCATAAGTCCATGCGTCGGGGGACGAGGGCAATGGCGTCTACTGGATCAAACAGCTTTATTTTGCCAATGCCGAAGGCCGTTGCCACATCAACGTCTGGAAGCAAATATTCGTCTACTCGTGTGAAGACATCGGCCTCGCCGACCTGTCCGTCAAGACGCACGTTCTGGACCTATACAAGAAACTCTAACACCACCGCGAAGAACTCGAAGAGATAGGGGAAATATGCAAGGACGGTGCACGCCATTCCGATCTTGAGATGGTTGTCGAAGCGATGATGCTTTGTTGTCGTGCGGAAGAATCTCGTGCGGTTGACGACGCCATCATTTACTTCAACCAACATCCAAGCCGCCACGTAGACGTAGCTAATAGCGACTGCCTTCCCGCCGCGTGACGATGATTGAGACGAAATTTGACAAAGCGCATCCTGCGTACCACACTGGCGCTTCAATGGGGGATCGTTGGAACGGCTAATCTACGAGCCATGGCCAACTCAGAGATTTCTTTTGTGCCATCGTTGTGGGCCGACAACGCTTTGCCTGCTATTAAGCCGAATCCCTTGCCGCGGGCAAATGTTTCCAATGCGATGAGATCAGCTTGAGCCTCGACTCTCTGCCCCAACTTCTTTTTCAGTTGCGCAATGGCGAGCTGAGTTTCGAGTTCGATTCCCAGCAGATGATGAGCACGAGCGCGTTCGAGCGTGCGCTGCAGTTGGTGGCGTGACGACACCGGATGGCCGATAGCTAGTTCAACACGGGCAGAGACAAGATCGAACTGGAGCCGGTTGAGTTGGTTTGTACTCTTCGCGGCCAGCAATTGGCTCACTTCTTTTTCCTTGGCCGCTTCCACGGCCTTGCCCTGGCCCAGCAACCCATCGATCAAGGCAACGCTCGCGGCGAGTTCATCGTCGGCTTGATCGTCCTGATGAAACTGCTCTTTGCACTTTCGGATCACAGTTTCGGCGTCGGCGGCATGCCCTTCCTCAAGCGACAGCCGCGCCATAGCGAGCTCCGTTTCCGCGACGGTTTGCTTTTCTCCAATCTCTTTGCGGAGAGCCAGCGATTCTTGATAAGAGTTGCGGGCTGCCTGCAAATCCCCTTGATCGACAAAAACGTCTCCGGCCCCAGCGAGGGCATAGGCCACGGCACGTTTGTCATCAATTTCCTGCGCGATTGTTCTGGCCTCCTTATAACCCACCAGGGCCGCTTTCAGGTCACCACGCCGTCTCGCAATCTCGGCAAGATCAACGAGTGTTAGCGCAACACCGTCCTTGTCTCCCCTTTCTTTGTAACCGGGGAGAGCGTCCGAGAGAGCGAGCGCCGCATCGGTCAAATTTCCACGCGCCAGAGAGATGTCTCCGAGGTTACCAGTGACAGTGGTGATGCCCTCGATGTCGCCGACCTCACGAAACACCGCGATCGCTTCCCGGAACATTTTCTCGGCCCGGTTCAGGTCGCCTGCTTGATAGTAATGGGCAGCGAAATCGCTCAGTATGCGAGCTTCATTGTTGCGATCACCAGCTGCGGCGTAGCCCCGACGAGCATTGTCGCAATCCTGGACACCTTGGGTAGTGGAGCTGCCGTTGCCCAGTGTCTGACAGAGAATGCCATAGGCTCGCGCTACAAGAAGGTGCGAGCCTTCGGCGTTGCCCTTTTCGACAGCGCGCCTCGCGGCGGACTGCGCCTTGACGAAATCCTTATTCATCCAGGCGCGTGCCTCAACTAGGTCAATCCGTGGATCGTCTCCTTTGGGAGCAGGAAGATTCCGAAGGCCTTCGAGGGTTCGCAGCGCGTCTTCGGGATTGACCCATCGCTGCTCATCGGCCAACCGAAGGCCGTAATCGAGATTGTCCGGAACCCGGGCATAGAGTTTCCGATAGGAGTCGACGGCCCTCGTCCTATCCTGCACAGTGGAATAGTATTCGCCCTCGATCAGCAGCTGCTCTTCCGGCCCCAGACGCACGGAGAGCGCGCGTGCACGTTCAATTTCAGCACGAGCTTTCATTGTGTAACCGAGATGGCCCCAGGCGTCTGATAAAGCGGCATGAGCCAACGGATAATCGGGATCGGCGGTGACCGCTTTGGCCAGCAGATCGCGTGCTCGTGCATAATCGAACGCCCATAAACGTTCTTGGCCCTCTGTATAAAAACGAATCGCCTCCTGATTGGATGGAAGAGCGGCCCTCGCCTGAAGGCTAGCCTCGTTGGAAGCCGAGCTGATTCCCAGGCTTTTCCGAAGGGCCTGTCCTGCCTGGGTGGCCAGGTCGAATAGATTTCCCTCGTTGCCGGTGAAGGATTGCTCGGCGATGGTCTCGCCCCGGACTGTATCCTGTACTCGCAAATCCAGCCGGATGCGCTTGTCCCCGTTGCCGGGAATCGCGGTGTAGGAACCGAGAACGACGACATCGGCACCCGGGTTGATCCGTAAGCGCTCCAAGGTCGCTTTGGCGAGACTATCCTCGTCGGCGAGGGGCAGTTCACGTTTGACGTGGGCAATGTCTTCGCCAGACACCATCCGAAGGGTGCCATCGGCGGCCAACTCGGTAGTGAGCATTTCAGCAAAGGCCGGCGACAGCCAGTTGTCCTCCGGACGCCCCGGCAGGTTTCGGAAACCGAGCACCGCGACCGAGCGCCGCGCGCGGACTGGCGGCATCAATCCAGCTGCCTCAGCCTTGGTCGACGCGCGCCGCGGCAGCGAACGGAAACCATAGACGACAGTCCCCACCAGGACGAGTACCGATGCCGCAATAACCCAATAGCGGCGGTGACTATTAGTTACTGTAGAGGTTGAAGTGTTTCTAATCCCGACGACCGGGGCTGGCGTCAGCGTCTCTGCTGGTTGCGCCGCAGCCTCAGAACCCGAAACTGTGACCGGGGCCGTGAACCGGTATCCACGTCGTGGAAGGGTCTCCACATAGCGAGGGGCTTCGGCGTCATCATTCAACGCGTCTCGCACTTTTCGGATGGCCACGCCCAGGCTGTTATCGAACTCAACGAAGGTGTTTTCCGGCCACAGGCGTTGCCGGACTTCCTCGCGGGAGATGATTTCCCCGGGCCGCTCCACCAGCATCACTAATAAGCGGTAGGGCAAGTCTTGCAGCTTCAAGCGGGTACCGTTGCGCGAAAGCGCGCTCTCCCCAAGGTCCAGTTCGAACGGACCGAAGCGGTAGAGAGGCCCTTGTGGCGACACCCCTGGCATATCCTCCCCCCCAAGCTGGGAGAATGTTAGCACAGCCAGGGGCCCGACACTTCAGTTAAGACCGGCCCCTAAGTCCATGTCTGACGGGCACTTTCGGGTTAAGACAGACTTAAAACGCAGTTTCATTGACCCCGCCGGCGAATTCATTCACATTCGCATCCGCCAGGCAACGAATCGCGTTCAGCCCAAGCAACTCTGTTCGGGCCCCGCGCTAAGAGTACACACACTTCGGCAGTTGCTCCGCAATGAAGCGGGGGGCGCGCTGAGGAAAGCAAGAAATCAATGAATGAGGAGGATTTATGAACAAGAAGCTAGTCGCAAATGTGGCCGCGTTGGTTCTGCTGACGCTCGCGGCTTTGGGGTCGGGATACGCGCAGAGTGCGTCTCCTGCTTGCAATAACAAACTCATCGCTGGCAACTTTGGATTCACCATCCAGGGCAACAAATTGGGAGGCCAAGGGCCCACGGGCCCCCAGGTGGGCGTGGCGATGGCTAAGTTTGATGGTAAAGGTGGGTTCACTCAAATCGACACGGTAACGGTTAACGGTGAGGTCGTCGCCGATTTCACACACACTCCGGCTAACGGTACTTACACGGTGAACTCCGATTGTACCGGCACCTTCACCATCGACTTCACCGACGGCCGGCCGCCCGTGGTCGCGAACTTCGTCGTAGTGGACGGTGGTTCCGAAATCGACACCGTGGTGATCAGTGCAGGTGGAAACCAGGGAATCATCGCCAGCGGCAGCATCGGAAAAAGGCGGTTTGCCAAATACTGAAGCTCGGCACGCTGATTGGTGGCAGAGGAAGCGCAGGAATCCAGGACTGCGCTCTCTGCGTCTGCACAGATCACGCCGAGCGACGAGTCGGTTTCAATCAACAGGAATCACGGACGAAGGACGACCTTGGCGGCCCCAGGGGAAACGATTCCAAAAATCTCACGAGGAGAATCTTATGATTCGTAAAACCACTTACCAAGACACCCTGCGCCGCCTGCGCCATGCAGTTTGTGCATTCGGGCTTTTGATTTCGGTCGCCGCCCTGCCAGCCTATGGGCAACTGGTTCATCAACTCTCCTACAACAACTCCTACTGGATGGACCAGAACCTCAATGGAGTTCCAGCGGAGATCTACCCGCTCGCAGCGTTCCCCACGACGCCAAACGATCAATCGCACGTCTACTACCTGTCGAGCGGAAGTTCCGCCCACGTGCACCAGCTCTTCTACAACGGCATCAGCTGGGCCGACGAGGACCTGACGGTTTTATCCGGCGGACCCACAGCGTTCAGCACGGTCACCGGCTTTTCCGTGGGGAATTACCAATATGTTTACTACGTCAACAATGGCTTTCCAAATCACGTTCACCAACTCCTCTACAACAATGTCAAGTGGGTTGATTCCGACCTGGCTGCCCTTAGCGGAACGCCGCAACAGGACGCGAGCTTCTTAGGCTTGGTTGCATTTACAACCACACCAGCATTGCATGTTTACTACGTAGATGGGAATAGCTTGGGCGTTCATCAGCTTTTCTCCAACGATGGCACGACCTGGCAGGACCAGGATCTAACCAGCATCACCGGAGGCCCTCAACTATCCGTTCTAACATCTGGATTCAATATCAAGAACTTTCAGTATGTTTATTTCACAGACGTAAATTACGACCTTCACCAACTCTCTTACAACAACTCCACTTGGTCCGATACAGACTTGACTGTGTTGACCAAGACTGCGGTGCCTGTCTCGTCAGTGGCGGCCTTCGTGATCCCTGGTACCAAGAAAATGCGCCTCTACTTCATCAGCTTGTCCAACAGCCACCTATTGCAACTTGCATCAACCAACGGTGCAAAGTGGGCGATTGCAGATTTGACCAAGAAATCAAAGGGGCCGCTGCCAGACCCCGACACCTCGATTGTCGCTTACGCGACGACTCCCAACGATGAAGTCCACGTGTTCTATGTATCCGGAAGCCATATCAACGAGATTTACCAGCCCACGGCAACCACCTGGTCAAACGAGGACCTGACATCGTCGGGAAACGGCGAGCCTGCGGCTGAGTTCACTGGCTTAGCTGGATTCTCGTTGCAGAACGAACAATACGTATTTTATCAAGCCCAGTGATGCTTGCGGCAGCCCGGGCAGGTACGGTTCGCGCAGAGCCGACCAAATTCTATAGGAAGAACGACGAGGCGACCCCCAGGAAGCTTTTCACAAAACTCTACTGAGGAGAACATCATGATTCGCAAAAGCAGCTACAAAGACATCGTAAACGGCCTGCGCCATGCCGTTTGTGCATTCGGGCTTTTGATTTCGCTCGCCGTCCTGCCAGCCTATGGGCAGCAGGTTCACCAACTCTCCCACAACGGATCGAGCTGGACGGACCAGAATCTCAACGGCTTCGCCAGGACCCATGGGCCAACGCGCACCGAATCCCAGTGGAAGAGGTAAAGAACGCCCGCGAACGAGGACACTACCTTCGCCCCGAACTCTACGGCGCGCCTGACGAGGCAAGCATCGCCTGGGCCCGTCATCCGGAAACGATGAAGCGCATCAAGGAAATGCGCCAGCAACAAGGCTTGCCGGATGCGTCGACGGCCAAGAAATCGGGTCCCGCCGCACCGGCAACGCGATAGGCCGCGAAGGGGAGAACCGCGCTGCGGCGCGCTTCTTCTGCCTACAAGTAAGAACGATCGTGCACGTACGCAATCAAAGTTGAAGCCAAAGAAAAAGGGGGAATTCCAACATGTTCAGATTCTTGGCCGCTACGTTGCTAGCTGTTGTCACGATGTTCCCCGCTGAAGGCTTAGCCCAGCCATTGCGGACGGGTTCGGAGTCAAGAATTCGCACCTACTACGTGGGCGCCGACGAGGTTGAGTGGGACTACGCCCCCGGAGGCGTCAACAAAATGATGGGCATGAAGTTCGACGGAAATTCCAAAGTCTTCACCGAACGAGGGCCGCATCGCATCGGCACCGTCTACCGCAAGGCTCTCTACCGCGAATACACCGATGCGGCCTTCACCAAGCTCAAGCCGCGCGCTCCCGAATGGGAACACGCCGGCATTCTCGGCCCCATTTTGCGCGCCGAAGTCGGCGATACAATCCGTGTCGTCTTCAAGAACAACGCCACGCATCCCTACAGCATGCACCCCCATGGAGTCTTCTACGACAAGAGTTCCGAGGGCGCTTTGTATGAAGACGGCACGTCAGGTGCGGACAAGGCGGACGACGCAGTCCCGCCCGGCGGCACTTACACCTATACGTGGAAGGTTCCGGAACGAGCCGGGCCGGGGCCGAATGACCCAAGCTCGATCGTATGGCTCTACCATTCGCATACGAACGAAGCCAAAGACGTACAGAGCGGATTAGTCGGAGCGATCGTGATCACGCGGCGAGGAATGGCCGATGCCGATGGCAAACCGAAAGACGTGGACCGGGAAATTGTTTGCTTGTACATGTTCTTTGATGAGAACACGAGCTGGTATCTGGAACACAATCTTCAGACTTATACGAGCGATCCTAAAGGAGTAAACAAGGCTGAATTCCTGCCCGTCGATGGAGAGGGCAATCCCTCATTTCTTGGGTCCGGATTTACCGTTGCCAACACCAAGTTCTCGATCAATGGCTACATCTACGGCACCGGGCCGCTTATGACCATGAAACAGGGAGAGCGCGTCCGCTGGTATCTGCTTGCGCTCGGCGAATTCGTCAGTCAGCACACGCCGCATTGGCACGGCAATGTCGTGCTGCAAGACGGAAAACGGACAGACGTGGTCGCGCTCCTGCCGGCCCAGATGGCAACCGTCGATATGGTTCCCGATAATCCGGGCATTTGGATGTTCCACTGCCATATCGACGACCACATGGAGGCGGGAATGGCCGCCTTTTATCAAGTTACACCGTAGTGTGAACATTAGGTCAGTATCACTGACCATTTTGGGAGAAGCTCTATGTATCGATCAATCGCCTCAATGTTTCTTACTCATTGCGCTTTACTGTTCGCGGTAACGTTGGCCGCAACGGATGCGAACGCCATGGATGGCGCTTGCCAATCGGTGTCCGACGTCGGCCGCAAGGTGCTTACGACGCCGACTCACATTTACACAACGACAACTGCCGCTTTCCGCCCCGGCGGCGAGCCCACGACTGCCGAGACGATTTATGCCGGCGGTGCGATCTACGTCAAGGTGAACGATCGCTGGACTCGGAGCAAAATCACGCCGCAGGACATACTCCAGCAGAAGAAAGAAAACCAGAACAACTCCAAGATCACTTGCCGCTATCTGCGCGAGGAATTCGACATCGATGTTGGCGGCAAGCTGGGCAAGAGCCATAGCTCGATGCACTATGAGTACGGCAACGTGCAGCCACCGCAAATGTGAGGGAAACTCCGTGGACATTTGCGCTGAGAATATTCAGTGATGGAGCCGGACACCCCCAGCTTCGTGCGCCTCGCACTTAGGTGCGCCCGGAGATGAGACCGGGGATAGGGACCAAAGAGTTAACTCATGATTGCCTTTCGCCGTATAGCCGCTGCCGTGTTTTTCTCTGCGTTGTCAAGCGCAGCCGTCACACAGGACTTTCTCAAATCCCAGCCGCCCACATGGTCGTCGAGGCCGGATGCCGCAGCTTTCGAAAAAATAGAAAACGACCGGCTATCCGCGGCCCAGCGGTCCGCGCCTTGCTAGACAGTCCCCCAGTTCGAGACGAGATCGGGCGAGCATTCGAGGGCGGTTAGGCACGGGCGGTAGGATCGGAAACTTCTGAGTGTTATCAAATGCCGCATGTGACTCCCACTCGGATCTGCGCCCACTTTTCATCGATGCTGTCCTTTCTCTAATATCGGAACCATGAATGACCCGACCATCGTCGTGGCGGGAGCTACCGGTAATCTCGGCGGACGCATCGCAAGAGCTTTGCTCGAACGGGGAGCCCGCGTAAGAGCGCTTGTTCGCCACGGCACTGCGCGAGACAAGCTTGAGCGACTGAAGGAGCTCGGCGTAACGATTGCCAGTGTCGACTTGAGCAGCACTTCCCAAGTGATACCGGCATGCTCGTGTGCGTCCTGCGTGGTGTCCGCGCTGCAGGGATTGCGGGACGTGATCGTGGAAACGCAAACGGTTCTGCTCGACGCAGCGATCAAGGCTGAAGTGCCACGTTTCATTCCGTCCGACTACTCGATTGATTTCACCAAGTTTCCACCCGGAGAGAATCGCAATCTCGATCTGCGCCGAGACTTCCACAAGCGCCTCGATAAGACTCCGATTTCAGCGACCACGATCTTCAACGGTGCGTTTGCCGATCTGCTGACCGGTCAGATGCCGCTCATTCTCTTCAAACTGAAGCGAGTCCTCTATTGGGGCGAGGCGGACCAGCGCTTGGACTTCACGACGATGGACGACACGGCCGCATTCACGGCGGGCGCGGCTCTTGATCCGTCCACCCCTCGCTTTCTACGAATTGCAGGCGATCAACTCAGCGCCCGCGAACTGACGGCGGTCGTGAGTGAGGTGACCGGAAAGGAGTTCCGCCTGTTCCGCGCTGGAGGTCTGGGAATGCTCGGCACGCTTATCAAGGTCGCACGCACGGTCGCTCCCGGAGAGAAGGAACTTTACCCGGCATGGCAGGGCATGCAGTACATGCGTAACATGTTCGACGGCCGGGCAAAGCTAGAGCCGCTCGACAACGACCGCTATCCCGGTATTCGTTGGACGACTGCGCGGGATGTGCTCTCAGCGCATGAAGTTAGCTAGACTGCGCGCCGGCAAGAGCCTCAGCGGGCGCCTCCCGCTCCCGCAAACCACGCGCCACCCGTGCGAGGATTCTGCCGCACTGTCACCCAAGGCGGAGTATGATCGGGTCATATGGCGATGCCGGTTGCTCTCCCCGCTGCGAAGCGCAAACGCGGAAACCCCAATTGGGGGCGTCCCATTGCGCCGTTGCTCGCTCTGCCTACTGAATTTGAAATGCGGGTCAGACAACTGCAACTCACCACAGAGACGTATACCTCTTCGCGTGAGCTCCGCGCCTGGTGCGAGCGAAACAGGAATCGGTGCTATGCCCCAGAATGGTTACTTGGGGAGTGGGGCATCACCGTAGATCTCAACTTCAGCGCCGTCGCGTGCCCCAACCACGCAACAAACCGCGACCCAGTCCGCGATTGAACCTGACCGACCCGAGGTCTAGAATTCATGTAAGGACTATTCCGTGGGAGGTGGTCTATGCCCCACTACGACTTCTACTGCCACTCCTGCAAGAAAACATTCTCAAAGGTGCTGACGCTTGCCGAATACGAGGAAGGCGAAGTCTTCTGTCCGCATTGCGGCAGCGATAACGTAGAACAGAGTTGGTCCGTCTTCTACCCCATCACTTCCAAGAAGAGCGCCTGAGAACCAAGCCCCAACGGCACTGATCTGCACGTTGAAAGATGGAGTACCATAGGCCGTTCGCCAATTATGGCTTCATCCTATCTTCGCCACAGGAAGCAGGAGCCATGGGCCGTTCAGGTGAGACCACCCCGTCGCGGGGCTTCTGGAAGCTGATATTTTCAGCCGTCGCGCTTCTTTGTACTCTGCCCCTCGTTGCGCAAAAAGCCCAGGAGCCAAGCCCGCCCAAATACGACGGGGCAACCTCTTTCTCACTGTTTCTTCATCATCCCCTCCACTCCCCTCCACGGGCGAAGTCAACTCTCCGCTCACCGTTCAATTTTCCAATGCTTCTCCGTTTTCCCTTTTAGGGCGGGATTGTCGCGTCCTCGCGAACGGTCAGGGCTTGAAGGATTTGTCTTCCCGACTCAAGAACTTGCTCATCTTCACGAAGTTTTGTCCCGCAACTTACATGGGTCGTCCGATACCCAGTGCCGCAACGCGGACAATTTGCTTTCTATCTTCTTACGGACGCTGGCGTGTTCACCGCTGGTGCACCTGAAGAAGAGTTGCGCCGCCACCGCAACCCGCTATACAAGTTGGGCGATGCAGCCCAGACCATAATCACGGTCAGTAACAGCCAGTAACCGCGAAATTTAGCCAAACATCCTTTAGTTGTTCCTCATCCATCCCGAAATAGTGGCCCAATTCATGGATGACCGTAAAGCGGATTTGTTCGCGGACTTCGGCCTCGCTGGACAGGACCGCTTCAATATTCTTCTGATAAAGCACGATGTGATCGGGCCCTGTCGGTAGGTCAAATATGCTCTTCTTGGTCGTGGGCACGCCAGGGAAGACACCGAGAAGCAGCCGCCTTTGCTGCCCCAACTGCGGAGATGGCTGGTTCGGCGGCACCTCTCACCAGAACAGCAACGTTACGAATGCGACTGCGAAATTCTTGCGGCAGCGAGTCGAGCGCATCCTCCACTACCTTGACGAAGTGTTCGCGCTTCATCCTTCACCCGCTGAAATAAGTAAGGGCAACGCTCACTCCGAGAAGCCGTCGTCGTCTTTGTCGTCATCATCGTCATCTTCTTTGCCGTCGTCTTCGTCTTCCTCCTCGTCTGGCTCTTGTCGCAGGAGGACATCGACAGCTACTGAGTAATCTGAAGGGGGCTACCCAAGGCCCTGTGTCGGGGACAGTCCACCCCGTGATGCTCGTGGTTTTTGCAATCATGCCACTTCTCAATCGAGTTTTACACAGCAGAGGAATCAGATCTGCCTCTCCCCGGGGCGGCGAGTGTAGGATATATTGGCACGCATCACCGGAGAGCGGAGGCGAGCAGGTTCGGTCATACGGGCCCAAGGGTCGCGTTTCCGAGCGAAATCGTGCTTGGGTTTCTTAGGGTCGCTCTGGAGACGTGCCAATGGCGTGCTTCGTCTGTATTCATTGTCATTTTTACCAGCCACCACGGGAGAATGCATGGTTGGAAGCGGTCGAATCGCAGGACTCGGCGAGTCCCTACCACGACTGGAATGAACGGATCACGGCGGAGTGCTATCTGCCGAACGGCACGTCGCGCATGCTCGGCGGCCACGGACGTATTGCGAAGATCGTCAACAACTATACTCGCATCAGCTTCAATTTCGGACCAACCCTGCTGTCGTGGATGGAAGAACGCGCTCCGCAGGCCTACGAGCAGGTTCTCAAGGCCGACCGCGAAAGCCAGCAAATCTTCTCAGGGCACGGCTCCGCCATAGCGCAGGCGTATAACCACCTCATTCTTCCCTTGGCGAACTCGCGCGATAAACGGACGCAGATCGTGTGGGGTATCCGGGATTTCCAGTATCGTTTTGGACGAGACCCAGAGGGCATGTGGCTTCCAGAAACCGCGGTGGACTTGGAGACACTGGAAATCCTAAGTTCGCTGGGGATCAAGTTCACGATTCTTGCTCCACGCCAGGCTGGCAAAGTGCGGACGGAGAAGGGGACGGAGTGGATCAATCTTAACGGCCAAGGTATTGTGACGTGACCGGCGAAATTTGTACCAGGTGGAATGAGAGAGAATCCACTTGGAGGAAAAGCTGGCCATGCCGATCAAGAGGTACAAACCAGAGCAGATCGTGACGATGCTGCGGCAGATCGAAGTAA
>Ga0209517_10005880_pt1 | contig 15421 bp, 11 predicted proteins | sample PeaSoiMetSII2010_FD_187695 | JGI IMG/M metagenome (GOLD analysis project Ga0209517, IMG submission 187695) | Peat soil microbial communities from Weissenstadt, Germany - SII-2010 (SPAdes) (version 2) | ecosystem: Environmental > Terrestrial > Soil > Wetlands > Peat | place: Germany... | reverse complement strand
GGATCGCCGCCGCGCGCGCGTGGCTCGACGAGATCTCACCCGGCGTCGAGGCGTTGATCGTCGCGCCCAACTGGGAGGCCGCCGACGATCTCCTGCGCGAGGCTGCGAACGCGCGCGGCGCGATTTTCGGAATCCATCGCCTGACGCTGAACCGGCTCGCGGGATTGCTCGCCGCCGAAACGCTCGCTGAACGCAACCTGGCGCCGGCGGTGGGGCTCACGCTGACGGCAATCGCGGCGCGCGCCGCGCATGTACTCGCCCGCTCGAACGCGCTGGGCTATTTCGAGCCGATTGCCGATCGTAACGGCTTTGCGCCCGCGATCGCGCGCACGATCGCCGAGCTGCGTCTTGCAGGGGTCAGCGCCGAGCGGCTGCACGGGCTCGATTCGATAGGCGCGCCGCTCGCTGCATTGATGGAACAATTCGAGCGCGAGCTTGCTGCGGCGCAGCTCGCGGATCTCGCGGCGATGATTGCGATGGCATCCGAGGCGCTCGCGCGCAAGCCCGCGCCGCGTTACGTCGCGTTGCCGACCCTGTTTCTCGACGTAGCGATTCGAAATTGCGCCGAATGCAATTTGATCGCGCAGCTCGCGGCGCACGCTCCGAATACGATGTTCACCGTGCCGGCCGGCGACACGCGCACGGACAACTTCCTGAGCATCGCATTCAAAGGCGCGGATCACTGCCAGGCCTCTTCTGTTCCGCACTCATCGCTCGCGGGCTCATCGCTCGCCCGTATGCAGAGTCATCTGTTCGAGCCGACGATGCCGCCGGAGCGGGCGCGCGATGACTCCGTGAAGATTTTTTCCGCCCCCGGCGAGGCGCGCGAATGTGTCGAGATCGCGCGCGAAATCCATCGGCGAGCTCACGCCGGCGTGCCGTTCGATCGGATGGCGGTCTTGTTGCGCGCGCCAGTTCCATACAATGCGCACCTCGAGGAGGCGCTCGCGCGCGCAGATGTGCCCGCGTATTTCGAGCACGGCACGCTGCGCCCCGAGCCCGGCGGGCGAGCGCTGCTAACTCTCCTCAATTGTGCGGCGGAACGGCTCTCCGCGCGGCGCTTCGCCGAGTATCTGTCGCTCGCGCAAGTGCCCGACTCGAATCGGGACGCTGCTGCGCAATCGTCTTTCGTGCTGGCCGAGAGCGACCTGGTGCCGCTGCCCGAATCCGCCGCCGCGAGCGAACCCGTTGCTTCCGACGGCCCGGTCGCGATCGGTGATCAAGCCGGGGTGATCGACGGCAGCCTGCGCGCGCCGTGGCGATGGGAGGATCTGATTGTGGAGGCGTCGGTGATCGGCGGACGCGATCGATGGCGGCGCCGGCTCGACGGTCTCGAAGAGGAGTTCCGCACCAAACTCACGGAAGTCGAAGACGCCACGGCCCGAGCCCACTTCGAGCGCCAACTCGCCGATCTCGGACATCTGAAGCAAATCGCTCTGCCAATCATCGGTGCGCTTGATACTCTGCCGCGCGCGGCAAGTTGGCGCGAGTGGCTCGATGCGCTGACGGCGCTCACCAATCTCGCGATTCGCGATCGCGATCTGGTGCTGGCAGCGCTTGCCGAGCTGGAACCGATGGCGCCGGTGGGGCCGATCGGCCTCGACGAGGTGCGGCTGGTGCTTGCCGAACGGCTCGGTAAGCTGGCACGCCGGCCGCCGCGCCGCCGCTACGGCAAGGTCTACGTCGGCAGCGCCGAAGATGCGCGCGGGCTCTCGTTTGACGTGGTGTTCGTGCCCGCGCTCGCCGAACGGCTGTTTCCGCAGAAGCTGATCGAAGACCCGATTCTTTCCGACCGCGCGCGAAAGCTGCTGGGATCGGATCTCACGATGCAGGACGATCGCCGCATCATCGAGCGTCTCGCGCTCAAGCTCGCGGTGGGCGCGGCGGAGAGCCTGGTGGTGCTGTCCTATCCGCGCATCGATATCGATCAGGGGCGGCCGCGCGTGCCGTCCTTCTATGCGCTGGAAGCGACGCGGGCCGCCGAGGGCCTTTTGCGCGGCTTCGAGGAACTGGGCCAGATTGCGTCCACGGTGCGCGAACTGCGCCTGGGATGGCCCGCACCGAAAGAGGCGGCTGACGCGATCGACAATGCGGAATTCGATCTTGCGCTGCTCGACACGCTGGTGGATGAAGACCCCGATCGCACGATTGGCACCGCGAACTACCTGCTGACCTCGGCCCATGCCAATCCGCATCTGGCGCGTTCGCTGCGCGCCCGCGCTCGGCGCTGGCTCAAACGCTGGACCGTGAACGACGGCCTGGTCGATCCGGATGAGGCGGCCAAGGCTGCACTACTCGAGCACGCATTCTCCCAGCGTTCGTTTTCAGCGACCGCACTTCAGAAGTTCGCCGAATGCCCGTACCGCTTCATGCTCTATACGATCCTGAAGCTCGAACCTCGCGAGGAACCCGAGCCGATCGAAACGATCGATCCGCTCGTGCGGGGCGCGATGTTTCACGAGATCCAGTTCGATGTGCTCTCGGTGCTGCGCGAGCGCGGCGCGCTGCCGGTGACCGCGGAGAATCTCGACGCGGCGTTGCAGGTGGTCGCTGAGCGGCTCGGGTGCGTGGCCGAAAAAAATCGTGAGAAGCTCGCGCCGGCAATCGAGCGGGTGTGGGACGACGGCATCGCGAGCATTTCGGCGGATCTCTCGGAATGGCTCCGCCGCGCCGCCGAGAAACGCGAGCAATGGCATCCGGATCGCTTCGAGTTGTCGTTCGGGCTCTCCGGCCGCGACCAGGCCGATCCGCGAAGCAGCGCGGACGCGATCGTAGTCGCGGGTGGACTGAAGCTGCGCGGCTCGATCGATCTCGTCGAGCGCGATCCGGCGCGGGCTCACCTGCGGATTACCGATCACAAGACCGGAAAGGTCCGCGCCGATCGCAATGTCGTGGTCGGCGGCGGACGCGTGCTGCAGCCGCTGTTGTATGCGCTCGCGGCCGAAAAACTGCTGGGCGAGCCGGTCGATTCGGGACGCCTCTACTATTGCACGCTCGCGGGCGGGTTCGAGGAGCGCGAGGTCGAGTTGAACGACGCCTCCCGCGAGGCGATCGCGAACGTTATCGAGACGATCGGCGATGCGCTCGAAACGGGATTCCTTCCCGCATCGCCCGACGAGCGGGAATGCCAATGGTGTGACTACCGGATGCTGTGCGGACCGTACGAGCAGCGGCGCTCGGCGATGAAGCCTCCGGGCCGTCTGGCGAAGCTGCGCAAGCTGCGGGCGCTGCCATGATGCTGGCCGATCAAGCCGCGCGCGATCGAATCGTGAGCGACCTCGACGTTACGATGGTGGTCGAGGCCGCGGCCGGCACCGGCAAAACCACCGAGCTGGTGCGGCGGATCATCGCGGTGGTCGCCGCAGGCCGCACGACGCTCGACAAGATTGTCGCAGTCACCTTCACCGAGAAAGCCGCAGGCGAGCTCAAACTCCGGGTGCGTGAGCAGGTCGAGCATCGGCGCTACAGCTCGACCGACGCCGCCGAACGCATGCGCCTGGACGGCGCGCTGGAAAAGCTCGAAGAAGCCCGCATCGGCACGATCCATTCGTTCTGCCGCGACCTGCTTCAGGAGCGGCCGGTCGATGCCGGGATCGATCCGCTGTTCGCGATCGCGCCGCAGGACGAAGCCGACGCGCTGTTGCGTTTGGCATTCGACCGCTGGTTTGAAGAGGCGCTGCGCGAGCCGGGGCCCGGGCTCAGCCGGATGCTCGCGCGGGCCGACAACGACCGCGAGGAGACGCCGACCCGGGCGCTTTTCGGCGCGGCGCTCGAGCTGTCGCAATGGCGCGACTTCCCCGCGCAATGGTCCCGGCCCGCGTTCGATCGCGAGCGCGAGATCGGCGCGCGATTCGCTGAAATGTCTGCGATCGGCGACCTTGCCGACTTGGGCCGCCCCGACGACTGGCTTTACGAATCGCTGGCGAAGATTCGGCTGGTTGCCCGCGAAGCGGTGCGCCTGGAGAAGATTCGCGGCCCGAATCTCGATGCGCGCGAAGCAGCGCTGATGAAGCTGCTGCGCGGCAGCCAGAATTACTGGAACTGGAAGGGCTTCGGCGAGGACTTCGGTGATATTCCGCGCGCTGAGGTGATGCGCCGGCGCGAGGAATTTCATCGCGGGCTCGAGGCGCTGCGCGAGCGGATCGGGGCCGACCTGGCCCCGCAGCTCCGCGGCGAGCTCCAGCCGGTGGTCGATCGCTTCCAGGAGCTCAAGCGGCGTGCGGGCAAGCTCGATTTCATGGACCTGTTGCTGCTCACCCGCGACCTGGTTCGCGATCGGGCCGAGGTTCGCAGGGAGCTGCAGGAGCGCTTCACCCATATATTCATTGACGAGTTCCAGGACACCGACCCGCTCCAGGCCGAAATCCTGCTGCTGCTCGCGGCGGACGATCCGGACGAGAAGGACTTCCGGCGCGCGCGTCCAGTTGCGGGCAAGCTCTTCATCGTGGGCGATCCCAAGCAGTCGATCTATCGTTTCCGGCGGGCCGATGTCGCGCTCTATCAGCGGGTGAAGACGCAGCTCGTCGGAAGCGGCGCGCGGCTCGAGCATCTGAGCGTCAGCTTCCGCGCCCGGCCCGAGATCCAGTCGATGGTCAATTCGGCGATCGCGCCGCGGATGGAGGAATCGGAAACGCAGTCGGGGTACGAACCGCTCAAGCCGGCGCGCGAAGATTCGCCGCAACCGCCGATCGTGGCGCTGCCGGTGCCGAAGCCATACGGCGACTACGGCAAGATCACGAACTATGCGATCGACGCGTCGCTGCCAAGCGCGGTCGCGGCGTTCGTGCATTGGCTGGTGCGCGAGAGCGGATGGAAAATCACCGAAGGGCGCGAACCCGCGGAGCTGCGAGCGATCGAGCCGCGCCACGTCTGCATCCTGTTCCGCCGCATGACGAATTTTCGCACCGACGTCGCTCGCGTGTATACGCGCGAACTCGAAGCCCGGCATGTGCCGCACGTGCTGGTCAAGGGCAGCTCCTTCCAGGAGCGCGAAGAGATCGAAACCATGCGCAACGCGCTCAACGCGATCGAGCGCCCCGACGACCAGCTTTCCGTCTATGCCGCGCTGCGCGGGCCGCTGTTCGCGTTCAGCGACGCCGAGCTGCTGACTTTCAAGCAGTCGGCCGGCAGGCTGCATCCGTTCCGCCCCCTTGATGACACCAGGGCGGAATCGATCTCATCGATCGCCGATGCGCTCCGCGTGCTGCGCGAGTTGCATCGGGGACGCAACCGCCGTCCGATCGCCGACACGATCGCGCGGCTGCTGGACGCGACCCGCGCGCAAGCGGGATTCGCGATCTGGCCGACCGGCGAACAGGCGCTGGCGAATATCTCGCGCGTCATGGATCAGGCGCGCCGGTTCGAAACGCGCAGCGGCGCGACTTCGTTTCGCAGTTTCACCGAGCAGCTCGAACGCGACGCCGACGCCGGCGTGCTGGCCGAGGCGCCGCTGGTCGAGGAGGGCACCGAGGGCGTGCGCCTGATGACCGTGCATGGGGCGAAAGGCCTCGAGTTCCCGGTCGTGATTCTCGCCGACATAACCTGCAACGAGATTCGCGACACGCCCCAGCGCTACATCGATCCGGACCGCGGGCTGTGCGCGCTTCGCATCGCGGGATGCGCGCCGCAGGAGCTGTCCGATCATTCGGATGACGAGTTGCGCCGCGAGCGCGAGGAAGCCACCCGCCTGCTTTACGTCGCGACTACGCGTGCGCGTGATTTACTGGTGGTGCCGGTCGTTGGCGATGAACGATACGACAAATGGCTGGGCAAACTCGGCGACGTGCTTTATCCGGATCCGAATCAGCGCCGGACCGCGCTTAGCTCCGTGCCCGGCTGCCCCGAGTTTGGCGACGACAGCGTCATCGAGCGGCCGCCCAAGGCCCCGCCGAAGGCAAAGTCGGTCATCCCGGGACTGCATAAGCCGCTGCTCGGAACGCATCGGGTGGTGTGGTGGGATCCCGCCTGCCTCAACCTCGACGTTGAGGAGACGATGGGATTGCGACAGCGCCGGCTGCTCGAAGCCGACGAGAGCGGCAAGGTTTCGCAACAAGGCGTCCGTGCTTACGAGGACTGGTTCGCGGCGCGCACGGCGATGCTCGCCGCGGGCGGCCGTCCTACGATCACAGTCGCGACGGCGACCGAATTGGCGAGGCAATCCGTCGCGGCGAAGCGCGCCGCGCCGGATGGAATCGAGCGGGAGGAAATTGAGCCGGAGAAAATCGAGCCAAAGGAAATCAAAGTAGTCGAGTTGCCGCGCGTCGCGGGAAGGCCCCACGGTCCGCGATTCGGCACGCTGGTGCATGCGACGCTGCTGCGCGTGCCATTCGACGCGGATCGCGGCGCGATCGCGGCGGCCGCGGCGTTGCAGGCCCGGATGCTCGGCGCATCGGCGGACGAAATCGATGCGGCGACCGGCGCAGTCGAGACCGCGATCCGCTCTCCGCTGATGATCCAGGCGGCGAGCGCGGCGCCCGATTGCCGGCGCGAAGCTCCGCTGCTGGTCAAGCTCGACGACGGCGTCACGATGGAAGGAATCGCGGACCTGGCGTTCGTGGAGCGCGCCAACGGGCAGCGCCGATGGGTAGTCGTCGATTTCAAGACCGACGCCGACTTAGCGCCGCGCCTGAGTGAGTATCGCGTCCAGCTATCACTATATATTCGGGCAATTACGCAAAGCACGGGCGACTCGGCCAGAGGCGTAGTGTTGTGGCTATAGCTGATGCATGGCTCCAATTGGCTAGAAGGGAACGCCCTCACCCTCACCCTCTCCCGGTGGGAGAGGGAATCAGAAGGGGGAAAGAGATATCCTCCGGAAAGTTCCCTCTCCCTCCGGGAGAGGGTGAGGGTGAGGGCGCGCTGCTGTACCAGTGAGACACCTGATGCATAACGACACGCTACTGCTGGTTGGCTACGGATCGCTGGTTTCAGGCTACGGGATGCTCGCGCATCGGCGCGGCGGCGGGAGCCGGCTTATCGCGCGCGAGGCATTCCCGATCTCGCTTACGAACGCGCGGCGCGGGCTCGCGAAGCCTTCCAGTCACGGCGACTACCTGGCGATGGATCTCGAACCGGTCGCGGCCGGGGAACCAATCACCGGGCGGACCGGGCGCAAGGGCGCGGGAGTTGGCGCGCTGGGCCTGGTGTTCGATCGCGAGTGGGCAGCGCGTATCGCGCGCCGCGAGGAGTACAGCGCCGCGAAATTCCTGGAGCTGATAGAGCTGGCGGATCGCGCCGCCATGCCGCTCGGCGCATACCTGCTCGAGATCGCGCGCCGCACGCGCTTTGACCTGCTCGCCTATCGCCGCGCGCTATTCGAGCTGCTCGAGTACACCTCGCCCGGATACATCTTTCATCCGCTGCCACTCGACGACGGCCGTACAGCGATCGTCGCGATCGGATCGGGCTACGAGGGCAGCGGCGATCCGTCGGTGCGATCGCGGCGCAGCGAATGCGGGATGGATCGTCTATTGAGCTTGGGCGAAGCGCTCGCGCTCGACCGTCTCGAAGTCGATCGCGAGGGCCAGATCGGATACTTCGTCGAATGTATCCTAAGCGGCGTGCACGGCCTGGGAGTCGCGGATCTCGTGTACCGGATTCACGCCGACACCAAGTTGCGGCGCGAGGTCGCGCGGCACGCCGCGGCGGCGCTGGATTTGGAGAGCGCGCGCTTCGCGGAGGCGACCTCACTCGGCCCAGTGCAGTATCGCGAGCGTTTTGCCGCCGGCGCCATCGATCGAACTCTCAGCGCATTACTCGCCTAGGTTCGCCTCTCCCGGTTTGCGTCTGCCTCTCCCGCGCCTGCGGACGTGGCCGCGTCGCGGCCACGTCCGCAGGCGCAAACCGGGAGAGGCCGCCGAGCGACTAAAGTCGCTCGGCGGGTGAGGGCGCACCACCGTTGCCCCTCATCCGCGCGTGAGCTTCGCCACGAGGCTTGCGTAGCGGTCGAGCAGCGGCATCACGACCTTGCGGCCGGCCGGCGGCAAGCCGAACAGGATTCGGTCGAAGCCCATCGCGACAAATCTGCGGGCCTCTTCTTCCTTGGGCGCGACACCCGGAATCGTGAGCGACAACGAATCGGGCCGGCGTCCGGCGCGTTCGGCGGTCTCGCGCAGCGCCTTTACCGCCGCGGCGAAGTCGTAGCCTGGGATATTCACTGGAATCCATCCGTCGCAGTACTCGGCCACGCGCTCGAAAGCGCGCTTGGAGAACGATCCGAGCAGGATCGGCGGCCCGCCTTTCTGCACCGGCTTGGGACCGCACCAGATTGGATCGAAATTCACGAACTCGCCGTGAAACTCCGCTGCCTCTTTGGTCCAGATCTCGCGCATCGCGAGAACTTTTTCGCGCACGACTTTCCATCGGCGCTTGAACGGCACGCCGTGATTCTCCATCTCCTCGACGTTCCATCCGCCGCCGATTCCGAGCACGACGCGTCCGTTGGAGATCGCGTCGAGCGACGCGACTTCCTTGGCGAGCAAAATCGGATCGCGCTCGACGACCAGACAGACCGCGGTGCCAAGCTTGATCCTGGTCGTCACCGCCGCGGCCGCAGCCAGCGCGACGAAGGGCTCGTGCGATTGCCAATACTCTTTGGTCATCTCGATCCCGCCCGGATACGGCGTCTTTCGCGAAGCGGGAATATGAATGTGCTCGGGGAAGAAGAGCGAGCCGAAGCCGCGTTCCTCGGTCGCGCGCGCCAACTCCGCGGGATGGATCGCGAAGTCAGCCGGGAACATCACAACGCCAAAATTGGTCATCGCATCTGCCCTCGATCGAAAGCTACGGCGTCGAAAATTCAGGACCCGATGAAATCTCTCACCACTGCAAAGAACCGTTCGGGGGCGTCGGCCGAGATGCCGTGGCCGGCGTTTGGAAATCGCTCGAAGCGGACCAGATCGCGCGGCAGCGCAGCCACGATCTGCTCGGAGTAGAACGGCGGCGTGATCGGGTCGTCTTCGCCGGCGAGCACCAGCGTGGGACATTTGATCCGCCTCAGGTCGTCCAGATAGTCGAAGGTGTAATCCTCGCCCTTGCGAAACGCGCCCAGCACGTCGAGCTTCCAATTCTGGCGCGCGTCCTTGTCGGGATTGTAGGGCGCGCGCGAATAAAGCGGCCGGCAAAGCTTGATATATTCGCGGAGCGCATTGGCGTCGGGGTCTGCGCCGCACAGATAGCCGCGCGCGGCGTCGCCGGCCGGCTTGCCGCCCAGCCGCTCGAAGACCATCGCTTCGCGCTCGGGCTCGGGCCGGCCCGCGCGAGTGCTGCATAGGACGAGCTTCGCCGGATGGTCGGGATAACGCGTCGCGTAGGCGATTGCCACGAAACCGCCGAACGAGACTCCCAGCACGATCGGCCGTTCGATCTCCATCGCGTCGCAGAAGGCCTTCAGGTCGTCGGCCCATCGCGCGAGGTTCCACATCTCGGGCGTGCTTCGATCGCTGCGGCCCTGTCCGCGATGGTCCAAATAGACGACCTGCGCCACGTCCGTGAGCGCCGCGTAGTGCGGTTTGAACGAGGAGTGATCGCCGCCGGGGCCGCCGTGAAGCAGGATCAGCGTCGGCACCTCGCGCATCGTGGGGCCGTCGGGCCTGAGCTTGGCGCCTTCGACGTCGAAGAACATCTTGATGTCGCCGACCTGTACTCGCATCAAAGTGCTGCTAACAGAACCGCCGCCGCATCACAAGGAACGTGATCCGCACGAGCGCGCGCCCGGCGGCGCTTCTAAAGTTCGCGCCGCTCGGCTAAATGATCGAAAGGTGAAATCCAGATTCTCGATTCACGTCGCCAAGGAGAACCTGAAATTCTCGGCGGCTCATTTTATTGCCTATCCGGGATTTCGCGAGCCGCTGCACGGCCACAACTACCAGGTCGGCGTGCGGGTCGAAGGACGCCTCGCGACCACCGGCTACGTGCTCGACTTCGGGCTGATCAAGAAGATCACGAAAGAGATCGTCGATCGAATCGACGAGCGGACGATTATCCCGCTCAACAGCGATTGTTTGAAGATCAAGCGCGCAGGCGATCGGATCAGAGTCCGCTACGAAAACGATGAGTTCGTGATCCCGGCCGCCGACGTCTGCGCGCTGCCGATCGTGCACAGCTCGGCGGAAGAGCTGGCGCGCTTCATTTTCAGCGAGTTGCGCGAGGCGTTGAGCGCGCGATCGGCGCTGGAGAATATCGTCGCGATCGAAGTGTCGGTCGCCGAGGGACCCGGCCAGGCGGCGATTTATCGCGAAGAGATCGAGTCGTGAGGCGCGAGCCGGTCGCAGCACCCTCACCCGCGCGGCGCGGCGTTTGCGAGGACGGCAAACGCCGCGCCGCGCGCCCTCTCCCGCAAATCAGCGGGCGAGGGCAAGAGGAAGATAGCCTCGGGCGCGGGGCGCGGTTATGCTCGACGTGAGGGAGGACGTAGTGATGGACGTGACGATCTTTACGGGGCAGGGGTGCTCCGCTTGCAAACAGGCGAAGGAATTCTTTGCTAGCAACGGTGTGAAGTACACCGAGAAGAATATCAGCGACGATGAATCGGCACGCGACGAGCTTATCAGTCTTGGGTTCCGCGCCGTGCCGGTGATCCGGGTCGGTAGCGAGACGATGGTTGGGTTCAGCCCGAAGCGCTTGCGCGCGATGCTGGGGTTGGGGTGATAGCGCCCTCACCCGCGAGCGGATTGCTTGCAATCCGCTCGGCGGCCTCTCCCGGCTTGCGTCGGCGGCCAAGCCGCCGGCGCGGGAGAGGCATATTGGGGGAGAGGTGTCAGAGCAGTCGCGCGAGAGACGTGGCCGGAGAATTCCTACGGTAGATCGCTCATCAGTCTGATTACTTCGGCGCGGCCCCATTCGACTTCGTGGCGATGGTGGTTCGCCATCTGATTGAGGAACTCGCGGATCGGACCGTCGGGCGCGATCGCCAGCGCCTCCTCGACCTTGCGTGCGACCCATTCCTGTCCGTGCGACATCAGCTCGAGCCGCTCGCGAAGCGAACCGAGCGCTGCGACCTTCGCGGCGAACGGGCCGGTCCGATCGGACGGCGCGCCGCCGCCGGCCTTGATCAGCTCTTCGATTCGGGCCGCGTTGCGTGCTTCGTCCTGCTTCGCGGCGAGCAGAAAGCGGCGCAGTTCGGGATGCTCGACTTCGCTTGCGAGATGGTCCAGCGCGAGCACGCCGGCGCGCTCCGATTCGAGCAGCAGGTTCAGGATTTGCTCGAGCGCGGCATCCATCGAAAGCGAATCTAGTCCCGCATCGGAATGAGGGCAAGCCGCGCGGCAGTTATCTAATCTGATTTGTCTTCGTCGCGTCGTTTTCCAAATAATCGACGGAGGAAGCGGAAGAGGCCGTCGCTGGCTGATGTGGACAAATAGCGGTATCGATTAGCCTGACTTCGCGGTTCAAAATAAAAGGGGACTGGAGGATCACCCTTCGGACCCTTGGCCCTGTGCTTCCGTGACATTTGCCGCCTCGACCAAATCAGATCGCTACCGGCCGTGCCGCTAGCGCATCAGCATCCGCACTGCGACGAAAATCAGGAAGATTGCGAACGCGCGCCGGAGCATCAGTCCCGACAGATGGGCCGCGCCGACCGCACCGAAGTAGGCCCCGATCAGGAGCCCGATACCGAGGTAGAGCGCATACGGGATGTTCAGGTTGCCGTGGCGATAGTATTCAAAGGCGCCGAGGATGCCCACCGGCGGCAGCAGCGCGCCGAGCGAAGTGCCGACCGCCTCGTGCTGCGACATGTGAAGTATCAGAACCAGAGCCGGGACGATCAGCACTCCGCCGCCGACGCCGAAAAATCCGCCGAGCACTCCGGCGGTCAACCCGAGAATCAGAACGAATACGACGTCGCTCATGTTGATTTCTATCCTTGTACAGGTGGGAGCGCTTCCAGCCGGTCGCCGAGGATCGAGGCCAGCTTCTCAGCGGGCGATTGCGCGAGATCGTTGCGCATGAAGCCGGAGGCGGCGGCGTGGCCGCCTCCGCCGAAGCTTCGCGCCGTCTCGGACAGATCGACCTCGCAGTCGGCGCTGCGGCGAAGACTCACGCCCTGGCTTCTCAGATCGAACAGCGCGATCACGGTCCGGGTCTGATCTTTGTAAAGCTCCGCTGCGACTTCGCTGCTGTATCCGAAGCAGCAGGCCGTGCGCAACTTGAGTCCATTGGCAAGCGGCCGCTCGAGCATCGTCGAGAGCGCCAGCTTGAGGCTCTTCGCCATCGCCTCGCGGCCCTGCTCCATCGCGGTCCTGAGCACGGGCGTCATCCTGGGCTCGTCCATCCGCAGGATCTCCTTGTATGCGAGCTTTCCGCCGAGCGTTTGCACCGCGAGCGCCCAATCGGCTGAGGCCGGCAGCCGCTGGACCCATCGATCGTGATCGTCGGCTAGCTCGACCAGCGGAAAGAAGCGCTCGAAGGACTTGCGGTTGTTGGCCGCGAGCCTGCGGCTTAGAAAATTGTAGGTCAGGCGCGCCGCCGAGAAGCGCTCGGAGAGCACCTTGCCGCGGAACGGCACCTTGAATTCGGGCGCGTCGGCGCGGGAAACTGCGGTCCTGTGATGGTCGATCCAGTAGATGTCGGCGCCGGCGCGAGCGAGTCCGCCCAGATGCTTGGCGGTCTCGGTTGAGTTCCAGGAGAGATCGGTGATCCAGATCTCGTCGCCATCGCCGCCGGCTTTCAGCTTGAGCGCCTGGATCTTTTCGTCGCTCTCGCCGTTGGCGGCAAGGATCGGTATGACGCGATGGCCCCGGTAGAAGCGGGCGACGGTCGCGGCGGCCACCACCCCGTCGAAGCAGGAGGGGCCGTGGCTTACCGCCTGAATCACGCGTCGATTGGCAGTGGGCATGGTGGCTCGATTCTAGGAGATTCGGCTGTGCGTAGCGACCCGGCGCATGCGCCTTACAGATGGATACGGGCGAATCTGGCCAATCTGCTCACGGCCGGCAGGTTCGCGGCGGCCGCGGCATGGGTCGCGATATTTTTCGCGAGCCCGGAGCGAACGGTTCTTTTGGGCGCGATCGCCGTAGCGGCGTCGCTGAGCGACTTTATCGACGGCCGCGTTGCGCGGTGGCTCGGCACCACGAGCGGGGCCGGCCGATGGCTCGACGGCGTGGCCGATGTGAGCTTCGTCCTCGCGGTCCTTGGATGCGAAGCGCGGGCGGGAGCGATACCGGTGTACGTGCCGGCGCTGATCGCGGCGTCATTCGCACAGTATGTGGTGGACTCGAGGCTTCGCAGCGGCGCGCGCGAGCCGATTCGAAGCCGCCTGGGCCATTGGGGCGGCGTCATCAACTATGCGCTGGCGCTGGTCCTGTCGTTTGCGCCGCCGCCGAATCTCCCGGGCGCGATCGTCAAAAGGTGCGCGCCGATTCTGGCCCTCTACTATGCGGCCGCGATCGCCGAGCGCGCAGCGATGTACTTCCGGCAACCTCTCATGGAAAACAAGGGAGATCATTGAAATGAGAAAGCTGAGGTCGGCACTGTTGCCGGCGATTGCCGCGGCATGTGCGCTGTCGGCCTGCGCAAGGTTTCAACCGACGACGCCGGCAGTGAGCGCCTCGGATTACACGCCGACCGGCATGGCCCAGAGCCTCACGATGAAGGACTCGTCGGTCCATTACGATCCCTCCGTGCTCAAGGTCGGAACGGCGCGCACTCAGGTCCAGGCTGCGTGGGGCGATCCCAACGGAACTCAGACCACCGACAGCGGTGAGATCGAGGACGTCTACGCCTTCAATCCGGACGGGAGCAAGTTTGTGAATCCGAAGACCCGCGCACGGAATATCGCGCTCGGCTTCTTTACAGCCGGTACGTCGATCGCGGTCCGTCAAGCGAGGCTTGCCCTTCAGGAGAGAAAGCTCACTCTGTTCCACGTCCGGTACGCGTCCGACGACACGATTCAGTCGGTAACGCCGGAGAAGCTATCGGGCGCGCCCGACGTCCTGCCCGGCAGTCAGCAGCCGCCGGCCAACACGGCGATCGAATAGTCGAGGTTCCTGACACCCATAGCGAGAGGTCCAGGTCGATGAAGATTCGCGGTAGCCGTGATAGATTCTGGAACGACCTGCGCCCGCGTTGAAGACGGCCGGCGCGGATGAGCCTCAGGTAGGATTTGGAACCGCAGATCATCGAGCGCGCGAATCATCCGATCTCGCGCCGCGACATCGATCCCAACGTGCTCAAAGTCCTGTACCGGCTCGCGCGCTCCGGGTACACGGCGTACCTGGTCGGCGGCGGCGTGCGGGACCTGATGCTGGGGCGCAGGCCCAAGGATTTCGACGTTGCAACTTCGGCCCATCCCCATCAGGTGCGCGAGCTGTTCCGCAACTCGCGGCTGATTGGCCGGCGCTTCCGGCTGATCCACGTTTTCTTCGGGCCGCACAACATAGAGGTCGCAACCTTCCGGCGCCAGGCCGAGGCCGTCCTGGACGACGCCGACCTGATGATCCAGCACGACAACACCTTCGGCACCAGCGAGGAAGACGCCTTTCGGCGGGACTTTACCGTCAACGCGCTGTTCTACGACCCGGGGACCTTCCGCGTAATCGACTATATCGGCGGCGTCGCGGATCTCGAGGCGCGGCTGATCCGAACGATCGGCGATCCGGAACTCCGGATGCGCGAAGATCCGGTCCGGATGATCCGCGCGGTCCGCTTCGCGGCCAAGCTCGGCTTCGAGATCGAAGCTGCGACGCGCGCGGCGATCGAGCACCATCGCGAGGAGATTCTGAAGGCCTCGCGTCCGCGCCTGGTCGAGGAGATTTACCGCACGATCACGCTTCCCGCCGCCGCTCGCGCGCTGGTCCTGATGGAACAGCTCGGGCTGCTCGCGGTTTTGATCCCGCGCCTGTCGGCCCATCTGAGGGCATCGGGGATGGAGGCCGAAGACACGCTCACCGCGCGAAACCTCGCGGCGCTTGATGGGATGATCGCGGCCGGCGGCGAGCCCGGTCATGCTTTCGTCCTGGCCTGCCTGTTCCTTGACCTCTGCCGCGCGTCGCACGAATCTGCCCGCGCGGATCACGACGGCGGCCTGCTCGGCGAGCTGCGCGGGCAAGGCTTTGCCCGCGGCGACACCGAGCACATGCGGCTGCTGGTCGACGCGTTCGAGTTGTTTCATGCGCGAGCACGGCGGGCGCGGCGTCTGACGCGCCGGCCGTACTTCGCCGAAGCGAGCCAGTTGTTCAACCTATTGGGGCGCAATTACGGCGACGATCCGGCCGAGTTGGCGCGCTTCCTGGCGTCCGAAGGCCCGCACGAGCATCCGCGAGGCCATCAGCCGCATCGCGAGCACGCTGGTAGCGTGGGCGGTGCCGGCGTCGCCGGCGGCCCGGGCGGCGATGCGCCGCCCGGCGGCCGGCGGCGCCGGCGCAAGCGCGGCGGCCGGCGCCATCGCGAGCGGCGGCATCGTGCAGGGCATCCGGATGCGGCT
>Ga0209517_10005878_pt1 | contig 15424 bp, 11 predicted proteins | sample PeaSoiMetSII2010_FD_187695 | JGI IMG/M metagenome (GOLD analysis project Ga0209517, IMG submission 187695) | Peat soil microbial communities from Weissenstadt, Germany - SII-2010 (SPAdes) (version 2) | ecosystem: Environmental > Terrestrial > Soil > Wetlands > Peat | place: Germany... | reverse complement strand
ATAGCAAAGACCTCTTGGTGGGGGCGGCGGCCGTAGCGCGGCAGCTGCCTGAAGATCGTGGTCGTAACACCAAGAGGTCTTTTTATTTGCCCCGTCACAAAAACACTCACCCAAGTGAGAATCTTTCGCCAGAATGCGGGTCGAAGCGAGCGGTTGGCCCGCATTCTGGCGAATGCGGCTACGAGTCGCCCTCTGATGTTGTTCTTCGATGGCCGCTAACTCAACTCGGAGGCGTGGGTACGCACCGTCCCGTTGACGTTTCTGGTTTTTTTCCTTGCCCTGGCCATTCTTCTCGGGTTCACCCCCTGGGCGAGTGCCGGCGTTCCGTGGTACGCCGGACTGACGCCGTTCCTGGTGGCCCCGGGGGAATTTCGCTCGACAGGTAACCGGTGGGGAGTGAAGTGACTGTGTTCGAGCGCGCGGCGCGCCCTAAGCACTTGCTTTGGGCGCGCCGCGCGCTCGAAGAACACGCTCGGCCTTGACGGATCGCCGATATAGCTAACCGGCGCTCGGTGGTTCGTCTTGCGGTTGACCGCCTTGCTTGCGGCAGCCGATTGCGAGAGGCGGCCCGCGACCCGAAAGGCATGGTGCCTGCCCTGACGCGACGCGGTGAGGGATCCGTTACCTCCCCCTCACGCGCGGCACACGGGAGAGCGGCCCCCCGACCCAAGCGGGCCGCCCGGCGGCCGGCGCGCGTGCCGGCCCGCCGCACAGTTGCGAACGCGGAGTTCAGCGCCCCAGCAGCCCGGCCGAACGGCGGAGTTCAGGCGCCGGCGCGCCCGTCCCAGGCTTGACCTGTCACCGCAGACGTGCCGGCGCGCCGGTCGCCTGCAACGACTCGTTCGGCGGCGGAGGGTTCACTATGGCGGATATTTTCCTGGTGCAGCCGCCAGTCGGCACATCCGCTTGCCGGAGACCGGCTTCATGCCGCGCCCTCTGCGGGGGGCCGCGCGGCGTGGTCGTGGGCGGAAGGCCAGCCAGACCTCAGCTGCCTCCTTGAGGTTGGCCTGGACCTCTTCCAGCGTCTCCCCCTGGGTGTAGCAGCCCGGCAGAGCGGGGACCTCGGCCGAGAAGCCGCCGGCGTCGGGTTCGGGGTGGATCACCGCAGTGAGGGTGACGGCCAGTTGCAGGGTGAACGGGCGTGTCGTGGCTGCGGCGTCGTGCATGATGCACCTCCTTAGGCCAAGATACCAGGCGGCCCCCGCTCGGTCGAGATCGGGTCGTTGAGGGGAGTTGCTTTTTGGGGGCGTGGTGGGCAAGAGCGACTTAAGCGCGAGCCTGTTAGGCCGAACAAGGCGCTATAGCCGACCGGGGCCGCGATTCCGGCTTGCGGGAGTAGGCGACCCAGCGCGCGGCCCCGGCGGCTGAGTTTGATCGTTAGACAATTCGGGAGGGCGGCACCGGCATCCGAACAGAGTCCTGAGGTCCCAAGGAGGGCTTCCATGTCGCTCCCAACCAGTTTGATCTACGTCGCCGGGGCCCTGCACCTCCTCGTCGCGTCGGCCAATGTTTTCGCCTTCGGCAAATTTCGCTACCTGGAGCATCTCCGAAACGTCCCGCCCGTCCTGCGGCAGGTCTTCCTGGTACAGAACGTCTACATCATGCTGGTGCAGGGAGGCTTCGCCCTTTTGTGTTTCTTCTTCGCCGGCGAGCTGACGAGTGGGCGAGGCCTGGGCCGGGGGCTGGCGGGCTTCCTCGCCGTCTTCTGGGGCTCGCGCGTGCTGCTGCAGCTGTTCTACTACGACCGCGAGCTGCGCCGGGCCAACCGCCTCTTCGACGTGCTCTTCCTGCTCGGGGACGGCTACCTGGCGGCGGTGTTTGCCCTGGCGGTGCTCATGCCGGTCGTGACAGAGGACTGACCGTGTCCGCACTCACCCCGTGCCTTCCCGCGCTGGTGTTCGTCGCTGGCGTCGGCCAGCTGGGCCTCATCGTCGCCAGCCTGGCCATCCCGCGCGTACTCCGCTGGGGTGAGGACACGTCATCGGCCTGCAATGACCGTTCTCGACATCGGCCAGCGGAGAGCAGCGGCATCATACCTTCCCCTCGGCCGGGAAGATCCTATCATCAGGGGCGAGGAGGCTCCCAGGGCCGAGACTTACGATCACCCCCGCGACCGGAGGAAATCCCATGGCTCGCGATCTCGCCGGCGGAGGCGGGCCGGACCGCCGCACGTTCCTTCATTGCACCACCGCCGGACTCGCCGGCCTGGCCCTGTCCGGCCGCGCACCGGCAGCGGACAAGGAGCCGCCCGCGGATAAAGGCAAGCCGACCAGGTTCCAGGTCGCCTGCATGACCCTGCCCTACGCCCAGTTCCCGTTCGAGCGGGCGCTCAGCGGCATCAAGGCTGCCGGCTACCGCCACGTCGCCTGGGGCACCAATCACCGGGACGCCGACGGCAAGCAGGTCCCGATCCTGGCCGGCGACGCCCCGCCGGAGAAGGCCAAGGAACTCGCCAAGAAGTGCCGCGACCTGGGCCTGGAGCCGGTCCTGACCTTCGGGCCGTCGCCGGAAAATGTCGAGGCGCTCAAGCAGCGCATCCTCCAGGCGGGCGCGGCCGGTATCGCCCAGGTCTTGACGATGGGCACCACCAAGGGCAACGACGCGAAGCTGTGGGTGAAGAACTTCAAGGAGCTGGGGCCGGTGGCCCGCGACCACGGCGTCGTGATCGTCGTCAAGCAGCACGGCGGCAACACCGGCACCGGGGCCGCCTGTGCCGAGATCACGCGCGAGGTCAACGATGACGGCGTCAAGGTCAGCTACGACGGCGGCAACGTGATGGACTACCACAAGATCGACCCCATTCCCGACCTGAAAAAGTGCGCCGACGAGGTGCGCGGCTTCTGCATCAAGGACCACCGCCAGTTCCCCAAGGACCAGGACTGCGGCCCCGGCCTGGGGGAGATCGACCACTACAAGTTGCTTCACCCCGTCGCCTTCACCGGCCGGGTGATGCCGTTGTGCTGCGAGAACGTCTTCGCGCCCCTCCTGCCGCGACCGGACAAGCCCGAGGCGGTGGACGCCCTGGCCCAGCGGGCGCGCGAGTTCCTCGAGTTGGTCATCCAGGGGTTGCAGGCTTGAGCCTTTGCGCGGGAGGGGACGATGTTCACGGACAAACCGCTGGCCGGGCAGGTCGCCTGGGTGACGGGATCGTCGCGCGGCCTGGGCCGGGTCATGGCCACGCAGCTCTGCCGCATGGGGGCGCAGGTCGCCGTCCACGGCACCCGGCCCGATTCCCCGAAGTCGTTCGGCGAAGGCGAGTCGATGGACCAGGTCGCCCGGGACGTCGCCGCCGAGGCCGGCGGGAGCACCCTGCCCGTCTGGGGGGACGTGACCGACGAGGCCGAGGTCAAGCGCATGGCCGCCGCCATCCGCGATCGGTTCGGCCGGATCGACATCCTGGTGACCAACGCCGGCGGCGACATCGGCGCGGGCGGAACGGCTGTCGGTCGCGGTGGCCGGCCCAGTCCCGATGACTGTGTCGGCATCCCCCTGGCCGACGTCCGGGCCGTGCTGGACCGCAACCTGCTCTCGTGCATCCTCTGCTGCCGGGAGGTGGCGCCCGAGATGATAGCCCGCAAAGGCGGCCGAATCATCACCGTCGGCTCGATCGCCGGCACCTATGGCCGCGACGACGGGGCGATCTACGCGGTGGCCAAGGCCGCCGTCCACGAATACACGCGTTGCCTGGCCGTGCAGCTCCGCCCCCACAACGTGCCGGTCAACTGCGTTGCCCCGGGCGGTACGGTGACGAACCGCTTCCTGGTCATCCACGACATCGAGTCGGGCAAGCTGGTGGAGGAGGGCACGCTAGACCGCTACGGCCGGCCGCAGGAGGTCGCCTCGGTGATCGCCTTCCTGGCCTCGGACGCGGGGCGGTTCATCAGCGGCCAGGTGATCCGCGTCGATGGCGCTTCGCAGACCTGGCCGGCGTAGCGCGCGCCCGTCAGCAGTAGCGGCGGACGACGGTGAGGAGGGCAGGCCCGACCGAAAGTGGGACGCATCTCGTAAAGACATTATGTCTTTACGAGATGCGTCCCCGTTGTGCCCCCTGCCCTTTGTGCCCCCTGGAACTTTCTGCGGTCACCGGACACGGGGGCCAAACCGGTAGTTGAACTGAGCGATCACGCTCCATTCGTAAAGGCGCTCGCCGGTCAGGGGAACCGAGCCGCCCACGGACAGGGAGGCGCTTTGGCCGACATTCATAATCACCCCGGCGGTGGCGTTCAGCACGTTGATGCGACTGGTGAGGTCGGCAACGAGGATGTTGCCAGCTTGCACGGAATGCTGTGGGCCGAAGGAACTGTCGTAGTGCAATTCACCTTGCAGGGCCACTCCCGTGAGCCAGCCGGTGTTATTTCGATAGAGCCAGTAGCCCGTGGCGCCACTCAGCAAGGCGTAGCTCTGATCGTGAAGGACGCCGGCACGATTCAGACTGTTGTTGGTATCGCGCGCCAGTACCGGGTTGCCCGAGGGATCAAAGTCGAATTGCAACCCCAGCTGCGAATAGAAACGATCATTGGGCGCCCAGGCGATGCCCAGCAGGGGCTGCAGCAGCGTGGCATGGTTCTGAATCTCGATGTCCGGTTGGCCATTCAGAAACAGTCGCGAATCGTTGGCAGTCGGCAGGCTCAATCCCAGGCCGGCGGAGACCAGGAAATTGGGGGTGCGAACCAGGGCAGCTTTCAGGGCCAGACCAAGGTTGCCGAACTCCGTGTGGCCCACCGAGAGATTGTCGCCGGCGGTCTGGTCGCTGTTCGCGGTGCCAGCGAAGGGGACTCGGACCTCGACCGACACGCGGCCGTCGAAGAAGGTTTTTTCCCCACCGAAAACGTAGCGGTTGACGCTGAACTCGGTGCCCAGACCGCGAAAATCGCCAACTTGGTTGTAGAAGAAGTAGACGCGATCTTGTGGCACGGGGCTGCCGTTGTCGAAGAAGTTGTTGCGACCGACGAGACCACCGCCGGAGGGGTCGGGAAGGTTGACGACGACGACCTGACCGGGGGTGGTGGAGCCGGGGGTGATGTGGCCGGTGGTGAGCAGGTAGTTGTAGAGAAAGTTTCCCGAATTAGCATCGCCCGTGCCGTTGCCGAAGACAGCTCCAGGGAACTTCGCGTCGATCAGGCCCGTCAGTTCGGTGTTTTGATTCAGGGTGACGGTGCTCGGCAAGGCGGTAAGGGTCCCCGTAACGGCGGTAGTCAGGGGGCCGTAAGGGCCTCTGGGGCCAGTGATTGTGCCAAACCCAATGTTAGCAAACGAGACCGGTGTTCCAACCGGGCCGCCCTCGAAATTGGTGCCGTCCGCGCCCCCGGTGAACGTCAAAGTCTGGGTGGAGGTGGTGGTGCCAGGAATGCTGGTGCCAGGAATGCGGCGGACCACCTGGGCGCCGCGAGCGAAGAAGTCGCCGAAGAAATTGGGGATGTTGCCCACTGGGTCACAGATTGGCTGCGCGGGGCATGTTGCTGGTGTTTGCATGTGCTGGCAGGCATCACACAAAGACACCGGGTTGGCCTTCTGGGTCAGGTCGCCGGGGTCGGCCTCCACGGCCCCCGCCTGGATGGTAACACCGAGCGTGGCCGCCTTCGGGCTGACCAGGCCGGCCGCGTCCGTGGCCGTCACCGTGATGGTGTAGTTCCCCGAGGTCGTGTAGGCGTGATAGGCAGGCGTTCCCGTGGGGCCCGAGGCGGACTGCGTGTCGGGCTTCGTCGAGGTGCCGTCGCCCCAGTTGATGCTGTAGTTGAAGCTGGTCGTGGCCGGCTGGCCGGTCTCGCTGGCGGTGAGGGAGAACGTGAGCGGCTGACCGCGGACGGCCACGACCGGGGCCGCGGGCAAGACGGCACTGATGCCCGCCGTCAGGTCACGGATTGGCTGCGCGGGGAATGTTGCTTGCTGAGCCTGGGCCGACCCGAAATCACTTCCCAGCCCCAGGGCCAACCCCAGTAACAAAGTCCCGAGATAACGGTTTTTCCGCAGCGGAGTGCTTTGCCGGAGAGTCCACATGACGCTTCCTTCTTGAACGATCGATCCGCGCTGGTTCCACTTGTTGGTTTTTCGGCCGGCCCCCCCCGTGGAGAAGAGCGAACTAGTTTTCTCAGGGACACTTCTTCGCCGGAACCGCTCCGCATCGTCGATACTTCTCGCCCGTCCCCACCGCTGTACAAAGCGGTGAACGTACCTGAAGAACAATAAGAAAACAAGAGGACGCAGCTCGTTTTCCATTGACAGGAGAAAAGTGCAACAACGAGCTGCGTCCCATTTCTTTCCCTGGCCTCGGACGCGGGGCGGTTCATCAGCGGGCAGGTGATCCGCGTCGATGGCGCTTCGCAGACCTGGCCGGCGTAGCGCGCGCCCGTCAGCAGTAGCGGCGGACGACGGTGAGGACGGCAGAGATATCGGCGGGCTTGTGGAGCACGTCGTCGGCCCCCAGCGCCCTCGCGGCCGGGGCGTCGATGCCGCCCGCGGCGGTGAAAAGGACGACCGGGATCGCGGCCAGCGCCGCCTCCCGCCGCCGCTCGACGAGGAACTGCCAGCCGTCCATCCTCGGCATCATCAGGTCAAGGAGAATCAGGCGCGGGGCGGGGTGGGAGCGCAGGTAGGCCAGCGCCGCGCGGCCGTCGGCGACGGCGTCCGCCGCGTGATCCTCGCACTGGAGGGTCATGAGAAGCGCCGCGCGGGTCGCCACGTCGTCGTCAACAACCAGAACCTGGGCTGCCATCGGCGCGCCTCCGCGATGTTACCGGAGGGGGAAAGAGGCGGCCGGCGGAAGGGTAAGAATGTGAGGCGCGCTCGCAATGAACGTGCGGCTGAGCGCGCCTCAGGTATAAAAGGCCGAGCCCGTCTCCTCCGCCTTGGCCGCGCTCTATCCTACTACTGCCCAATCGCACCCGTACGGTTGTGAGATTCCACTTTTTCCAGGCCGGCCCTGCCTCGTGCGGGGACAACACGTCCCTTGACTTCACACGACCGACTCCGGACGATCTAGGAATGGACAGCCTGGCCTTTCTCGAGCGGCCCCGCAAGGGCAAGCCGCAACCGGTGTACGTCCTGGCCGGCGACGAGGACTTCCTCAAACGGCAGGTGGCGCGGGCACTGCGCCTGTCGATCCTCGGCGACGGGGACGGCTTCGGTTACTCGTCTCACGCCGGCGACAAGGCCGTCTGGTCCGCCGTCCACGATGAGCTGCACACGCTCCCCTTCCTCGGCGGCCACCGCCTCGTCGTCGTCGAGGGGGCCGACCCGTTCGTGACGAGGAACCGGGCGGCGCTGGAGAAGTACGTCGCCGAGCCGTCGTCCTCGGGCGTGCTGGTCCTGCACGTGAATTCGTGGCCGGCCACCACGAAGCTCGCGAAGCTGATCGACAGCAACGGCACCCTCGTCTGCAAGGCCCCCGCCGCCGCGCGCTTGCCCGAGTGGTGCGTGCGCTGGTGCCTGGCCCAGCAGGGCAAGCAACTGGCGGCGCCGGCGGCGCAGCTCCTGGTCGAATTGATCGGCCCCGAGATGGGTCTGCTGGATCAGGAACTGGCGAAATTGGCCGCCTACGCCGGCGAAGCCGCCCGGATCGACTCGGCTGACGTCGATAAGCTCGTCGGCCAAAGCCGTGCCGAAGAAGTCTGGACGATCTTCGACGCCATCGCCGCCGGGAAAGGGGGCGAGGCGCTGGCGGTGCTGGACCGCCTGTTCGACCAGGGCCAGGCGCCGCAGGCCATCCTCGGCGCCTTCAGCTATCAGATGCGGCTGCTCGCCCGCGCCGGCCGGCTGCACACCCAGGGGAAAACGCTGCCGGCGGCGCTGGCGGAGCTGGGCGTCCACGGGTATCGTGCCGGAAAGGTCGAGGCCCACATGCGCCACCTCGGCCGGCGCCGCCTGGCGCGGTTGTACGACTGGCTGCTCGAGGTGGACCTCGGCATGAAGGGCGGTAGCCAGTTGCCCGAGCGCGTGTTGTTGGAACGATTGATCGTCCGATTGGCGCGGAAGCTGTAACCTCACGATGACCCAACGCAAACCGAATCTGCTCCCTCGACTCCTCATCACAATGGGCGACGTGGCCGGCATCGGCCCGGAGATCATCGCCGCCGGCTGGGGCCAGCTGCACGCCCACTGCCGTCCCGTCGTCGTCGGCGATCCCGCCTGGCTCCGCCGCGCCGCGCGGGTGGTCGGCGTGCCGCTCGAGGTCGTCGCGGTCGGCAGCCCCGCGGAAGTGCCGCCCACCGAGACCGTCGTCCCCTGCCTGTCGGCCACCGCCGCCGACCTGAGCGCGGTGGAACCGGGCCGCGTGACGGCGGCCGGCGGCCAGGCGGCGTATGACTTTCTGTGTGCGGCCATCGACCGAACGCTGGCGGGCGAGGCGGACGGCATCGTCACGGCGCCGCTGCACAAGGAGGGGTTGCACGCGGCCGGTGTCCGCCACCCGGGACACACCGAAATCCTCGCCGAGCGCTGCGGCGTGAGCCGGTTCGCGATGGTGCTCTACCAGGACGGCCTCGCCGTGGTACACGTCACGCTGCACATGGCCCTGCGCGACGTCTTCCGCCACCTGTCGCCGGGCGCAGTCCTCGACAAGGCGCGCCTCCTCGACGACCTGCTGCGGCGACTGCTCGGACGACGGCCGCGGATCGGCGTGGCGGCCCTGAACCCTCACGCCAGCGACGGCGGACTGTTCGGCGACGAGGAGGCGACGATCATCCGCCCCGGCGTGGAGGCGGCCCGGGCGGAGGGGATCGACGCCAGCGGGCCGTGGCCCAGCGATACGCTGTTCGTGCGGGCGCGCGGCGGGGCCTTCGACGGCGTCGTGGCGATGTATCACGACCAGGGGCACATCGCGCTGAAACTGCTGGGCGGGCTGCGGGCGGTCAACATCAGCGCCGGCCTGCCGCTGGTGCGGACCAGCGTCGCCCACGGCACCGCCTACGACATCGCCGGCAAGGGGATCGCCGACCCCACCAGCCTGATCGAGGCCGCACGGGTCGCCGCGAAGCTCGCCGCCGGGCCGTCCGCGGCTTAATTCCATTTTCGCGTGCAGTTCCTTGACCTGCTCCGCCATCAGCGCTCGGTGAAACGTCACCAGCTCATCCAGCAGGCCGATGGAGTTCACGCCGATGTAGCATTGCTCCGCGAGGCGGCGCGGTGGGGAGCTACTGCGCGGCATCGACGCCAAAAAGGTGAACACTTTCGCGGCGCGGACGGCATGATAAGTTAGATGTATTGCGCCCTCCCCGGAGACATCCTCATGACCTCCCCCGCGCCGGTCGTCCTGCTGCAACACATCCGCCGCCTCGTTGGGACGCGTCCCGACGATCAACTGTCCGACCGCGAGTTGCTCCGTCGCTTCGCCGTTTGGAGCGACCAGGATGCCTTCACGACCCTGGTGCGACGCCACAGCGCTCTGGTCTGGCGAGTCTGCCGGCGGGCGCTCCGCCAGGATCAGGATGCCGAGGACGTGTTCCAGGCGACCTTTCTTGTGCTGGCGCGCAAGGCGGCGTCGCACCCCTGGCACGATTCCGTCGCCGGCTGGCTCCATGCCGTGGCCACCCGGCTGGCGCTCAAGGCGCGCTCCGGGGCCGCTCGACCTCCGCTCAGCGTGACGGCCGAACCGGCCGGAGGGGATCCGCTGGAAGAGATATCCGTGCGCGAACTGCTCGCTGCCCTCGACGAGGAACTGGCGGCGCTGCCGGAGGACTGCCGCGGGCCGCTGCTGCTGTGCTACCTCGAAGGGCATACGCAGGAGGAAGCGGCACGGCAGCTCGGCACCTCGCTGAGCACGGTGCGGCGCCGCCTGGAACACGGCCGCGGGCTGCTCTTCGCCCGGCTGGCGCGGCGCGGGCTAACCCTGTCCGCCGTCCTCGGCAGCCTGCTGCTCGCCCGTAGGACGGCGCCGGCCTCGGCTCCCTCCGGACTACTGGCCGCGGTCGGGCGCGGCACCTCTGGGGCCACGCCGCGGGCCGTGACCCTCGCCAACGGGCTGGTCTCCGGCACGGGGTGTACCGCGCTGAAGGTCGTCGCCGTCTGCTTGCTGGCAGCGGGGATGATCGTGGGCGGCGCTGGGCTCATCGCCCATCTCGGCCGAGCCGACGAGCCCCCTGCGCCGGCTTTACAGAGTTCATCTCCCCAGAAAAGTGTCGAGAAGCCGCCACCGTCGGAGGCGCCCGCGGCCCCGGCCGAGCGGGAAGAGAACCCCCCCGCGGGCGCACTGCTTCGGTTCGGCACCGACCGCTTTCGCCACGGCAGCGTCATCACGAGCCTGTCGCTGTCCGCTGACGGCAAGGTCCTGGCCACCGGAGGTTGGGACGCCGCCGTCCGCCTGTGGGACCTGGCCACGGGGAAGGAGATTCTGACGATTTCCCACGACCGGGCCAAGGTGCTCGCCGTCGCACTTTCGCCCGACGGCAAGGTCCTTGCGTCGGCCGATGCCAACGGCTCGCCGGTGCGGCTGTGGGACACCGCAACCGGCAAGGAGTTGCGCTCCTGCGCCGGGCACAACGGCAGCGTGGTGGCCCTGGTCTTCGCGCCCGACGGCAAGACGTTCGCCTCGGCGGGGACCGACGGCACGGTTCGCGTCTGGGAGACGGCCACGGGCCAGGAGATGCGCCAGATGAAGGCCAGCGACGGCAGTGCCACCAGCGTCGCCTTCTCCTCGGACGGCAAGCTGCTGGCCGCGGCGGCCGGCGGCCGCACCGTTCGCGTCTGGGAAGCCGCCACGGGCCAGGAGGTTGCCGGCGACGACGCCCAGGATACCGCGACGGTCGTCGCCTTCGCCCCGGACGGCAAGCACCTGGCCTTTGGCGGAGCCGACAAGGTGGTGCGCCTCTGGAACATCGCCGACAAGAAGGAAGTGCGCCGTTTTGAAGGGCACGCCGGGAGCATCTCGTCCGTCGCGTTCGCACCCGACGGCAAGACGCTCGCCTCGACGACGGGCATTGCCGTCACCGACCGCAGCGTCCGCCTGTGGGACGTGAGCACCGGCAAGGAGCTGAGGCGAGTGCGGAGCGAGTTCCTCGGCTCCGTCGCGTTTACCCCCGACGGCAAGACGCTGGTCGTCGCGCCGGGCGATGCCACGATCCACCTGTTCGACCCCGGCACCGGCCAGGAGCTGCCGGCCTCCGCTGGACGCATGGTCCGCGCCATGTGCCTGGCCTGCTCGCCGGACGGCAAATTGGTGGCCGTAGCGGGGCTGCAATTGCTCCTCCTCGACGCGGCCACCGGGCGCGAGGTCCGGCGGCTCGACGCCCCCGCTCTCGGCACTTACGGAGTCGCTTTCTCCCCGGATGGCAAGCTCCTGGCCGGCGGCGGGCGCGACGGCATCGTCCGTCTGTGGGACGTCGGCACCGGCAAGGAACTCCGGGCCATGAACGCCCACGCGGGCGAGACCCCCGCCAAGGCCTGGGTCAACTGCGTCGCCTTTTCGCCGGACGGCACCCGGGTGGCCGAAGCGAGCCGCGCCGGGACGGTGACTCTCTGGGAGACCGCCACCGGGAAAGAGGTCCGTCATTTCGACGCCCATCAAGGGATCGCCTGGTCCGTCGCCTTTTCGCCGGACGGTCAACGGCTCGTCACCGGCGGGCAGGACCGCATCGTGGGCCTCTGGGACGCCGCCACCGGCACCGAGTTGCACAAGATGGCGGAGCATCAGGGCGACGTCGAAGGGGTGGCCTGGTCCCCGGACGGACGCTGGGTCGCCTCGGCCGGACGCGACGGCAAGGTCCGCCTCTGGAACGCCGCCAATGGCAAGTTCTTGTTTGCACTCGACGAGCAACCCAACTGGATGGTTCGCCTGAACCATCACCGCGACGGCAAGACGGTGGCCTTTTCGCCCGACGGCCGGCTGCTGGCCTGCGGCAGCTGGCAGTCGGCTCACCTCTGGGAGGTGGCTACCGGGAAGGAGCGGCGGCGTTTCCTCGGCCACCGCGGCGAGGTGGCCGCCCTCGCCTTTGCGCCCGACAGCCGTACGCTGGTGACGGGCGGCTTCGACGGTTCGGGGATTTTCTGGGACGTGACAGGGCGCCGGGACAAGGGCCGGTGGACTACGGTCGAGCTGTTACCGGCCGAGTTGGAAACGGAGTGGGTCGCCCTGCGCGGCGAGGACGGGAGCAAGGCTCACCAGGCGGTCTGGGCGCTGGCGGCGGCCCCGAAGCAGGCGCTGCCGCTGCTGAAGGCCCAGCTAAAGCCGGCGTCCGTCGTCGAGGACAAGCGCCTGGCCCGCCTGATCGCGCAGCTGGATGACGACGACTTCGAGGTGCGCGAAAAGGCGACGGCGGAACTGATCCGGATCGGCGCCGCTGCCGAGGCGCCCCTGCGCAAGGCACTCGAGGGCAAGGTGACGGCGGAAATGCGCCAACGTGTGCAGCTGGTACTGGACTCGTTGACGAAGGTCGAATCGAGCCCGGACGAGATCGCCACCCTGCGCGCCCTGGAGGTACTGGAACAGCTCGGCACGCCCGAGGCGCGGGCGTGGTTGCAAGAACTGTCCAAGGGGGCGCCCGGAGCGCGACTGACGCAGGAGGCGAAGGCGGCGCTGCGCCGGCTGGAGAAGCGCTAACACCAAAAGGCAGAAACGGGGACACCCTGAATTGCTCCTCAGGGGCATGCGAAAAGTACGCTGTCCTCTTTCTTTTCTCCGATCCCTTAATCCTGCGCCTGGCAAGGACATCGCACTCCCCGGCAGTCGCGCCGGTAGCGCCGCCGAACCGCGCGTCCCGTTCCTTCGGACCACAGCCGTGTGAGGTCGTCGGTCAGCAGGTTGCCCATGCGGTACTCCGGCCGGCGCTGGTGCGAACAGGGGTAGACGTCCCCTTCCGGGCTGACGGCGACGTGTCGCTGACCGCCGCCGCAGCCCAGGACCTCCGGCTCGGGATCGTCGAGCAGGCCGAGGCGGGCCCATTCGCCGCGCAGGGCCGTATCGACGTACAGCCGCAGCGGCGGTTTCGCCTCCAGGAAGGACCGCAACCCGTCGGCCAGGCGAGCCAGGTCGTCCGTGGTGGGAAAGCCCGGCCAGTGCTCCGCCGCCCAGACGCCCTTGGGGCGGAGAAAGGTGACGGCTCGCACCCCCAGGTCGAGAAGCGCTCGAAGGCAGCCGGGCAGGTCGCCAACGTTGTCCGGTGTCAGCAGGAAGTTGACGCCCAGCCGCACGCCGGCGGTACACAGGGCGGCCGCTGTCTGCCGCAGCCGTGCGAAGACGCCGGGCCCGCGGGCGGCGTCGAGCAGGTCGGGGCGGTCGGCCGAGAGGTGAACCACGCCGGCGTGCTCCGCCAGGGCCCGCAGCACGGCGCCCCCTTGCACGGTGCCGTTGGTCGTCACGTTCGGCACCAGGCCCGCGGAGCGGACCGCCGCCAGCAGCTCCGCGAAGTCCGGCAGGACGGTCGGCTCGCCGCCGCCCAGGGCCACCTCCAGCACGCCCCAGTCCGCCAGCCGTTGCACCAGCCGCCGCCGCGCCGCGGCGTCCGTTCCCAGGGAGCGGTGGGGACCACTTTCGGAGTAGCAGAAGGGACAATGGAGGTTGCAGCGGTACGTCACCGCCCAGTGGGCCACCAGCGGGGCGCGGAGGCCGGCCGCGGGGCCGGGCGCCTCCCCCGCCCAGGGGTCCGACGGCAGGGGTGGTGTGGTTGGGGCCACGCGCCGGACGAAGCCGCGCCGCTCCAGGTCGCGGACGAAGGCAACCAGTTCGGGCTGCCGTCCCGGACGGCCGGGGCGCAGCGCCCGTTGCAGCGCCGGCAGCGCGTGCGCCATCCGCAGGGCCGCCAGCACGGTAAACCCTTCCGGGTCCAGCTCGAGCAGGTTGCCGCCGGCGCGGTCGAAGGCCACGCCGCCCCACGCCTCGCGGCGCAGGCGGATCGCGGGAGAAATCTGGAGGTGACAGGTCGGCGTGGCGTTCATCTCTGGGTCATGCTATCGACGATCTGCCGGGCGGCGCGGGACATCTTCGGCGGCTTGCGACCCTGGGGCGGCCGGGCCCGTGAGCGGGACACGGGGGCCCGGGCGGCGGCTGTCAGGGCCTGACGCAGCTGGGCCTTGGTCCAGGACTTCCGGAACGCGACGCCGCGCCGGCTGCACTCCTCTTGCAGCCGGGCCTTGTCCCATTCCGCGGGCGGCTCCCACGACGGCGGCGCGGCCTCGACTTCCTCGTCCTCCTCTTCCTCGCGTTCCCCGTAGAACTCGGCCACGGCTTGCAGGAACGAGGCGTCGCCGCCCAGGATTTCCGCCCGGATCGTCGCGAGTAGCTTCACCAGTATCTTGAACGTGTCGCCCTCGCTGTCCCACAGCGAGCCGTCAGGCTCGAGTTCGCAGAAGATATCGATCGCCAGGCGCTTGCCGTAATCGTGGACGTCGAGGCGCGTGAATTCGCCGTCGTCGAGGTCGTGAAACGGCAGCAGCAACTCCTGCATCTGCAGCGTCTTGGGCACGGCGATCATGAGCGTCCAGGAGTCGTAACTCTCCGAGGCCATCACGTCGTAATGTTCGCCCAGCAGGGCCGGGTAGGCGCTGCTGCTCAGGTCACTCTCGCCCCACTTCTGGTAACTGGCGTAGCGCCCATGCACCTCGGCCCGGCTGGAGAAGCGGTGGGCCACCTGCTGCCCGGCGGCGCTGACGGGCTGATCGACGGCGTAGAAAAGGTACGAAGAGGAGCTGTGGTCGGCCTGGAAGCCAGGGCGGACGCGGAGGATACGCATGGGAGCCCCGAGAGAGAGGAGACGGGCGACGCCTGGACCGCCACGGGCATTGTAGCCATGCCGGGGAATGGCGGCACGGACGTCTGAACGGCTGGCGGAGGCAACGCCTGGGGTGGAGGCACAAGGACGCGGTGCGTCAAAGGGCGCCGCCCGGGCTTGCGACGGGTCGCGCTCCGCTTGATCTTTCGCCCGTTCTGCACTCTTGCTACACTACCGGTTGAAGTCGTTCAGGATGAGCGCCCGCGAGACACGCCTTCGCGGTGAGGGCAGGAGGACCGCAGGGGTGTTGACGCGCAACCACAGGCAAGAGGGGCTCTCCAGAGCCTACGTCGCGGCCATCGCGGCGCGTTGCGGCATGAGTTGGAGCAGCCCGCGCCCGGATTACGGCATCGACCAGACGTTGAACGACATCGTGGCCTACGGCGATTACCGCGCCGAATCCGGATTCAAGATCGACGTGCAGGCGAAGAGTGCGACGCGAGCCCACTTGACCGCTACTCACGTCAAGCACGACCTGGAGAGGCGGGCGTACGACATCCTTCGTGAGACGGCGGTGGGGACGCCGCGCATCCTCGTCGTGTTGGTGCTGCCGAAGGACGAGTCGCTGTGGGTCGCGCAAACCGAGCAGGAATTGACCCTGCGCCACTGTGCCTACTGGATATCGCTGAGGGGCGTTGCTCCGAGCACGAACCGGCGTTCTGTGCGAGTTGAGGTCCCGCGGGCGAACGTCTTCTCGGCGAACACGCTTCAGGAACTGATGCGGCGGG
>Ga0209517_10005874_pt1 | contig 15431 bp, 17 predicted proteins | sample PeaSoiMetSII2010_FD_187695 | JGI IMG/M metagenome (GOLD analysis project Ga0209517, IMG submission 187695) | Peat soil microbial communities from Weissenstadt, Germany - SII-2010 (SPAdes) (version 2) | ecosystem: Environmental > Terrestrial > Soil > Wetlands > Peat | place: Germany... | reverse complement strand
CCTGCGCACCGAGCGCCCCTACAAGCCGGCGCTGGGCCACGACGAGTCCCGCCGCACCATGGAGGAAGAAGCCCGCGCCGGCCTCTGGGACCGCGAACTGGTCCACGACTTCTTCAACATGCTCGACCAGCAACGGCGCGCGGCGTAAGACGCAAGCCACGGATCGGCACGGATAAACACGGATCAAGAATGTGATCGGCGAGAATCCGTGAAAATCCGTGGCGTTTTTTGTTTTTGCGAGAGTGCGGCGTAAGCTGGACGCGGAGCGGCTTACGTACAGCATCGTCATTCCCGCCTATAACGAGGGCCAGCGCCTCGAGGCCACGCTGGACAAGGTGTTGGCTTACGTGGCCGAGATGAGGTGGACGGCGGAAGTCATCGTGGTCGATGACGGCTCGCGCGATTCCACGCCCGAGATCGTGCGCGAGTGGGCGCGCCGCAACTCGATCGTCCGGCTGGTGGAGAATCCCGGGAACCGCGGCAAGGGCTACAGCGTCCGCCACGGGATGATGGAGGCCGGCGGCGACGTGCTGCTGTTCACCGACGCCGATCTCTCCTCTCCCATCGGTGAGGCGGAGAAGCTGATCGCCGCCATCCACCAGGGCGCGGACATCGCCATCGGCTCGCGCTGGCTGCGCGCCGAGCTCCAGACCGAGCGCCAGCCTCTCTACCGCCAGTTCTTCGGCCGCCTTTTCAACCTGCTGCTGCGGATCGTCCTCGGCCTGCGCTTCAAGGACACCCAGTGCGGCCTCAAGGCCTTTACGCGGCGGGCTGTGCAAGCCACCTTCCCCCGGCAGCGTATCGAGCGCTGGGGTTTCGATCCCGAGATTCTGTTTCTCGCCAACAAGGCCGGGATGGTGACCGCGGAGGTGCCGGTGGAGTGGGCACACGACCAGCGCTCCAAGATCAACCCCATCCCAGACGGCCTCAAGATGTTGACCGACGTGCTCCGAATCCGCTGGTACGACCTGACAGGCAAGTACCAGGGCCCGGCCGCCAGCCTGGCCGCCAGCAAGTAGCCCAAGCCATGGATAGGCGCGAATCAGGAATTTGATCAGTGAGAATCCGTGGCGTTTTGGTTCTTACGATGCCGCGGCGCGCGTCATCACGGCCGGTTCGATCGAGACGGTCTCGACTTTGCCCTGGTTCATCACCAGGGTCAGCGTGCTGGAGCAAGGCCCGCACAGCCAGAAATGCTCGATCTTGCGAACCGGTTTGCTGCCGGCCAGCTTTGGGTTGAGAGGGCTGCCGTTGGGATCGAACTCCATACGGAAAACCTTGCCCTCACGCAGGTAATGGAACGGGGCAGAGCAAACGGGGTTGGCGCACTTGGCAATCATGGCGACGAACCGGCCTTGAAGTTGGCCTACACCCCACAGCTTACTCAGTTTAGATGCGAAGAGATCTCCGCCGCTGCTGTGGAAAACTTTGGGTTGGAAGCGTTGCCTGAGCACAACCCATTTTGGAACCTGTCATGAAGTACGAAGACTCTGTTTTTGCTGGCATTTTACCCGGGAACATGAGTGCCGAATTTGTCTCTACCGGAGTGCCAACCGGGATCAAGGAACGCCCGCAGTTTCCGTCGCGCGGCATCGATTTCTGGCCTATGATACCTTCGCCGACTTGGGCCCACCCGGCCGTCAATAGAAGGCTTCGATGCAACTGCGATTGGATGTGGTCAGGCAGGCAGAGGTAGCCGTCGTCCGCTGCCGGGGACGCATTGTCTTCGGCCAAGAAGTGGATGAGATGCGCCTGAGCGTGCTCTCCCTCCTGAAACAGACAAATCGCGTGGTTCTGGATCTTGGCGGCATTGAGCAGATCGACAGCGAGGGGCTGGCGGGGTTGGTGGGACTGTTCATCTCCGCCCGCAACCGCAGCGGCGAACTCAAGCTTGCCGATCTGTCGCCCAAGTGTCGGGACCTCTTGCGGGTCACCCGGCTCGACGAGGTCTTCCCTACCTACAAGTCAGTAGACGAGGCCATCGCCGCTTTCCACCGCGTGAAAGCCGCCGCAGCGGGCGCCAAGCCGAGGGCGGAAGAAGAAACTCAGTTCTGAGCGCGCCCGCAAAACTGCGGGCCGGAACAGGGTTAATGGCCGGATTCGAGCAGGGCTGTGATCTCCTGTTCCAGCTTGGGGAAATCGGTCGCGCCTTCATACTTGGCGTGGATGAGCCCGTCGCGGCCGATCAGGAATGTGGTGGGCAGTCCCAGCACCCCTCCGAACGCCTCTGCGATCCTCTGGTTGCCCATCACGATCGGGTAATTCACCTTGGACTCGCGGCAGAAATCGCGCAGCACGCCCTCCGGATCGTCCAGGGAGATGCCCACCGCCTGGAACCCTCGCGAGCGGTACTGGTCCTGCAACGTCATGAACTGCGGGATTTCCGCGCGGCAGGGCGTGCACCACGCCGCCCAGAAATTGATCAATACGACCTGGCCTTTGTAGCCGGAGGGGTTGAGGGTGTTTCCGCTGAGGTCGGTCAGGGTGATCGCGGGTACAGGCAAGGTGGAGATCGAGGCTGTGGGGCTGGAAATACGCCGATGCCAGTAGAGGGCGGCGACCAATCCGATCACCGCGATGAGGACTGCTGCTTTCCTTGTCACTCCGTCACCAGACTGCCGATCCAGTCCGCTACTCGCCCTTGGCGGTCGGGTAGCCTTTCTCCACCCAGTCGGAGCCGAAGCTGTTCTCGATGTAGAGCACTTTGAGCCTGGTGAACCCCATTTGCCTCAGCTCCTTATAGGCCGGCCGGATGTTGGGACAGTGTTCCCATGGACAGCAGCCGCAATAGATCACCAGGAACGAATCTCGCGGCAGCAAGGCAGCGCGTGCCCGCAGTTTCTCCAGTCCCTCCGGCTTGGCCATGGGTCCAATGTACTCGGCGCCGGGGATGTGGGCCTGCACGTAAATCACGCGCGGGCCAACGTTGAGAACCGTGGGCTTTGCGGACGCTTGGAGAGCCTTTGCCAGCTCCTCCGGCCGGATCAAGTCCGTGCTGCCGGGCGGCAGCTCCGATACAGTGGACGGAGCTTTGGCAGGGCCGCCGTTCTTTCCTCCACTGTGAACACCGGCGAAAAGCGCGGTCAGCAGTGCCGCGACTGCTATCAGGATCGGGACAAACAGCCCGCGACGGCATAGTAGGCGCTTGAAAAGCTTCACAATGTGAGCGGTGGGCCCGCCTGGATTCGAACCAGGGACCAAGGGATTATGAGTCCCCTGCTCTACCGCTGAGCTACGGGCCCGTCCCTCGAGTAGCTTAACACTTGTCCTTGGAACCCACCCTGCGAGGATGCTTCTCATCTTTAAACCATGACGACTTACCAATGAACCTCAGGTACGTTGCTCTGCTGGTGGAATTCATCCACCATTAACCAGTCGCATTCCCTGATCACATCATCTATTAATTGGCGGTACGGGCGCGAACCCGGCCGCCAACATCGCGACAACACGGGGTCGGAGGAGAATGAGAGACGTCTGGATCGCGGCTGCGGCCATGACCCGCTTCGGTCGGCGGTCTGAAAGCTTGGAAGACTTGATGGCCGACGCCGCGCTGGAGGCGCTGCGCGAGGCCGATCGCCAGCCCGACGCCCTGGTGGTCACCGCCATGGCCCCGGAGGAGTTCGTGGGCGAGGGCAACCTCGCCTCCCACATCGGCACCTACCTCGGGCTGTCGCATGTTCCCGGCCTGCGCGTTGAAACCGCTACCTCGTCGGGCGCCGCGGCGCTCTATGCCGGATTGGCCCTGATCGCCTCCGGATTCCACAACCACGTGCTGGTGGTGGGCGGCGAGAAGATGACGCACGTTTCCACCCCGCGCGTTTCTGAGATCATCAGCCGCGTCATCGATCCGCACGAGCGCTCCTACGGCGCCACCATGCCGGCGCTGGCGGGGATGGTGGCCCGCGCCGCGCTCGCCAAGGGCCTCTTCACGGAAATGGATATGGCGCGCGTCGCGGTCAAGAACCACGCCCATGGCGCGCGCAATCCGTACGCGCATTTCCAGCGAACGGTGACGCTGGAGGAAGTAATGAGCAGCCGCCTGATCGCCGACCCGCTGCGGTTGCAGCACTGCTGTCCCATTTCCGACGGCGCAGCGGCGGTCGTGCTGACCTCCGACCCCACGGGCCTGAAGCTGGCGGGCATGGGCCAGGGCAGCGATTACCTGGCGATTCGCTACCGCAGTTCGCTCACCGGCTTCCGCGCCACCCAGGACGCGGCCAGAGCCGCCTTCAAGATGGCCGGCTTCGGACCCGAGCGCGTGCAGGTGGCCGAGATCCACGATGCGTTCGCTCCGTTCGAGATCCTGGCGTTGGAAGACACCGGGCTGTTTCCGCCGGGCACGGCCACCAGAGCTATCCAGAACGGCGAGCTGACGCTGGAAGGGCGCCTGCCGGTGAACCCCTCGGGCGGATTGAACGCCCGCGGCCATGCCCTGGCCGCCACCGGCCTGGCGCAGGTGGTCGAACTGGTGTGGCAGCTCACCGGCCGGGCGGTGGGGCGGCAGGTGAAGGCAACCGTGGGCCTGGCTCACTCGATCGGTGGTATGGCGACCAACAACTGGGTGACCCTGGTGGAGCAGGTGGCGTGATGGAAACGATCGCAGGCTCCCGCTGTCCGGATTGCGGTTGGGTGGTCGCGCCGCCGGCGCGCATCTGTCCCCGCCACCCGGTGGAGATGACCCCGGTGGAGATTTCCGGCTACGGCTTGGTGCTTTCCTACACCACGTTGACGGTCGCACCCGAGGGATTCAAGCCGCCTCTGCACATCGCGGTGGTCGAGCTGCCCGGCGGCGCGCGCATCTTCTGCCACGGCCGGCAAACCCGCCAGTTGAAGATCGGACGGCGCGTGGCCATCGAGCAGGTGGACGGCATCTTCTACTTCGCCAGCCTCGGGATCGCCGACCGCGTCTCCATGTTCTGGAAACGCCGCGGTGCCGCTCCCGAACGCACTCGAGAGGCGGTCAAGAGCGCGGTCAAGCGTTTCTTCAGCGGGTACAAAAATGACGGAACTACTCCGCCCGCCGAGAACGGCGAAGAGAAGGACCCGCGCCCGACCGAAAAGCGCTGACCGGGGAGTCTCCCCAGCACCTGAAAAACGCTGACGCTAGCCGCCTGGGTGCGATTCTAGCTAAAGCGCTGAGCAGGCTGGCGGCGGAACGGCCTCGCCACAGTTCTGGCGATCAGCCTGGCCATACCCGCCGGGTGGGACCAGGCACGCTTGATGGTTAGCCAAGCGTGGAGATAGGAGCGCTTCAGCGCCGACGGCGTGAGTTTGTGAGTGGCATCCTCCACTGTCAGCAGGCGGTACCAGTCGCCGATTAAGTCCCGGTTCCTACGTGCTTCTTCTCCATACCGGACTCCCTGGGTTCCACCGGGATGGTGGCCGTAATCGTGATTTTGGTGGACGGCCATGACCACCGAACTGGCGTCGATCACGGTGGCCTTCTGCGAGCGTGCATGCCAAACCAGCCAGTTGTCCCACCTCATGCGCCCGATGGCGAGGGGAAGAAGATTCCTCCCTAATCCCCTGCTGAAAACGAAATAGTCGATGAAGGCGGTCGACTGCTGCCGACCCTCGCGTTGCACGTAGGAGCGCAGGCACTGCTGCCAGTCGGGCCGCGCAAAATCCCAAGGCTCGCCGAGATCCACCTCCCAGCGCCGGCCTACCATCATCAGGGGTGGACTGCAACCGCTGACGCGACCCACTGCGGTGGGGAAGTCATCCATGAGGATGATGTCGGAATTCACGTAACAGAGGAGGTCGGAGTGCGCGGCCTCCTCTGCCTTGGCGAACAGGTCGTGCACCATGGGAGTTCCGGCGGAGTTGCGTTCCACCTCAGGGATGTGGCGAAGCCCGAATTCACGCGCAACCTCCGCCGTACCAGGGTCGTCGCCGAAAAGGATGATCTCCGGGTTGGGTTGCAGCCGAGTCCAACTGGTGATCGCGTTCCGCTGGATGATCTCGATGTGACCTCGGAATGCCTTGGGCAGGGCGAAGAGGGTCAGTGGCGCGCTTGGGCGGTTGTTTGCTCTCATGGCCTTCAGACGAGGGATCACGCCGAGCTTTCGCAGGCTCCCAAAACAAGATACCGCACGCCGTGCTGCCCCTCCAAGTGCTTCAGCAGGCGCCAGCAATCCACCACGGTGCGGGGCGTGCCGGCGCGCGCCCACTGCTCCGCCGGGATCGAGGCGAACTCGCGCCACGGCGTGGTGATCACCACCAGGTCGGCCGCGGCGATGCACTCTTCCGCTCCCGGCGTGAAACGGACTTTGTCGCCCAGCACCCGCGCGGAATTCTCTTCCCCTAGCGGATCATAAGCGACCACCGCCACGCCGCGCTGGGCGAGTTCCTGGGCTAGGAGCAGACCCACGGCTTCCTCGACCACGTCCGTGCCCGGTTTATAGGTCAGGCCGAGCACGCCCACCGGCCCCTTGGAATGCTGCTGCACGAAATCGGCGAGCCACTCGACCTGCCAGCGATTGAAGTGGTCCACGCTCTGCGCCAGCTCGGGCGAGGTTCCCACCTGGCGTGCCAGCGCCGCCATCGCCAGGTTGTCGCGCGGAAAGCAGGGGCCACCGTAGCTGACGGCGCCCTTCAGGTACTTGCCGCCGATGCGGGTGTCGAGGCCGAGCGCGGAGGTGATGACGTCCACGTCCGCCCCCGGCAGGCGCTCGCTGATGCGCGCCAGCATGTTGGCGAAGCTGATCTTGGTAGTCACGTAGGTATTGACCGCCAGCTTGGTGATCTCGGCGTTGACGAAGTTCATGCGCGCCACCGCCGGCTGGTTCTCGCAGACCTGCCGGTAGAGCGCCTCCAGCACGTCGCCGGCGCGGCGGTCGGATTCCCCGATCAGCAGCATATCGGGATTCAGGAAGTCACGGATCACGCTGCCCAGCGCTATGAACTCGGGGCTGTAGCACAGGCCGAAGTCAGGGCCGCAAGGCTTGCCGCTCGCATGTTCGAGCAGGCTGCGGACGCAGCTTCCCGTCGATCCCGGCATCACCGTGCTGGTGAGCGAGACGACGTGGTAGTCCTTTTTCGAGGCGAGCGTGCGCCCGATCTCCCGGCATATCGGCTCGACGTATTTCAGCGAAAAGCCGCCGCCCGGCTCGCTGGGAGTCGAGACCACGATGAACGTGATGTCGCTCTGCGCTACCGCTGGCCCGATCTGCTCGACCGCGGTCAGTCGGCCATCGACCTTAGCCAGCAGTTCAGCCAGGCCCGGCTCGGGAACCGGAGGCTGGCCGTGGTTGATGGCGTCCACCTTACGCTTGTCCGCGTCCACGCCGATCACGGTCACGCCGCGCGCCGCCATGCACGCTGCCAGCGGAGCGCCGAGTTTTCCCAGGCCGATGACGCACACTTTCGCGGACATCAGCAGCCCTCCGCGGTCAGGCACAAGTGCCAGCCGAAGCGCTTTTCCAGCCAGCGGAACGCCGGTTGCGGCAGCCAGCCCCACGGCCAGGCCCGGACGTAGCGGTACTGGACGTAATCGGCGATGCGATACGGGAAGATGTGGTCAACGAAGAGATCGGTTACGCGGAAGCCGCGCGACTCCACCAGCCGCCGGGCTTCGCGCCGCGAGTAGGTGTAGGTCACCGGGCATCCGGTCTGCGCTTCCGAGTGCCGGGCGACCAGTTCCGCCGTGCGCCAGAACCGTGCTCTGCCGTAGCCCAGCACGATCCACAGCACCTTCCACGAGTAGCGGTGATAGACCATGACCTTCAACGTTGAGCCTGCGGCCGCATACTGCCGCGCCTCCGCCAGCACGCTCTCGGGATGCGGCGTGTGATGGATGACCCCGAAGGAATAGATCAGGTCGTAGGTTTGCTTGGGCACGAACGACGTGAGCTCTTCCGCGCTGCCGCTGAAGAACCTCACCCGCTCCTGAAGCCCGTAGACCTCGACCCGCTGGCGCGCGATCTCCAGCGAATTGGCGGAAAGGTCCACGGCCGTGACTTCGGCGCCGTGGCGCGCGAAGTTAACGGTGTCGGTGCCGATGCCGCAGCCGATTTCCAGCACCTTCTTGCCGCGCCAGCGTTCGAACTCGGCGAAGCGCGGAATGTGCGGCTCGACGAAATACTTGCGTGCCTCGACCTCGTCGAAGTAGCCGCGTGTGCCCACCGGCTGCGGCGAGTGCCGTATGTTGCACGGACGGCGGTCCCAGTACTGTCGTACTTCGTCGATGGTGGCTGGGGCCAAATCCGGCATTTGTTTTCTTGGCGACTTCAGCGCTGCCGCAAGAACCTCAACCTCGGCACTCGTTCTGCGATGCTCGTGTTCGTCGCCGAGCGAGATGCAAGGACAGTATAAATTCACATCGCATCCAGTGTCTTCGTGGATCATCCCCTGGAAATATCGCTTTTCTGAAAGAACCGGCTCTTGCCAGTTCCCCTGCTGCCCACCCGCGCTTGACAATCCCGCTCAAGCGCCCACATACTCGCATCCAACGCACCGGCGTGCTTGGATTGAGACCGCGTTCCAGCGCAAAGAGCGACGAGAGGGCATCCCAACCAGATCAGCGGGCGGAAGAGAGCCGTGGTGTCCGGTTCCCAGCTTCCCCGGCCGCGCGTGGCGCCCCCAACCAGGAAACAAGCACAGGAATCACAAGCTTGCTGCGGCGAATCGATCCTGCCTTGCTGCCGCTTCTAGCTCTTCCACTTTTGATCCTGCGAGTAGATGACACCTGGCTGTTTGCGTACAGTGCCGCAGCGGCGCAACCAGGCTGCCAGGGAAGTGAACAAGGCTTCATCGATCCATGGATATATTTCGGATATTTCCTTGACCTGACACATCATCTGCAAACTTGGCGAACCGGGTATTTTGCAGGCCGGCTTTCCTGGATCTTGCCCGGCTTCCTAGCCTATCGTTGGTTGCCACCCTTGCTTGCGGCACGTGTACTCCATGTTGCGTTTTATTGGATCGCAGTAATCTCGTTGTATCTGATCCTGAAGAACACCGTCGGCCGGAGGGCCGCACTCCTTTCGGCTCTTCTTATGGGGTGCTACTCCTATTTCCTATGGGCCATCGGCTGGGATTACGTGGATGGTGCGGCCCTGACCTACGTCCTCTTGACGCTCTGTGTGCTGACCTACGCGGCGAAATCGGCGCGCCCGCGGCGATTGCTGATGGTGAGCGGCGCAGCTTTTGGAGCAGGGATCTATTGTCAGTTTTTTCTTATCAGCTTCGCACCACTCTTCGCCCTTTACCACTGGCTCGCCAAACGTGAATACGGGCGCAACGTTCTTGCTCCCAGCTTGCGGCCTTTCCTCCACGGGCTGCTGGGAATCACCCTGCTCTTCGCGCTTATCAATCTGCTGCTGCGAGCGGCGCCATTGTTCTTCATCTTCCCGTCACTGAGCGCTGCAGGAAAACTTGCGGTGAGGGATAACCCGTGGCTGAACTCGTCCTACAACTGGATCACGGGCGCCGCTTGGCTGTTGTTCCCGGCCGTGACCTTGTTCGGCGCCTTGCTGTCGGTGAACGCCCGCAGGTCCGCATCCACGTCCAGCAGCGGCTTCAGGTCGCTTTGGCAACTCTACTTTGTCCTCAGCGCATTCGTGATGCTGGCGTGGCAATTGTTAGGGCAACCCGTCTTGCAATTGGTGTATTACACAAGCTTGCTCATCCCGGCGACGTTCCTGGCGCTCGGTTCGCAGATGGCGAGTGTGGTCCAGGGTTTCAGCCGCTGGAAATTTGCCGTGCTTTGCTGCTGCGCTGCAGTGCTCCTATTCTTGCCCTTTGTCCTGCCCTTGCACTCTCGCGTGCTGATGGCGATGCAGCATCATCGTTTGCTATGGCCGGAGTGCCTGGGCCTGGCCGGAGTGGCACTGATGGTCTTCCAGGCCCGATTTACAAGGGCGCTTGCCGTGCTTCTCGTCTGCGCGGCTTGCGCGTGTCTAAGCGCGACTACCGGCACAAGAACCTGGGGTCATCCCGGTGAGCCGGACGATCCCGCTGTACAAAAGCCGGCTTTCCTTGCGGTGGTGGACAGCGTTCGCGCCGTTCAGGAGATTGATCCGACCGACCATCTGCTCTTCTGGTACGACGTGGAGGCAAGATTGGGCCGTCTGCACCGATCGGTGTCGTCCACTTTCATCTGGTCACGCAGGCTCGTCAGTGAAACCTTCCCCTCTCTCGGGAAAAAGCTTCCGGCGCCCCATACGAGGATTGCTATCCTCACGGTGGATGAAGGCGCATTGCAGGCAGCAGAGAAGTCCTTGCGACAGGCTGGCTTAAGTGCCCGATTCCTGGGTCAAAGAACGATCACTGAAGGGCCGATTTCCTGGAACATGATTCTCATCGAAGTGGAAAACCCGGGCCTGGAGCAGGACCAACGGGGAGAATGACCAGTTCCCAGACCTTGCGTCATTTTGCCGTTCAAGATAGAAGACGATCGGCTTTTAGGCGACGATCCCTCTTACGCGCAGCCGCTCCACGCCCTCTTCCGGCACGGCCAATAGATTCCCATCCACGCCGGCCTCGTCCATGACCGGCTCAAGCACCCCCTGCAACTGCGGCTGGAACCAGCGATATCCCAATGTATCCAGCAGCGCGACCACTTCACGCGGATGATAGCCCCAGGGCCGGGTGCGGATCTCTTCCAGTTCACACTGGATCACCGGCCGCGGGCGCGACTCGAGCATGGTGCGCGCGCCCGTCAGGATCGAGAGTTCCGCGCCCTCGGCATCCAGCTTGATGAAATCCACGGGCGGCAGTGCGTGCTCGGCGAGATAGCCGTCCAGGGTTTCTACCCGGACCGCGACCGAGCTTATCGGCTCCTTGACATTGGGCTGACGCAGGCTGTTGCAGCCGGTGTTGGTGCCGCCGACCATGATCAACTCCTGCTGGCCGGCGGCTTCGGCGAGGGCGCAGTCTTCCACCCGCACGTTGGTGTAGCCATTCAGCGCCAGGTTACGCAGGAGCTTTTCCCGCTCGCGCGGCGAGGGCTCAAACGCAACCACGCGGCCCGTGCCGCCGACCTTCATCGATGCCAGCAGGGAATAGAAGCCGTGGTGGGCGCCGATGTCGAGCACCGTCATGCCGGGATCGAGGAAACGTTCGACGAAGCGCCATTCCGCGTTCTCGAAGTTTTCGCGCAGGATGGAGTGGCTGCAGAAGTCGTCTTCCGCCATCCACCAACTGCCGAACGGCAGGCGCACCTTGACCGGACTGCCGAACCACAGTTTCAACCGGGCCCATCGCATCACGCTTAGAGCGTAACATCCCGCCGTCAATCGCAGGCATCCCTTCCCGCCGGGTAATTCACGGCGGCACGCCACAGCGCCCGCCGGGGTTTAGGGTCCTCGGTTGCGAGGGCCGCCGAAAGCAGCGGCGCCAGCAAGTGGGTGTCGGCAAGGAAGCCATCGTGTCCGTGCTCGGAAACGAGCTCAAGATACCGGCTGCGAACGCCGGCCGCGCGCAGCCGGGCCGCGAGCGCCTGCACGTCGGCGGCGGGGAACAGCCAATCCAACGAGATCCCAACCAGCAGCACCTTGGCGCGGATCCTCTCGATCGCCTGCTCCTCCGAGGCATAACCATGCGCCAAGTCGAAGGTATCCATGGCCTTCGAGATCACCAGATAGGTGTTGGCGTCGAAGCGCTCCACCAGTTTTCCGCCCTGGTAATCGAGGTAGCCGGCGATGTCGTAGCGGTTCTCCAGCGCGGCTAGCGGATCTTCGCCGTTGCGGTTAGGCTTGCGCGCGAAGCGCTGGTGGAACAGGGCCGCCGATTTGTAGGTACACATGGCGATGGAACGCGCGATCCCCAGTCCTCGGGCGGGCTGCTCGTCGTAGCGCCCGCCGCGGAAATCGGGATCGAGCTGGATCACCTGCCGCTGCAGATGATTGAGCGCCAGGCCCATGGCCGAGAGCGGCGTAGCGCCGATGGCGATCGCGGTCCCCACCTGCTCAGGGAAGTCCACCGCCCACTGCAAAGCCTGCATGCCGCCGATGGAGCCGCCAATCACCACGCTCAGCCGCTCCACGCAGAGGTGCGCCAGCAGCAGCGCCTGCGCCCGCACCATGTCGCGGATGGTCACCAGCGGGAAGTTCGGTCCGTAGGGCTTGCCGGTGCGCGGCTCGGTGGAGGTCGGGCCGGTCGAGCCGTAGCACGAGCCCAGCACGTTGATCCCGACCACGCAGTCGCGATCGGTGTCGAACGGACGCCCCGTCCCGAACATGCCCGGCCACCAATCGGCCACGCGCGCCGAGCCCGAGAGCGCATGGCAGACCAGGATCGCCTCTTCCCGCAGCTTGCCGTAAACCGCGTAGCGCAGGGTCACCGGCTGCAGCGCGCCGCCGGATTCCAGGCGAAACGGCTCATCCGCCGCAAAAGTAAAGTCACCTTCCAGTGTCGGTTCCAAGCTCATGACTGCCTCCCCGCGGCCGCGACCGTCGCCACTTCGATCGAAGGCGCGGCCGGTTTGCGACCGCCGCCCTGCGATTTGGTCAGCGCCTGGTCGAGATCGGCGATGATGTCGTTCACGTCCTCTATGCCGACGGAGAGCCGCACCAGCTCGGGCGTGGTGCCCGTCGCGCGCTGCTCGGCTTCGCTCAACTGTTGATGGGTGGTCGATGCCGGATGGATGACCAGCGACTTGGCATCGCCGATGTTGGCCAGCAGGCTAAACAGCTTCAGCGAGTTGATGAACGACCGCCCGGCCTCCAGGCCGCCGCGAATCCCAAACGTGATCAGCGCGCTCGCGCCCTGCGGCAGGTACTTGCGCGTCAGCTCGTACCAGGGGCTCTTGGGCAGCCCGGGATAATTCACCCACTCCACATCCGCGTGCTCGGTGAGGAACGTGGCAACGGCGAGCGCGTTCTCCGAGTGGCGCTGCATGCGGAGGTGCAGCGTCTCCGCGCCCTGCAGCAGCAGGAAGGCGTTGAACGGCGAGAGGCACGCTCCGGTATCGCGCAGTCCCTGCACCCGCGCCTTGAGGATGAACGCCAGCGGCCCGAATGCCTCGGTGAACGACACGCCGTGGTACGAAGGGTCGGGCTCGACGAACTGCGGGAAGCGCCCCGACTTCTTCCAGTCGAAGCGGCCGCCGTCCACGATCACGCCGCCGATCGAATTCCCGTGGCCGCCGATGAACTTGGTGGCCGAGTGCACCACGATGTCGGCGCCGAACTCGATGGGCCGGCACAGCGCCGGCGAAGGCGTGGTGTTGTCGATGACCAGCGGCAGGCCGTGCTCGTGCGCGATGGCGGCCAGGCGCTCGATGTCCATGATGTCGAGCTTGGGATTGCCGATGGTCTCGGTGTATAGCGCCTTGGTCTTGGCGTTGATGGCGCGGCGCAAGCCGTCGTAATCCACCGCATCCACAAAGCGCACCGTGATCCCGTAGCGCGGCAGCGTGTAGTGGAACAGGTTGTAGGTGCCGCCGTAGAGCGAGGTGGTGGAAACGATCTCGTCGCCCGCGGCCGCCAGCGTGGTGAGCGCCAGCGTCTCCGCCGCCTGCCCCGAGGCCAGCGCCAGCCCGGCCGCCCCGCCTTCGAGCGCCGCGATGCGCTTCTCGAAGACATCGGTCGTGGGGTTCATGATGCGGGTATAGATGTTGCCGAACTCTTGCAGCGCGAACAGGCGCGCGGCGTGCTCGGCGTCCTGAAAGACGTACGACGTCGTCTGGTAGATGGGAACAGCGCGCGCCCCGGTGGTGGGATCGGGCTGCTGGCCTCCGTGTACGGCCAGGGTGGCAAGTCGGTAATGGCTATTGCTGGTGGCTTCGTCGGCCATAATCTTCTCCTCACACAAAGATGTCCGCAAAAACAAAACGACCCACGCATCATCGTGGGTCGTCAGAGAGCTTATTGATTATTGCTGTCGCTGGCTCCGATCACGACCCACAATTCGCGGGCATACACATGGCCATGGCCATGATGGAGATGCTTGCGCAAATGGAGGTCGAGAGCGACATACTTAATCCCTTATTTCTACGCGTGGCGGCCGAGCTTGTCAAGAACATCCCTGCCCAGCGCCGCACCGCACGGGCCGACGCAAAAGCCGCTAAGCTCTCCTGCGGCTTCTTTTTGCTTTCTTGCGCGCGCTGCCCTTACCTTTCTTAGCAGCACGTTTGAACGTCACCGGATGCTTCGGCTGGTACAGACCAACTTCGCCACCGCCCGGCAACATCATGCGCGTGCGCGTTCCCCACTGCTCTTCCGCGATTTCGCCGAAGCGCACACCCTTCTTCCCGAGCGATGCCATCAACGCACCCAGGTCGTCGCACATGAAGTACATTTCGTGCTTGTTGTTTTCTTCGAACGGATGAAACGCCGCCTCGGCCGCGGGCAGCGCGAAGATCAGCCAGCCGTGTCCCGCGTCGACGGAGCGAAATCCCAGGACGTCGCGGAAGAAGGCGCGGTCCGCCTCCGCATCCTTCGTGTAGATCACCACGTGCGCGCCGGTCAGCATAGACGTCCCTCCAGACGCTGGAATCCTAAACTTAGTTCCACCGGGTCTAAACTCAACAGGGTGTGCGAACACGCCTGTAACCGATCCCGCTTATCCTGGTGCTCATGGCCATTCAGAATGGCGAGAAGGTCAGAGTCTTGTCTTTCTTTTCCACCCAGATCCGCGCCTTGTCGGCGCGGTGGTTGACGGTCACCTGCACCACCACTCCGCTGCCATTCTTGGGGCGCACCGCTCCGTCAATCTGATAGTCCTTTATCAGCCCCCACTCCCCACCCGGTCCCCAGTCCACGTGGAACTCGCCAAAGGAATAGTTTTTGTACCGCTCGGGGTGCGCCTTCCAGTCGGGATCGTGCATCCAGATGCCGTACGCCTTCTCATAGTCCTGCTGCTGGAGCGCCTGGAAGAAGTTGTGGACCACGTGCTCGTACGACCAGTTCCGGAAGCGGAAGAAGATCATCACCGCCAGCACGGCGGCGACCACGACGATGATCGCCACGCGTTTGCGTCTTCGCTCGCGCGCGGGGTCGTACGTCGGCGCCTGGAAGAGCGTGGACATGAGCGCTGGTATTGTACCAACCAGCGCCACGCCAAACGGTGTTCATTACCGCTTCGTTTTAAAGGTGTTGAGAAACGCAGCACGCGGAATCGCTCTTGGGCGAGAATCCGCTGGCATTTGCGGGAAAACCCGGAGTCGAGTTCTCCGTCGCGGTTCCCGGCTGTGTCGCCGACTCTCAAGCCATTGAAAACAAAATAAGAATGACCGACGCGGATCAGGCCGGCTGTGGCTCGGTACGTGCCTATGTTTTTATGCGCTGCTGGGCTGCCGTGCGCCCAAGTCCAAGGTGGTGGTGATCCTAATGCGTCTGGGGATAGAAAAAAAACAGGGACACCTGCCTAACGGCAGCATAAAGATCGGTGCCGTCGCGGGCCGTTTCGGAGTTTCCGTCGACCTGCTGCGGCTCTATGAACGCGAGGGCTTGCTGATCCCCATCAAATCACCCCGCGGCACCCGCTAC
>Ga0209517_10005871_pt1 | contig 15434 bp, 12 predicted proteins | sample PeaSoiMetSII2010_FD_187695 | JGI IMG/M metagenome (GOLD analysis project Ga0209517, IMG submission 187695) | Peat soil microbial communities from Weissenstadt, Germany - SII-2010 (SPAdes) (version 2) | ecosystem: Environmental > Terrestrial > Soil > Wetlands > Peat | place: Germany... | reverse complement strand
TCCGAATATGGTCGCAGGGTTGACCCCTCACGGGCACAGCGAATCGAAAAGGTTTGGCCAGTCGCTCCCTAGAGGTTTCAACCTCGTTGTAGGCTATAGTCCCGTCCCCCGCTGCGTAGAGACGGCGACCGGCATCATTGACGGCTACTCGCATGTGAATTCTGGTAGCATATCAGACATTGGAACGGACGATTCCTTGGCCGCGACCCACTTTTTCGCCAAGGACAAAAATGCAATGGAGTCATACCGGGAAAAGGTGGGAGGACTCCCATTCCTGAGAGCATGGCTGGACGGGAGTCTTCCTGTCGGGATGATGAACCCCCCTTTGGAGGTAAAGCAGTTCGTCGTAAGCAGCGTTAGCAAGGACTTGAAGGCCCGTCAAGCCCCGCTCCTGCGACTATGGGTGGGGCACGATTACGGGCTGATACTCCTAATCGAGACCATTTTCGGCGGACGATTCAAGGAGATCAAGTGGATACCGTATCTCGACGGCATAGTGTTTTGCTTGAGCAGAGAGGGATTGCTCACCGCAACTTGGGACGGCGAAATTGCAAAACTAAACGCTTGAATGCGACTCCGGATTTGCTGTGCACAGGTCTCAGATTCTGCGTGCGATGACTAGCCTTCTTTGCTGATAGTGCTCAGAAGGCTCTAGCTGGGCCCTAGGATGGTGCATCCTTCAGGTCGGCAGACCAATCGGCACAACCAACGTATGGAAATACGCGAGACAACCTGCAACGGCCTATGGTATCAGCCGCGAAGTTCGAATCCGACGCAAGGGAAGTATTGGTGGCGGGCCCGGAGCAATCTACATAATGTATTAAGTGGATCCCGGTCTTCTTGATGGTCAGTCCAGGGGCTGACCCATTTAGGAACTTTCAGAGTTTTTAACAATAAAGAGCCAACTACGGTGCAAAACCGCATCTTTTGTCCAATCGGGCTTCAATCTCTTAGCCAAACCGCTCAAATGAGTTGCTGGTTCCCAAACTTTCTCCTGATGTACCGCGACAGCAACGGGGTTTGAATCGCAATGGACAAGAAGGCCACGCCGAAAACCATGGTGGTGATGGTGCGGACGTCAGAACCTGAGACAACGGTCGATCCGGTCAGGGACGCTGCCAGTGCGATTGAGAGAGCCCCCCGTACCCCGCCCAGCGTGGCAACGTTGCTCCAAACGATGGGGATCCTTTCGCGAACCTGATTGAAGATGGCGAGTATCGGATAGACCGAGGCGGCTCTGGCCAGCGTTACCACCAGATACGCCGTAATGATCAGGAAGAAGGATTGGGAGAGGATGACAAGGTTGGTCTCGAACCCTATGAGGAGGAAGGCTACCGAGTTCCCAATGAACGCCGCTATCTGCCAGAAGAAAACCACGGCGTCTCGCGTGTCCTGTCCCATGGCTGCCTTCATGGTCACGTTGCCGAAGTAGAGCCCGACCACGGCGACGGCGATCAATCCAGAGGCGCCCAGCCCGGTCGCGAATACATAGGATCCATAGACCGCTGAGACGGTGAGAATCACGGTTGCCATCTTGTCTTCGATTGAAGCGCTGACTCTTCTGGCCGCGAAGGCGATCAGGAAACCGACGGCGGCGCCTCCCAATATGGTGAAACCGAAGGCGGACAGACCCGAGAAGATGGAGACTCTCGACAGCCCTATCGACGAGAGCACGATCGTGAAGATGACGATGCCAGTGGCGTCGTTGAACGCCGCCTCCGTGTCCATGAGCGTGGCGAGCTCTGAAGGCACGTCCGCGCGGCGAAACACCTCGAGCACGGTTACGACGTCGGTGGGCGCTACAATCGCGGCAAACAGAAAGGAGACAATCAACGACAATCCTGCCAACTGCCAGAGGACCAATCCTCCAACGATCGTGGCGATGACCACACCAGCCGTGGCGAGTACCACCGAGGGCCTGATCACGGCTCTCAAGTCCGGTGCCTTGATGTGCATCATAGCCTCAAAGATCAGAGGCGGGACGACGAGACCCACGAAGAGTCCCCCCTCCACGAGTGTGGTGTAGAAAGAGCCCATCTGCGAGATGACGCCCTGCACCGTGTCCGTGACCGAGTTCGAGCCCAGGGAAGGGACCGTGGCCAGTGCCGTGATCCCGACACCGACGTACACTAGGATGAGCGTGAACGGCACCTTTGCCTTCAGCGAGAGGATCTGCGAGAACAGCATGACTGCCACAAACGCGGTCAAGGCCAGTTCGATTGTTGCGACAGCCACGCCGCGCCGGCGTGGTCAGAGCAAATTAAGTTCTCGTGCCCATGCCGCCAAGCCAGCGGTCGACGGCCGCGTGTTCTCGTGTCGCGGGTTCGTCCACCGCTGAATCTTCCCGTGGTCGAGCAGCCTATAGAAGCGGACTTTGAGGAAGTCGGTCATTAGAAACATCACCAGCGCATACCCCCAGACGAGCGCCGCCAAATCCCAGCCCATGGCAGGAAGGAGGACTCCATAGACGGTGATGATGGTTGCCGTGAGCTGCGTCAGTATCACCGCAAGGAGTAAGGGTTTGGCCGGTCTCACCGACCAGAACGGCCCCTTCGTCCGGGCTACAAACAGCGAAAGGTGCCCCGCCACGGACAGCTTCAGGTATATGAACGACTGGAGGACCAACGGGTTCAGGTGCAAGACTTCCAGTCCGATGATGAGGAGCCCGAAGGACGACGCCGTCCCGATGGCTCCCAGAAACGATGAGATTGTCAGGAGCGTCCGCATTTTCCACTTCTCGGGCTTCTGGGAAATCTTGACGTTGTCATAGGCCATCGTCATGATGGGCAAGTCGTTGAGGAGAGCGAGCAGGACTATCATCAACGCGGTGACAGGATAGAGCTGAAACACGATAATCGAGAGCGAGATGAAGAACAGCACACGGAACGTTTCGTTGATGCGATAGATTGCGTAGTTGGTCATTCGCTGGAATATCCTTCGGCTCACCGTCACGGCGTCGATTATCACCGAGAGCCCGGGCTTCGTCAGGACTACTGCGGCCGCAGACTTTGCGGCGTCCGTAGCTCCGGCGACTGCTATTCCGCAATCTGCCTTCTTCAGCGCGGGGGCGTCGTTGACTCCGTCGCCGGTCATGCCGACGATGTGACCCTTCTTCTGCAGGAGGTCGACGATTCGATACTTGTGCTCCGGGAACACCTCGGCGAAACCGTCGGCATTCTCCACCACCGATTCTGTTTCGCTGTCTGACTTGTCGAGGATGGACGACGCCGTCACTATGTTCGTGCCCAGCCCGACCTCCTGACACACTTCCTCGGCGATGGCCACGTGGTCGCCCGTGACCATCTTGACGACTATCCCCAGGGACTGCGCCGCCTTGATCGTTGCGGCCGAGTCTTCCCGTGGCGGGTCGGACAGCGCTATGAGCCCGACCCACTGCCACGTCTTCTCCCCGTCGGTCCTGGCAACACCGAGGGCGCGATACCCCTTTACGGCGAAGGCGTTGACATCCTCGTTCACGTTCCCCTCGACGCCTTTGTCGTCGACGAGAGACAAGACCACCTGAGGGGCCCCCTTTGTGACCCGAAAGCCCTGGACGTCCTTGCCTTCCACGGTGGCCTCTGTTCGCTTTGAGACGGGGTCGAACGGCTTGAAGGACGCGACCTTGTAGCTCGACATCGAGGCGGGCATCCCATCGAGGGCCTTGGCCTTCGTTACGATGGCGTCGTCTATCGGATCCTTGTCTTCCTCCCTCGAGGCGAGGGCCGCGTACAGCAGAACATCGTTCTCCGTGTACTTCTTCGAAGTCTTCACGACCCCTACGGCCAACTCGTTCTTCGTAATCGTGCCCGTCTTGTCCGCGCACAGGATGTCCACTCCAGCCATCTCGTCTATGGCGACCAGCTTGCTGACTATGGCCTCCTTCTTGGCCAGCGCCGACGCTCCTACGGTCATGCACACAGAGAGGACGGTAGGCATGGCGGCGGGGATTGCTGCGACAATCAGGACCAATCCGAACTGGATTATCTCGAGGGGAGCCTGATGCCGGAGGAGTCCGACGATAGACGTAACCGTCACCATCGCCACGGCGAGCGCGATGAGATAATCGCCGATCTTGACCACCGCCCCCTGGAAGTGGCTCTTGGTGTGCGCCTCCTCAACCAGTTTCGTGGTCCGCCCGAAGTAGGTGTTCATCCCTGTGGTGACCACCAGCGCGTTCATCTCGCCCTGTCTGACGATCGAGGAGGAGTAGGCCACGTCGCCCTGATGCTTCTCCACGGGCAGAGATTCCCCGGTCAGCGCCGATTCGTCGATCTGGAGGTATGCACCGTCGACGAGCTTTGTGTCCGCGGGGACGATGTTCCCGAGGCGCAGGCGCACGATGTCTCCGGGGACGAGCTTCCTTGCGGGCAGGTCTGTCCAGGTTCCGTCTCGGAGTACCTTCGCCCTGAGTGCCAGCTTCTGCTTCAGCAGCTCGATTGCGTTGCTCGCCTCGTTCTCCTGCCACGACCTCACGACGACGTTTGTCACCAAGAGCGCGGTGATGATGACGAGGTCATCCCAATTCTGTAGAAACGCGGAGATGACAGCTGCCGCCTCTATCATCCATGGGATGGGTCCCCAGAAATAGCGAAGGAACGCGACGACGGCGGAGCGCTTCTTTTCCACGATTTCGTTGGCCCCGTACTGCTGGAGCCTTGTGGCCGCTTCAGAGGAGGACAGCCCCTTTTCCGTCGTCGAAAGCCGCTTGAGCAGTTCAGCGACCGGTAAATCCTTCCCTTCGGAAGGGGAGATGCTACTCAAGTTGGCCTCTCCACGCACAATCCTCCTCCCCTTTTAATCGAAATGATGTCCTCCAGGGCTCTCGAACGGTAGAGGGGTGTTGATCAGCCATTAGCGGGCGCTAAGGAGGACGACAGAGGAAAAATAGGGATCGAGCTGCAGCTGCGCCACCAATGTATAGAAATGCTCGCCATGTCATTTGGCTGACATGCGCGCAACGTTCGAATCCAGAGAAGCGGAGGTAAAGATGATGGGCCCGACGGGATTCGAACCTTTGATGTTTCGTGGCGTCTGAATCTCTTGAACCGGGCGCACTAATCTCGACGGAGCATTCTTTGGCCTTGAATTCGTACATATAGTCTAATTCGAGTTATTTTGGCGGGCCCGGAGAGATTTGAACTCTCGGCCTTCGGCTTCGGAGGCCGATGCCCTGATCCGTGTTTGAATTTGGCGCGTCACGCAACGCGCTCATTCCCCCAAAGACAAGGTTGGCCTAGGCTACGGGCCCCGACTCCCCATGGGCAGCGCCAATTATAAGTGAGAGCAGGTTCGAGACCGCGGGGACTCGGCTAGCGGCCGTCGCCGTCTGAATCGAGGACACAGGCGCCCTTTTGGACCGTGACCGTTCCCGAGCTTGTATAGGTCGTGGTCTGGGAGATTGCGATTTCACCGTCGACGTCCCCGTCAGGGGGGCAGTTCAGCCTGACAGTGGTTGTCGGGAGCCCTCTCGCAGAGCCGCCGCCTGCCTGGGTCGAACTGGTGTTGGAGCTCCCAGATACAGACGACGCGAGATAGTGCCCTAGAATCGCGACGACGACGAGAACCGCAACTGCGCCGGCCGTAACGCCCCACTTTGAAACCATCCTGGAGCCTCCTCTGTGGAGGAGTCTTAACTCGGTATTTACCGGAAACGCTAGGCGATTGGGGTCTCGTGCGCAACGGGCGGGACATGGCCTGTGTCGGGTAGACAGCGTCGACGACTCGCGAGCGGAGCAAGACTGAATAGACGACCAAAAGGTGCCAGGCGCAGATTGAAGTTCAGGGAGTTCGAGGCCGAGGTCAGGGACGCGCTGCTCGCGGCCGCCAAGGCCAGGGGCTACGAGCTGGCAGAAGTGGAGCTGCTCCGTCCCCCGAACCCCGAGCTGGGCGACATCTCGAGCCCCGTCGGGCTGAGGCTCGCCCGGGAGACCAAGAAAGCCCCGGGGGTCATAGCCAGGGAGCTCGCCGAAACGATAGACTTGAGCGCGACGTGGCGCCTCATCGGCGGCGTCCAGGCCCACGACTCGGGCTACGTGAACTTCAGGACGAACTGGGGCCTCTTCGCCTCCGAGCTCCTTGCGTCGGTGCTGAAGCCGGAAGGCGGCGTGGTGGACCTGGGCGCACCAGGCCCGACGAAGCGCGTCGCCATCGAGCACACAAACGTCAACCCCAACAAGGCGCTGCACATCGGCCACGCGAGGAACCTCGTGTTGGGCGACTCCCTCGTCAGGACGATGAAGAGGCTGGGCCACGAGGTCCAGACCCTCAACTACATCGACGACTCGGGCGCGCAGGTCGCGGACGTCATAGTGGGGCTGAAGTTCCTCCACCTCTCCGACAAGGCGCCGGAGGGCGTGAAGTTCGACGCCTACTGTGGGGACGTGGTCTACACGAAGGTCAACCAGGTCTACGAGAGGGACCCGTCGCTCAAGGACAAGCAGCGGCTCGTTCTCAAGGAAATTGAAAAGGGGAGCGGCGAGATAAGCGAGTACGCGGAGAAGATAGTGTCCCAGATCCTCGCCGCGCAGCTACAGACCTGCTGGCGCCTGGGAGCGCGCTACGACCTGCTGAACTGGGAGTCGCACATCCTGAAGACGGGCATGTGGAGGGATGTCTTCGAGGAGCTGAAGAGAAAGGGGATAGCCGTGCTCGAGACGGAGGGGGAGAATGCCGGGTGCTGGGTCGTGAAGGACAAAGAGCTCGGGGACGACAAGGTGCTCGTCAGGTCGGACGGTACGGTTGTCTACGTCGCGAAGGACATACCCTATGCGGCGTGGAAGATCGGCCTTGTGAGCGACCAGTTCTCGTATCGGGTGTACGGCTCTCAGCCAGACGGCAGCACGCTCTGGAGCACAACTTCGAAAAAGGCCCGGGGGCCTGAGCCGGGGACGCCCACCCACCCGAGATTCGGCGGGGCCGACCTCGCCATATCGGTCATCGACTCGAAGCAGAGCAGGCTCCAGAAGGTCGTGAGCAGGGTCCTGGAACGGCTGGAGGGGAGGGAGAGCGAGAGGTACCTGCACAGAGCCTACGAGGTGGTGGCGCTCTCGAAGAAGTCCGCTGAGAGCCTTGGGCTGACTGTCGAGAAGGAGTTCGTGCACATGCAGGGGAGGAAGGGGATCTACATCAACGTCGACACCGTCCTCGACGCGCTGAAGAAGAAGTCGGCGGAGGAGACGAAGAGGAGAAACCCGGAGAGAAGCGACGGATGGGTGGACTCGGTCGCCGACACGCTCGCGGTCGCGGCGTTCAGGTTCGAGCTGGTGAAGCAGGACCCGGACAAGATGATGGCGTTCGACCTGGAGTCGTCTCTTAGGCTCCAGGGAGACACCGGCCCGTACCTCCTGTACAGCTACGCCCGCGCCAGCAGGATCCTCGTAAAGTCGGGGGCGAAGGAGCCGACGATAAGCGAGGCCTCGGCGGGGAAGCTGAAGCACCCGAAGGAGGTCGCCCTGCTCAAGCTGATCTCGACCTACGACAAGTCGGTCATGGAGGCGGAGAGGTACCTCTCTCCCAAGGAGGTCGCGACCTACGCCCACTCGCTCGCGGCCACCTTCAGTGAGTTCTACGAGGCCGTCCAGGTCAACAGCGAGCCCGACGCCAGCCTCAGGGAGGCGAGGCTCGCGATGATCGAGGGCTTCCGGGTGATACTCAGGGACGCGCTGGGGCTGTTGGGGATCCAGGCCCTCGAGGAAATCTAGACGGGTGTTCTCCCTAGGTCAGGGAACGATGCCTTGCGGGCAGAGCCTTGCGTCGTCTAACACGGTCTCGATTTATATGGCAGGTGCTTTCAACATCGGTCATGTATCCGCCGCACAGGGTTGTCACTAACATCCCAAGAGCGCAGGTGAATCGGGCGATAGAAGAACTCGAGCAATCCATGGAGGTCGACAGAGCGGAGATTGGTCACTATCAAATTCTTGAGCGGACGCTATCACTGACTTCTGTGACGGCCGCTGGTGAACCTAAAGTGCCGATGGGGGTGGACTTCGCGCTACGGGAAAAGGGCGAAGTGATCAAGTTGTTGCAAGGGCTGGTCCGGATGGAATATGATGAAATCAACGGGAAGCAGGAAGTGGTGAGTTTCCTCAATCGGCTGATGGCCTACGCCACATGATTCGCATCTGGACATGCCGGTAGCGATTGCAGAATACTCTCCTCGAATCAAGGGATTCGCGAGCAAGAAGATAGCAAGCTAAAAAGGCGGGTTTCGAGGGCGGAGGACTCGCACCTGCAGCCCGTTCGTCTAGTGGTCAAGGATAGGGGCCTCTGGAGCCTCTGACCCAGGTTCGAATCCTGGACGGGCTATCTCCTCAATTTCGGCCTGTGTTTGCCCATTAGAGGACGTTCCCGCCGCTTTAGGCGATGCAAGTTGCATTTGCGCTATTTCCACCACCATTGCCTTGATTCTAAGAGTTGCTTGGTTTCATTCTTAACATTGAGAATCGAAATACCAACTTAAAGCGTGCTCCCAATCAAAAGCCATTAGGATATTGCTGACATGTCAACTCAAGAAACTAACCAAGGCATGAAGAGCGCTTTACCTCAAGAGTCGAGGCAGCAGGCGCTCGAGCGTCTGCGCGAAGACCTTCAAGGTCCGTTCGATTTCTCGATTGACCGCGAGGCAGAGACACAGCACTTCCACATGCAAACCCAGTTCGTCCACATGGGGTTCGACGGGAAGCGGACTGGCGTCGAAACCTATCTGCTCAGGCTCCGCTGCATTCCCGCGGCAATATCAGGGAAGAAACTGGACGAGTACACGTGTCGGGAGTTTGGCCTGCAGCTCAACAACGGTCCGCTCACGACTCTTCCAACGCTGAGACTCTTCACCTACCAGTTCGATCAGATGTCCGGGGTGCTCAACAAGGGCCCCATGTTCGGAATCCCTCAGGAGCCCTTCCTAGGGATGAAGGACAGCCTGGGGAACCAGCTTCCTCCCGACATCTGCTATGCCACATACAACAGCTTCGTCGACTTCCACGCGCTGACCGATGTGTTCACCAGGCCCATGAAGTACGTCAAAGGAATAGAGCAACTGAAATCAATCGGTGACAGAATAGTCCATCCGGGCGCCTTCAACGAAGCACCCGTCAGTGTCACGGGGGTGGTAAGGCCAGGCTCTGTCTTCCGCAACGGCGAACTCACCCTTCAACTCAAAGGGCGTCAGCCTCGTTGACGATCGCCCCTGCGCACTGGTGAACTACGACTCCGGCGAGAGCACTCTCCGGATGGCCTTCATCCAGGGCAACAGCGAGGATGTGATGATGGAAGGCGGCTCCGAGTATGCAGGAGACATCTACATCGACCTTGCCACTGGCCGGGTGCGTAAAGTAATTCTCAACGAGTTCGTTGTCACCGAAACGCACACAGCGAGCAAGCCAAACAAAATCCCAGGCTACACGGCTCGGCACATCTTATTGCGGTTGATCAGCCAACAGGATTTCGAGAAGCCCATTTCGATTCTCTCCCAATGAGCCCCCTCGGAGAAAATCCCTGACCGAAATCAAGTTTATCTATTCGCAAGGTCAGCTTTTGGGTTGGTCGCACGAATTGATCCCTACCCAAAGAATCGTCTTGATCGTCGGACTCACAGTTATTGTGATAGTCATAGTGGTCGTAGCACGCGTCTTGACGGGCCGGTCGTGGTCGAATCTTAGCAGTCCAAAACCCAGCGATCCAACTCGGAGTTCCCGCTCTGAGATTCGGCATGATGGCCCGAAGCGATGAGTTCCGGCTGAACTCTCCTCAATCTTTGTACCAGTGAACCGGATTCGCACCTATTCAGGTGCGGACCCTGGACGGGCTATCTCTCTAATTCTTACTCTGTTTACCCAGAATAGCCTGATTCAGGACGTGTCGACATAACGGGTCTTATATCATAAGTGCCTTGTCGCGTCTGGAAGGATATGCTGGCTCCGGCCTGGTTCCACCAATAAGATTGCAAGTCCCCAAGCGTTTCATTTCCACCTTGTGAGTATCTCTTCCCTCTTGAAGGTGGCTGTGCTTAGGTAGAAGAGGAGCAGGTCGACCAACAGGAAAATGCCGGACATGATGAGCAGATTGATCGTGGTCAACTGAATCACACCGATCTCGGTCATCAAGTAGATGATGAAGAAGGGGAAAACCATCACTCCGGTGGACTGTTGTACGCTTCGAACGTCATTGGCGCGCGCGGACAGGATGACGGTCAGCTCGATGGAGAGCATGCTCGCGAGCGGCACGAGGACGAGGAGGCTCACTCCGAAGCTCCAGTTGGGATAGTAGAGATAGCCTAGCCCGGCGCGAGTGACTAGGTCTATCAGGGCCATGAAGACCGCCGAGCTAGCCCAGATTGCGGCGATCGGTGGGACGAATGAAGCGATGATCTTTCCCAGCAGAATCTCACCATCTGTCATGGGCGTTGCGAGCAGCGGTTCGAGGCTCTTCTGGATCTTCTCGCCGACCACGGTGTACGAGGCGATTCCAGCTGGGAGACTCGCCGCTAGGATCACGTACCAAAAGGAAAACGCGTTCAGAAACGGGGCAGCAGACGCGGATATGGTTCCTGCGCCAGCAACGCTCTCGATCGCAACAAGTACCGCGGGAAATCCCAAGGCAACACCGAATGGGGCCACCATCGTGGCGTAGAGGACCCCCTTCCTCCTCTTGAAGATCTCGAGGTCCTTTGCTGCGACCGACCACGCGCTCCGCAGGTCCGTTTCTATCACTGGCTCCTGACCAGCTTCAGGTACACGTCCTCCAGGGTCGAGCTCGCCTCTGTGACGAACTGGATGCGGCCTCCGGCAGCGAAGATCGCGCTCAAGATGTCTGGATTGTCCGTCTCTGGATTATCGACTCCTATCATGAGTTTGTTACCTTCCACCGGTTCGACATTACCCGTTCCGACCCTCCTCGCTGCGGATAGGATCGCATCATTGACACTCTCAAGTTGCACTACAGTCTTCCTTCCGCTGATCGAACGTTCGAGTTCGGCAGGCGTGCCCAGCGCCATCAGCTTGGTGTTCAGTATCGCGATCCTGTCGCAGATCCTCTGCGCCTCGTCGAGATTGTGCGTGTTGAGGAAGATGGTCTTCTTCTCCCTCTTCAGTTCGAGGATGAAGTCCCTGACCGTCTTCGACGCTTCCGGGTCGAGGTTGGCGGTCGGCTCGTCCATGAACAAGATTTGCGGGTCGTGAATCAGGGCGCGTGCGATGGCAAGCTTCTGCTTCATCCCCTTGGAGAAGGTCCCCGCCGCCACGTCCCTCTTCTCCCACAACCCCAGCAGCTTGAGGAAGTATTCTATCCGCTCCCTTCTCTTTGTTTTATCGACCTTGTAGTACCTGCCGTAGAAATCCAAGTTCTTGTATGCTGTGAGTTCCTCGTACAGACCAACGTTGTCTGGAACCAGTCCGATATTCCTCCTGATCTTTGGCTCGTCTGCTCTGTTTCCAATTTCATAATCGCCTACCTTGGCGGAGCCGCTCGTCTTCGATATCAGACACGCCAGCATTCGTATGGTAGTGGTCTTTCCGGCACCGTTGGGACCGAGAAAGCCAAAGACCTCCCCGTCGTCAACGCGGAGGGTCAGGTCGTCGACTGCGGTGAGGTCCCCGAACTTCCTGGTGAGGTTTTCGGTCTCAATCAACGCTGGTTGGCCCTAATCGAGAGCAAGACGTGATATATGCCTTCAAGCAACCGGCGAAAGGGCCCGACCTTCTGAAGTTGGCATCGCGGATTCGCACCTAATTAGGCGCGGCCCCTGGACGGGCCGTCTCTTTCATGTGGGCTGGATCCCTTCCCGGATTCGTTTGAAACAAACTGATAGTATCCAGAGTTCAGAATCTTGATATCGGCACGAGGCAGTTTACCTTGTTGAGAGGCAAATATGAAGTTCGGAACGGGGTTCTGGCCATCCCTCTGGTTCGTTCAAGGTGTCCTCGAGGTCGTTTTGAGCCCGCAGTCGGGGATTGCCTGGGTCTTTCTTGCCGTCGCAACGGCTTACTGGTTACTAAAGATACTTCCGAACGTGCCGGGAGGTGTGCGGCCTGTGGTGTGGGCCTTGACCGCGATCCTCTGGATAGTATCATCATTGTTCCTGTTCTGAGCGAAGGCCATTCGCGACCAAGGTTCGATTCCCGGCCGGGTACATGTCTCACGCTGGCAAGAATCTAGACGTGGATTCGACTTTCTTCGCGGACGGAGCGGGTAGTCCCAATGGAAAGACACAGTCGCCACGGTCACGGTAGCAAACATACCAACGTGAGCGACCATCATCAGTATGTTGACGAGATGGAATGAGCTTTATCGTGAGAAAGCGGCTGGAAATGACGCCCACTGTAGCCCTGGGTCGCCTACTCTGCGAATCACGGCCATCCGACATCAGCCGTTGCCGAGTCTTATTAGGCAAGGCGGAGATAGGACGGCCATGAACGTGCTTGGCTACGCCGCGCAGGCCATCAAGGCACCGCTCTCACTGTATCGCTTTGAGCGCCGCAGCCCCCGCCCAGACGATGTCCTCATCGACATTCTCTACTGCGGAATCTGTCATTCGGATGTCCATCATGTCCGAAATGACTGGCACAATGACACTTACCCAATGGTGCCGGGCCACGAGATAGTCGGCCGCGTGAAGAGCGTCGGCCAGGAGGTCGCTCGCTTCAAGCCAGGAGACCTTGTTGGGGTGGGCTGCATGGTTGACTCATGCCAGCAATGCGCGGCTTGCAAGCGCGGGGAGGAACAGTATTGCGAAAAGCGCCCGACGCTCACCTACAACGATGTCGACCGCCGTGATCAGATGCGCACGTTTGGCGGCTATTCCGAAAGAATCGTAGTGTCAGACAAGTTTGTCCTGAAGGTGCCCGCCGGTTTGGACCCTAAGGGCGGCGCGCCCTTGATGTGCGCAGGGGTCACGACCTGGTCGCCGCTGCGCCACTGGCGGGCGGGAAAGGGGAGCAACGTGGCTGTCATCGGCCTAGGAGGCCTAGGCCATATGGCTCTGAAGCTGGCGAAAGGGCTGGGCGCGAATGTGACGCTGTTTACTCGTTCTCCGGGCAAAGAACCGGACGCGCGACGACTGGGCGCCGACGACGTGGCAATCTCGGCCGACCCGGGAAAGATGGCCCGCATCAACGCAAAGTTCGACTTGATCATCGATACCGTGCCCTATGCCCACGACCTCAAACCGTATCTGCCGACGCTGTCGACCAACGGAACGCTGGTTCTGGTCGGGTTCTTGGGCGACCTAGAGCCGACGCTGAACACCGTGCCTCTAGTGATGGGTCGCAAGTCGGTCGCTGGTTCCCAGATTGGCGGCATCGCAGAAACCCAAGAGCTGCTCGATTTCTGCGGCGAGCGTGGCATAACCGCAGATGTCGAGGTCATCAATGTTCAGGACATAAACAAGGCATATGAGCGAATGCTGAAAAGCGACGTGAAATACCGCTTCGTTATCGACATGGCATCGCTGAAGGGGGATCGCTAAGAATGGAAATCAAGCGCAACGGTTCAGAGCCTTCCACCAAGGGTGCGCCTGAGTACTTCACCGGCACGGTGCGCGTTGACTCCCTGTTCCAGGCGAACGCTCCCGCAAGGGCGGTCGGCGCAAGCGTCACGTTCGAGCCTGGCGCCCGCACCGCATGGCACTCCCATCCGCTCGGTCAGATTCTGATCGTAACGGCAGGTTCCGGTCTCGTGCAGCGTCGGGGCGGCCCGACCGAGGAGATCCGGCCGGGCGATGTGGTCTGGATCCCGCCTGGTGAGAAGCATTGGCACGGCGCCAAGTCGACCACTGCCATGACGCACATCGCCATTCAAGAGCAGCTCGACGGCAAGACCGTCGACTGGATGGAGAAGGTCAGCGACGAAGAATATCGCATGGCCCAGAGAAACTGAGACAATCGAACCAAAGGCGTCCAACCCTGAACGGGCTGTTGTTTTCAGCCTCTCTAGGCGCGACGACGTGAGATTTCAACCCGCTCAAGGGTCGACAGAGAACGCTCGCGTCCCTGTTGAGCAGGCCTCCCGAACCGTCAAGTCCACCTATTGGGTCAGGAGCGTCCTTGCCATCCACAGCGCAGGGAAGAACCGCTTTGCTTGGGTGCTCTTGAGGTACTCGACGCCCGTGAGAAAGCGCCCAGTAACCTCCTTCACATCGACCTGACCAGTTCCGGATTTTTGTCCTATCATCCTCTCTACCATTGCCATGTGAAGGTACCTCCAGAGCGCGAAGTTCTCGTCATGAGTTACTAGTGCCTCCGCCAGCTGGACCAGCGCGAAATGCAGTCCAGAGGAATAGACCTCCGTAAGGGCCCTTACCTCCCTGTCCAGTTTCCTGCTTATTCTCTCGCCCTCGCTCAACTTCTCTTCGTCGGGACTCAGTTCGACTTCGAACCCCTCGCGGGCAAGGACCGAACGGAACCCGTCCCAGAGGCTGGGGCCATCGAATCTTCCCCTGAGCTTCTCATGGTCGTCGGCTGGCCGGTCGGGCGCGAGGAGGAACCTTTCATCCTTCAATCCCGATAGGAACTCTATCTCTCGGAACTGGACAGACTGCAAGCCAGAGGCTGTGCCCAAGAAATCCCTGAATTTCATGAAGTCTGTTGGTAGCATCCTCTCCGTTATCCTGGTCTGCTGAATCAGAAGCGCCTCTATTTCCAGCACGCGGTTCAGCAGCCGTGTGGCTTCCATCACCTCTCCGGAGACCATCGCTTCATAGACTTGCTCCATCTCATGGAGGATGACCTTGAACCAGAGTTCAGAGGCCTGATGGATCACGATGAAAATGAGCTCATCGTGGTGCGTCGGTTTGGACAGGGTCCTCTGAAGCTTGAGAAGCCTGTGGACCTGGAGATAGCTTTGGTACGTCGGATCACTGGTCTCCAAGGTCCTTGAGCTCCTCACCGGAGATCAGGCCTCCTCGAGCTTAGGCATCACTTCCCTCGCGAATGTCTCAAGGTTCCTGATCACTTTCGTCTGGGGCATGTTCCCGTAGCTGAGGTTCGCCAGGAAGACCCCAAAACCCAGCGTCTTCTTCTGGGCGAGGATCTCTCGGACCACCTCCTCCGGGGTCCCGCATACGTGAAGCCCACCTCTCTTGGCTACTTCGTGATTGAACTTTCCAGCTCCGAGGATCTTCCCGGTCATGTAGATCTGCCTCCCTTCTGGAACACGCCGATAGGGCGACTCGATCTGTGTGTTCACGTGGTCCTTGAAGTGGAGGTAGTGCTCTTCGCACTCCGCCCTTGCATCGCCATCCTTGGAGACGTACACGCTCCTGGCGACTCCCAGCTGACTCGCCTGAGGGTCGGCCCCGTCATGGTATTTCCTGTGGTAGAATCTGTACTTGTCAAGGAGAAGCTTGCTGGCAGCGGTAACGGAGAGCCAGCGCGTGTAGCCCGCGCCTTTCAGGGCGGCCCATTCTATGGAGCGGTCGGTGAGGCCTGATGACCAGATCG
>Ga0209517_10005869_pt1 | contig 15437 bp, 17 predicted proteins | sample PeaSoiMetSII2010_FD_187695 | JGI IMG/M metagenome (GOLD analysis project Ga0209517, IMG submission 187695) | Peat soil microbial communities from Weissenstadt, Germany - SII-2010 (SPAdes) (version 2) | ecosystem: Environmental > Terrestrial > Soil > Wetlands > Peat | place: Germany... | reverse complement strand
AAAAGCCTGCGGTCATCGGGAGCGGACGTGGGCAGAGGGAATACTGCTTCGATAAGCTGGGTGCGGACCGCAATGCCCCGCAGGCGGGCTTGAGCTTCGCGAATGTCGTGGAGGGTGACCATGATAGATATTGACCTAGATTACGACCGTCCGGGCAACCAGCCCAATTGCTTTGGCGTCATGATGTCCATGCTATCAGCATTATGGGCCAAATGACCCATTGAATGGGCCGCCGGCTATCTTGCCAGGAATACCTTTAATGGTATACCATATATAGGTGGATTGGACGATTGACTTCTACCAGGAACCCGATGGCAGAGCTCCCGTCGAACAGTTCCTGGACTCGCTCCAGGCCGAAGCCCGCGCGAAGGTTTTGGCACTCATACAGGTCCCCAAGGTGCGTGGTCCAAGTTTGCCCTTTCCATACTCATCCCAGGTCTCGGGAAGGATTCGTGAACTGCGCACCCAGTATGGGAAGGACAAGATCAGGATTCTTTACTTCGCAGACGCGAGAAGGGTGTTCATTCTGTTACATGGATTTGTGAAGCGAACCGCGAAACTGGAAGCATCCGAACTGCGCCAAGCGGAACAGCGACTGGCCAGTCACAACGAGCAAATGAGGAGAAAAGGGAGAACCTAGTGAATCGATTCGAGCGCTACTACCGTACCCAGATAGAAGATTCGGACATGCGTGAGTTGGTGGAGAAAGAACTGGCCAGCCTGGACATCGGCGTGCAGATCGCCAGCCTGCGCGCTAAGCACCGCTTGAACCAGACTCAGCTTGCTGCTCGTGCCCGGATGAGCGCCCCTAAGGTCTCCCGGATTGAGAGCGGGCCCGCCAATGTCCAACTTGATACGCTGATCCGTCTAGCGCAGGCCTTGGGTGCACGTCTGGAGGTACGGCTGATTGAGGAGAAGAGAAGGAACCGGAATTCTCGGCGGGCAGTGGCAGGGGACTGAGCGAAAAACCATGGTCAGGCCGCAGCAATACGCAGTGCTTGACACTGTATTCCTCGCCTCTTACCCTCGTGCTTATGGAAGTCCATTTGACTCCCGATCAGGAAGCATTCATCCGCCACGCCATTGAGACGGGCCGTTTCATCGCCCCGAGGACGCCGTGAAGGAAGCATTGTTGCTGTGGGAAGAAAGGGAGCGCACCCGCGCCGAGATTCTTGCTGCGGTTGAAGCGGCAGATGCTTCCCTTGCTCGCGGCGAAGGGCGCACCATCACGCCGGAATCCATGGAGCAACTTGCCTATGAAGTGAAACAGCGCGGGCGCGCACGCCTCCGCCTCCAAGTTTAAGGCTAGCAAATGGCGCCGGTACCGTCATAGCCGGAAGAGTTAGCGAGTGCTAGGAATTCGTTGTAGCCACTTGCAACTTTGGGCATCCGAAACTCAATACAGGGGCCGTCCGGCGGATAGATGTCTTCGTCATTAGTTTCAACGAGGACGTCCCTCCCACGTTGGGCGATTAGAATGTGCATGTGAGGACTAATTCCGGCATGTGGATAATCAACTAATACGCGAGAAATCGAGAACCCCAATGCCCTGGCCCAACCTCCTTGGTGCATCACCTCAGCGTTCAATATCCCACTCGATAGCCTGAAGAGGGGCTTCAAAGTTTGCTTATAATCCGCCTTCGTCGCTCCCGTGCCGATACTGCATGTCTTTATGGGTCGGCTCATGATGCATGGGTGAAAGTTGGGGGATACAAATCTCGTGAAGTATATCTTCGCCCCGAGGCCACAATTCTCGGTTGGTGAAACGCCTAGCATTAGAACTTGGGACCCGAGCAACCTTTCACTTTCTAGCTGCTTATCAAATATCGACCTTGCTATAGGCCCCCACTTTTCGGATACCCCAACGCGGCTCCCAAGCAACTGTTTTACGAGCTTCAGGTGGCATGCTCAAACATTGAGTGAGATTGGACAGGAGATCAAAACCGATGCGAACGGAGCCAGCAAATCCGGCAGCAATGGAATTGCCTAGCGGGTATGCTTTCTGTATCAGATCCCTCGTGTGTCCGTCCCTGAAGGTGACCTGCACATCCGAATAAAGGGCACCGTATCCGTATATCGTCGATGTGGCGCAAATCCACGTCAAGGTCGTGAGTCAGTACCACGCACGGGCAAACAGTTAAATTTCCAATATCACCGGCATAATCAGCGGACGTTTCTGCGTCTGCTTGGAGATGTAGCGCTTCAAGTCGGCGCGAATCTTTTCTTTGATCACACCGTAGTCGGCCTTTTCTTCGTTGCTCGAAACTTCGAGGGTCTGCATGACCAACTGGCGTGCGCCTTCGACGAAGCCGTCTTCGCCCGGTTCGAAGCCGCGGGTCACGATTTCCGGTGTGGTCTCGACGCGGCCGGTCAGCTTATTGATGGCGATGATGGGCAGCACAATGCCGTCTTCGCTCAAGTGGCGGCGGTCTTTGATGATGAGGTCTTCGACGACGTCAGTGCGCGAGCCAGAATCGATGCAGACGCGACCGACGTTTACGCGGCCCGCCTTGCGCGCGCCCAGTTCGTCGAATTCGAGAATATCGCCGCTTTCGATCAACATGACGCTGCCCACGGAGCCGTGCATGGCCCCAGCCATCTCTGCGTGCAGCTTCAGTTGGCGGTACTCGCCGTGAATCGGAATGAAATATTTGGGTTTCACCAGGCTGATGATCAGCTTGAGTTCCTCCTGGCTGGCGTGGCCGCTGACGTGGATTGGCGGGAACGATCCGTCGTCGTAGATCACGTGTGCCTGGCGGCGGAAGAGGTGATCGATCATGCGATAAATGGCCTTCTCGTTGCCCGGGATGATGCGGGAGGAAAGCACAACCGTGTCGCCCTTCTCGATTTTCGCGTGTTTGTGGTTATCGACTGCTGCTCGCGACAGGGCGGACATGGGCTCGCCCTGAGTCCCGCTGATCAGGACGCAGATCTTCTCCGGCGGAAAATTCTTCATCTCGCCAGGATGGACGAGCAGGCCTTCGGGAATTTCGACATAGCCCAGATCTTCGGCAATCTCCGCCGAGCTGTTCATGGAGCGCCCGACGAAAACCACTTTCCGGCCGTGATTCCATGCCATCTCCACCGCGAGTTTGATGCGATGAATGGAGGACGAAAAACAGGAGATGAACAGCCGCCGCTGGGTGTGGGCAAAAACTTCGTCAAATTTGCGGCGCACGGCGCGCTCGCTGGGAGTGTAGCCCTTGCGCTCGACGTTGGTGGAATCCTGAAACAGCGCTAGGACACCTTCTTTGCCATACTCGGCGAAGGCGTGCAGATCGAACAATCGGTTATCAGTAGGCGTGGCGTCAACCTTGAAATCGCCGGTATGAATGATGACTCCGAGCGGGGTGTGAACCGCGAGGGCCACACAATCCACCAGGCTGTGGGTCACCTGGATGGGATGAATGGTGAACGGGCCGATTTTGAAACGCTCTCCCGGCTTGATTTCGTTCAGGTCAGCATCATCGAGCAGGCCGTGCTCGTCGAGCTTGTCTTCAACATAGGCGAGGGTGAACTCGGTGCCCCAGACGGGCACGTTGAGTTCGGAAAGCATCCAGGGCAGGGCGCCGATGTGGTCTTCGTGGCCGTGCGTGAGGATGATGGCGCGCACCTTCTGACGGTTTTCGGTCAGATAGGAAATGTCGGGGACGACAATGTCCACGCCCAACAGCTCGGCCTCGGGGAACATGAGGCCGGCATCGATGACGATGATGTCGTCACCCCAGCGGACGGCCATGCAGTTCATTCCGAACTCGCCGAGCCCGCCCAGGGGCACAATATGCAGTTTTCCAGTTGGCATTAGGGATCCATTGATGCTAGCACAGGTCTTTAGTACCTCGTATCCGGGGCCGAGTACCAAGAGCAGAGCTCGCGTTCTGCGATAATGGCGACAGATGGCTAGTAAGGTCCAACAATCATGGTTGCGGAGGCGGGCGGAGACTGGCCTGCGCCGCGGCTTCGAGCGGGCGTATCACACGATTAAAGTCAATCCCGACAAATTTCTGCTGCAGGTCCGCGCGGCGTACGGTCTACCGGTCAGCAGTTTTCAAGGGCTCTATACGGTGGACGTCGGGTTGCTCGATGACGTCGCCGCGCAGATCATTGCAGGCGGGATGAAAGTTGCGGCGATTGAAGGAGCTGGGCTTGGGTTAGGCGGGATCGTGACCATGGTGCCTGATCTCGGCATACTCGCCGGGATTACGTTGCGCATGATCCAGAAGCTCAGCCTGATTTATGGATTCGAATACAGCACTGACGACGAGATGGCGGAATTGTGGATTGCTGCTGCAAGCGCCGCGGGAGTGGACATCAGCCGGGAACTGTTGGAGAAGGAAGTAGTGAATCGCTTTGTGCCCAAGGTGATTCAGCGCATCGCTGCGCAGGCCAGCGCGGAGGCGGTGGAGAAATGGGCGGGACGGGTGATTCCGTTTGTCAGCTCGGCGATCGGCGCGGGATTGAATTACTACTTTGTGCGGACCTGGGGCGAGCGGGCGCGGAAGCATTTCCGGGAAAGGCACATGGAAGTGCGGCGGACTGGGACAACCGCACCCTTTGCCAAATGGTCCAACGGAGGGACAAATGCCGACAGCCACTGATTTAGAACGTGACCGGAAAGCTGCGGGAAAGTTCCTTGAGGGATTGAAGGAGCATCTGAACAACAAAATCTACCTGCCTGAAGTTAGGGAGTGGATTCAGAACAAGGAAGAGTCTCGTCCGACAGGCAAAGACGTGCAGTACGAACAGCTCTTTACGGATACGTTCGTCTTGCCAGCAATTCCCGAATACTTGGGAAAGGCGCTCAGCCTGTCCCCGAACGATGAGCGCGTTCGCAGTGCCTTCCTGGCCGAATCCAATCACGCAAAAAAGCAGGAATGGACGTCGGATTCACCAAGGAGTGCAAACAAGTACTTATTTACCAAGGTCTTTGGGGCCAATTCCAAGAGTGTTGTGAAATCGTGGTGGAAAGAGTCCAAGAAGGGGCAAACATGTCAGAGTTGCCCAGATTGGGCTTTCCGCGCCCCATGCCCACATGCAGTGGTTTTTGAAGGAAAGTTTTTTCGGAAGGGCGGCATTGACGCCGCACGCAGAGAGTTGGTCGGCGCCGTATATCAGTGCTTTTACTACCTTGCTCATCCACAATTCCCGCCAACGAACAAGCATCCAGCGTGGGATTACAAGTATGCTTGCCTGTTCGCTTACGATGCTTCAAAGGAGCGGAGTTTGGTTAATGCATGGGAAACACTGAACAAGGAGGTCAGGGAGGCCTGCTGGGGCGGCGCTTCTAACATCTTTGTCATCGTCTTGCCAGAGAAGTGAAGCAGAAGACCTGCTTTTGGGCCGGCGAGAAAGTTTCTCCCTAAAAGATCACGGTTGAATGCTGCGCTACAAACGGCAGTGAGTAACGGGCCGGTCAGGGCAGAACTTTTTTCTGACATCGCTTTTTATAGAACTCATTGAGAATTGGCCGCCCCCGGTCTGTGTCTTCGCCCTTATTGTAGGCCCACCAGTCGGCTCCACTGTCCTGGCAGTGGATGAATGCCTATCAGGCTATAGGCTCGCGGATCAGGCTGGCAGCGTAGATTGTGGTACTCGAAAGCGAGCGCACCGTCGATGCCGCGCGACTCGTTGTAGATGGCTACCAGCGCGGGCTCATCTGGGCAGCCGCTTTCGGCAAACTTAATTACCCGATTGGGCTGGCCCATCCCGTACTGTACCTCCACCATGTCGCGGTGGGCGTGAAAGTATTCGTCAGTGAAGTTACTGCGAATATCCGTCACATCATCGGACCGCTTGGGGATGTATGGCAGTTCGGCCAGCTTCGTGTCGGTCGCCTTATCGTTACAGCTGATAATCACTGCCAGCATTGCTGCAGCGCACATTGCGGCTAAGGCAGTTTTCATTGACGCACCTCCGGCCTACGCATTTGTTCGCCGTCGTTGCGCCCAGAACTCCTACTACGGCCTGAGGGTGGTGGCCCTATCGGACAGCGTGGCGTGCAGGCTCAAGTCGTGGCGATTATAGTCGTCGGTTCCTATTTACCTTAACCACTCTTCCAACTCGATCCTCTGATCGGTCTTCTCGTCGCGGTATTTCACGATGACCGGCGTATACAGCGACAGATTCCATCCCGCGGGAGCGCCTTTCTTGACCGCCCTTGATCCGGGCACGACCACGGCGTTTTCGGGAACTTCCAAAGGCATATCTTCAGCCGCCTTGTATACTTTGCCGCGAACCAGATCGTAGATAGGCGTCGAGCGAGTGAGAATGGTTCCTGCCCCGAGCACTGCCCGCGCTCGCACTAGCGTGCCTTCATAGACGCCGCAATTGCCGCCGATCAGGACATCGTCTTCCACGATGACCGGGGCGGCGTTGACGGGTTCGAGCACTCCTCCGATCTGGGCCGCGGCGCTGAGGTGAACTCGTTTGCCAATTTGTGCGCATGAACCCACCAGGGCATGTGAATCCACCAACGTGCCTTCGTCGATGTAGGCGCCGACGTTGATGAACATGGGTGGCATGCAGATCACGCCGGGAGCGACATATGCGCCGACGCGGATGGAAGAGCCTCCGGGCACAATGCGGACGCGGTCGGCGACGGTGAAGCGCCGGGCAGGGAAGGTGTCTTTGTCTACGAAAGAGAGGGTCGAGCCTTCGTCCATCTGGCTGAGTTCGCCGAGGCGGAAGCCGAGAAGAATCCCCTGTTTTACCCAGACATTGACGGCCCACTTGCCGTTGATTTTGTCGGCGGCGCGAACCTTGCCCTGAGTGAGTTGTTCGCGGAAATCAAGAAAAGTTTTGCGGGCTTCGGGATTGCGCTCGACCTCGCCTAGTGAGGAGAGACGCTCGATGGCGGACTTGAGGGAGGACATGAAAGCAGAAGTATAAATGAAGTCAGAAGTGAGAAGGCGAAACGCAGAAGGGAAATTACTTCTCACTTCTTACGTCTGCCCTCTTACTTCACACGCACTTGCACTCGCTGCGAATCAGTATATTTGCCATGCTGTGGGAAGCGTTACGGGCTTCCGAGAGCGAGACGTAGGGGCCGTGCCATTTTGAGTGATTGGCGTCGTGGCCGGCGGGGCGGCCCTTGCCATGATTGCACTGGCCGCAGGTGGAGCGGTGCAGAACGATCTTGTGCGGGCCGGCCAGCCAGTTTTCGTAGATAAAGAAGTCTACGGCCGCGGACGGCGCGGCCACGGGCTTGGCGATGAGGCCGGCCTCGGCAGCGACTTTCTGCAACCTGGAGCGAGTGTCCCGGCGCATGGGCAGCAACGGCAGGCGATAGATTTCTTCGATCTTGCCCATCATTGCCAAAACTGCCTTCACCGGCAGGGGATTCGACTCGATGAAGTTGGTCTGCATCAGCGCCATGTATTTCCGGTGCATGCTGCGGGCGGTGACCCAATCGTTGGCGAGGGCGGCGCGGGTCATGGCAGCCATTTCGTGGGGGATTTCGTTCGAAGCCACGGAAATGATTCCGACTCCGCCCAGGGCAATCACTGGCAGCGTAAGGGCATCGTCGCCGGAGAACACAAGAAATCGTTCGGGCACGGCGTTGCACACTTCGGCGATCTGGCTGATGTTGCCGCTGGCTTCCTTCACTCCCAGAATGTTGTGCACCTCTGCCAGTCGCGCCAGGGTTGCGGGTTCGATGTTGGCTCCGGTGCGTCCGGGAACGTTATAGAGAATGATGGGTTTGTCGACGGCGTCGGCGATGGCGTGGAAATGGCGATACTGGCCTTCCTGCGTCGGCTTGTTGTAGTAAGGAGAAGCGGTCAGTACGGCGTTGACGCCGGGGCGTGCGGAAACTTCCTTGGCCTTGGCAACGGCGTCTTGCGTGGAGTTGGAAGTAGCTCCGGCGACAATGGGCACGCGTCCGGCAACGACTTCGATGGTGAGGTCGATGACGTGCAGCCATTCGTCGTGAGAGAGAGTTGGAGTTTCGCCGGTGGTGCCGCAGGGAACCAGGAAATCAATTCCAGATTCGACTTGCCAGGCCACCAGGTTGCGCAGGGCAGGCTCGTCGATGGAGCCGTCCTGACGAAAGGGAGTTACCAGCGCGGTGCCGCATCCACGGAGTTGCATAGGATAAAGATAGCGCGAATGGAGGAAGACGGAAAGTGGTGGCTAAAGTTCTCGCCAGATATCTTGGAAGTCGAAGAAACCTTGCTTGCCGGCCAGCCACTCGGCGCCGCGCACGGCGCCTTCGGCGAAGCCGCGGCGGGACTTGGCATCGTGGCAGAGATAGATCCTGTCAGCCGGAGAATCGAGGATCAGTTCGTGCATGCCGACGACGTCGCCTTCCCGGAATGAGGTGATTCCAAGGTCGGTTCCAGAAGCTGCCTGGATGATCTTCTGCATTGCGGCAGCAGTACCTGAGGGAGCGTCTTTCTTCTGGGCGTGGTGGCGCTCGAAGATTTGGCCGGAGTAGTGATGTTGGAGCGCAGCGGCGGCGGTGCGGGCGACGTCAAAGAACAAATTCACGCCGACGGAGAAATTTGCCGCGTAGAGAAGGCCGGTTCCGTTCTTTTCCACCAGTTGCCGGATTTGTGGAAGTTCGTTGTACCAGCCGGTAGTGCCGACAACGAGATTCTTTTTGTGTTTCACGCAGGCGCTGATGTGACCGAGCACCGCATGGGGAGTAGTGAAGTCGATCACAACGTCGTGCAGGGCGAGGCGCGCAGCGGTCAGGGCAGAGGCGTTGGGATTGTCTGCAGCGCAAAGCACAGCGACTTCGTGACCGCGCTCGCGGGCGACTTCCGCTACCAGCGAGCCGGTCTTGCCGCGGCCTAGGATGAGAAGATTCATAGTTCAAGAAGAGCATTAACCGCCGAGTACGCAGAGGTCGCCGAGAAATTCAAGGTCATCAAGCGAACACCTCTGGATCCAGATCTGAGAAGAATGCCTTGTGCAGCCGCTGAATCACTTTGGGTACATCGTCTTCTTCGATCACGAAGGTCAGGTTGATCTCCGACGCGCCTTGGGAAATCATGCGAATCTTGACGTCGGAAAGCTCGCCGAAAACCCGGGCGGCGATCCCCGGAGTCTCGCGCAAATTCTCGCCCACCAGGCACACGATGGCCTTGCGGCCTTCATATTTTACGTCGGCCAGCTTGGCCAGATCGGCGGCCAGGGCGGGGATCGATTCGTTGGAATCAACCGTCAGCGAGACGCTGACTTCGGAAGTGGAGACGACATCGACCGCGACGCGATGGCGGTCGAAGGCTTCGAAAATCGAGCGCAGAAATCCGTGCGCCAGTAACATGCGGGGCGCGGCGACATCGATAATGGTGATGCGCTTCTTTGCGGCAATGGCCTTGAAGAAGTTGCGGCAATGCGGCACCCGCGCCTGAATGCGCGTACCTTCGCAGTCTGGGTTGCGCGAATTTAATACGTGGACGGGAATGTTTTTCTGGATGGCGGGCAACACCGTGGCGGGATGCAGGACCTTGGCGCCGAAATACGCTAATTCTGCGGCTTCGTCGAAACTGATGAGCTTGATGCGGCGGGCGTCGGGACAAATGTTGGGATCGGTGGTCAACATGCCGTCCACGTCGGTCCAGATTTCGATGCGCTCGGCGCCGAGACCAGCGCCGATGATGGCGGCGGAATAGTCGGAGCCGCCGCGGCCGATGGTGGTGGTGACGCCTGCTTTGGTGGCGCCGATGAAGCCGCCCATGACTACCACTTTGCCGGCCTCAACGAGAGGCTGCACTTTGGTTTGCAGACGCTCATTGGTTTCGTCGATACGCGGAGCAGCCCGGGTGTGAGTGTTGTCGGTGACAATGCACTCGCGGGAATCGACCAGGGCGGTGTCGAGACCCTTGGCAGAAAAGGCAGCGGCGATGATCTTGCCGGAGAGAATTTCGCCGTAGGCGGCCACGTGATCGGTGGTGCGAGGGGTCAGTTCGCCGACTGCGGCGATGCCGCGCAGGAGTTCATCCAACGCTTCAAAGTTAGCTTCTAATTCGCTGTGGAAATGGGTAAACATGCCGGTTCCAAGCAGCTCGCCAGCGGTCATGTAGTGACGTTCGCGAAGGCCGCGGGAGAGCTCGAGTGCGGTCTTGCGATCGCCTGCGCCGGCGGCGCGGGCCATGGTCAGCAATTGGTCGGTGACCTTGGCCATGGCGCTGACCACGACGACGGGTTTTTGCGGTAACCTCTGCTTGACGATAGTGGCGGCGCGGGCGATGGCGTTGGCATCCTGCACCGAGGTTCCGCCAAATTTCATGACGATCATGAGAGCCGCCTGGGCCGCAGATGGCACGATGGTTTCAATCGAGGTAGCCCCGAGCCTTCAGCAGTTCGGCGTTCAGGATGGCGGCGCCGGCAGCGCCGCGAATGGTGTTGTGAGAGAGCACGGTGAACTTCCAGTCGAGCACGTTGCACGGCCGCAGGCGGCCGACGCTGGCGGTCATGCCGTTGCCGGCGTCCACGTCGAGCCGGGGCTGTGGCCGGTCAACCGCGTCGAGATAGCAAACCGGTTGCGTGGGAGCGCTGGGCAATTTCAGCTCTTGCGGATCGCTGCGAAATTCGTTCCACGCAGCGATGATCTCCGCTGCCGCCGGCTTCTTCTTGAGTTTGATCGAAACCGATTCGGTGTGGCCGTCTTCTACAGCCACACGATTGCAATGGGCGCTCATGGCGAAGGGCGCGGGAACGAACTTCGAGCCCTCGAGTTGTCCCAGGAGCTTAAGCGTCTCCTCCTCCATTTTTTCTTCTTCTTTGGGGATGTAGGGAATCACGTTGCCAAGGATATCGAGTGAGGCCACGCCGGGATATCCTGCGCCGCTCACCGCCTGCATGGTGACGGCGATGACGGTCTCGATTCCGAATTGCTGCAAGGGAGCAAGAGCCATCACCAGGCCGATGGCAGAGCAGTTGGGGTTGGTGACCACAAAGCCCTTCGATTTGCGGCGCCAGGCCTGACATTCCAGCATTTTGATGTGGCCGGGATTGACTTCTGGAACTACCAGAGGCACGTCACTCTTCATGCGCAGGGCGCTGGAGTTGGTTACCAGGGCGTGGCCAGCGTCGGCGAAACGCGGTTCCAGTTCGGCGGCGATGCTGGCATCCAGAGCGGCAAAAATCACTCGCGGAGCGCCTTCGGGTTTGGCCGGGGAGACCGTCATTTCTGCGACTGCGGCGGGCAGCGGCGTTTTCATCCTCCAGTGGGCGGCTTCTTTGTAGGGACGTCCTTCGGAACGGTCGGAAGCGGCCAGCCAGGCGACCTCAAACCACGGATGATGTTCCAGCATCTGGACGAAGCGTTGTCCGACGACACCGGTTGCGCCCAGGATTCCAACGGGAATTCTCTTCGGCATGATTGCTTTGAATTTTATAACAGTGCAGGACGCCTGCGGATGGAGGGTTTACACCGAAATTCATGATTTCCGGGCAATGTGCCGATAGAGAATCCGAGGAGTAACTATGCCAGAACTACGCCAGAACTTCTTCACCAAAGAATGGGTCATCATCGCTACCGAGCGGGCCAAGCGGCCCGAGGAGATGGTCAAACACCGCCCGGTCAAGGAAGTCCCTGCATTTGTGGAAACCTGCGTGTTTTGCCCAGGGAATGAAGGGAAAACCCCGCCGGAAGTGATGCGGGTTCCGACTGACAGTCAGGAAAAGTGGCAAGTTCGCATTGTGCCCAACAAGTTCGGGGCGCTAAACCGCGAGGCCAAGGCTGCCCGGGTCATCCGCCGCTCCCACCGCACCATGGATGGTTTTGGGGTGCATGATGTCATCATCGACACACCCGACCATTCCCATGTCATGGCGCTGATGCCACCGGCACATGTGGCCAATGTGTTGCGCGCGTACAAATCGCGCTACGACGCTCTTAGCCATGATCCGCGCATCGCCCACATCACCATCTTCAAGAATCATGGTCTGGAGGGGGGCGCCAGCCTGGAACATCCCCATTCCCAAATGGTGGCTACTCCCGTGATCCCCAATCAGGTGCGAGAGAGGCTGGAAGAGGCGCTACGGCACTACGATGAATTCGGAGAATGCATGTGCTGCGAGGTAATCAAACAAGAGCTTGACGATCCGCAGCGCATCGTGATGGCGACGGAACATTTCGTGGCGTTGGAACCCTTTGCGTCGCCCACACCATTTTGTACCCACATCTATCCCCGGCGGCACATGGCCAGTTTTAGCGACATCAGCGCCTCGGAGATCACCGATCTCGCCCACAACCTGGGTACGGTTCTGGCGAAGCTTTATCACGGATTGGAGAATCCAGACTTCAATTTCACCATTCGCAGCGCGCCGGCGGAATGGGTGGGAGTAAAGTATTTCCACTGGTATTTGAGCATTATTCCGCGTCTGACCCGCGTGGCTGGCTTCGAACTGGGTACAGGGATGTTTATCAACACCGTGTTGCCGGAAGCGGCGGCCGAGTTTCTGCGCAACGTGAAAGTGGAGTTAGGCGTAGGAGCGGGCGGGTAAGATGGTTTTTACTCGCGAGGAGAGATTTCCGCGCCGAAGGAATACTCGTTCAACGGGCCGAAACGTTTCTTCTCAGCATATAGACGCCAGCGGCGGAAGACGATGCGCAGACTGGCCATGACCGGAATGGAAAGGTAAACTCCCAACACTCCTGCGATCTCGCCGCCCGCCAGGACGCCGAAAATTGCCGCCAGCGGGTGCAGTTCCATGCTTTTCCCCATGATGCGCGGCGACACCAAGTAATCCTGAATCACGCGCCAGACTGCCAGGAAAATCAGCAGCATCACCCAGTGGTGATAGCTCATCAAGAGTGCTACTCCGAGGATGACCACGGCGGCGACCAACGGTCCGACCACAGGAATGAATTCCATGATGCCGCCGGCGGTGCCCAACACGAGCGCGTAGGGAACCCGCATCAGCCCCATGAAGGCGGTGTAGACGATGAGGGAAAACGCGGCCAGCGTGAGTTGTGCCCGGATGAAATGGGCCAGCATGCGATTCAGGTCTCCGCGCACCCCTTCCCAGAACTCACGCTGCGGCCGGGTTTGCACGAAGGTAAGCGCGACTTCGCCGAAGGCGCGACCATCCTTGAGCAAAAAGATTGCCAGGATGGGGACAACGATGAGCAGCCAGGATTCTTTTGCCGCCTCGGCGGCACGGACTCCGGCCCGCTGGGCGATAGCGACAAGGTCATCCCGGTACCGGTTCAGGAAAGCCTGGGTCTGATGAATGGTGGTAGCGCTCCAACCGCGCTCCTGCCCGATGGTGACGGCAATGTTGCCGGAGCTCACCTGATCGAGCAGTTGGGGCATGGCGTCGCTCAGGCGTTGCGCTTGGTGACCGATATTGGGGCCCACGAAAAAAAAGAAGGTGATCACCAGAACCAGAAGCAGGAAGTAGATGACGCCCACCGCGATTCCGCGGCTGTGAGTCCACTTTTGCACCCGCGACACGGCGGGATCGACCAGGTAGGCAAAGAAGACGGCAAAGAGGAAAGCAATCAGGGTGCGGCGGGTGATGTAAAGAAAGCCAAGCGCCAGAGCGAACAACAGCGCTGTGGTCAAAACCCGCGCCGCGCGTGCGTCCGTGAGGGCCACTTAGTCTCGCACCACTTCCGTAGTGTTCGCCGAGTCCACAATCCGTTGCAACTTCAACGAATCGTCCAGCCAGAGCACGCAGTCGCCGGATTCACTTTTCAGATCCAGCCGGATGAGTTCGTGTTCCACCCCATGGAGGAGAACTTTCTCCCTGCCAGAGAACTGGAGGTTGACCAGCGCCGATGCGCGGGCGTGGGCGTTAAGGGTCCCCAGTTGCGCCTTCTCGTTCAAGGGGCAATTGACCCCGCTTTTCTCCTGTTTGCAACTGGTGGCGAGATATTTCCAGGCGAGGACCTCGCGCTGAATAAAGAAGTAGTCATCCAGAATGTTGGTCGAGACCGGCAGCAGGAAGGGTTGCTCCTTGGGCTTGTCGGTTGGACTGTTGCTGTAACGCTCGCTGAGAAAGTCTTTGCTGGGGAGGACGTTGGCATGCGACTGGCCGGGGCTAATCTCCTTCCACTCATAACTCTTCAGTTCACCGTTGGCGGTCAGTTGCAATTCGGAAGACTGTTCTGCCGGATCGGGGCCGGCTTCGGTTTTGAACCGCGAGGTGACGGAGCTTCCGGTGCTGCTCTGGTGGATGGAAAAGGTCTCCGTGGCCACTCGTTTCCCGTTCATGAAGACTCCGAAAGAGCCGGAGTCCACGGTCTGGCCCTGAATCTCCTTTTCGGGCGTCGCGGCCCAGGCGTTCGCGACCGGCAGGGTGCAGAGGAGGACGCTGGCGAGTAATCGACCGTGTTTTGACATTCTTCTTATTCCAAACCGATCCTGCATGCTACCTCCGCCGCCACCCCATCGACGTCCTTGCCGGCAGTGTCAATGCGGCACGCGGCCTTTAAATACGAAGCCCTGCGCTGCTCGTAGAGCTGGTGAAACTGTTTCGCATCCCGTAACAGCGGACGCTCCCGCTGTTCCTGCTGGCAACGGCGAAAGAGTTCTTCCGCCGGGCCATCCAGAAAAATCACAGGCGCCCCTGCCCGCTCGAGCAACGCCGCGTTTTCGGGCTGCGCGAAAGCTCCACCACCCAAGGCCACGATGCGAGGCCCGACACCTGGCTCACTCAAAAGCTCACGCAGCGCGGCGTTCTCCAAGCGGCGGAACTCGCTTTCGCCCAGATCACGAAAAATCTCCGTGATCGGACGTCTGGCGCGAGCCTGGATGCGATCGTCCAAGTCTTCGAAGTCCCATCCCAGACGCCGGCTCAGGCTGCGGCCCACGCTGGTCTTGCCGGCACCCATGAAGCCCACCAGAAAGACTACCTTGTGGCTGTCGGCTTGTGGCATGAATGCACGATCCCAAGATCAGGCCTGAACCTGCGACTGCACGCGACCGTACCTACCCGGGACCAGTTTTTAACGTTTCTTGAGGTGGATTTTACCACTGAAGGAAAGCAACTTGACCGTAGATGCAGCTTTTCCCATGGTACCTGCGAAGGCACTCCCTGCGCGGGAGACGAAGGAGGAATGCGGGGGATGCAACTGGAAATCGTTCTCGACCTTACCCTGGGCGGAGCTGGCGACCACATCAATGGAGGCATACGACGGGGCTGTAGCCTCGATGTCGCCGGTATGAGTCATCAGGGAGTATTCCCCTCCGCCACCGAAGTCGCCATCGTAATGAATCCAGCCACTGGTTGAATTGACCGAAACTAGCGGGCCGTTCACGGCGTTCAAAGCCACATCGCCGCTTACGGAGGTGATTTCCACGTGTCCGTCATTGACGTTGGTAAGGGTCACGGGCCCGTTGAGAGTCTTCACATGAACATGACCCTCGCTGACATCGCGTACGTCGACGGTGGCGGTGTTGCCCTCCATAATTAAATCGCCGTGAAGTCTTTCCGCCCGCAGTGGCCCGCTGGTGGAACGCAGGGTCACACTGGCATCG
>Ga0209517_10005868_pt1 | contig 15437 bp, 13 predicted proteins | sample PeaSoiMetSII2010_FD_187695 | JGI IMG/M metagenome (GOLD analysis project Ga0209517, IMG submission 187695) | Peat soil microbial communities from Weissenstadt, Germany - SII-2010 (SPAdes) (version 2) | ecosystem: Environmental > Terrestrial > Soil > Wetlands > Peat | place: Germany... | reverse complement strand
AGTGGCATCACCAACGACCCCAACCGGCTTGACGATCCTCAATACATTGTGCGTCTTGTCGGCCAGATGATTAATGTGAGCCTGGAAACCCTAAATACCCTCAAAAGCCTGCCCAACTTGGAGTGACCGTTCTCTCGGCAAGGCTCGCATGACCTGCCTCAAGGCAGCGGTTACTGCAGATAGAGCCTCTTCCCCTCTGTCCGTTGGCTCGAACCGCGTTCACCCTGGCAAATCTCCCGCACCCCACCTGGAAACCCCAAGTCCGAAACCGGCGCTAAAAAATGCTTGACAGAGATACTGATTGGGATTAAAAAAGTCGGGAGCAAGAGAAAATCTTCACAAGTTAAAACCCCACGGAATCAATCATGCTGGAGATCAAACGTCCTGTCAGCTCCCCCTTAAGCCCCGAGCAGGTATCCGCCATCCAGGAGGCCATAGCCCGGCACAAGGCCGTCAAAGGCGGATTGCTGCCGGCGCTGCACGCCGTGCAAGGGTTGTGCGGCAACTGGCTGCCCCTGGAGGCCCTGCAACTTGTCTCCCAAGGCATGGATATTCCCTATCCTTACCTCTACGGGGTCATGAGCTTCTACACCATGTTCTCGCCTACCCCCAGGGGAAAATATCTGGTTCGCATGTGCGAATCCCCACCCTGCCATATCTGGGGGGCGGACGACCTCCTGGAAGGGCTCCAGGCCGAATTGGGGATCAAGGTGGGGGAAACGACCGGGGACGGTCTCTTCACCCTGGAACCCACCGCCTGCCTGGGGGTCTGCGAGGTCTCGCCGGCCATGCAGATCAATGAGGTGGTCTTCGGCCGCCTCACCCCGGAGCGCCTGAAAAATATCATAGCCGACTACCGGGCCGGCAAGACGGTGGATTACAAGACCTTGCCCCGCACCACCAAGCCCCTGAGCGACTATCCGGTCAGCGGCGATGAGCTGGTGCTCCTGGCCAACGTGGACCGGATTGACCCCCTCAGCCTGGACGCCTATCTGGCACAGGGCGGCTACGCAGCTCTGAAAAAGGCCCTGGCCATGAGCCAGGAGGAAGTGGTCAACACCGTCAAGGACTCGGGGCTGCGGGGCCGGGGTGGCGCCGGCTTCCCCACCGGCCTCAAGTGGTCCTTTACCCGGCCCAATCCCAATTCTCCCAAGTACATCGTCTGCAACGCCGATGAAGGGGAGCCGGGGACCATTAAAGACCGCTATCTCATGGAAGGCGACCCCCACCGGGTCCTGGAGGGCATGGCCATCGCCGGCTATGCGGTGGGGGCCAGTGGTGGTTATATCTACGTGCGCGGCGAATATTACCTCAGCATGTACCGCCTCAATAAAGCCATCGCAGACGCCACGGCCAGAAATCTCCTGGGCGACAACATTCTGGGCAGCGGCTTCTCCTTTCACATCCAGGTGCAGACCGGCGGCGGCTCTTACGTGTGCGGCGAAGAAACCGCGCTCATCGAATCCATCGAAGGCAAAAGGGGCAATCCCCGAGTCAAACCGCCCTTCCCGGGCGTCGTTGGCGTGTGGAACAAGCCCACCATCGTCAATAACGTCGAGTCCCTGGCCACCGTGCCGGCCATCCTGATGCACGGCTCCGAATGGTATAAGTCCAAAGGCACCGAGGACGCCAGAGGCACCAAGATCTTTCAGGTGGTGGGCCACGTCAATAAACCCGGCATCGTAGAGGCCAATCTGGGGATGACGGTGCGGCAGCTGATCGACAAGTACGGCGGCGGGGTGCGTGAGGGTCACAAATACAAGGCTTGCCAGACCGGCGGCTCCTCTTTCGGCTTCTTCCTGGACGAGCACCTGGACACCCCCATGGAATACAAGGCCATGGCCCAGGCCGAAGGGGCCCTGGGCTCCGGCACCATGTTGGTCATGGACGACACCACCTGCGTCGTGGACGTGGTGCGGTCGATCCTCTACTTCTTCCAGCACGAGTCTTGCGGCTTCTGCCTGCCTTGCCGCCGCGGCACCCGGGTGCTGTACGAATTGATCTCCAAGGTAGCCGTGGGCCGAGGCAGCCGGGCCGACCTGGACCGGATGATCAACATTAGCCAGATCATGGTGGATTCCTCCAACTGCGCCCTGGGCATGAGCCCGTACTTCTTCATCAAGACCACCATCGAGCGCTTCGCCGACGAGTACCAGGCTCACCTGGACGGCAAATGCCCCCTGGGGGTCTGCAAGGCGAAAGAGCATTAACCTTAGGTTCTGGCCAGACCACCACTTAAGCAAAGGCGAGACGTATGTTGCTCAACTATCTGCCGGTATTGATTTACATGCTCATCTGTATCGGGCTGATCGGGGTGATAGTGCTCTTGTCCGAACTGCTGGGCAAAAAGAAGCACTTCCCCGCCAAAGATATGCCCTATGAATGCGGCATGGACCCCATCGGCGACGCCCGCAGCCGTTACACGGTGCGCTTCTACGTCATCGCCATGTTCTTCATCGTCTTCGACATCGAGGCCATCTTTCTCTACCCCTGGGCAGTAATCTTCAAGGCCCTGGGGTGGTTCGGCTTCTGGGAGATGCTGGTCTTCATCGCCGTCCTGGTAGTGGGCCTGGTTTACGTCTGGGGTAAGGGCGCCCTGGAATGGGAATAAGAAAAGACGGTTTTCAGTTTTTAGTTTTCAGTTTTCGGTAAATGAAGAAGGCCACCGGCCTGCGTCAAAACCAAAAACGCCAAGCGGTTTTTTGGAGCCTGGAATGGGTATCGAAGAGCACCTCGGTTATAACGTCCTGACCACCACCCTGGAGAAGCTAGTGGACTGGGGCCGCAAGAGCAGCCTGTGGCCCGCCACCTTCGGGCTGGCCTGCTGCGCCATCGAGATGATCTGCACCGCGGCCAACCGCTACGACATCGCCCGCTTCGGCATGGAGGCCTTCAGGGCCAGTCCCCGCCAGGCCGACCTGATCATCATCGCCGGCACGGTGTGCAAGAAGATGATGCCGGCCATCCAGCGGGTCTATGACCAGATGAGCGAGCCCAAGTGGGTGATCGCCATGGGGGCCTGCGCCACCTCCGGCGGCATCTTCGACTCCTACGCGGTGGTCCAGGGCATCGACCAATACCTGCCGGTGGACGTTTATGTCCCCGGCTGTCCGCCCCGTCCCGAAGGTCTCCTGTACGGCATTCTGAAACTCCATGAAAAGATCATCAAAGATCCATTCCTGACCGCCCAGTACCAGGAACGCTTGCAAGCCCGGCGGGAGGAGGCCGCATGAGCGCCGCCGTAAATCTGCTTCAGGCCAAGTTCCCCGATGAGGTGCTGGAGGTGGTGGAGTTCCGGGGCCAGACCACCATCGTGGTCCAGCCGGAACGCCTGGTGGACATCTGCCGGGCCCTGCGGGATGACCCGGAGACCTCCTTCCGGTATCTCTCCATGATCGCCGGCATGGACTACCTGCCCCAAAGCCCCCGCTTCGGGCTGGTCTATAACCTTTATTCCCACCAGAATCACAACCGCGTCACTTTAAAGACCCGGCTGGCCGATGACGCCGCCCCGTTGGCCGACTCGGTGACTCCGGTGTGGTCCACGGCCAACTGGCACGAGCGGGAAATCTACGACATGATGGGGATTCGTTTCCAAGGCCATCCGGACCTGCGGCGCATCCTCATGCCCTCCGACTGGGTGGGACATCCGCAACGCAAGGATTATCCCTTAAAAGGAATGTAGCGCCGCCGCCCCCGGCGGCCTTTTGGGCCCGGCAAGTTGTGGCCCGATGATAGATGATGGACTGAAAGCGGGAACTGAATATGAATCAGACGCAAACCATGCCGCGCACCGAAACCATGCAGCTCAACGTGGGGCCCTCGCACCCCAGCACCCATGGGGTGCTGCGGGTCCTGGTGGAGCTGGACGGCGAGCTCATCATCAAGGCCGACCCGGATATCGGCTACCTGCATCGGGGCATAGAGAAGATGTGCGAGTACCGCACCTATCACAAGTGCATGCCCCTGATGAATCGACTGGACTATCTGGCCGGGGAGGTCAACAACTTCGGTTTTTGCCTGGCGGTGGAAAAGCTCCTGGGGGTGGAAGTCCCCAAGCGAGCCCAGTATATCAGGGTGATGCTGGTGGAGTTGACCCGCATCGCCTCCCACCTCTTCTGGCTGGGGACCCACGGCCACGACCTGGGGGCCATGACCCCCCTGTTCTATGCCTTCCGGGAGCGGGAACAGATCATGGACCTGTGCGAGATGGTCTCCGGGGCCCGGATGTTCCCGCTGTATTGCCGCATCGGCGGCCTGGCCGCGGATCTGCCCGAGGGCTTCCTCCCCCTGGTCACCAACTTCGCCCAGGCCTTCCCGAAACGCTGGCAGGATTACGACAACCTCCTCACCCAAAACGTGATCTGGAAAGAACGCACCATCGGGGTCGGGGTCATGTCCAGAGACGAGGTCCTGGATTGGGGCTGGTCCGGCCCCATGGCCCGGGGCTCCGGGATCGATTGGGACCTGCGCCGGGATAACCCTTACTCCAGTTACGAGGAATTCGAATTCGAAGTGCCCCTGGGGAAAAACGGCGACACCTACGACCGCTATCTGGTGCGGATGCGGGAGATGCTCCAGAGCGCCCGCATCGTCCGGCAGGCGGTGGCCAAGATCCAGCAGACCGAGCCCGGGACCATCAAGTGCGCCGACCCCAGGGTGAGCCTGCCGCCCAAAGAGCGGGTCTATAACGAGATCGAGGCCCTGATCCACCATTTCCTCATCATCCAGGACGGCATCCGTCCGCCGGTGGGGGAGGTTTACCAGTGCATCGAAGCCCCCAAGGGGGAGATGGGCTTTTACATCGTCAGCGACGGCGGCCCCCAGCCCTTTCGGGTCAAGGTGCGGGGTCCCAGCTTCATCAACCTGTCGGCCTGCGACAAGCTGGCGCGGGGACGTCTGCTGGCGGACCTGATCGCTTTGATCGGCACCATGGACATCGTCCTGGCCGACGTGGACCGCTAGGGCGGGCCCCACGTCGTCGCCGTCTAGGGTGGGCCTGAGCCCGCCCATAGGTGGCTGCGGGATTCGGCTGCCCCAGGAAAATATGGCCTTGCGCAACGGTAAGATCATCCTGAGTATGACGCTGGCTCTCCTGCTGGCTCTCCTGCTGGCAAGGGTCGGACCGGTTTTCGGCCAGGCCACCAAGACCTTTACCGGCAAAATCTCGGAGATTGCCCGGGGGACCGAGCTGGACGTCGACAAGAGGGATATTTTTTACACCTTGCGACTGGAGGAGCACCCCGGGTTTATCTTTCGCCTGACCCCTGAGGAAGCGCTCCGGTCCGGGGTGATCGAGGCGACGGGGAACACTGTGGTGCTAACTCCCAGGATGAGCAAGGGGCTGGGCTGGAAGGTAAAGTTGACTTGCGAGGCTCGATATACTGGGGTGTCCGAATCCCCCACCTACCGGGTGCTCGCCGTGGAGCGGCTGGAGAATTGAGGGGAGTACCGGGTCAAATCATTGGCAAGATGCCCGATAATTAAAGAATTGGCGGCCTCGCCCGCCAGACCCGCTCAGGCTGAAGGCTGCCGGCTGGCAGCCCGCGGCTCACATACTGGCTTACACAGGATCGACTTATGGTGAATCTGACCATCGACGGCCGGGCGCTGCAGGCCAAAAAAGGCTCCACCATTCTGGAAGCGGCCCGGGAGCACGGGATCTTCATCCCCACCCTTTGTTTCCATCAGGCCCTGCACCCCATCGGCTCCTGCCGCATCTGCGTGGTGGAAGTTAAACCCGGACCGCCCCGGCCCCTGCCGGCCTGCGCCACCTATGTCAACGAAGGCATGGAAGTCACCACCACCTCCCCCAAGCTGGAGGCCATCAGGAATGAGCTGATGCAACTGGTCCTGATCAACCACGCGGTGGAGTGCCCCATCTGCGACAAGGGCGGCGAGTGCGAGCTCCAGAATCTGACTCACGCCCTGGCTATCCAGAAGGTGGACCTGGAGGCGGTGAAACTCCCTCCCCGCTTCGACTACGAGTCCAATTTCGTGGAGCGCCACCAGGACCGCTGCGTCACCTGCGGCCGCTGCGTGCGCATCTGCAAGGAGCGGGTGGGGGCCTGGTCCTGGAACTTCACGCAGCGGGGCTACTTTACCCAGCTCTCCAGCGGGGAACTGCCCCTGGATTGCGAATTCTGCGGCTCCTGCATCGACATCTGTCCGGTGGGGGCCTTGATCAACAAGCAGTGGAAATACCGGGCCCGGGCCTGGGAGGTGGACAAGACCGAGGTGGCCTGCCCCTTCTGCGGCGGCGGCTGCTATTATCAGGTGCACACCAAAGACCAGCATATCCTGAGGGTGCGCAATGAAGACAGCGTGCTCCTTTGCGGCCGGGGGCGCTTCGGCTGGCCGGTGGTGGAATCGCCGGACCGGCTTAAAACCCCGTTAATCAGGGAAAATGGCAGCTTTAGGCCCGCCTCCTGGGAGGAGGCGCTTAGCCTAGTGGCCGCCAAATTCAAGGAGGCGGTGGAAGCCGCCGGCCCTGAGGCCATCTACGGGGTGGGATCGCCCCGGGCCACCAATGAGGCCAACTACCTCTTCCAGAAATTCTTTCGGGCCGGTCTGGGCACCAACCGCCTGGACTCGCCGGCCCGGCTCACCTACGTGCGGGCCCTGAAGGGCATCGCCGCGGTCTTTGGTCTGCCCAAGGTTGCCGGGGTGGAGATCGCCCCGGGCCACCCAGGACCCTATCGGTCGCCCTTCAGCCTCACCCCCGAGGCCCAGGTGAGCGGCTTTCCTGCGGTGCTGGGCAAATTGGTGGATCTGCCCAAGGCCGACCTGGTCCTGGTGCTGGGCGCCGACCTCACCCCGGAGCTGCCGCCCCTGGGCTGGAAGCTCCACGAAGCCAAGGAGAAAGACGGCTTCCAACTGGTGGTGGCCAACAACCGCCGGACCAAGTTCGACCGTTATGCCACCCTGTCGCTGCGCTATAAGCCGGGGAGCGAACGGCTACTCATCGCCGGGCTGATCAAGGCCATCCTCGCCGCCAACCCCGACTTGACCCCGGCGGTGGCGGCCACCGGCCTGGACGAACTCAAAGAGAGCCTCAAGAAGCTCACCCTAAAAGACGTGGCCGCCAAGACGGGCGTGGATGAGAGTCTCGTTCAGGAAGCGGCGGCCCTGCTGGCCCGGGCCCAGGCCCCGGCCATCATCTTCGGCGCCGAACTCAGCGGACAGGATAAGGGCCGGCAAAACGCCGTGGCCCTGGCCGATCTATTTCTCTTGGTTGGCAAACCCGGCATTCCCGGCAGCGCCCTCTATCCGGTGGCAGAGAAAAATAACACCCGGGGGGTGTGCGAGGTGGGGGTCCTGCCGGACCGTCTGCCCGGCTTTGTACCCCTGGATGGCGAGACCGCCGAAATTTTCTGGGGCAAGAATCCGCCCCGCCGCGAACCCGGCCCCACCCTGGAAGAACTCCTTGACCTCCTGGAGAAGGGAGAGGGGGGAGTGGCGCCCCAGGCCCTCTATCTTCTGGGAGGCGATCTGCTGCGGACCCTGCCGCATCGGAGTCGAGTCGCCAAACTCTTAAAAAAGATTCCCTTTATCGTGGTGCAGGATGCCTTCCTCACCGATACCGCCCAACTGGCCCAGGTGGTGTTGCCCGTGGCCATCCACGCCGAACAGGAAGGCACTTTCATCAGCAGCACCGGGCAACTGGGGCTGCTGTCCCAGGCCCTGCCCGCCAACGGGGTGCGGCCCGACTGGCAAATCATCAGCCAGCTTGGGGTTAAGATGGGCTTTGCCATGAAATACGGCAGCCCCAAAGAGGTCTTCCGGGAACTGGCCCAGAAGATGCCCCTGTGGGCCGGCTTGGCCCCCAGGCTCAGCAGCCCCAGCCCCGATTTCAAGCTGGACCTGAAGGGCCAGTTCGTGCCCTTCGAGACGGACCTCAGCCTGCCGGGGCGCCGGCCCTTCACCCTGGTGATCGGGAAATCCCTGCAGCACTCCGGCTCCTATACCACGCATCACCCCTGCGGCACCCTGGTGGTTACTCCCGGGGCCCGTCTAAAGATCAACCCGGAAGACGCCGCCGGCCTGGGTCTGGCGGAGGGCGAGGCCGCCAGGGTCACCTCCTCCCAGGGTGAGGTGAGGGCGCCCGTCACCCTGGCCCGGGACTTGCCCCCGGGCCTGGTTGTGCTGCCGGAACATTTTGCCGTCCCCGCGGCCCATGATTTGACCCTTAACTCCAACCTGGTGCGTGTGACCATCCAAAAGGGTTGAGAAGATGAATCTGCCCCTGTTGATATTACTAAGCATCGTCAAAATCGGCGTGGTGATGGTGATCCTGCTCACCGCGGTGGCCTATACGGTCCTCCTGGAGCGCAAGGTCCTGGGCTTCATCCAACTGCGCTACGGCCCCAACCGGGTGGGTCCCTGGGGACTGCTGCAGCCGGTGGCGGACTTGCTCAAGCTGCTGTTCAAGGAGGATTTCACTCCTCCCGGGGCCAACCGGATTCTGTTCATCATGGCCCCCATCCTCAGCGCAGGCACCGCCTTCCTGCCCTTTGCCGCCATCCCCTTCGCCAATACCATCTTGCCCCCGGAGATCTCGCTGTTCGGGCACAAGGTGAACCTCACCGCGGCGGCCCTGAACCAGGGGGTGATCGCCGACGTCAACGTGGGGCTGCTCTATATCTTTGCCGTCTCTTCCCTGGCGGTGTACGGCGCGGTGTTGGGCGGCTGGTCCTCCAACAATAAATACTCCTTACTGGGCGCCCTGCGCCTCTGCGCCCAGATGGTCAGCTACGAAATAGCCCTGGGACTCTCGGTCATCGGGGTGCTGATGCTGGCCGGCAGCCTGAGCATGGTGAAGATCGTCGAAGCCCAGAAGTGCATGCCCTTTATCGTTTACCAGCCCTTGGGATTTCTCCTCTTCCTGACTGCCTCCTTTGCCGAATGCGCCCGCACCCCCTTTGACCTGATTGAGTGCGAAAACGAGCTGGTGGCCGGGTTCCAGACGGAATACAGCTCCATGAAGTGGGCCCTGTTTATGATGGGGGAATACACCCACATTATCGTAGCCTCAGCCCTAATTGTGACCCTGTTCCTGGGCGGTTGGCACGGGCCGGTGTTGCCTCCGGTGCTCTGGTTTATGTTGAAGACCTTTGTGATAATCTTCTTCTTCATCTGGGTGCGGGGCACCTTCCCCCGCTTCCGTTTCGACCAGCTCATGCGCTTAGGCTGGAAGGTGCTCGTGCCCCTGGGTTTGGCGAATATCGTCTTCACCGGGGCGCTAATCTTATTTCTCAAGGGTTAACCCATGATTATGCCATTGCTCAAGGGATTGGCCACCACCCTGCGGATGGTGTTTACCAAGCCCATCACCCAACAGTATCCCGAAGAGAAGCGGCCGATGTTCCCCCGCTGGCGGGGGCAGCCGCAACTGACCGTCGATCCCGACGGCCGGCGCCGCTGCGTAGCCTGCACCCTGTGCATGGTGGTCTGCCCCTCCAATGCCATCCGGGGCATTGTCGCCGCCGAAGGCCCGGAGCACGAGAAGTACCCGGTACAGTTCACCATTGACCTGCAGCGCTGCATCTTTTGCGGCCTCTGCCAGGAGGCCTGTCCCAAGGGGGCCATCAAGCTGAACAACGCCTATGAACTGGCCCAATATGATAAGAAAGCCCTGATTCTCAACATTGACACGGCAACTCAGCCAGAATCCAACTTGCGGCTGCAGGATTGGCTATAAAGGAGGCCTGGGGGATGCAGATTCTGTTTTTCATCCTGGCCGCAGTGGCCCTGATCTCCGGCGGCCTGGTGGTCTTTCAGCGCCACCCCTTGAGAAGCGCCCTCTGGCTCATCGTCAACTTCTTTGCAATAGCCGGCATCTACTTGCTAGCCCATGCCGAGTTCATCGCCGCCATCCAGGTGATCGTTTACGCCGGGGCCATCATGGTGCTGTTCCTGTTCGTCATCATGCTCCTGAATCTGCGGCAGCCCGAGGAGTCCCCGGCAATTCCCTATATTGGGCAGAAGTTTCTGGGTGCGGTCCTGGCCGGCTTCACCGCCCTGATCATGATTTACGCCTACCACCGGGCCAGCCTGCCGGCGGGCCGGGAAGTCCTACCGGGCCTGGGCAACACCGAATCCATTGCCCGCAGCCTCTTTACCGATTACCTGCTGCCCTTTGAGGTCACCTCGGTCCTGCTCCTGGTGGCCATCGTCGGCGCGGTGGTCCTGGCTAAAAGTAAGTTGAAGTGAGAATTAGGGGAGAATGCCCATGGCAGTGCCCTTGTCTTATTACCTGGCCCTGAGCGTGGCCCTGTTCGCCCTGGGAGTGATCGGGGTGATCATTCGGCGCAACGCCATCGTCATCTTCATGAGCATCGAGATGATGCTCAATGCCGTCAACCTGGCCTTTATCGGCTTTGCCGACTATTTTAAGGCGGTGGACGGGCAGATGTTCGTGTTTTTCGTCTTGACCGTGGCCGCCGCGGAAGTGGCGGTGGGCCTGGCCCTGATTGTCGCCATCTTCCGCAACCGGGGCTCCATTTATGTTGACGACCTGAATATCCTCAGGTGGTGAGGCGATCCTCATGATGGATTATGTCTGGCTGATACCCCTGTTCCCCCTCATCGGCTTTTTGATCAACGGCCTGCTGGGCAAGAGATTGTCCAAGAATGTGGTGGGAACTATCGGCTCGCTGGCCGTGGGCCTGAGCTTCCTGCTCACCCTGGGCATCTTCCTGGAATTCTTGCAGCTGCCGGAAGGGTCCCGGGTGGTGGAAAAGACGGTGTTCACCTGGATCTCCTCCGGCAGTTTCCAGGCCCAGGCGGCCTTCCTCATCGACCCCCTGTCCCTGGTGATGCTCCTGGTGGTCTCCGGGGTGAGCACCCTGATCCACATCTACTCCGTGGGTTACATGCACGATGACCCGGGGTTTTACCGCTACTTCTCCTATCTCAACCTCTTCGTCTTTAATATGCTCATCCTGGTGAGCGCCAATAACTTCCTGTTGATGTTTGTGGGTTGGGAAGGAGTCGGGCTCTGCTCCTACCTCTTGATCGGCTTTTGGTATGAGCGCCGCTCGGCCAGCGACGCGGGCAAAAAGGCCTTCGTGGTCAACCGCATCGGCGATTTCGGCTTCCTGCTGGGCATCTTCATCATCTTCTGGACCTTCGGCAGCCTCAATTTCCAGGAGGTCTTCGCGGCCGCCTCCCACTATCCGGTGGGCTCCGCGGTAATTACCGCCGCCACCCTCTGCCTGTTTTTGGGGGCCACCGGCAAGTCGGCCCAGATTCCTCTCTACGTCTGGCTGCCCGACGCCATGGAAGGCCCCACCCCGGTATCCGCCCTGATCCACGCGGCCACCATGGTCACCGCGGGGGTCTATATGTTGGCCCGTTGCAGCGCCCTGTTCGTGCTGGCCCCGGTCTCCATGACGGTGGTGGCGGTGGTGGGCATGCTCACCGCCTTTTTCGCCGCCACCATGGGCATGGCGCAATTCGACATCAAACGCGTCCTGGCTTACTCCACCGTGAGCCAATTGGGATATATGGTCATGGCCTGCGGCGTGGGGGCCTTTGTCTCCGGTATCTTCCATCTCATGACCCACGCCTTTTTCAAGGCCCTCCTCTTCCTGGGATCCGGCTCGGTAATCCACGGCATGCACGGCCAACAGGATATGCGCCACATGGGCGGCCTCAGGAAGTACATGCCCATCACCTATTGGACCTTTATGGTGGCCACCCTGGCCATTTCCGGCATCTTCCCCTTCGCCGGCTTCTTCAGCAAGGATGAAATCCTCTTTTACTCCCTGGTGGACGGCCACGTCCTTTACTGGGGCATCGCCACCGTGGCCGCCTTAATCACCGCCTTCTATATGTTCCGGGCGGTGTTCATGACCTTCCATGGCAAAGAAAGGTTTGACCACCATGAGGTCCACCCCCATGAAGCGCCCTGGACCATGGCGGCGCCGCTGATCATCCTGGCGGTCCTGTCCGCGGTAGGCGGTTTGGTGGGGTTCCCCATCATCGAAGGGGCCCATAAGTTCAAAGAGTTCCTGGCCCCGTCCATCGCCACCCTGCACCCTGAGGCGCACCACGCCATGTCCTTCGAAATCTTCATGATGGCCTTTAGCATGAGCGTCGCCGGCGTGGGCATCTTCATCGCCTACAAGTTCTACCTCAAAAAGCCGGACCTGCCGGCCCGGGTGGTGGCGAAATTCCCGGTGGTCTACGAATACATCTATAACAAATATTTTGTGGATGAGTTTTATGACGCCGCGGTGGTGGAGCCGGTCAAGAACGGCTCCGACTTCCTGTGGCATGGGGTGGATGAAGGGGTGGTGGACGGCGTGGTGAACGGCAGCGCCGGCACCGTCGCCTGGATCAGCGCCCATCTCCGCAAGCTGGAAACCGGCTTCGTACAAACCTATGCCCTGGCCATCCTTCTGGGGATGGTGCTTATCGGGGGCTATCTCATCGGACGTTAACCTGAGGGTGGCTCAATGCATCTACCAATCCTCTCCATCCTGATCTTCCTCCCCCTCCTGGGGGTGGGGTTGCTGCTGTTGCTGGACCGGAACAACCACCAGGTCCTCAAAGGCGCCACCTTGGGGATCTCCCTGTTGGAGCTGGGCTTCTCCCTGCCCCTGTGGTTCCGCTTCGACAACGGCACCGCCGCCATGCAGTTTGTGGAGCGCTATAATTGGCTTCCCAGTTACGGCGTCAGTTATTACCTCGGGGTGGATGGCTTCTCTCTGCTGCTCATCCTGCTCACCACCTTTCTAACCCCGCTTTGCGTGCTGGCCACCTGGACCGACATCCAGACCCACGTCAAGGAGTTCATGATCTGCCTGCTGGGCCTGATGAGCGGCATGATCGGGGTGTTCGCCTCCCTGGACCTTTTCCTCTTCTACATCTTCTGGGAAGTGATGCTGATCCCCATGTACCTGCTCATCGGCGTCTGGGGCAACCCGGCCCGGCGGGTCTATGCGGCCATCAAGTTCTTCCTGTTCACCATGTTCGGCTCGCTGCTGATGCTGGTAGCCATATTGGTGCTTTACTTCCACTGCGGCAAGGCCACCGGCGTTTACTCCTTTGATCTGCTGAGGATGTACGGCCTGCCCATCCCCTTTCACCTGCAGTATTGGATGTTCCTGGCCTTTGGCCTGGCCTTCGCCATCAAGGTGCCCATGTTCCCCTTCCACACCTGGTTGCCCGACGCCCACACCGAAGCGCCCACGGTGGGTTCCGTCATCCTGGCCGCGGTGCTCTTGAAGATGGGGACTTACGGTTTCCTGCGCTTCAATATGCCGTTGTTCCCCCAGGCGGCCCATTACTTTGTGCCCCTGTTTTCCATCCTGGCCCTCATCGGCATCGTTTACGGCGCCCTGGTGTCCATGATGCAAAAGGACCTGAAGCGCCTCATCGCCTTCTCCTCCGTGAGCCACCTGGGCTTTGTCATGCTGGGGCTGTTCACCTTCACCATCTCGGGGGTGCAGGGCGGCCTCATCCAGATGATTAACCACGGCATCTCCACCGGCGCCCTGTTTTTGATCGTGGGCATGATCTACGAGCGGCGCCACACCCGGATGATTGCCGAGTTCGGGGGGCTGGCCACCCCCATGCCCATTTTCGCCACCATCTTCATGATCGTCACCCTGTCTTCCATTGCCGTGCCCGGCACCAACGGCTTCGTCGGCGAATTTCTCATCCTTTTGGGCACCTTTAAGAGCAATATCGTCTATGGCACCATCGCCGCCACCGGCGTCATCCTTTCCGCCTGTTACATGCTCTGGATGTTCCAGCGGGTGGTCTGGGGGGAAGTGACCAACGTGAAAAACCGGGAACTCACCGATCTCTCCTTAAGGGAGGTCGCCATCTTTCTGCCGCTGCTGCTGTTCATCTTCTGGATCGGGGTCTATCCCAACACCTTCCTGAATAAGACCAAGGCCACTACCGACAATTTTTTGGCCATGATGGAAAAGGCCCAGGCCTGCCAGGTCACCCAAACCCAAGTCTGTAAGGGGGAGGCGCTATGACCCTCACCATCCCCGGTTTCCATCTGTACAGCATCGGGCCGGAGCTCATTTTGACCCTCACCGCCATCGTCATCCTGCTGGTGGACGCCCTCTCCCCCCGGGGCCGCAAAGCATATTTTCCCCAGCTCAGCCTTCTGGGCCTGGCCGCCGCGGCAGTGATGACCATCCTCATGTGGGGCATCCGGGGCACCGACTTCTCCCGCATGATCTACGTGGACAACTTTACCTTCTTCTTCTATCTGATCTTCATCCTGGGGACCGCCCTGACGGTGATGATCAGCCGGCAATACCTGGAGGACTACGGCAAAAATATGGGCGAATACTACGCCCTGCTGCTCTTTGCCAGCGTGGGGATGATGCTCATGGCCGCCAGCGCCCATCTCATCATGCTCTTTTTGGGCCTGGAGGTGATGTCCATCGCGGTGTACGTCCTGGCGGGCCTGTTCCGGGAGGATCCCCGCTCCAACGAAGCCTCCCTGAAATACCTGATCCTGGGCTCCTTCTCCAGCGCCTTCCTGCTCTTCGGTATGGCCTTCCTCTACGGCGCCGCCGGGGGCACCCTGTACCTGGACCAACTGGCTACGGCCCTGATGGGCCACACCTTCATGCGGCCCCTGACCCTGCTGGCCATGGCCCTGTTGCTGGTGGGCTTCGGCTTCAAGGTGGCCTCGGCGCCCTTCCACATGTGGACCCCGGACGTCTATGAAGGGGCCCCCACCTCGGTCACCGCCTTCATGGCGGTGGGGGTGAAGGCCGCGGCCTTCGCCGCCTTCGCCCGGGTCTTCTTCCTGGCCTTCCTGGCGATGAAGCTGGACTGGACCATGCTCCTCTGGGTCCTGGCGGTGGCCACCATGACGGTGGGCAACGTCACTGCCATCGCCCAGACCAACATCAAGCGCATGCTGGCTTATTCCTCCATCGCCCACGCCGGCTACCTGCTGGTGGCCCTGGTGGCCGCCAACCAGTTGGGCGCAGTGAGCCTCCTTTACTACCTGCTGGCCTATACCTTGATGAACCTGGGGGCCTTCGGGGTGGTGATCCTGGTGGGACGCAAAAAGGACAGCTATCTCAGTATCTACGACTACTCCGGTCTGGGCTTCCAGCACCCCGCCCTGGCCGCGTGCATGGCGCTGTTCATGTTCGCCCTGGCGGGCATGCCTCCCACTGCCGGGTTTGTGGGCAAATTCTACATCTTCTCCGCCGCGGTGCAATCGGGCTACATCTGGCTGGCCATCATCGGCGTGATGAACTCCCTGGTATCGGTCTTTTACTACCTGAGGATCACGGTACTCATGTACATGAAACCCGCGGAAGCCGACCTGGGTCCGGTAACTTTCTCACCCGGTCCCACCGCAGTGCTGGCCGCCACCGCCGCCGGCGTGCTGCTCATCGGCATCTTCCCCGGCTCCCTCTACGACCTGGCGGTGAATGCGGTGAAGA
>Ga0209517_10005867_pt1 | contig 15437 bp, 13 predicted proteins | sample PeaSoiMetSII2010_FD_187695 | JGI IMG/M metagenome (GOLD analysis project Ga0209517, IMG submission 187695) | Peat soil microbial communities from Weissenstadt, Germany - SII-2010 (SPAdes) (version 2) | ecosystem: Environmental > Terrestrial > Soil > Wetlands > Peat | place: Germany... | reverse complement strand
GGTGCCACGCGACCATCAAAGCGCAAAGAGCAAATTTGTACAAGTTACAATCGTGTGACGGACAGCCGACAAACTCATGGCGGATTACCAAACCGCCAGAAGCATCCGCCTTGCCGAACACTACTGGAACAATTTCGAAAAATTTCGAAAAATTTGCCAAATTCGGGGGTTTTCTCGGTTTTCCCCGAGAACCTGTATAATACTATCGTACGCGAAGAGTTGGGGCTCAAACATTCCAACCTCGATCCAAACGGCGCGGGACTACTTTCAACAGGTTGCCTCCTTTCACGCCGCCGGTGCCGTTGCCAAAAACAGGGTCGAAAGATTTTGCCTTGGCGGTAATAATTTTGCCTGCCGGTGCGACTAATCAAATAAAGGTCCGCGATTGAATTCGACGCCCGCAGACGAACACAAGTTCCTGGAGCTGGTGAATGAGAATCGAAATAAAATTCTCAGGGTCTGCCGCGTCTATGCCTGGAATTCCGCTGACCAGGACGATTTGTATCAGGAAATCCTGTTCCAAATCTGGCGGGCGTTGCCCGGACTGAAAGAAGAAGCCTATGCAAACACCTGGCTCTATCGCATCGCGATCAACACCGCCATCTCGTTCGTCCGCAAACGGGCATCACGCTCCGACCACGTCGTTCATTTCGAACCCGCCGACCTTACGCGCGCGATCGAGTCGCGGCAGACAACTGAAGAAAGCACGGACGACCGCATTGCAGATCTTTACACCGCAATCTACAACCTGGACCCACTCGAAAAAGCGCTCGTCACCCTTTTCCTGGAAGACCTCACCTACGAACAAATGGCGGAAGCCACGGGCATCAATGCCAATAACGTTGGGGTCATGTTGCATCGCGCGAAGAAGAAACTTTCCCGTCTGATGAAGGAGGAAGCGCCAAAATGAACGACGACGAATTAAAGAAACTCTGGCAACAGCAACCGCTGAGGAACCCGGACGTATCGCCGGCGCAACTGATTTCTGCCCTGCAAAATAAAACTACCCGACTTCGCCGCGACCTGCGCGCGCGCGATGTCCGCGAACTAGTGGCCTGTGCTTTTGTGATAATTGTTTTTGGATATTTCTTTTTCAATGAACGCGCGCCGATTGCGCGTCTCGGCTGGTTGATTGTCGTCGGGAGCTCGATTTTCATCGCCTGGAAGCTTGTTCACGCCCGCCGGACGACTCCGCCGGCGCCACCCGGCGCAACAATCGTCGAAGCTCTGCGGGCGGAACTGAATTCGGTGCGCACGCAGTCGCGTTTATTGGAGTCGGTGCTCTGGTGGTACTTGCTCCCGCCGGGTATCGGCTTGCTGGTGGCCACCTGGGGCATGAGGATTAATCTCCACGCCAAAATCCCTTGTACGCTGGTGTTCATCGCCACATACGCGTTCGTCTATTGGCTCAATCAGTGGGCGCGGTCCAAACAACTTCTTCCCCTCGAGGCACAACTGGAATCGCTGCTGCATTCGGCCGAAACCGGCGAGCCGCTGGACGAAGCGCATGTCGCTAATCTGCGCCCAATAGTTCTCTCACTGACGGCCGCCAACCAGGTTAAACCCGCTGAATTCAAGGTCGCCTTTTGGCAGCTCGCCATTTATGGCGAAATCGGATTTATTGGACTTTGGTTTGTGTTGATGTGCGTTTTGACTGCGAGCGATCTGAATCGTTTGGCCCATCAGACTGCGGAACACAGTGCCTTCCTCGATTTTGTCTCGCGAATTTTCAGTTGGCAGCATCTGGTTTGGATCGGGCCTTTCTTCCTGGCGGGGTTGTTATATTCCTGGCTGCTCCAGAGAATGACCGGCCAAGCCGTGGGAATCAGCACTCTGGGAGTTCATTTACATGAAGGGCAAAACCTCATTCTTTGGGACGAAATAAAAGAAGTTCGGTCACTCAGGATTCTGAATATTCGATCGCTCTGGTTGATCAGAGAATCCGGCGAAAAGACGATCATGCCCTGGACTTCCCTGGAACGAAGTTGTGACCTGAAGGCGGCGGTTGAAGGCTTTGCCCCGGCAAACCATCCATTACGTAAATACCTATCCCTGCTGAGACGAACCTAACGAGGGTCGGAATCGAACAACTTAACGGCTGGTCCCCGTCCGCTCCACGCATGGTTAGGCCGTCCTCGCATCACATCAAATTGCATGAGTCCTTATTTCTCCATTTTTGCAATCTCTTTCGTGAGGAGACGCTTGTATGCCTCCGCCACGGTTTCGTTTGGACCGCGCATTTTTAGAATCTCTTTCGTGAGGAGATTCTTGAATCGGCCCTTGCTCACATAGTGATCCGAAAGCAGTCTGCCTTTCCACAGCAGGCTAAAAGCGCCGTAATACGAAGGGGCATTCTGTGCCTCGCGAGCATTCTTGAGCACAGTCACCTTGAATTTCAAGCCATGCGCGGCAGCCATCTCGGATAGGTCCGCCGCCGACTTGGGCAACATCGGGCATTGCGCACCGTAAATTATGTGCAAGCCTGGAAAAACGGGGACGTTTCCCTGGATCTCACGAAAGCGCGGCTCCGGGCCGCTTTCCAACCGATAAATGACCAGTTGGAACCGATCGCGTTCGTCGATGACTTGAAAACCATTCTTAAGAAAAATGTCTTTGCCCGCCATCAAAGGGCCATCGCTCACGAGCGCGGCCACGCCGGTTGCCTTCTGCCGACGGGCCTCCGCCACGCAAGCCTGGATCAGGCGACTGCCCAGTCCTTTTATCTTTTGTCCTCTACGATACACCCACAGGCAATGCACAAAGAGCCACCCAGCGGCATGCACTGGTCGCCATGCGAATTCACCGGGCACGTATTCCAAGAAACCCAATGCCTTGCCTTCGTCATCTCGGAACAGCAGAAGGCGCAAGCCTTCGTCAAACGTCTTTCGCAACCAATCAACTTTGCATTGATACCCTGGGTTCTCCGGGTTAGAGAGGCATCCAATGCCGCACTCGGACAGGTTTTCAGGCCCGACTGTCTCCAACGATAGATGGTCTTTGCGCATTTCCATTCGGAATCCCGCGGCCTAACCCCTGGATCAACGAACGGCGGTTCGTTGATCCAAATTACGAGGCATCTCATTCAAGTCCCTCATACGATTGACCTTATGACATAAACTCTACTAAAGTCAATCCTCAAGAAATGAGCCTAACAGAGGGGGCGGAAGTTCTTCGTAAGCCGGGCGCGCAGGATTTTTGTAATAAAACGGCGTGCGATTGGCTTTGTCCATAGTAGAGAGTTGTTATGAGTCAGGATCCAACAGCCAACGCGGACCGCTTCCTGGCGCTGCTGAGGCCAATCCAGCGCGAGTTGGAGATTTATTGCCGGCGGCTGGTCTGGGAGAGCCAGGAGGCGCCTGACACGTTGCAGAACGCGGTCATGCGCGCCTTTGCGGCGTTCGACCGCTACGACCCACAGGCCAGTTTCCGGGCCTGGATGTTCAAAATCCTAACACGGGAGGCCTTGGTGATGAACCGGAAACACACCCGGATCGCGCGCCATGAGTTTCAACTCGAGCCGGAGGAGTTGGCCGCGTTGGCGACGGCGGCAGAACCAGGACCGCCAGAAGGCCGGCCCCCCCTCCCCGAGGCCTGGGACGATGCCCTGGAAGGGCGCTTGGCGGCAGGATTAAAGATTTTAACCGATACGGAGCGCGCCGTGCTGTTGCTGCGGTTTATCGGCGAACTGCGCTACCGCGAAATCGGTGAGTCCCTCGGGATCCCGCTGGGCAGTGTGATGGGCAATCTCTGGCGCGCCCGCCAAAAGATGCGCGCTTTCCTCGGGCGCTTCATGCCCGGACACAGGTTTTTGAAGGAGAACAGACTATGAGGTGCGACGAAGTTCAATCATTGCGAGGCCCGTACCTGGACTCGGAATTAGAAGCCACGGCCAGCCTGCGAATCGAGCAGCATCTGAAATCCTGTCCTGACTGCGCAAGGCTTTTCGATGAGGAGCAACGGCTAGAGGCCTGGCTCAAGACTGGCATGAACCAGGGGCAGAGAACGGCATCACTGTGGGAGCGGACGGAGCAGGCCGTGCTCGAGGCCGAGCGCGCAAGTTTTCGGCGGCAACCGGCGTCCCGCGTCGTCCAGCCTGGCCTAGTTGCGCGGGCCGTTCTGGCGCTGCCCGAGAGACTGTGGGCCGGCTGGAGAGATTCGCGCCGGGTTTGGTCTGCCCTCGCTGCGACTTGGATAATCATTCTCGGGCTCAACCTCACCGCCCGCGAGTCGCGGGAAACACAGTTGGCTCGTCAGGATGCACCTTCGGCGTCCGAACTGCGCTCTGCCTTGGAACAGAAGCAACTGTTGATGGTCGATTTGGCCGTGTCCATCGAACCCGCCTCGGTGGACAAACCGAAGATGGTCGCGCCGGCTCCACGCAGCGAACAGCGGCAGAACGCTCGGAGAACTCAAGCGCATGTTTGAGACCACCATTTTTTTGATGCGCAAAGTGACCACGAACCGAAACGAGAGAACAGACCCCTCTCCCCAACCCTCTCCCGAAGGGGCGAGGGAGAAGCGTCCTAAGCGCGTTGCAGATTGGCTTTGAAAGATGAAACAGAGGCATTTATGAATGAGAAACTTAAAGGGATTTTGCACACTGGCTGGACCGAGCCCCGCCACTTCTTCTTTTGGCTGGCGCTGTTCAGCGCCGCCGGGTTGAGCGTGTCGGCGACCCGCATCATGGCTTTGAAACAGCCGAACCTGCCCATGGGCCTTTTTACGTTGATCTGCGGCTTGTGTTTGTTGACCAGCCTGACGGCTTTTGCGCTGGCTTGGCTCCCGCCCTTGCGGCGTCCGTTGTCACTGCTGTTGGGCAAGCGGTTTTTGGTGCTGGGGTGCGTCGTCACGCTGATCGCCTTGTTCTACGCCATCGAGGACTGGCGTGGCCGCAGCGCGTGGCAGCATTTCAAACGTGCCGGCGAAGCGCAGGGCGAACGATTTGATTTGGCGAGCTTGGCGCCGGCGCCGGTGCCGGACGACCAGAACTTCTTCGAAGCGCCCCTGTGGAACTTCCTGCACTTCACGCAAACACCTCACGGGGTCGTCTGGAGCGACACTAATTGGGGCGACCACGTCGTCTTCGACGCCTTTGGCCCGCACGGTAACAACTCGCCGAGACCGGGCAACTGGACGAAGGCGCAGCCCGCGGATCTGGGTGCGTGGCAGGCGTTTTATCGTGGAACGAACAACCTGTTTCGCGTCACGGACGGCTCAGTTACCAACTATTTCCCCGTCGCCGCGCAGCCCCAGAGCCCGGCTGCCGACGTCTTGCTGGCCCTGAGCAGGTTCGACGCGACCCGCCAGCTCCTCATCGCCGCGGCCGCCCGGCCCAAGGCGCGATTTTGGATCAATTACGACGCTGGACCAGCCATGATGCTGCCGCACCTTGCGAGAATGAAGGCCAGCGTTCAGTACCTGGCGCTGCACGCCGACGCTGCGCTGAGGGCCGGGGACAAGGAAACGGCGTTGGAGGACCTAAAACTGATGTTTCGACTGATCGATTCGATACGCGGTGAGCCGATCCTGATCTCTCACCTGGTCCGCATCGCGGGATGCACGATTGGCCTGGAGCCGCTCTGGGAAGGCTTGGCGGATCGGCAGTGGCGGGAAACCGACCTGAGGTCGCTGGAAAGTGAGCTGGCCAAGTTGGATTTTTTGGCCGATTACCACCTCGCCCTGGAGGGGGAGCAGGGCTGCAATCTTTGGGAGTTGGATTATGTTCGCAAGAACGGCCTCGAGGGGATGGATCAGGTCTTTGGCCAGAGTCACGAAGGGGCGGACCTAGGCTTTGCGCTGTTCCGGCTCATCCCCGGCGGCTGGTTCGACCAGAACAAGCTGTCGGTATGCCGCACCTACCGAGACTTCATCCTGCCGGAAGCGGATACGGAACGGCGAGTCATCTCGCCCTCGTTGGTCAGGCGATGCGTGGCAGCCCAAGAAGCGATGAGCTTGGGGCCGTACGACGTGTTCGCCAAAAGGTATTTGCCCGCCGACGCGAACGCGCTGAGGAGATTCGCCTGGGCGCAGGCGGCGGTTGATCAAGCGCGGGTTGCCTGCGCGCTGGAGCAATACCGCCTGGCCAACGGGCAATTCCCTGCGACCCTCGAGGAACTCGCGCCCCAGTTCATCAGCAAGCTCCCTAATGATGTCATCAACGGCCAGCCGCTCAAGTACCGGCGCACGGAGGATGGGCAGTTCGTCCTCTATTCCGTGGGTTGGAACGAAACCGATGACGGAGGCAAGATCGGACTGACGAAAAACGGATACTTGGACCAGAATCAGGGGGATTGGGTTTGGCACTACCCGGCCAAGACTGGGAGCAAAGGCTGAGAATGGAAAGCCCAGTTTCGCTTTTGCGCATGCATTGGGACCGCGAACGTCCATGGGAACTTCACTAGGCACTGGGCATTGGTCATTTTTCATTGATCATTTGAAGACAGCCAGAACGGAGCCGCGTGGTCAATAAGCGAGATCGCCGAGGTTCGAAGGCCCTGCAGATTGAAAATATTGAAAATCTGCGATACAGCAGATTATAAGTCGATTACAAATCTGCGCTACTTTGTGCGAGTCACCGACCCGCGCTCGCGGCGTACGATTTCATTGAGCATTAGTGGTTGTGCATTTTTTGAAGAGCGGAGGTAGAAAGACGTGGACCGGTCGGACTAATCGGACTTGCGCACTGGCAGGGGCACATTGGCAATTTCGACGCGTCCAGCCATAAAGACAAAGCCCGGCCGGTTGCGCGCATATTCGACAACCTCCCGGAAGGTGTCACTGTCCGTGCGCAAGACCTCGAGGGGCGGCTAGAGGATGGAGCGGACCAGGCCTCCTTCGGCGCGCAGGGCTGCGCCGTTGGTGGCGGAGGAGAGAGGACTGGCGACGAAAGCGACGAGCGCCGCGACTTCGTCGGGCGTGGCGAATCGCTGCAGAAGCGAACTGGGGCGCGCGCTCTGGAAGAATTCCTTTTCCACCTGCGCGGGGGAGGCGTTCTTGGTTTTGGCGAGGTCGGTGATGAATTTTTCCACGCCTTCGGAACGGGTCGGGCCGGCCAGGACCGAATTGACCGTTACGCTTGTGCCGGCGGTCGTCTCCGCCAAACCCCGGGCCAGGGCGACTTGCATTGTCTTGGTGACGCCGTAATGGATCATTTCGATTGGGATGTTCACGGCGGATTCGCTGGAGATGAAAATGATCCGGCCCCAACCGGCGGTTTTCATGCGGGGCAGGTAATGCCGTGAGAGCCGCACCCCGCTCATGAAGTTGGTTTCGATGATGGCCGACCAATCGGCATCAGTGATGTCCTCGAACGGCTTTGGCTCATACATGCCGAGGTTGTTGACGAGTATGTCCAGGTTCGGAAACCGTTTGGTGGCTTCCGGCACGGCCACAGCCTCCGAAAGGTCGAGGGCGAGCGGTTCGAGTTTGGCGTGCGGCAGGCTGGCGCGCAGGGACGCGATGGCCTGGGTGACGCGCTGGCCGGTGCGACCGTTGATAATGACGCGGGCGCCTTCGGCAGCCAAGGCTTTGGCGATGGCGAAGCCGATGCCGGCGGTCGAGCCGCTGACCAAGGCGAGCTTATTTTCCAGTTGCAGGTTCATAGTTCAATCCGTGTTGAGACACTGAGTTTGCACGGGTCCTCGGGCCACAAGATAGCGCAGGCAAGTGGGGAGCGTCAATTCGCAGCGGAGTTCTTTTGCCCGGAGGGCGCCGTAGCCATCCTGAGGGCAGCGTTACCGGACGTCGCTGCGCGACTCAATTTCATTATCGGGTGACGGTGATCCGTGGGCTAAAGCCGCACTAACTTAAATCATCGCTCCGCGATGAACGAGACGATCGGGGTGTGAAGTTGGTTGGCTGGGGTTTCGGGATTTCCTCAGCGGAGGTTCGAGACTGGGACAAGGGCGGACTGGGTGAGGGTTTCGTGTTTTACCAATCCGAGTTGTACTTTCCGGCCACTGAATCGCACTTCAGGCGCGCGAAACCTGCATGGGTTTCCCGATTATTTCGGCATTCCACGAGTCGGAGGGAACCTGCGCGACTCCAGGATAAGCGGTGTAGCCGGCTAATTGCGCGAGGTTCACCACTCCAACACCGCCGCCTGGAAGGCGAGTATGAAATCCTGTCTTTGAGAGCAGGAAGCGCATAAACGATTGATTTTCAACCGGCAGCTTGACGGAAAATTCGGTCATGAGAAAAATCGGCGCCACGGTCTTGAGCTGGAGTTGGAGGAAGGAGACCAGCAGGTCCCCGACCGGGGTGCATTGCTCTCGTTTCGGCATTAGCTCCGGCTCGTCGAGGTGGGCATTTTTCCGGAAGTCTGCTTCCGAAAGCTCGACCACGTCCGAGTAGCCTTCGGGAAACTTCCAACACCCGTAGCAACTCTGAATGAAATCGATGCGGACGATCTCAGAGCAGACAAATACGGACTTGGAGTACGTCCCGGCAATGACCAAGCGCTGTTGCCCGAAGAGCCGGACCGGGTCGATGCTCTGCATGATTTTTTTGGCTTGCGCTTCTTCCGCCTGGGCGAAGGACTGGACCGAGCCGTCAGCGAGCTGAACGTTGATCAGCATGGCGGGTGAAGAGGAGCCTGAGGGTGTGGGCAGGTTCATGTCATTAACGGTCGCTGGAATTGGCTTTGGCATACTCGGAGTTGATCTGCTTCATGATCTCGCGCAGATCGGCGTCCCAGGCGGCCATGAGGGCGTCCGGCGCTTTTTTGGCCAAGGGGCTTTCGTGGGCGAAGACCTGGTCGAGCACAATGCGTCCTGGGTTGTCGTCTTTGACCTCATAAAAGATAAAGTGGAGCTCGATGGTCCCGACCGGCTGCGACGCTTTGCGAAAGTCGCCGTAAAGTTCGTTGATGGAAACCTCGGCAAGCAAGGTCGGGGCGAGGCCGCTGCCCGGCTCGACGACACGCCCAAAGAGGCCGCTTTCGCGCAGCCAGGCGCGAATCGATTCAGCGAGGGCGCGTTCGGGAGGAATCAGAAAACCGGCGTACGGGTCCTGTTCATAGGTGTCCTCGGCCGTTCGGTAGGTAAAGGACCGAGATTGAAAGAGCGGCGAAATGGAGACGCGGCTGAGCGCAACAATGTTGGTGTGGGCATTGGAGGTCGGCGGATCCTCGGGCGAGGAGAAGGCGAAAAGCTGCCGCTTCCAAGCGGGACCGGAGGCGCAGCCACACAAAATGGCGGCAACAAATATGGGCGCAAGGCTTTTCATTTGCGGGGAGGCTTCTCCAATTCGGAGAGCGGCTTAGGGGCCTTGCTAAACAACACCGAAGAGGGCCGCTGTTCCAAGTTATGGAGTAAGACGATGAGTTCGTCGGTGGCAGCGCGAACATTGGCGAGGGAGCTATTTAGTTCTCCAGTGTCCACGCTGGCAAGAAGTTGACGCAGTTGCACGGCGGCCTCGGAAAGTTTGGCTTCCAGCGCGGTGGTGTCGCGACCGATAGCAGGCAAATCCGCGCCGTTGATGGCGTTTTGCGCGTCAGCGAGCGTGCGTTGAATGCCGCGGTTGGTTTCGCGGAATTCGACGATGAGGGAGCTGGCGTTGGTGCCGAGTTGCTTGAAATCAATCTCGTTGACGTTCCCGGCCAGGCGGCGGGCTGCCTCAATCAACGTGTCGGCTCGATCCATTATTGCCTCCAGGTCAAGGTCCTGCGTGTGACGCAAGGTTTTCTCCAAGGAGGCAAAGACGCGGTTGAATTGGTTGGGGGCCGAGGGAATGTAGTAGTGCTTCGGAGTCCAGGGAATCGGTTCGGCGGGATACACTTTGGGATCGACATACTCGAGGGCGACGATATTGGCGCCGAGAAACCCCTGGCCCTGCACGCGCGCCCGGAGCCCCTGCGCAGCTTCCGTATCGAGCAGTTGCTGGACATGTTCTGTTTCCGCGCTCCAGACCGTGCCCTTTGGAACCTCGAACTGAATGAGAACATATTGCTCCTTGAAAGCCGGGTATTCCGTCCCGATGAAATCGATGGAACTGACCTTGCCGATGGTCACTCCCCGCAGCTTGACGAGGGCGCCGACGGAGAGATTTTCTACTTTGCCGGTGACATAGGTTTCAAAGACGTCGCGCTGGCCAAAATAAGCTTTCAAGCCCATGGCAAAGAGCGCGCCGATGAACAGCCCGGCTCCAGCCAACACAAAGAGACCTATTCTAAAATGATGCGTTTTCGTGCTCATGCCGCCTCCCGGCTTAAGAAATGCCGCACCCACGGCTGCGGCGCGTGGTCCCGCAACCAAGCGGGCGCGCCTTCCGCGACGATGCCGCGGGTTTTCGGATCCAGCATGATAACCCGGTCGGCCACGGAGTAGATACTGGCCAACTCGTGAGTCACCATGACGAAAGTGATGCCAAGCCCCCGCGCCAATTCGCGAATCAGGGCATCGAGGCCGGCCGACGTAATCGGGTCAAGGCCGGCGGAGGGTTCGTCAAGGAAAAGGAGGCAGGGGTCCATGACGATCGCGCGCGCAATGCCGGCGCGTTTTTGCATGCCCCCGCTCAGATCCGCCGGGAGTTTCGTGGCCGCGGACTCCAGGCCGACCAGGCGCAACTTGGAAAGAGCGATCAGATCCTTTGCCACCGTTGACAAGTCGGTGAATTCATCGAGCGGCAAACGAACGTTCTCAACCGTGGTGAGTGAACCAAACAAAGCGCCGCCCTGGTAGAGCACGCCGAATTTTCGCAGAATGCGCATCCGGTCGTCGCCCTCGGCATGGGCGAGGCTTGCGCCGGAAATCAGAACGTCACCCCGCATCGGCTGATAGAGTCCAATGAGGTGCTTAAGCAAAGTGCTCTTGCCGGAACCGGAGGCGCCGAGGATGGCGAACACTTCGCCGCGACGCACGTCGAAGTTGATCCCGTCGAGCACGAGGTGGTCGCCATATCCAATCGTGAGATCGCGCACTTCAATCAGACTTTTGGCAGCCGCGCTCATTTTCTCAGCGTGTAAGTCAGCGCGGCAATAATCGCGTCGGAGAGGATGATGAGCAAAATGCTGCTGACCACCGAGCGAGTGGTGGATTCACCGACGGCGCGGGGCCCCTCGCCGGTTTGAATCCCGCGCAAACAGCTTACGGACGCGACAATTCCACCGAAGACAATGCTCTTGCAAATCCCCTCGGCCAGATCGCCGAAATGCAAGCCGGATTGGACCTGGTGCAACACCATGCGCAGCGGGAAACCCAACCCCAAGAGCACCGGGATTCCGCCCAGCAAGCCCGCGTACATCGCGTAGATGGTCAAAACCGGGGTCAATAGAAGGCCGGCGACGACGCGTTGGACGACGAGAAACTGCACGGGCGACAAGCCCATGGTTTCGAGGGCGTTGAGTTCCTCATTGACTTTCATGGTGCCCAACTCGGCGGCGAAGGCAGAGCCCGAGCGGCCGGCGAGCATGATGGCCGCCATGACCGGACCAAGCTCTCGCGACATCACCAGCCCTAGTAAGTTGGCCACGAACACCTGCGCGCCGAGTTGTGCCAGAGGCTGGGCGGACTCGAAGGCAATCACCATGCCGACGAGAAAGGTGAGCAGAGAGACGATGGGAAGCGCGTTGACCCCGGCGACCTCAAAGACGCGAAAAACCTCTTTCCAGCGCATGCGCCGTGGACGAAACAGAGCGGCCAGGACCCCGAGCGTGACTTCGCCGATGAATGTGACTTGCTGGCGCAGGTCGCTGAGCCAGGACCAAGTCGCGGTGCCGACGTCTTCAACCAACGATGAGCAGGCGGGCTCATGCTCCTGCAAAGCCTGGAAGTCCTCCGAAGAAAAGCTGTGGAGGAGATGCTGCAGCTCCGGACTCAGCCCGGTTAAATTGATGGTTGCGCCCTGCGTCATGCCGCCGACCGAAAGGTGATAGAGCAACGCCAACCCTGCACTGTCGCAGGAGGCAAGCTGGCGAACCTCAATCTCAAGACTAAGCACTTTGATTTCCTTGAATTCGGTCTCGAGGTTGTGCCACGCCTCAGGAGTGGAGTCGGCGTCGAGCTCGCCAGTAAAGGCGAGCTTGGCGGTGCCATCGGGGCTCGCTGACAGCTCCCAGCGAACCGGTAAATCTGCTGGCGGCTTGGCAGGCATTTAGCTGTGCTGATTGGGCTTCATTTCGTCCTGCCAACCACCCCCGAGGGCTTTGTAAAGGGAGACCACTGCCAGGAGTTGATCGCGCTGAGTGCGGGCCAGGTTGAGTTGGGCGGGGAAGAGCTGCTGCTGAGCCTCCAACACCTCGTAATAACTGGCCTTGCCCGCCACATACCGCTCGGAAGAAATCCGAACTGCGGTTTCCAGTGCGGTCACCTCGCGCGCCTCGAGGTCGCGGATTTCAGCAAGTTGCAAACGGGCCACGAGCGCATCAGAAACTTCTCGAAACGCATTGAGCACAGATTGGCGGTATTGCAGTTCCGCTTCATTGCGCGCGGCTTTCGTTTGGCGGTACTGTCCAACCAGTCGGCCCCCTTCAAAGAGCGGGCCGGTCCCCTCGGCAGCAAAACCCCAGGCGTTGGCGCCCCCGAGCGTGAAGGCGGACAGCTCCGGACTGATTTTCCCCAACAAAGCCGTCAGGCCGATCTGGGGAAAGAAGGCGGCGACGGCCTGGCCGATTTGCGCGGTAGCTGAGTGCAAAAGCTGTTCAGCCTGGCGCAAGTCGGGCCGGCGTTCGAGCAGTGCCGAAGGCAATCCTGCAGGAACTTCGGGCGTGCTTTGCGTCAGCAGCGACGAGGAACGCTCGATCGGCCCCGGGGCACGGCCCAACAAAACACAGATTGCATTTTCGGTGGCCGAAATGCGCTGGCGGATGGCGGGGACTGCCGCGGCGGCATCATCCAGGGCCGCCTCGGCGCGCGACGACTCCAGCGCGGAGGCGGTGCCACCCTCGAGGCGCTGGCTGAAGATTCTCAGGCTCTCGAGAAACGAATTGGTGGTGCGGCTGGCAATGGCTAACTCCTCGTCGAGCTCAAGCAATTGGAAATAGTCCGTCGCGACCTCGCTCAGCAGGCTCAAGCGCACGCCTCGGCGTGCTTCCTCCGAGGCCAAAAACTGCGCACGCGCGGATTCGTTGAGCCGGCGAACGCGGCCCCAAAGGTCCACCTCCCAGAACGCATTCAGCGTGGCCACCGCCGAACTAGCCGTGGCACCCCCGTTGGGGAACGCCGAGCCAAACAAGTCGTTGCGTCCGCGGCTGACGGTACCTTCGTAATTCACGCTCGGAACGAATTGCGCGCGGGCCTGCATGGCGAGGGCCCGGGCCTGTTCGACACGAGCCACGGCGATGCGCAGATCATAGTTATTTGTGAAGGCCTCGCGGATAAGCGCCTCGAGTGTGCCGTCCTGATAGAGCTGCCACCACGCCAACTCTCCTAATGAACTGCTGGCGGCCTGGTTTTCCCCGCGAAAGACGCCGGGCGAATCGATGACCGGACGGCGGTAATTCGGGCCGACCGCACACCCCGCAAGCAAACCAAAGGCACAAAGCAGCAGCCCAACGCAAGCCTGTGCCAGGGGCTTTGCCGACGGGGGACTCATACCGTGCCTTCCGCGGGCGCCTGGCCGGTCGGAGTGGTCTGCGTGTCCGGCCTCAATGCCTGCCGAGAGCGAGCGAGTCTCTCTACCACGTAGAAGGTGACTGGAATCATGCAGACGGCAATGCACGTAGCGGCCAGCATGCCTCCGATGACGACGGTGCCAATGATGCGGCGGGAGACGGCACCGGAGCCGGTCGCGATTGCTAAGGGGACGGTGCCGAGGATAAAGGCGAAAGAAGTCATGAGAATGGGCCGCAAGCGGATGCGGGCGCCGGTTAAGGCCGCCTCGAGCAGAGGTTTGCCTTTCTCGTATTCCAGCCGCGCGAACTCAACGATAAGGATCGCATTCTTGGCCGCCAGTCCGATCAGCATCACTAAGCCGATTTGCGCAAACACATTGTTAACCATCTGCCGGATCCACAGTGCGGCAAAAGCCCCGAACACGGCGACCGGCGTGCCGAGCAAAACGCTGAAGGGGAGGCTCCAGCTCTCATACAAAGCCGCCAGGATCAAAAACACGAAAAGGAAGGAAAGGCCAAAAATCGCCGCGGGCGGGACGCCTTGCTGGGCCTTCTGCTCTTGAAAGGACATCCCAAGATAGTCGTAACCCATTTCCGATGGCATGGTTTGGGCGAAGACCTCCTCCAACGCTTTGGAGGCTTGCGCCGAACTGTAGCCGGGCGCCGAAGAGCCGTTGATCTGGGCGCTGCGATACAGATTATAGCGCATGGTGAACTCTGGTCCTGAAATGGACTTGGTCGAGGTGAGCGCCGCCAGAGGCACGGCTTGCCCATCGTGATTGCGGACGTAGAACAAACCTAGATTTTCGGCGCGGGTTCGATAGTCGCCTTCAGCCTGGACATAGACCTGCCATTGCCGGCCGAATCGGTTAAAGTAATCGATGAAGTAACCGCCCATGAAGGTTTGCAAGGTTTTGTAAATCTCAGGTAACTCGACGCCCTCCTTGAGGGCCTTGTCGCGGTCCACATTGACGTAGAGCTGCGGCACAATCGGCAGGAAGGTCGTATTGATGCTGGCGATCTCCGGACGTTTGCGGGCGGCCTCCATGAACTTGTTGACATTCGCCGCCAGAAAAGGAATGTCTTTGCCCGCCCGGTCCTCGAGCACGAAGGTGAATCCGCCCGCGGTGCCAACGCCTTGGATTGCCGGTGGTGGAAAGGAGAAGGCGATGGCGCCTGGGACGCTGGACAGTTTTTGGTTCAAGTGAGCCTTGATGGCTTCGTAGCGCTCCGCGGGTTTGGTGCGCTTGCTCCAATCCTTCAAGGTCACCCAGATCGAGGCGCTGTAGGTGTTCCGCGAAAAGCTTAGCAGGCTGAATCCGGCGGCGGTTGTACAGCTCTCGACCCCAGGCGTGGCCAGGGCGAGATCTTCAACCTGCTTGCAAACGGCAACCGTGCGGTCCATGGACGCCGCAAACGGAAGCTGCACATTGATGTACAGGAATCCCTGGTCTTCCTCCGGCAGAAAGCCGGAAGGGAGCCGCTTGCCAAACGCGCCGGCGCCAAGCGCCACGAGCGCGAGGAACACCAGGCTGAAGGCGGATTTTCGAATTAAAGCCCGGCACAGACCGACGTAGCCATCGGTCAGCCGGCGATAGCCGCGATTAAACAGATCGAAGAACCGGCCCAGCGGGCCTTTCGTCTCCTGCTTTGGTCGCAACAACAAAGCGGAAAGGGCAGGGCTCAAAGTCAGAGCGTTGAAGGCGGACAACAGGACAGAAATCGCTATAGTGACGGCGAACTGCTGATACAAGCGGCCCGTGATTCCAGGAATGAAAACTGTGGGGAGGAACACCGCGGACAAAATGATCGCGATGGCAACCACCGGGCCCGAAACCTCCTCCATTGCCTTTAACGTGGCCTCTTTTGCCGACATGCCCTCCTCGAT
>Ga0209517_10005866_pt1 | contig 15438 bp, 13 predicted proteins | sample PeaSoiMetSII2010_FD_187695 | JGI IMG/M metagenome (GOLD analysis project Ga0209517, IMG submission 187695) | Peat soil microbial communities from Weissenstadt, Germany - SII-2010 (SPAdes) (version 2) | ecosystem: Environmental > Terrestrial > Soil > Wetlands > Peat | place: Germany... | reverse complement strand
TGTGTTCGGCGTTCTCGGATACAGACTTCGCCACCTCCGGGAAGTTGCCCACCGCGATGATCTTGTCTCCACGAATCGCAACCGCCTCCGCGTAAGGGTTCTGTGCGTCGCCGGTGAAGACCTTGCCATCAAAGAAGATTCGCTCAACGGAGCTTCCCTGCGCCCAAAGCAAGGAATCCGTCTGAACCAGAAAGAAGGTCGTAACGAACAGAAGAAGCAAATAACAGCGCGAAAAGCGTCTCACCAGGTCACCCTTTCCAATGGTCGGCATTGCGCAAACTTCAACCACATTGGCCACAACTATACACAAGCTCTCCAGACTAAGAGTTCGCCATGTTCCCGAGTCCCCAAGGCTTCCAGCCTAGCGACAGCTCAGGCTATCTCAAACCATCATTCATTGAGATCTGAGCCATCGAGGAAGCCTGATGGCTCAAGGGTTATCCTCCACGATGGGTTTTGGGACTTCCACGCCCTTAAACTCTTCGTTAAGCCCGGCTATCAGGCTCTCCAGCTTGGCGAGTCGACGCTCTTGATCGGTTGCTTCAATCGCGCGCAGCTTGCCTGAGTAGACGTCCGCGACTAACCGAGCCCTCGTCTGTTGCAGGGGAATCTATTTATATCGTTCAACGATATATTATTGGACACCACTGAAGTCTCCTAGTTCGGTTTCTTAGGCTCGGCGTCCGTCCCCGCTAGCGTGTTAAGGCTTGATGGCTTCTTTCGGCACAACACCTTTCTGATCTCTACGCGGTCCTGGCGGTGTTACCGGCATCGCTGTCTCGACGACTAGATTTGTCGCTTTTCCCAGCGTTTCGGGCTGTCCGTCGCGAAGTGAGAGGCCGTCGGGAGCGTCCACCGCCCATCCAGGACTACCGAGCGAGCCATCCTTCCGTTCAAACAAACTGCTCCGGCGCAGAGGCCGGGGCCGAATAAGCTCTGCAGTGCGCTTGATCCGCGCTTCGGTCGTCGAGCTGTGAACATCGTCAAACTGGTTGATGATGGACAAGCAGATGGGAATGACACTGTTGTCTGCAAAGCCAACGGGTATCGCGTCAAAACTTTCAGCGAGAAGCGTCCCCTCCATCACCTCGCCACAACGGAGTTTGCCGGCCGCGTCTACACGGTGGTTCAAAACTTCAGTGCGATGAAAATCTGTCCCGTTGCGGAGGCGATAGCGTTGATCGTCTGACCGGTTCACGGTGGGATCCTCCAAGAACCAAGCAGCCAGGTCGAATGCCGGGCTCCACAGTTCGAAACCCTGGATGACTACTTTGGGGGCCAAAGCAACAATGCGCGCAGGGATCACGAAAAGTGATCCTGTGGGTAGGGCATGCACACAGGCGACCCGATCATGCGTAATCTTGATCCAGTCCCGGTTGACCGGTTTGAAACCGGAAACGTCTAGGTCAGCGCCCGCGGCTCTCAGTCGCTCGACCCGTTTTCGAAACTCGGCCTGTTCTGCCTGCGTAAGGGTCCATCTCTGCCTGGACATTGCGGCCTCCTGGGAATCATAATTTTTTCTTCAAAAAACACTCAAAACCAACCAACCCTACAAAAGTCGATTCGGATTAACAACTTTCGCGGCCTCCTGGCAATCGGGGCAGCCGGGAGAACCCGGCAACATCTCCACCCCGAATTTCCGGCCGAGATCGTGCACAGAACGGCTGAATTCCCGGTCGAAGCGGATTCCGTTTCCGCCCGCCATCCGGTGAGTGTAGAGGCCCAACCGAGCCAGCCGCCACCCAACCTCTTCCGGCGAATACTCCGTGATTTCGCCGTTGGTCCGAAGGGCTGCGTTGACAAACTGGGCGAAGTCTTTCACGAGCAGTTGTTTGAGTTTCGCTTCGTGCACGAGCGCCAGCGCGACCGTAACGATCACAGCCTCCGGCAGAACGGTGCGGCGAGAGCGCGCGTCGGCATCCTGCGGTGCGAGCAGGGGTGCGATCCGACCAGACAGTTCGGGAGCGTCCACGATCGCGGCTCCAAGGCTTCGCGCGAGGTCGCGCAATCCGGGCGTGAACCCGGGGACGTCGAACGTGGACTCGCTGACGACTCGGTGGTTCCGCAACCGGTAATCTAATAGCAGCGGCTGGAACTGCGCGGCAATTTCGTTTTCCGCGCGCTCAGTCAGATCTGCCGACCCTGACTCTGCCGCGACCACCACAACGTGGAGCGCGCTCTCGGCCAAAGCGGCGTCGAGACCGTTCGCCACACAAAACAGTGCTTTGCTGCAGCGCAAATCGAGGAAATCACCAGACCGAGCTACGTACAACCCGCGGCTACTGGAAGCTCTCAACAAGCCCCGCATCGAGCGCGAGAGCGTCGTCTGCTCGACGAGCAGCGTCGGCCGCAGCAGCATCGGCAAAGCATAAAGGCCGGCGGCGTTGAGCTCGGCAAGTCGCACCGCCCGCCTGCAGAGGCACCGCAGAAGTCGCAGGAATCTAGAGACATAGGCCGGTGACGGGCTGGAGATTAGGAGGGTTGGGACCATCGACAGCACATCCGGGACCCAGGATGTCAGTACCCAGTGCGCGACCAGACGCAGATTCTGGTCCGAAAGACTACAGTAGAGTCTGAGCACGTCGAGAAGCTTGCTGAAAAGCAGTCCGGTTGAGCCGTAGTCCTTGGTTTCGTTAGGAAAACGGATGGCCCGCAGTGTGCTGGCATTGACTGAACCTGGCATATACGTCCGGCCGGATCGCTCGAAGCTCTTTTGCACCTTGGCCCGCCGGCCGTCCCAACAAAACAAGCTCAGTTTGCCAGCGGAGTTTGTGGCCAATTCGATTAGCGTTCCATCGGGAAATGCTTCGCCATACGTTTCTACCACCGGCGCTCCCCCGGTAGCGCCTCGCCTGTTGGCGTACCGCGAGTTCTCTGGCATGACGTCCCCCCATGAGGAACAAAGCGCCCTTGGTAACGATGCGCTCGTACCCACTGAATAAGTTGTTGGGAAACGTTGAAGACAGGGTCGGAAGTGATCGGGACAGTTTCTTTTTGTCTGATTCTTCTACGTAATACTAAGCACCTTACTACGATTCCAGCATAACGCAACTTGTGCCGTCTCTCAAGGATTTTCGTTACGCGACGTTATCGTTACTCGGGGCCGACTCAGGGCAAGGAGCCCAATCTCAACCCCAAGTGAAATGTTGATAATTATTAGATCCCTGGGAGCTCTATTTGAAGGCTTCGTGGCAGGGGAGATACTCAGAGTCAGGCCAACCGGGGAATGCGGAAGGAGGTCTACTACTCTGCATCAGGAAAAACCTGTGGCGAGGTGCGCCGTACGCACAGTTCCTCTTCTCACTCGCTCCCGTTCCCCACGCTAGCGTCTCTCCGCTCTTTCGGCCTTGCCGCTATCTTGGATTTTCGGGGGTTCAGAAATCCGTCTATGCCGCCGTCTGACCGCTTCTGTTCCGAAATCATTTTCTTGTTTTTCCTATAGATTAAGTATGTTTTCTTACGACCGGTACGGCCTGACCCCTAGCTTCCGCACTTGCTCCGTGAACTCCCGCACCACCTGTCCAAACTTCGCCCCTTCGGCCGCCGAAACCCATTCCAAGCGAAAGCGTTCTTCCTCGATACCGAAATCCGCGAGCATCAGGCGGATGGCGTCCGCGCGTTTTTCTGTTTTGTAATTGCCCTCCTGATAGTGACAATCTCCCAGATGGCAGCCGCAGATGAGGACGCCGTCCGCCCCCTTGGTGAACGCGTCAATCACCAGGTTGGGATGCACCATTCCCGAGCACATGACGCGGACGATGCGGATGCTGGGCGGGTATTGGGTCCGGGAAACGCCCGCCAAGTCTGCGCCGGCGTAGGAGCACCAGTTGCAACAGAGGGCGATGATCAATGGCTGAAAGTTGTCGTTCATTACGCCACTCCCAAAGCTGCATGGATCTGGGCCTCGATCTGATCGAGGGTAAATCCACGAATGAATATGCCCTTCTTTGGGCACGTAGCCTGACAGCAGCCACAGCCCTTGCAGGTGGAGTCGTTGGTTTCGACAATCTTCTTAATCGCCCCCTGCCACATGTATTCGATCAGGGTGATGGCCTTGAATGGACACGTGTCCACGCAGTAGGCGCAACCGTCGCAGTTTTCGTCGACGACCTGCGATATGTTCGCTTCCAATTCAATGCTGTCGCGGGCGAGGATGGTGGCTGCTCTGGCGACTGCCGCCTGAGATTGGAGAATGGATTCCTCGATGGTCTTGGGGGAATGCGCCAAGCCACACAAAAACACGCCGTCCGTCATGAAATCTACCGGGCGCAGTTTCATGTGGGCTTCGAGGAAGAATCCCTCGCTGTTAAGCGGAACCTTGAGGAACTGCGCGATCTTCCGGTTGTCTTCATGTGGATGAATGCCCGCAGACAGAACCACAAGGGCGGCGGAGATCATGAGCGGCATCCCCAGGGTCTGGTCGTAGACGGTGACCTGCAGGCCTTCGCCATTTCGTGACACCTCGGGCTTGCGGTCCTCGTCGTAGCGCACAAATACGACTCCCTGCTGCCGGGCTTTCGTGTAATAGCTCTCCTTGAAGCCGTAAGTCCTGATGTCGCGGTACACAACGTACACATGCGTCTGCGGAGAGAGCGCCTTGATCTTCAAGGCATTCTTGATGGCCTCGGCGCAGCACACGCGAGAACAGTAGGGCCACTCGCTGTCTCGTGAGCCCACGCACTGGATCATGACGACGGTCTTTGCGGGCCGATTGCCTTCCCGCGCCAGGAAGCCATCACCGGAAGCGAGGCGTGCTTCGAGGTCGCGCTGCGTGATGACGCTGTCGTCCTGTCCATACAGGTACTCTTTGGGTTGGTACTGCTTCGCACCAGTGGCCACGATTACGACCCCATGCCTGACTTCGGTGGTTTGGCTGTGGGAGGCGATCGTTGTCCGAAAATCGCCGACGGCGCCTTCGATCTTTTCGATGGCCGCGCCGGTAAACAAATGGATTCTGCCGTTCTGTCTGATCTCGTCACGCAGGCAGGCTAATTCGTCCTGTGGCTTTTCTCCGTTGAGTAAGTAGGGGATGTGACGCAGATTTCCACCAAGCTCATTCTCCTTTTCCACCAGATAGGCATGAAAACCCTGGCGTGCCAGCGCCAGCGCCGCAGTCATGCCTGACAGTCCTCCGCCGATGACCAGCGCGGCCTTTTCCACCCTGACCGCCTGCCGGTGGAGCGGCCGCAATAACCGGGCCTTGGCCAGCGCCATCCGCACCAAGTCTTTGGATTTCTGGGTGGCCTTCTCCGGTTCGTGCATGTGCACCCAGGAGCACTGGTCCCGGATATTGGCCATCTCGAACAGGTAGGGATTCAGTCCGGCCTCTGCCAGCGTGTTGCGGAACAGGGGCTCGTGCGTTCTCGGAGTGCAGGAGGCCACCACGACACGATTCAGATTGTGTTCGGCGATCTTCTCCTTGATGCGATCCTGGGTATCGTTGGAGCAGGTATAAAGATTGTTCTCCGCGTACACGACGTTGGGGAGCGTGGTCGCATATTCCACGACGTCCGGGACATTGACCACGCCGCCGATATTGGTCCCGCAGTGGCAGACAAAGACTCCGATGCGAGGGTCTTCTCCCTTCACATCTCTTTCGGGTGGGTAGACCTTGGGAGTGATCAACGTGCCGCGGGCTTCTCGCAAGAGCGAGAGCACCTGCGTCGCCGCCGCCGAGCCCTGCATGACAGTTTCCGGAATATCCTTCGGCTCGGCAAACGGGCCGGCGACGAAAATTCCTTCGCGCGACGATTCCGCCGGCTTGAACGCAGAGGTTTTGCAAAAATTGAATTCATTGAGCGCCACGCCGAACCGTTCGGCCAGCACCTTGACGTCTTTGGGTGGCTGCATGCCCACGGAAAGGACGACCAGGTCGTATTCCTGAGAAAGTTTTCTGTCGTTCTCGGCGAGATACTGGACGATCAGGTTTCGTGTCCCAGGGACTTCCTCGATCTTCGGCACGCGAGAACGGATATACCGCACACCGAGTTCTTGCGCTCTGTGGTAATACTGCTCGAAGCCCTTGCTGAAGGCGCGTAGGTCCATGAAAAAGATGTCGCATTGCAGACCTTCGCCGAGATGCTCCTTGGCGATAATGGCTTCTTTGGTGGCATACATACAGCAAACGGACGAACAGTAGTCGCGGTCGAAATCTCGCGAGCCAACGCACTGCAGGAAGGCAATCCGTTTCGGCTGCTGCCGGTCGAAGGGCCGGCACACATGGCCAGAGTAGGGTCCGGAGGCGGACAAAATCCGCTCGAACTCCAGAGCCGTGACCACATTCGGGAAGCGGCCATAACCCAGATCCTGCTTTAACCGGGCGTCGAAGATCTCATATCCGGGTGCGAGGACGACGGCGCCTACCTTTAACTCACGAGTCTCCTGTGTCTGTGTGTAGTCGATGGCATTGGCCTGGCAGGCGGTTGCGCAGAGATGGCAGTCGCAGCAGATGCCGCACGCGAGGCAGCGTTTGGCCTCGGCGATGGCTTCTTCCTGCGTATAGCCGACGTGGACCTCGGCAAACGTTCTGCCGCGAGTCCTGGGGTCAAGGGCTTGTACGGGTACTTGGCGTTGCATCAGCGCGCCAGCTGTATCCACGACATACTCAGTCTGATACGGCCCCTCCAGTTCACGCCCCACACGGAGGTCTTGGCCATTGAGCCAGCGATCGATCGAGTTGGCGGCCTTCTTTCCCGCCAGCATTGCCGTGATCACCACGTCGGGACCGGTTACGCAATCCCCGCCGGCGAACACACCGGGCAGCTCCGTCTCCAGCGTCAGCGGATCGGCCCGGAGTGTTCCCGATTTTGTGGTCGCCAGCCCCAGCCGCTCCCCCAGAGCATTCACATCGGGGAATTGGCCGACGCTGACCACGACAGCGTCGCAGGGAATGACAAACTCCGAGCCTGGAATTGGCACCGGAGCTGGCCGGCCGCTGGCATCGGGTTTGCCAAGCTTCATCTTCAGACACTCAAGGCCCACCACTTGCCCGTAGGGGCCTGACACGAATGATTTGGGCGCCGCCAGGAACATCAACTTCGCGCCCTCATGCTCTGCGCCTTCGATCTCCCGATGGGCGGCAGGCATTTCTGCTCGCGTTCGCCGATAGACGACGGTCACGTCGTCAGCTCCGCAGCGAAGAGCACTGCGGGCAGCGTCGAGAGCGGAATTGCCTCCTCCCACCACCAGTACACGATGCCCCGGCGCCGCCGGAACCGAGAGATTCACCCGCCGCAGGAACTCCATGCCACCCGTGACGCCCGTCAGATGTTCGCCGGGAATTCCCAGCTTTCGTTCCACGTGAGCGCCGATGGCGACGAAAACCGCCGCGTAGCTCTTGCGCAATGCTTCGAACGTGATGCCGAGACCTACCGGCGTCTCCAGCAAGATCTCGATCCCGATCGCGCGCAGCCGGTCCAGTTCGGCGTTCAACAAGGGCCGGGGCAACCGAAAGGAAGGAATGCCGACCGCCAGCATCCCGCCGGCCACCGGGAGTGCCTCGAAGATCGTCGTGCCATAGCCTTTCTGCCGGAGTTGATAGGCACAGAGGAGGCCAGCCGGGCCGGACCCTACGATGGCAATCTTCTCCGGACGTTCGGGCACGGTGGGCCGCGGCAACTTGTAATCGGGATAGCGGTCGGTAACAAAACGCTTCAAAGCTGGCAAATTGACCGGATCGTCCACGGCGGTGCGCGTGCAGGCGGCGGTGCATGGGTGCGTGCAGACCCGGCCGCAGACCAACGGAATTGGGTTGTCTCGCAGAATGACTTCGAGCGCCTCCTCGAAGCGCCCTTGCGCGATCAGAGTCACATAGCCCTGTGCACTCTGATGGATGGGACATCCGGCCTGGCAGGGAGAGGTCCCGCGGCGCGAAATGGAGAAGATGTTGGGAACGGCTTGCGGGAACGGACGGTAAATCGCCTTTCGCTCTCCCAGTCCCTGATCGAACTCCGAGGGCAGCGTTATTGGACACTCCGTGGTGCAGGCGCCGCAGCCTGTGCATTTCGTCGCATCCACAAAACGCGGCTGCTGCTTGATACTGACGGTGAAATTTCCCGGCTGCCCAGCGACGTGTTCCACGTCGCTCAAGGTGAGAAGTTCGATGTCCTTGTGCCGGCCGATCTCGACCAGACGCGGTGCCAGAGTGCACATGGCGCAATCGTTGGTGGGAAAGGTTTTGTCGAGCTGTGCCATGACCCCGCCAATGGCAGGGCCGCGCTCGGCCAAGTACACCTTGATGCCGCCGTTGGCGAGATCGAGAGCCGCCTGCATGCCGCCAACACCACCTCCAACGACCAGGGCAGCGCCCACTGGTACGGTTTGAGACTCCTCAGAACGCATGGGGAACCACCTCCGCCGCGAGCGCATGTCGCGCGGCTTTCTCCCTGACCGCCAGGAAATATAGGGCTAGCGGCCGATAGACCATGTGTGACCACTTTCCGAACGACATCTCCACGAGCAGCATGGGCGTGGCAACGATGACATGCAGGGCATACAGGAAGTGACAGGTAAGAGCAAAACCCGCATAGCGAAAAATGTGTGCCGCAAGGCCGCTGAACGCCGTCAACAGAAGCAAGATAGGAAAGACCAGATCCGGGAAGTGCGTCTCCTTGCAGATTTCCTTATGCGCTCGCAAGCGACAGTTGAAGATGCCGGCGAGGCCGTAAAAGATGAACCCGGCTGCGAGGTATCCGAGCCACCGCTGGGGATGGTAGAGGGGATAGATATTGTCAGTCTGAAACCACCGCAGACCAAATACCTTGATGGTTAGCATCGTCACCGTGCCCAAAGCGAGAAACTCATGCCCCAGCCATCGGCCATGTTCCGGACATTTGCGCATGAGCGGCTGAGCTATCGACTGATACACGTAGACCCAGGCCTCAACCGCGTACGTAGACAACGGGATGCGCTCTCTCCCCTCCCCGGTCATGGTATGCCGCCAGATGTGCAAGATGCGGGAGAGCAAAAGCAACAGGGGAAGCAAGATCACCGTCAGCGTGTAGTAGGTCATGAGCGGGAACATGTGATCCAATCCAAACGGCGTGGTACCAAAGTCTTTAAGCGGCATCCCCACGTACCACAGGTGGTATCCGACAATCAGCAGCAAGGTGAGAACCGCCACGGAGATTAAGGAAGCGAGATACCACGCCTCGGACTGGAGCAGCTTGGAGCCGATGCCGGTCCACTCATACTGCGCGCTGAGAAAGCGCCGCAGTGTGATCATGGAGATCCTGGGCTCCGCCTGGCGTGGGCAAACAATCGAGCAGTCGCCGCAGTCATGGCAGACCCACGGATCCAGACTCGCCACGAGCGGCTGCCTGAGCCCCAGAAGCGCATACCGGATGCTCCTGCGAGGAAAAGTTGCAAAATCTCCGACCAGATCGCACGAGATTGTGCAACTTCCGCACTGATAGCAGCCTGTGGGGTCGAACTTTCCATATCGCCGAATGTCGGCCAGCAGTGTTGGATCGCTTTGAACCGGCAATGTACCTGCTGCCATATACCACCTCGTACCGAAAGTGCCATTACTGCGTAGTGGCTACCCATTCCTTGACGGTCCTCCTGGTGTACATCAGGAACTTGCCGTCTTCTTCCACCATCCGGATTTCAAAGTTTTCGTTCCGATATGACTCCGCGGCGCGGGATGCTTCTTCTTTGTTTTCGTAGAGCTGTCCATCCCACATGAACTTCTTTCCATCGCCGATCATGGCAAGATTCGGGCTCATACGATGCCTCTAGCCGGTTCACACGGTGCTGCGAAAACGTTTCTTACTGGCGCCGCGTTGGGACGTGGAAAATATTCGCGGACCAGCCACTCCGCCGCTTGCGGCACGGCTTCGCTGACCGCTTTCGACAAACCCTGGGAGATTTCTTCCGGCAGTGACCCCGTTTGGCAAGCCAGCACACGCACCTCGACCCCGCAGGTTTCTTGCAACTCGCGCAGCAGGTTGGATGTGGGCAGCTGGTGCAGCGAGAAATCGTCGAGTTTGACCGGGGGGATCTCGGCGGGATCGATCTCGAATATCTCGCCGGGACTGCGTCCATCATCGATCGCGTCCAGGATGAGCAAGCGCTGCGGACGCGCGGAACTCAGGCAGAGAGTGAACAACAGCTTGCGCACGCCCGTGCCGACGTCCAGCAAGCAGACAGCTTCAGGCACCCGGTAGTGTGTCTCGACATAGTCAACTACCGCGCACCCGAAGCCGTCATCTCCAAACAGAATATTCCCGCACCCGAGCACCAGGGTCGGCTTCCGACAGAAGTCAGGAAGATCGGATTGGTCGATCTCGGATATACCAACCTCCCGCATACTTCCTCCTTTTCGCTGCCGTTCAGTTGGCAAGCGATCCGAGCAACTTGCCGTCCGCGTCGAAAATATCCAACTTGACCGACAGCTTCCCGTCCAGCCGGTGGGTCGCGCAGGAAAAGCATGGATCGTAGGCACGGATTGACATTTCTACTGTGTTCAGCACTCCCTGGTCGTACTTGCCGTCATGGATCAATTTCTTGGCGGCCTGTGTGACCGACATATTGATGGGAGCGTTGTTGTGGGTGGTGCCGACAATCAGGTTGACATTGGTGACCATGCCGTCGGCATCGGTGGTGTAGTCGTGGATGAGCGTGCCGCGCGGAGCTTCGGTGCAGCCCACGCCTCGCGCTGCCCGCGGCGTAACCTTCACCCGGGTTTCGGTGCTGGTGATTTCGGCATCGTTCAGCAAGCGGATGGTGTTTTCGGCGTTGTAGAGCAGTTCGATCAGCCGCGCCCAGTGATAGAGCAGCGTGAGCTGTGCGATCCGCCCGAACTTCGCGCGAAACTCCTCCAGTTCGGCCTGCGCCAGCGGCGTGTCGATAAAGTCGCAGACGTTGATACGCGCCAGCGTGTTGGCACGATACACGCCCTTGGGATTGTCGACATCCATGGAGAAACCCTCGCCCCACTGTTTGGCGTAGGGGAACTTCAAGTAGCTCCACGATTCAATGTGCTCGGAGATGAACTCGGTATAGCGATCGTACGGAAAATCCTGGTGTGTGCCATTGGGGGCCATCAGGCGAAGCTTTCCGTCGTAGAGGTTGAGCGCGCCGGTCTCCTTGACCGTGCCGATGAAGCCAGTAGTGATCACTCCCAGCGACTTCACGACGTCGAGGTACTTGGGGAAGACGTTCTCCTTGGCAAAAGCAATAGAGAACTTGGCGAGTTCGAGTGCGTCATCGGCCATCTTGCGCAGTTGGTCGCGCTCAACGGGAGCCAGTGGCTTGCTGAATCCGCCAGGAACGGCCGCCTGGGGATGGATCGCCTTGCCCGCCAAGATTTCCAGCATATGGGCGCACATGTGGCGCACCTTCACCACTTTTCTGGCAATGTCCGGCGCTGCCTGCAGCACACCCATAACATTGCGGATGGAATAGTCCGCATCGGGACCGAGCAGGAAATCGGCTCCCGCCAGGAAGTAGAAGTGCAAGATGTGCTCTTCCATGTAGGCGACGCTGTTGCACAGTTCGCGCAACTTCTTTCCCGCCGGGGGCGGCTCGACTCCAAAGACCGGGTCGCACGCCTTGGCCGAGGCCAGGTGATGCGACCAGGGACACACACCGCAAATGCGGGGCACGATGCGGGGAAGGTCTTCTACCGGGCGTCCGACGCAGAATTTTTCGAAGCCGCGCAATTCAATGACGTTCACCCTAGCGGTGTCCACGTTGCCAGCGTCGTTGAGTCGAATGGTCACCTTGGCGTGGCCCTCGACGCGGGTGACGGGTTGAATGACCAGTGTCTTTGCCATGGATCACCTCCGGGGCATGGGCCGCAGACGGCCAGCGCCGGCAAAACGATTAAAGGTTGCGGCCCTATCAGGAATTTGCCTGGGATCGAGGCCAACGGAAGAGAGTGCCCCCATCATGTCCACCATGGGATTGGCTTTGTCGGACAGCGGGCCAAAGCAACCTTCACATGGCATGTAGGCGCGAAGGCAGCGCGCTATACCTTCGCTGCCACCGCAACCGCCACGCGTCGCTGGCCCTAGGCAAAGGATGCCCTGTTCCATCAGGCAGCGCATCTCGCTTAGCGGCGCTCCCGGCTTGAATTCGGGCGCATCCAGGCGGCGCTTCAGAGTGGTGACCGCCTTCTTTTCACGCCTGGTGGGACACTCGTCGCAAACGCTCTTCGACGCCAGCGCGGGCAGAGGCTTGCCTTGAAGAAGAGCGAGCAGCGCTCCCGCGACCATCTCTGGCGTGGTTGGACATCCGGGCAGATATGCATCTATCTTCACGACCTCGTGAACCGCGTAGACCCGGTCGGTCAGAGCTGGAATCTGCTCGTGAGGTAAGCCGTTTTTCTCTGTGGTCACGCTATCGCGGTAGACGCTCTCCAACAACTCTTCCGTGCTGAACTGATTCGCCAGGGCCGGTATACCGCCATAGCAGGCGCAAGACCCTAGAGAGATCAGGATCTTGCACTTGTTACGCATCTCCTGCGCCAGTTTCTTATGTTCTTCGCTGCGGATTCCTCCCGATATAAGCCCGATATCCGCTGCGGGGATTTCCATCTCTGTACATTCGCCGGTCTGACCATAGAGCTTGTGATCCATCAGTACCGGCATGTGCACGATTTCTAGTTGTTTGATTAAGTCGAGGAGCGTCTCGCCGATATCGAGGATGGTCACCTCGCAGCCTCCGCATATGGCAAACCATTCTTCGGCAAGTCGAACTGCCATGATCCACCTCCTACCGGACTCGAACGAGCGTTGCTTTGCTCTCGTCTCCTGCGATCAGCTCCTACCCCGTTCGATACGCCTTTGGCATGCGCGGCCTATTCTTCGAAGCAGGGGCCGCCGTCGTGACCATCCTTCTGGTGATCCTTGATGATGCCGCTCAGCCGGGAACGCTGCGCCTGCAGGGAGCGCCTTCCCTCCTCGGTGAGGTCCGGGTTCTCGAGCGCGGTAAGAATCTCGTCGAATTCTGCTTCCAGTTCCTCAAGCTCGGCACAGAGCATACGACCTCCCTTTCCTCCTGAGCCGTCACGCAGATGACTTCCTAATAAACTTGGCAAGGGGCGATGAGCCACTCTCACCAACTGATGATCCGCTGACTACGCAGCGGCTCTCGCCATGAGGTCCTTATTGTCCAAACCTAATTGTCCAAACCTAAAATGCCGTGTTTCTTTCCTACTTTCCTGAACGCTGCGATGGCTGTGTCGAGATGCTGCTTTTCATGAGCCGCCGACAGTTGCGTCCGAATGCGGGCTTGCCCCTTGGCTACGACCGGGAAGAAGAACCCAATTGCATAAACGCCCTCGTCAAAGAGATCCCGGGCAAAGTCTTGTGCCAGTTTGGCGTCGTAGAGCATGACCGGGACGATCGGGGTATCCCCTTCCTTCAGATCGAAGCCGGCTTCCTTAAGCAAGCCCCGCCAATACCTGGCGTTCCACTCCAGCTTGTCGCGACGATCGGTTGAGACGCTGATCAGATCCAGCACCTTGAGCGCACCCGCCACGATCACCGGTGCTACGGAGTTGGAAAACAGATAAGGACGGGCACGCTGGCGGCACATCTCCACCAGTTCACGACGCCCGCTGACGCACCCTCCGGAAGCGCCACCAAGCGCCTTTCCCAGGGTCGTAGTAATCACATCGATCTTGCCGAACACGCCGCAGTGCTCGTGCGTCCCACGTCCGGTCTTGCCCATGAAGCCGGTAGCGTGCGAGTCATCCACGAACACCATGGCGTTGTACTTCTCCGCCAGCGCGACGATGTCGGCCAGTTTGGCGGCGTCACCGTCCATCGAGAACACGCCGTCCGTAATTACCATGCGGGACCGCTTGTCCTGGTGTTCCTGCAGCTTCTCCTCAAGATGCCTCATGTCGGAATGCTTGTAGGTGTCCTGCATCGCTTTACACAAACGCATTCCGTCCACAATCGACGCGTGTACGAGCCGGTCGGCAATCATAACGTCCTGCTCATTCAGACAAGCCTCGAAAAAACCTGCATTCGCGTCCATGCAGGAGGGAAACAGGAGGGTATCTTCAGTACCGAGAAACGCGGTCAAGCGATTCTCCAACTCCCGGTGGATGTCCTGCGTACCACAGATGAAACGCACCGAGGACATGCCGTAGCCGCGTGTGTCCAATCCTGCGTGTGCGGCAGCGATGACCTCGGGATGGCTGGAGAGGCCGAGGTAGTTGTTGGCGCAAATATTAATGCACTTCCGGATGGCAGAGCCCGCGGGAAACTCTACTTCTATTTCCGACGACTGCGGCGAGTGGATATACCGCTCCTCTTTGAACAGGCCCGCCGCTTTGATTCCCTGGAGATCAGCCTGATAGCGCTGGCGAACTGTATCGGCAAAAGCCATGACGCGCCTCGCGTAATAAGATTTTGTTCAGCAGCTGCCCAATCCGAACCGGATCCGGGGCCGGGCACGCTCTAACCCCTGACGACTTCGGCCTTCTGGAAACGTCGCACCAGCCCCACGATGCGATCAACGGTGTCGAAAGCTTCGGGAGTGGCGCACTCGTCGGGAATGTCAATCGAATACTTTTTCTCTAGAAACCGAAGCAGAGAAACCATGGAAAACGAATCCACAATGCCACCCGAAATCAGCGGTGTTGTCTCGGTGATGGTTCGCTCGTCTCCTTCTTCCAGATATTCCCGCATGATGTAATCACGAACTACTTTGGCGATTTCGTCCATAGCTGGCCTCTCTTTAGTCGTCCATGACCGTGGAGAGGTCCCCCACGGGCTCATGGAATTCCTTGCACCGCAGGATACGGCGCACGATCTTGCCGCTGCGGGTCTTGGGCAATGAGTTAACGAACTCGATTTCCTGGGGCATCGCCAGCGGCGACAGTCGCTTGCGAATATGGTTCATGATTTCCAGTTCAAGGTCATCGGATGGTTCAAAACCTCGCTTTATAGTTACGTACGCTTTCACAACCTCCATGTTGACGGGGTCAGGTTTCGCAACGGCGGCGGACTCAGCAACGGCTGGGCATTCCAGCAAAGCCGACTCGACTTCGAAGGGGCCGACCAGGTGCCCGCCGGTGTTGATGACGTCGTCATCGCGTCCCATGAACCAGAAATAGCCATCCGCGTCGATGGAGGCGCGATCGCCACACAGGTACCATCCATTCCTGAATTTCTCTTGGTATCCGGCGGTGTTGTTCCAATAGCCGCGAATCTGCGACGGCCAGCCGGGGCGCAGCGCAATCAGCCCTGCCGCGGCGGCCTGATTCACCGGTTCGAAGGTCTTCGGATCCAGCACCGTTGCGGTGATTCCCGGAAACGGCTTGCCCATTGAGCCGGGCTTAATTTCCATACCGGGGAAGTTCGTGATCACGATGCAGCCAGTTTCGGTCTGCCAGAAGGTGTCGTGGAAGGGTTTCCCGAAGACCTCTCTCGACCAGATCACGGCCTCGGGGTTCAGCGGTTCGCCGACGCTGGCCAGATG
>Ga0209517_10005865_pt1 | contig 15438 bp, 14 predicted proteins | sample PeaSoiMetSII2010_FD_187695 | JGI IMG/M metagenome (GOLD analysis project Ga0209517, IMG submission 187695) | Peat soil microbial communities from Weissenstadt, Germany - SII-2010 (SPAdes) (version 2) | ecosystem: Environmental > Terrestrial > Soil > Wetlands > Peat | place: Germany... | reverse complement strand
GTTTTCCAGCCAGTGGAAGACGGCTCGATCAAAAATTGACCCAAGTGCGCGGGGCCCTGAATAGCCAGGAGCGTCAGCAGGTCGGCTACCTTGCCTTCACCAGCGAGACCAATCGAGCGTCAGCTCTTCGAAATGTCCCCGCCCATCCTGAGGAGATCCATTTCCTTCCTCTCCAAGAGGTGGTTGTCACCAAGATCCTGGAGCCCGACAGCAACCGGGTCCTGGGCGCGCTGGTCCTTGGGTTCCCCCTCTCCGAACTCATCCCTCGCGCCAAGACTGACGCCTCCGCAACTCAGGCCAGCCTGCCCGACCCAATCCAGAGTGGCATCCTGATCGAAGGCCATCTGTATGCCAACACGAACGCCATTGCCGAACCCATTGGCCGCGCGATGGCGCAGGAAATTACTCATCGAATCGAGCTGCGAGGAAAACTACTGGACGATTTTGAGTGGAAATTCGGAGACGCTTACTTCCGGCTCTACTTCCGATTATTGAATCAGCAATCGGGCTTTCCCCCGGCTTACCAGGTTTGTGCCTATTCCTTGGACGAGGAGCGCGCGGAACAGCAGCAGCTTCGCGGACAGATCCTCGGCTCTGGCGCTGCGGCGCTTCTGGGCGCGCTGGCCTTGGGACTTTTCCTCTCCCACGGCCTTTCGGTGCCCTTGCGCGGCCTGGCCTCGGCTGCTGGTGAAATTCGCCGGGGCAACCTGAGCGTTCGCGTGCCAGTCCGGGGCGGCGATGAAATCGGTCAATTGGCCGGCTCGTTCAACGAGATGGCTGAAGGGCTCGCCCAAAAGGAGCGCTATCGCACGGTGCTGAACCAGGTGGCGGATGAAAAGGTGGCCCAGCAGTTGATCAGCGGCGAAATCACATTGGGAGGCGAAGTGCGCCAGGCCAGCGTGTTGTTTTGTGATATTCGCGGCTTCACGGCCTTGACGGAGAACATGCCGCCCGCCGAAGTCATCGAGATGCTCAACGAACACATGACCGCCTTGACGCGCATCGTCAAGCAACATCATGGCGTCCTGGACAAGTTCGTGGGCGATCTGCTCATGGCCATTTTCGGCGCGCCGGTGAGCCGCCCAACCGATGTCATAGACGCGGCTCATTGCGCCCTGGGCTTGCTCCGGGAACGCAAGGCTCTTAACCAGACCTCGCGCCACAAGCTCGAAATTGGCATCGGCCTTGCCACGGGCCTGGTCGTCGCCGGCGCCATGGGCTCGGCCGACCGCTTCCACTACACCGTCCTGGGCGAACGGGTTAACCTCGCCTCCCGCCTTTGCGATCTGGCCGGGGTCGGTGAGATTCTCATTGACCAAACGACCTTCCAAGCGCTGGGCGACGGCTTGGTCGCGCAACCTCTCCGGCCGATGACGCTGAAGGGCTTTGCCGAGCCCGTGCCAGTGTTCAAATTGACCACTGCCAACGTTGCGTCGAACGCCCCATGAACCGATGAAAACACATTGCCTTTCGTGCCGTCGCCGTGCCTGGCCGGGCGCAAACTTCCTCCTTCTGGTGTTGCTCCTGGCGCACCCAATTCCGGCACGCGCCCAGGCGTGGCTCGATAGCGTCAGCGACTCCCTTTTCCTCCAGTCTCGAGGCGGCACTTACCGGGTGAACTTTAGCGGCCTATTCGACCTCGAGGGCTACTACATCGACCAGCGCCCACCCGGCCTGATTTTTGGCGGCGGCGATAGCTTCGTAACCCCGCGCTTGTCATTATTCGTTGATGCCCAAGCCGGCAAACACCTGTATGCTTACGTGCAGACTCGTTTCGACGACGGCTTCCACCCGCGGGCGCCGGAATCCCATGAACGTGTGGACGAATACCTGTTCCGTTACACACCCCTGGATGGCCCACAAGTTAATCTGCAGGTTGGGAAATTCGCCACCGTGGTCGGCAACTGGGTCGCGCGGCATTTGTCCTGGGACAACCCTTTCATCAATGAACCGCTGCCTTACGACAACATTCTGACCGTGTCCGACGTGAGCGTGCCAGCCTCGCCCGCGGACTTTTTGGCTCGACGCGGACAACCGGATCAGAAAGACAAATGGCTCACGGTGGTTTGGGGGCCGGACTACACCAGCGGCGCATCAGTCTTTGGCTCGGTCACCAAGTGGGACTATGCCGTCGAAGTCAAAAACGCGTCGCTCTCCTCGCGTTCGACCGCCTGGGACGCCACCGATGTGGGCTGGGACAATCCGACCGTCAGCGGTAGGTTTGGCTTTCGTCCCAACGTGGCGTGGAACCTTGGTCTGTCCGGCAGTTACGGCACCTATCTTCAAAAGGCCGCGGAGCAATCACCGGCATTCCCTGTTGGCAAAGGGTTGAGCGACTTCAACCAAATCACGGTGGCTGAGGACGCCAGTTACCAATGGCACCAATGGCGGCTCTGGGCCGAGCTCTTCCTCTCGCGCTTCCAAGTTCCCAATGTCGGCAACGCCGACACCCTGGTTTACTACCTCGAGGCCAAATACCAGATCACCCCGCAGCTCTTCGGGGCGCTTCGTTGGAACCAGGAACTCTATGGGGATATCAACTCAGGCACCGGCGGCCAAACACCGTGGGATAATAACGTCTGGCGCATCGACCTTGCCCTGGGTTACCGGTTCACTCGCCATTTCCAATCAAAGCTTCAATACAGCTTCACCCATCAGGCGGGACAGTTGCAGCAGGGCGAGCAACTGGTCGCCGCCCAAGCCACCCTGAAGTTCTGAAGCGCAGGGCAGGGGACAAGCATCGGACTCAGGAGCCCCTGACGCGCTATTTTGCGACCTTGCCGGTCAAGCCGTCCTTTTGCAGAGCATCCAAAACGTCTTTGTCGTGAAAATCGCCCGTGACCTCGAAGGACTTGGCGCCTTTGGTTGCCGTTTGCTCCTGCACGCCCGGGACGGCTTTGACGGCATGGTCCACCGCCTTCACGCATTTTGCGCAGCACAAATGCACCCCTTCGATCGTCAGGCTCTTGACCTTCTCCCCTTTCGCCCCTGTGCTGGCATCCATGGTAATGCCGGAGTCGCTGCTCTTGCCGAAATAGCCGGCGCCCACGAGAGCGTCCGCCGCCTTTTGCAGCGTAGCTTTATCCGGGGCGGTCAGGGTAACGGTCCCGGCGTCCTGGTCCACCTCGGCCTTGGCGCCAGGAACCTGGCCGATTGCCTTTTGCACTCCGTTCACACAGCTCTTGCAGCAGAGATGAACGTCGGTGATTTTCGCCGTATCCTCGGCACGGGCCGCCGCCAAAGCGCAGACGAGGGCAAACGAGAGAACGATGGATTTCATATAAACTAGTCTGTTTTATAAATGAAGTTTCATTAATAACTGGTGTGCCACTATTCAACACCCAAAGCCCGCTCCTGTCAAGCGGCCCTCGTGTCAGTTTGGAAGTTTTCTCAATTGTAACAAACCAGGCTTAAGAGAAGGACGGGCCTCCGCGCACGCCTTTGATGAACGGGCCGTAAATCGTCAAAATTCTCCACAGCCCGTGAGCCAAGGCGCCTTGGAAGCTCGACCGGCCTGCCGAGCTTCCCTAAAAGCGCCAGGGCCGGAGCGGACAGGGGCATCCTTGCCCGCCGCGCTCCGGTGACTCCGCTAACGCAACCTGCGCTGGGCGATTCAGGCGAGCGCTCGAGCTCAGTAGCTCGGCGGACCGGCTTCTGGCACCGCTCGATAAAATCGAGCCGCGTCGTTCGGCGCGTCCGGATCGACAAAGTCAACGGACCCGTTAATGACCTGGCCGGTGCAAACCGGCGTCCAGTTGACCAAATCAGCCGAGTACTCGATTTGGAACCAAGCGCCGTCCGGGCCCGCTGCGTTCACGTGGAACGAGCCGTCGGGCAGCATGCCCGTACCGGGGGCTGGCCCCCTGCTGTCGAGGATGATCGCCTCCGCGCGCCGCGGAAAGCCCAGGACATAATTGTTCGTAGGCGTCACCGCGCTCGTGTTGAGCGAAAGGATGACCGTCGAGGTGATATCGGGCGGGCCATCGTCAATGGGAATGATCGTGATCAGTGCTTTGCGCTGGCCGGCCAGAATCGTCACCGACCCGGGCAAGGCAACATAATCCACGCCGTTGGTGGCGGTGCCGCCAATCGCATAGGAAACTGTGATGTCATCGTTGGTCTCGCCCCAACGCAGCACCGTGAACTGGGCGTCCTTGGGGCCGCAGAAATTGGAGAAGGTGATCGCGGTAGGACCCGTGAGTGTGGAGGGCCAAACGGCGGCCCAAGGCCGCGGCCAGCAGTTGGTGCCCTCAATGGCAATGGGATCGTTAGCCAGAATGCTCACCACTGGCGGTCGGTTAGTCGGAGGCGGCAGCGGTGGCAGCACCAACACTTGCACCGGTGGTGAGACGGCCGAGACACCTGAATTGTCCGTGGCCACGGCGGTGAGGATGTTTGTGCCCAGCAGAGCATTGCTCCAGACCAGCACGAATAGATTGGTGAACGGACAGGGGGTCACCGGGTTAGCCACTAGGCAGAGCCCATGCCCCGGGCCGAGGTCGTTGGTCCCATCGAAAAACTCGACGCCCGTGACGAACCCGTTCGGTTCCCAGGCGAATGCGACAATGGGGATGTTCACCGGCGCACGGAACACCGAGCCATTGGGCGGGCTCGTGATCCTAACCATCGGGCCGCGGTTGGTGACGATATTGCATTGCAGAATGTTTACCACCGCGCTGGAAGGCTGGCCGAGAACGTAGCACGTAGTCGAAGTAATAACTCCTCCGGGGCAAGCCACCGGCAATAGCTGAAGCGCGACTGTCTCAACCGGAACGGGGCTGGGGCCGTCAGCCAAAGGATTGATGACGATATTGGCGGACCAGGCGCCCTCTGGGATGACGACAGAATTAGAAATGGTGGCGTAATCCAGGCCATTGCTTGCCGTGCCGCCAATCGCATACAAAACCTGCAGGGGGTTATTCGTGCCGGAGCTTCGATAAACGGTGAAGACACCAGGAACAGCCGCGTTGGTGCCGCAGGGCTCTGCCGCGTCTGGGCTGGTCGCCACAATCGTCACCAACGGAGGATAACCGACGACATTGCACTGCTGGATGTCCACCACCGCGCTGGAAGGCTGTCCGACAAAATAGCACGTAGGTGAAAAGGGAATGATACCGGCAGGGCAAGCAACCGGCAGAATCTGAAGAGCCACTGTCTCAACCGCAACCGGCCTGGGGCCGTCAGCCAAAGGATTGATCACGATATCGGCCGACCATTCGCCTTCGGGGATGACCACGGAATTAGAGATCGCAACGTAGTCCAAGCCATTGCTGGCCGTACCCCCAATCGCATAAAAAACTTGCAGAGGATTGTTCGTCCCGGAATCGCGATAAACGGTAAACATGCCGGGGACCGCCCCGTTGGTGCGGCAGGGCTCGGCTGCATCCGGCGTAGTTGCCATGATGGTCACCAAAGGTGGCCGCTGCACCGCTTGCACCGTAATATCGACTGGACTTGAAATCGTCGAAGCGCCGCCATTGTCAGTGGCCACAGCCGTCAACACATAACTTCCCACCGGCACGTTCGTCCATTGCAGGAGAAACGCGCGGTCGCCAGGGCGAAACCCCGGAGGGAAAGGGGGATCCACCACGACCCAATTGGTGACCAGGCCCAGGCTGTTGGTGCCAGCGAAGAACTCGACACTCGTCACATAGCCATCCGGGTCGCCAGCCAGTGCGACCAGCGGAATGTTGGCCGGTGCGGCAAAGCTTTGCCCATTCGACGGATAAGATATAGCCACGTGCGGAGGGATGTTGGTCACACCAATGCCCTCGATATAGACCGTGGCATTGCTGGGGTAACCAATCGCGTAACTGACGGGCGCATACGGAGGAGGGGCCAACTCCAAGTCCACCGTCTGCACCGCGTCGGTCTGGCCGCTATCGATCGGGCTGATGGTGATAGTGTTCGAGACTGTTCCCGGCGGGATGGTTACGGTGGCACTAATCTGCGTGTAATCCACGCCGTTCGAGGCAGTGCCGCCTATGTGGTAATACACGAGCAGTTGTTGGTTGGTGTCGCCGAAACGGAAGACGGTGAATTGCCCCGGTTGGCCGGAGCGCGAAGCGACCGGCTCGGTCGCCACGATGTTAACCACGGGTATGAGCCCGTTAGTTGGAGGCGGAGTCGGCTGGGCGTGCCCCAGCGACATGACGCCACACGAAAAACAAACCGCCAAGCAAGCTTGGCCGAGGGAGAGTTTAGAAGGTCTCGTCATCATAAGTTCAAGCCTTTCAATTTGTGCCCGCTTGATTATTAATGATACGACAAGTATTATGCCTAGACTGCCCTAAGAGTCAAGCCTGTTTACACAAATGTAACCCCGGAAATCCCCGGGGCGGGGGCACCGGCGGAACGGTCACCAGGAGGGTTGACGAATGCCCAATGACCAAGCCCGAAGGAAATCCGACTGGCTAAATCCGAAAAAGCCCACGACTGCTTTCCTCGTTGGCGCTTTTGTCATTCCGTCCTTGCCCCCCTACCCATTGACGGCTTGACCCGGCACGGGACGGAGATTTTACTGCTCCGATGAAGAGCTTACTTTTCGCGTTGGTGCTTGGCACATTGGTCGGGTCAGGTTGTGCCGGGAAAAAACCTGCTCCGCCGAGCGCGGAGGGTTCGCCGCCGACTTTCACTCCGCTCCAAAAGCTGACCACCACCTCGGAAACAGCCCTCGGTCGGGTGGCCAAGGTCAACGCCACGGACCGCTTTGTCGTGCTCACTTTTTTTCCCGGCCATGTTCCAACGGTAGAGGAGCGCCTATGTTTATACCGTCATGGGGCGAAGGCTGGAGAAGTTAAAGTGAGCGGGCCGCAGATCGACGCAGACATTGTGGCGGACTTGCTGAGTGGAGACGCCGAGGTGGGCGACGAGGTGCGTGGCCAATAAAGTCGAAACGACTCCCGACTCAACTCGCGGCAACGCCCGCCGACCAGTTGCTCTCACTATAACGAAAACGAAAGGCGGGTCGGCTTCCGAAGTTTAGGCCTCCAGCAAAGGGCGGCGCAGAGCGGCCCAATCAGCGAACTCCGGGAGAACCGCATTGCATCGGTTTTCAGCTTTCGGACTTGGAGGGACCGCCGCCGATCCGTTCGGTGATGGGTTTACCGGACCGGGCCGGTGCCGGTTTCTGATAGGGTGAGTGGAGGTTGAAATAGATTCCGCAGAGGGGGCGAGCGGTTTCGTTTTGGCTGAGAATGACGGTCACGTGACGATCCAAGGCGATGCCGTGGCGCAGTTCTGGCCCGCGGTTTTCGTAAGCCTTGATGGCCTTATTGATTAACGAGACGAGCGCAGCACCAAACTCCTCGGGTGTTTTGTCGATGCAGATCACATACCGCTCATAAGTGCGCATCGCTTCCGCAATCTCTGGCGTAAAGGTTTCCACAGTCACGAAGCTTAGCCTAAGGGCGTTTTGGCCAAAAGTGAAGTCCAAAAATGCAAGCGCTCAACGTTTTGAGTGAACCTGCGTTCCGATCACGTCGCCAAAACTCGCACGGTTGCTTCCAAAGTGGCCGCATCCGCCACGTTGAGCATCTGAACCGTCTTGTCGATCCGCTTCATGAATCCGCTGAGAGCCGTGCCGGGGCCCAACTCGATGAAGCTGTTGAAACCGCGGGCCAAGAGGAACCGTATCGACTCCTCCCATCTCACCGGAGCGACCACTTGCTCGACTAGCCGCGCGCGCAGTTCATTGGCTGCGCCATGCTCCAGTGCGGTCACGTTCGAAACCACGGTGAAAGCCGGCGGATGGAGGGCGAGCCGAGACAGTTCGGCCTGTAACCTGGGCTGTGCCCCAGCCATGAGCGGCGAGTGGTACGCGCCTGCCACGTTCAACGGCAACGCCCGCCGGGCGCCTTTGGCTTTCGCCAATTCGCACGCCAGAGCAATTTTGTCGGCCGCACCTGAAATGACGAGTTGACCCGGACAATTCAGATTGGCCAGCGCTACTCCGGCTTGCTCACAGAGTTCACGCGTGGGCCCCTCGTCGAGACCAAGGATTGCCGCCATTCCACCACGAGTCGCTTCGCAGGCCTCCTGCATGAAGCGGCCGCGTTGCCGCACGAGCTGCAACCCCTCCTCAAAGCTCATCACGCCCGCCGCCGTTAAAGCCGTGAACTCACCCAGGGATAATCCGGCGGCGGCTTCAACCTGGAGCGACGGCAGGCGCTCCCGGAGCAACTGGTAGGCCGCCCAGCTTACGAGAAAAATCCCCGGCTGCGCGTGCTCGGTTTTGGTTAGTTCGGCCTCCGGACCAGCGGAGCAAATCGCTCTCAAGTCGTAACCCAGGGCAGCGTTACCGCGCTCGAACCAGGTTTTGGCCGAGGGAAACGTCTCGACCAGATCTTCGCCCATCCCAACAACCTGCGCCCCTTGCCCGGCGAATAAAAAGGCGGTTTTGCTCACTTCCGTTGGTAGGTTCCCAACAACTGCGCTTGGGCAAGAATATGTTTTTCCATGGCACGCTCCACCTCCTGCTTTTTCGCGCCGGCTTTCAAGCCGAGCACCGTGTCGAGCGCGTAGAGCTTGAAGAAATAGCGATGGGACTTTCCCGGAGGCGGGCAAGGGCCGCCGTAGCCGGGGCGTTTGAAGTCGTTGATGCCCTGAAGGGCCTCCGGCGGAGTTCCTGCCTGCTCGGACAATTCCGTGGCCGAGGCAGCCACGTTGTAGAGAACCCAATGCACCCACGTGCCAACGGGCGCGTCGGGATCATCAACGATGAGAACAAGACTCTTGGCGCCTGTCGGCACACCGCTCCAGATTAACGGTGGCGAGACGTTTTGGCCGTCACAGGTGTACTTGGGGGGGATCGACATCCCCTGGCTGAACGCAGTGCTGGTCAGTTCCATAGCGCCTTTCTGGTTTGGTTGAACGGAACCGGCGATGCTGTTTGCCAACCCCGCACCCAAGCAGAGCGCTGCTAATGTTGCGAGACAAGGACTCGATCCAAGCCGGATTTCCATGCGCAGAACGTAAGCACTTAGCGCGGCGCAGGACAAGTCCGATTTCGACCTCGTGGCTGGCTAGAGATACGCTCCATGGGGTGCTTCACATTTGACAACCGTCGCCAAACTCATACTTTTTACCCCAACACAGCATATGAGCAAAGTTCGACTATTGGTCGGCACTCGGAAGGGCGCCTTTATTCTGACTTCGGACGGCAAACGCAGGCGGTGGAAAATCGCTGGCCCGCATTTTGCCGGCTGGGAAATTTATCATCTCAAGGGCTCGCCCGCTGACCCAAACCGCCTCTACGCGTCGCAGACGAGCGGCTGGTTCGGCCAGGTGATGCAGCGCTCTGACGACGGCGGCGAAAAATGGGAAGCCATTGGAAATGAATTCAAATACAACGGCGTTCCGGGCACTCACAAATGGTATGATGGCACGCAGCACCCGTGGGAGTTCAAGCGCATCTGGCATTTGGAACCCTCCCCGGCCGACCCGAATACCGTATATGCCGGAGCCGAAGACGCGGCGCTGTTCCGAACGGTGGACGGTGGCCGTACTTGGGAGGAACTTTCCGGCCTGCGCAACGCCAAGGGCCAACTTTGGCAGCCCGGGGCGGGTGGCATGTGCCTGCACACGATTCTTGTGGATGGCGAAAAGCCCGAGCGCATTATCATTGCGATCTCGGCGGCCGGGGCCTTCCGAACCGACGACGGGGGCAAAACCTGGCGGCCGATAAACCGGGGGCTAAAGTCCGCCTACGAGCTTCCGGACCCGGACGCCGAAGTCGGTCATTGCGTTCATCGCCTGGCCATGCACTCCTGCCAGCCCGATGTCCTGTTCATGCAGAAGCACTGGGACGTCATGCGCAGCGAAGACGGAGGCGAGTCGTGGAAGGAGGTGAGTGGGAACCTGCCATCTGATTTTGGCTTTCCGATCGAGGTACACGCCCATGAACCCGAAACCATCTACGTCATCCCAATTAAGAGCGACTCGGAGCATTTCCCCCCTGAGGGCAAGTTGCGGGTGTACCGTAGCCGGAGTGGTGGCAACGAATGGGAGCCACTTGCCAAGGGCTTGCCGCAGCGGCACTGCTATGTCAATGTGCTGCGCGACGCCATGACAAAGGATTCCCTTGAGCCGTGTGGAATATATTTTGGCACCACTGGCGGCCAGCTCTATGGCTCCTCTGATGGCGGCGATTCGTGGAATCCCATTGTCCGCGATTTTCCGGCAGTGTTGTCGGTCGAGGCGCAAACCTTGCCATGATCCGGGTAGTGCTCCCGTTTCACCTTCGCAATCTCGCCGGCGTTGCGGGGGAGGCGCAAGTTGAGGTCAAAGGCCAAGCCACCTTGGACTCCGTGCTCGATGCTCTCGAAGCTCGCCACCCCGTACTGCGAGGAACGATACGCGACCAAATAACCCTTAAGCGCCGGCCTTTTGTCAGGTTCTTCGCCTGCCAGGAGGACCTGTCAAACGAGCCGCCAAATACGCTATTGCCCGAGGCGATCGCCGCCGGCACTGAGCCTTTTCTCATAGTTGGGGCGATGGCTGGGGGCTAGCAGGTATGAAGCCGCATTGCAGGCTCCTGACCGTACTGTGTGCCAGCCTGTGTCTCTGGGCCGCGCGAGCGCAGCGATCGGCCGCTCCAGCCACTCTACCCGAGTTGCAGCAGCTTCTCGAGGACCAGGTCTCCCAGCCGAGGTTTTCTGCCGCTTTGTGGGGCGTGAAGATCGTATCCTTGGACACGGGCCGAACAGTTTTCGAACATAACCCCCAAAAGTTGTTCAGCCCAGCTTCTAACTCCAAGCTCTACACGGTGGCCTTGGCCTTCGACCGGCTGGGGGCAGACTACCAGATCAAGACTTCCCTTTACGCGAAGACCAAACCGAACAGAGCCGGCGTGCTCGACGGGGACTTGGTCGTCTATGGTCGCGGTGACCCCACGATCACTGCCCGCCTCCACGGAGGGGAAATCAGCAAGGCGTTGGAGCCGCTGGTTGTTGCCTTGACCAACGCCGGCGTGAAGCGCATTAGGGGCGGTCTGGTTGGCGACGAAAGTTTTTTTCACGGTCCGCCGTGGGGTTCGGGTTGGGTCTGGGAAGACCTCGAATTCTCTTATGGGGCTCCGATCTCAGCGCTCAGCATCAATGACAATACGCTCCTCATGACACTCAAACCGGGGCCCCGAGTCGGCGCGCCCTGCCGGGTGGAGCTCTCCCCCCCAACCGTCTATGAACGCTTCGATAACCGGACTACCACTGTCGCCAAAGGCGCGCCGCGCCGCCTGCATTTCTATCGACCGGCGAACCAAAGCGTGGTTTATGTCTCCGGCCAAATGCCCATCGATGACACCGGCACGAGCCAAGAGGTGCCAGCGCACAACCCGGCGATGTTGTTTATCACCTGCTTCAAGGAGGCCCTGGCCCGCCACGGGATCCATGTTAGTAGCAAGCTGAAAACCGCCAATTGGCTCGACCGGCAGGAAGATCTGTTGAACTGCAGCAATCTCACCGAGCTCGGGGCAGTGGAATCGCCCCCGATGCGCGACTTGGCGCGCGAAGTGGAAAAGCCCTCCCAGAATCTTTATGCCGATCTAATGCTCGCGCAAGTGGGGGAAAACGAGCGCGCGGCCAACGCCGGTCCGACCTCGGCGCCGGGCGAGACTTCCGAAAGCCTGGGGATTCGGGATCTGAATTTATTTCTGGCTGAAGCCGGTGTGAAAAAGGGTGACGTCCTCTTCGAAGAAGGTTCGGGGTTGTCGCGGGACAACCTGACGACACCCAATGCCACGGTCGCGCTCTTGCAGCACATGAGCCGGCATAAGTGCGCTGCCGATTATCTGGATGCGTTGCCGATCGCCGGGGTGGATGGCACGCTTAAAAACCGCATGAAAGGCACGGCGGCGGCAGGCGATGTGCGAGCTAAAACCGGGACCTTGCGTTGGGCCAATTCCCTCTCGGGATATGTCACCACCGCCGCAGGGGAGCACCTGGCCTTTAGCCTCATGCTCAATCGGTACCACAACACCGACCCTGACCACTCCTCGCGCGCGGATCTGGACGCCATCGCCATCCTGCTGGCCAGCTTCACGGGCAGGACCCAAGCACAGTGACGAAGGCGGGATGACCCGTGCTCGTTTTCTCCTCCTCCTCCTCCTCGCTGCGCGCTGCGCGGGAATTTAGGCTTGCGTTTTGGGTGCCGGAGCGGGACATTGCTCGCCTTTGTATGGAAACAGATGTTGTAGAATCATTGGGCCTTCACAAGCTCCTGGCTTGGTACTATGCGAACCGGAAGCAAGTGCATTGGGGCGCAGCCCTGGTTGCGGCGGCAGGCTTGATCATCTGGTTTGTCGTCTGGCAGCAGGAGGCCAAGCAAGAAGCCGCCAGTGAGGCCCTTTCGGACGTGGCGATTAAACAAATGAGCGGGCCCAACTCGGCTGCTGCTGCGGCGGAGGGCTATTTGAAGGTGGCCAATAGCTATCCCAATTCAACTGCCGGTGAGCAAGCTCTTTTGTTGGCCGCGGGCGATCTGTTTACCGAGGGTAAGTACGACCAGGCACGAACGGAATTTGACCGGTTCCGGCGCGAACACCCGCAGAGCGCTCTGGTGCCTGAGGCCATGCTCGGTGTCGGCGCCTGTTGGGATGCGCAGGGCAAGACTAGCGAGGCGATGGCTGCTTATAAAGAGCTGATCGCCCGCCGAAACGCAGAACTGGAGGCGCCGCAGGCCAAGTTTGCTTTGGCCCGCTTGTACGAGGCGCAGAACAATTGGGAGGCCGCCCGGACGCTCTTCGAAGAGGTGGCGCGCCAGCCTTATAGCTCCCTCGGCTCGGAAGCTGGGATGCGCCTCGAGGAATTGCAGATGAAGCATCCCAGCCTACCTCCGGCCCCTCCGATGTCAACCAACGTGAGCCCAACCTTCCAGATCGAGAAGAACAAATGAAGCTGACGATCATCGGCACCGGCTACGTCGGATTGGTTACCGGCGCTTGCTTTTCCGAAGTCGGCCACCAGGTCATCTGCGTCGATAACGACGCCGCCAAAGTAAAGCTGCTGCAGGAGGGTGGCATTCCCATCTACGAACCGGGCCTCGAGGAGTTGGTGCGAAAAAACGCCGCCTCAGGGCGATTGCGTTTCAGCAGTAGCACTGCTCAGGGGGTGGAGCAATCGGATGTCATCTTCATCGCCGTGCCGACGCCCTCCCTGCCCGACGGCTCAGTGGACCTGAGTTTCATCGAAAAGGTCGCTCGGGAGATTGCCGCCGCGATGACGAGCTATAAAATCGTGGTGGACAAGAGTACCGTGCCGGTGAAAACCGGGGACAAGGTGGCCGAGACGATCAAGCGGTACTGCAAAGCGCGGGTGGATTTCGATGTGGTGAGCAACCCGGAGTTTCTCCGCGAGGGTTTCGCGGTGGACGACTTAATGGGTCCCGACCGCGTGGTCATTGGGGTTCGGTCGCAGCGGCCTGTGCCTGCGATGAAAGAAATATACGCCCCGTTCCGGGCACCGGTCATCGTGACCGATATCAACTCGGCCGAATTGATCAAGCATGCGTCCAATTCATTCCTCGCCCTGAAGATCTCCTACATCAATGCCGTTTCGGTGCTTTGCGAGGCAACCGGCGCCAACGTGCACGAGGTCGCCCAGGGTATGGGGATGGACGCCCGCATCGGACGCCGCTTCCTGGATGCGTCCCTGGGATTCGGGGGCAGTTGCTTTCCCAAGGATCTCAGCGCGTTCATCAAGATCGCAGACCAAGTGGGCTACGATTTCGGCCTGCTTAAGGAGGTCCAAAAAATTAACACCGCGCAGATGGACCGCTTCGTCAAAAAAATCATCGACACGCTTTGGGTGCTGAAGGATAAGAAAATCGGTGTGCTGGGTTTGGCCTTCAAACAGAACACCGACGACGTGCGGATGTCCCCGGCGGTCGATCTCTGTCAGCGCCTCCAAAAGGAGGGGGCGGTCTTACGCGTCCACGACCCCAAGGCCATGGAGAAAGCCCGCCCGATCCTGCCGGCCGTGACCTTCGTCGATGACATGAACGAGGTGGCGGAGGGGTGTGATGCGCTGGTGGTGGCCACGGAATGGGAAGAGTTCAAAAAACTCGACCTCGAGCGCGCGCGCAAGGGGCTAAGCCATCCTATCCTTTTCGATGGTCGTAACCTGTTTGACCCGGCCGAGATGGAGCGCCTGGGGTTTATCTACAAAAGCATCGGGCGATGAGATGGCGGCTTCCCAAACACCGGCCCCCAGCGCCGCTATCGAGGTCGCTGCTGGATTGGTGTTTCGAGACGGCAAGCTGCTGATTACCCAGCGGCCGGCGGACATTCATCTGGGCGGACTTTGGGAATTCCCGGGGGGCAAGCGAGAGGCGAACGAGACTTTTGAAACCTGTTTGGTCCGCGAATTGCGCGAGGAGCTGGGCATCGAGGTGGCGGTCGGCGAACTAATTGAAAGCCTTACCCATGAGTATCCCGGCAAACTTGTCCACCTGCGGTTCTACCGCTGCCGGTGGGAACAGCACGAACCAAGACCGCTAGGCTGTTCCGCTTTCAAATGGATCGCGGCCGCCCAGTTGGGCGATTACGAATTTCCAGCCGCGGATGCGCGGCTCCTTAAGAAGCTACACCGGGATGCCACCTTGTGGCGTTAAACTTTGCCGTAGAACTGCTCAACGACCTGGCGGAAATTGTTCTCGCCCACGTTGACGATCGCCATCTCCCGTCGGGCGTTTTCTTCAGAATCGCTGGCATGGGCGGCATTGACCATGATGGTCTGGCCAAATTCGCGGCGGATGGAGCCGGGAGGGGCTTTGGAAGGATCGGTCGGCCCAAGAATGTCCCGAATTTTGCGCACCGCTTCCACGCCTTCATAAACCAGCGCAATGCACTTCTCCGAGCCGGGCTTGTTGAGTTCGCCCAGCGGAGTTTCGGAGGGCGTGCGACCGGACATGAATTTGACGATGTTCTCAAACTGGTAGTCACCGAAGCCCGGCCCAAGGATTTCGCCGAACTTGGCTTCCTGCTCGGCGGTGATTTTGAACGGGAGTTCCTTTTCCAACGCAGATTTGGCCTTGGCCGCACTGATTTCCTTGAACTTGGTTCGGAGCATCTCGCGAACGGGACCGTAGAACTCGATCGCTTGCGCCACGCTCATACGATGAACCTTAACGGCGATGATAAAAAGGCCGGTGCGGGAGAAGAAGTCGATCATGTTCCCAGGCCGGCCCGTGGGAAAGCGGAAATTCTCCGGCTTAATTAATACCAAGGTTCCCTGCGGCTTCTCGTTCGGCCCATAGCTGATGACGTTCTGGAGGACGCCCCCGTCATTATCGGAATAGTGCGCCCAGATTTTCAGCTTGGATTGGGCTTCATCCGGCGTGGGGGCCGCCAGTACCGCCGGCTCAAAATACTGCACCTGGCCATCCTCTCCGAGGATCAGATCGCCGTACGTGTCGCGGATCGTTTCACCACCCCGCCGTTCG